>Ga0310811_10006944_pt1 | contig 14466 bp, 12 predicted proteins | sample YCmetagenome_FD_207642 | JGI IMG/M metagenome (GOLD analysis project Ga0310811, IMG submission 207642) | Soil microbial communities from experimental microcosm in Duke University, North Carolina, United States - YC | ecosystem: Engineered > Artificial ecosystem > Soil microcosm > Unclassified ...
GTGCATCGGGCTCGCCAAAGGGCTGCTGCTGCTGGTCTGCTCCTGGAATGGCGCGCATTTCCTGCCCTTCGCCGCCGCCTTGATGGCCGCCGGCACGCTCGGCCCCATCGCTTTGAAAGCCTGGGCATTCCGCCGCCTCCCCGCGCTCAACCGCCTGACGGACTGACATCCCATGGCGCCGGACCGGAGCACCGCAGGCAGCAGCGATCTCACGAGCTTCCTGGCGCGCCTGCCGGCGGCGCTGGCGGCGCGGTTCGATGCCGAACAGCTCGAAGCGGTCGAGCTGCATTTCGGCATGCGGCACCGCACGCGCCACGCCATCGATTTCCGCCGCCGCCTGCGCCTGCCCTTCCTCCGCTGCTACGTAGTGCTGCTCGCCGGGCGGGAACGGGCGGCGGAGTGAGTCAGCGAAGGTTTCTCTTTACCAACAAAGAGAAACCCTTCGCTGACAACCTCACATCCACGAAACGGCAATTTTCTTAGTCGAAATCGGTCGACAGAGAGACCTCCTTCCAGGCCTCGATCTCGGCCTGCAAATTCTCAAGCTTTGCACCGACAGCGGCCACCGCATCCGGCCCGAGCAAGAGGTGAGCGGGAGGCGCCTTGCTCTCGATCAATTTGAGGATCGCTTGCGCGGCTTTTCTCGGATCTCCTGCCTGCTTTCCGTTACGGGCCTGGCGTGCCGCACGCTGCGGTTCGAATGTCGCATCGTAATCACTGATCGAGCGTGGCGCACGGATCATCGAGCGCCCAGCCCAGTCGGTTCGAAAGCCGCCGGGCGCCACAGCCGTGACTGCAATGCCGAAATCCCGGACTTCCTTCCCCAGCGTCTCCGAAATGCCCTCTAAAGCGAATTTGGTGCCGTGATAGAAACCTAGCCCGGGAAATGTCGTGAGACCGCCCATCGACGTGATGTTGATGATACGGCCGGAGCGCCGGGCCCGCATGAAGGGCAACACGGCCTTGATGACGGCGACGGCGCCAAAGACGTTGACGGCGAACTGCTGGCGCAGGTCGGCCATCGAACTTTCTTCGATCACGCCTTCCAGGCCATACCCTGCATTGTTGACCAGCACGTCGATGGGGGCGATTTCACGCTCCACCTCCGCCAGGACGGCCGGAACCGCCGCATCATCGGTGACATCCAGAAGCTTGGCGAAGGCACGCTCCGCGTGAAGCTGTTCGAACGCCGCCGCGGCCGCCTCGCTCCGTACGGTCCCCACGACGCGGTATCCCGCCCTCAGGGCCTCGGTTGCAAGCGCCCGGCCGAAACCGGTGCTGACGCCGGTGATGAAAATGGTCTTTGCGGTCGAGGTCATTTGCGTATCTCCTTGGTGGTGCGGCGAAGACATGCCACTGAAAGATCCCCCTGATAATTCGATGATTCTTTGATAGACTATGAAGGTAGAACTTCAGGATTATCCCCATGCCCAACAGTTCGTTCGATGGCTTGCCCCAATTTCTGAGTGTCGCGGAACATGGCAGCTTCGCTGCCGCCGCCCAACGGCTCGGAATCTCACCCTCGGCGGTCAGCCAGGCGGTGCGCGGATTGGAGGCGCGCCTGGGCGTTCGTCTCTTCAACCGGACGACGCGCAGCGTTGCCTTGACTGAGGCCGGATTGCACTATCTCGAACGCGTTGGTCCGGCGCTACGCGACATCGAGAGTGCCGGAGCGGAAATCGGCGACAAGGCTTTGCGACCGAAGGGCAAACTTCGGCTGAACGCTCTGCGCGCGGGGCACATGATCGTCATTCAGCCGATTCTGGAACGCTTTCTGCGGGCCTATCCGGAGATCGAGGTCGAAGTTGTCGTTGAGGCCGGACTGATCGACATCGTGCGCGACGGTTTCGATGCCGGCATCAGGTTCGGGGATGTCGTTGCGCGGGACATGATCGGTATCCCGGTGGGACCGGCCCTGACCGCCCACGTGATCGCATCGCCGATCTACATCGCGGAACACGGCGTGCCGCGACATCCGAACGATCTTCTGGCTCACAACTGTATCGGCTTTCGGCATCTCCCTTCCGGGCAGGTCGAAAAATGGGAGTTCGAAAAAGAGGGGGAACGCCTTGCCGTCGCCATTTCCGGCAGATTGGTGTTCAACGATTCCGCCCTGCTCGTGCAATCGGCTCTCGATGGGCTCGGCATCGCCTACATGATCAACGGCTATATCGAACAGTTCCTCGCCGACGGCAGGCTGGTTCGCCTGCTGGCCGATTGGAGCCCGGCTCTCGCGGGCTTCACGCTTTATTACCCCGACCGCAAGCGCGTGCCGCGCAAACTCCGAGCCCTGATCGACTTCCTGCGCGCGGACAAGGGAAACCCGGTTGCCACGCAGGCCGTGCTGACCTGAACCACCGGCGACATTGGCGGGGCGGTTCGATGCCGAACAACTCGAGGCGGTCGAACTGCCTTTTGGCATGCGGCACCGCACGGCGGAGCGAGTATGGCACCGAGGCGAGCTTTGTGGACGCCTTCCGCTAGCTGTCTTTGGACCTCATATAAATCGCCAGACGCGCGTAAGCCGCGGAGATCAGCGGATAGGCGCCATGGTCCGCGACGCGATCCAGAAAATCACCGATGATGGGTTCCAGCTCGATGCGGCGCCCCGCCGCCATGTTGCGGTAGAGCGACGATGTCTGACGTGAGGCGGTGTCGCTGAACAGACGTGCCATGGCCTCGACGGCCGAATCGCGCGGGCGCATGCCGATCTCAGTTAAACCTCTTTGACCCTCCCTTAGGATTTCCTGAATCGCCCAGGCACCGCGGGGCTCGGCATTGATCGTCCCGACATCGCCATTGAGCAGGCTGTTCGCTGCGCCCAGGGCAATCATCAAGAGCCATTTTTCGAAAATCTCCTCGCGGATATGGGGAGAAATCTGCACATCGATGCCATCGGCACTCAGCGCGGTGTGTACCGCCTGCAGCCGCTCATTTTCTTGTCCGGACCAACTGCCAAAGGCGATCTGCGCCAGCTTCGTGAGGGCGATGATGCGGCCCTCTTCGTCGAGCTTCGTCACGCATTTCACGACGCTGCCCAATACGGAATCGGGCCCGAATTTGTCACGCAGCATATCGAAATGCCGAACACCATTCAGCGCCGTGATGATCGAGGTTGCCGGTCCGATGGCAGGCGCGATCTGGGTGAGCGCCGCCTGCAACGCATCCCCGGTGACAGTGATAAAAACCAGGTCGAATGATTCGTTAAGTTCCGGGGCGGTCATCGCGCGCGGTTCGACATGGAGATCCTGGCCAAGGCCCAGGACTGTCAGCCCGGTCTTTGCCAGCGTTGCGCGCCTTCCGTCCCGGACCAGAAACGTGGCATCGCGCCCGGCGGCGATCCACCGCGCGCCAAAATAGCCGCCCACGGCGCCAGCGCCGACAATCAGAATACGCATGTTTCCTCCTTGAGGGTCATCGAACTGTCCGCTTCGCGGACGCGGAACATCAGCTCACGGCGGCCGCCAGCCACCGCGAGGTTCGGAGAGAAAGAAGTAGGGTGACGGCGGCGACGACACCCATCGCTCCCGCACCGACGAAGGCGGGGAGATAGGTGCCGCTCTGCTGACGGATCAACCCAGCCCCGAAGGCCGCGGCTGCGGCCCCCAACTGGTGCCCCGTTTGAATCCAGCCGAAGACGATCGGCGCGTCCCGCTCTCCGAAAATCTGGTTGGAAAGTTTGACCGTCGGCGGCACGGTGGCGATCCAGTCGAGACCGTAGAAGACGGCAAAGATGGTCAGATCCGCCGTGTTGAAGCTGAGGAAAGGAAGGACCATGAGGGACAGGCCGCGCAGACCATAATAAACGACCAGCAGCAGACGCGGATCATGCCGGTCGGTCAGCCATCCCGAAGCGGTCGTGCCAAACAAATCGAAAAAACCCATCATCGACAGGAGCCCGGCTGCCGCCACGGGGGGCACGCCGTGGTCGCCGCAAAAGGCGATCATATGCGTTCCCACGAGCCCGTTCGTCGTCAGGCCACAGACGAAAAAGGTTCCGAACAGGAGCCAGAAAGCAGGGCGCCTGGCGGCACGGAGCAGCACTTGAATCGCCAGCGTGGCGGTGCGCGCCTGCTTCAACGGCGCTGCCGGCGCGCTGCCCGGCTTTTCGCCGAAGCGGTGCGTGCCGATATCTTGCGGGCGTTCCGGCACGATCAGCGCGACGATGGGGATCAGGGCAAGGCAGGCCAGACTCACCGTCAGCACCACGGGGCGCCACGTATATTGCGCCGAAAGCCAAGCCAGGAACGGCAGGAAGATCAATGATCCCGTGGCCGTGCTGGCACTCAGGAGTCCCATCACGAGGCCCTGGCGCGTCGCGAACCAACGATTGACCACCGCCGCGCCCAGAACCGAAGCCACCGCGCCGCTGCCGATGCCGGAAAAGACGCCCCAGGTCAGAATATATTGCCAGGGAGCGCTCATCCATTGGCTGACGAAGGTCGCGGCGGCCATCAGGCCAAGGCCGCCCAGCATGGTGCGGCGGATGCCGATGGTTTGCATCAAAGCGGCCGCAAAAGGGCCGACGAGACCGTACAGAAAAATACCGACCGCCGCGCCGAATGAGATGATGGCACGGTCCCATCCGAATTGCAGTTGGAGGGGAAGGAGCAGCACGCCGGGCGTCGCGCGCAGGCCGGCTGACACGAGCAAGGCCAGAAACGTGACGGCGACGACGAGCATGATGTGCAGGCGTGGCGATACCAGCCCGGTCCGATGCAGCAAACGGCTCATGGCGCTGCCTCCGAGGCGATTTCCACAAGCCGGGCCAGGGAGGCTTCGATCGCGGCCCAATCCTGCATTCCGACACGGCCAAGAAGCCGGGCTTGCGCGGCCTGCCAGGCGCTTGTCGCATCTTGCAGCGCCTTTTGCCCGCGCGCCGTCAGGCTGGCCAGCTTGGACCGCCCTCCACCATCGCTGAGCGAGATCCAGCCGCGTTGCTCGATCGGCTTCAGCGCCCGGTACAAGGTCGTCCGGTCCATCACCAGTCGATCGGCGAGCTGCATGAGGGGCAGAGCGTCATGCCGCGCAATGTTGCGCAGGATGGAAAACTGCACGATCGACATGCCCGTTTCGTCCATCGTCTCGTCATACAGGCGGGTGACGGCGCGTGACGCCTTGCGCAGCGCCGTGCAGGCGCACGTCGTGTTTTCAGCATGATGCATATGCATCATGCTATGCCGCATTGCCGTTCCGGTCAATCACAGATTTGGTCTTCATATGGGGGCTTTGTCTATTTGCCCGCGCCGTTTCACCGCTCCTGGCCCGCCATAACAAAAATTTTTGCGCCGCTTTTTTCAAAAAGCGGCTGCTTTCTTAACTAACGAAAATACCCCCCATACCGCGGTTGATAGATTTCCGCGTCGGCGAACCCGGAGCGGCTATGTTCGCGCACTTTCACCCGCGTCAGCACCGCGCCGGCCAGGGTTACGCCAGCTTCGCGCAGCAATGTCATGGCCGCCTGCACGACATGGCGCGGCGTGTCGCCCCAGCGGATGCAGAGCAGCGCGCTGTCCGCCATCCGCGCCAGCACGCGCCCCTCCGCCAAAGCGAAGACCGGCGGCACGTCGAGCAGCACCACGTCCCAGGTGTCGCGCAATTGCGCCATGAAGCTGTCCAGGGCCGGCGACAAGAACAAAGACAATGCCGCCTTTGCCTGGGTTCCGGCGGGCAGTACCATCAGCGGGCTTAGAGGGTCCGGCAGCAGCACATCGTCAAGTACGGCCAGCCCGGCGAGATGGTCGGTGAAGCCGGGCGCGCCGCCGACATTGAACACCGGGTTGAAGCCCGGCTGGCGGATGTCGCCGTCGATGGCCAGTACGCGCAGACCGGACGAGGCCAAGGCGCGGGCGAAGGCGATGGTGAGCGTGGTTTTCCCCTCCGCCGGCCGCGCCGCGATGACGGCGACGAGGCGCGGCACGGTGCCGAGATGGAGCCCCGCCCGCAAGGCGCGCAATTGCTCGGCGAACAACGAGAACGGCGCTTCCAGCCCGGCCTGTTGCGGTTGGGGGATTTCCGGCACCAGCGCCAGACAAGAGAGCCCGAGTTGCTCTCGCACATCGATGCCCGACCGGAAGGAGGTATCCAGCGCATCGGCGAGCCCGGCCAGAAGCAGGCCGCCGCACAGCCCCAGAGCCAGCGAGGCGGCGAGGATGATGAAACGGTTCGGCGTGCTCGGGCTGGTCGGCACGGCGGCGGTGGAGAGAATGCGCGCATCCGGCCGGGTCAGCGAGACATCCTGCGCCAGCAGGTCCGATTGCAGCGCGATCGAGCGCAACATCGCCTGCCCCGCTTCCGCACGCTGCTCCAAAGCACGGATCGGGCCGGACTCCGCATCCTCGGTTTGCGCTTGCGACCGCGTGGTCGTCAGGGCTTTTTGCAATGTGGCGATTTCGGCGCGGTCGGCCGCCACATCCGCACGCGCGGCGTCCTGCGCGCGCGCGGTCGCGGCGTCGATCTGCGCGGTGATCGCCGCGAGCCGCGCTTTGGTGGTGCGAAGATCCGGGTAATCCGTGCCGTAAACGTCCTGCAGCGCGCCCACCTGCGCCGCCAGGTCCGCCTGTTCCTTGCGCAGCAGCTCCAGGTTGGGCGCGATCGCGGCGGTGTCGCGCGCGGCGGCCACGAGCTGCGCCTGGTTCAGCGCCAGGCTCGCCTGGGCCTGCACCAAAGAGGCCGCGAGCCGGCTGGCGGTTTCGGTGGTCAGGCTGGCCTGCGCGCCCTGCACCACGCCGGCGGCGGCGCGCGCCTTGGCCAGTTGCGTCTCGGTCTCGTCCAGCCCAGCCTGCACCGCGGCGGCGTGTTGCTGCAGCCAGGATTGCGCATCGCTGAAGCGCGCATAGGAATCCTGGCGCTCATGGTCGAGATAAAGCCGCATCGCGAGATTTGCGGCGGCGGCGGCCAAAGCGGGATTTTCCGCGGTGAAAGATACAGCGAGCACGTCAGAGCCCGGCTCCACCGCCACGCGCAGCGCGCGGCGCGCCGTGGCGGCCAGCGCATCGGCGCCGTGCCCGGCGGGACCTTCAAGCAAGCTCAACGGCCAGGGGGCGGGCCGCAGTACCCGGCTGAACCCTGGCTGTGCCGCGAGATCGAGCTGTGTCACCAGGGCTCGGGCCACCGGCAGGCTGGCGATCATTTCGGCCTGGCTGGCCGTCACCGCATCCTGGTTCACCATGGCCGGCGGCGACGCGCGGTCGGGCACGGAGGCCTCCTCCGGAGCGTAAAGCAACATGCCGGTCGCGGTATAGGTGAGCGGCAGGTGCGCCAGGACGAAGGATGTGATGCCGAAGACTGCGAGCGTACAGCCAAGAACGATGCGCCAACGGCGGCGCAGGCATAGCAACTGCTCGGCGAGACTGGGGTGCGCCGGCAAAGTCAGATCTGGCAATGCGAGGCTCATATTTGTTACGTAATTGCAAGTTGATCATTGCGTCAACGCAAAGTTTCATCGGGCGGGTACGGTTGCACCCAGGGCCTGTCGCCCTGCGCCATCCGGTCGCTGCGCAGCCTTACGCCGTGCGGCCCGACCCAGGCTGCCATGGCGCCCTGGCGCCAGACGGAGAAGCGATCGATGACCGGGGAGGAGGCGCACGCGCCGCGCAGCGGCTCGGGCGAGACCACCAAAGCCGCATCGCCGCAGCTGCCGGCCGGCGGCGCCATAGCCAGCAGCACACGGCCGACCCGGCAACTCGTGGCGGTGCAAGACGCGGGAACCGGCTGCGTGCCGCCCCAGACCGGGGCCCATTGCGCCAGCGTGTAGGATTGCGCCTTGGGCTGCCGCACCAGCAAAATGCCCGCGCCGTCGCGCAAGGCGATGAGCCTGGCGTCGGCGGAAACCAGCACATCCGGCGGCCGGGCGGCGGCATAGACCAGCGCGCCGGCCAGCAACAGCGGCAGCCCCGCATAGCGCGCCGCGCTGCGCCAGATACACAGCCAGATCAGCCCGGCGGTGATGAGCAGGATCGCGGCGTCGGACATGGGCGCGATGCGCAGCATCGCGGCCGGCCAGGCGGCGATGCGCGCGGTGATCCAGATGATCGCGGCAATGCCCCAGCCCATGGGCACCAGGGCGAGTGCTGCCAGATGGAGCGGCATCAGCGCCAATGCGGCGAGGCCCCAGGGCAGGATCCACAAGGCCGTGAGCGGCACGGCGACGAGGTTGGCGGGAATCCAGTAAGGCTGGATCTGCTGGAACTGAAAGGCGGCATAGGGCATCGAGGCGCCGCCGGCGAGCAGGCTGGTGAAAGCCAGGGCGATAACATGCCCTCCCATGCGGCCGGCAAGGCTCGTCCCCCCATGAAATCGCACATTGAAGTTTCGCGCGGCTTCGTAGCCGGCGATGAGCGCCAGCACGGCGGAAAAACTCATCTGAAAACTGGTGCCCATCACCGCCTCCGGGCTGGCGAGCATGATGAGCATCGCCGCCAGGCCCAGCCCGCGCAGCGAAATCGCGCGGCGCCCGACGATGATGCCCAGGGTTACTAGACTGGCCATGGCGAGGCTGCGCAGGATCGGCAGATGTGCGCCGGTGAGCAGCGCGTAGGCCAGACCGGCCGCCAAGGCGGCGGTCGCCGCCAGCGGCTTGACGGGCCAGCGCACCGTTATGCGCTCGTGCCGCGTGAGGAGGAACCGCGCGGCGGTGAAGGCCAGCCCCATGACGATGCCGACATGCAGCCCCGCCACCGCCAGAATGTGCGCGAGCCCGGCGGCGATGAAGGCGTTCCGCTCCGCGACGGGGATGGCCTGTTCCTCGCCGGTGAGCAGGGTCACCGCGATCGAGCCGGTTTCGACCGGCAGAATCGCCAGGATGCGCGCGGCGATGTCTTGCCGCAGGGCCTGCAGCCGGCGCGCCAGCGTGCCGGGTTGCGCCGGGGCGGTGATTGTGACGGGCGCGATGGCGAAGCCGGACGCATCCAGCCCCGAGAAGAAATCCTGCCGCCCCTGGTCCCAGCCGCCGGGGTAGGAAGGGCGCTCGGGGCCGAACAATAGCGCCTTGGTCCTGACCGCTTCGCCGAGCCACAAATTCGTGTCGTCGGTGCTGCGCAAATGCACCCTTATGGCGCGCTGGAGGGGGGCGCCATCATCCAGGCTCGGGTGCGCCAGGGTGATGCGCCTTCCATTCGGCAGCAGGTCGATCGCCGCGATGGTGCCGGAGATTTCGACGCTCTTGTGCGGCACGGGGACAAAGCCGGGTTCATCGGCGGTCCGCCATTCCGCCCGGGCAAAACCGAGGGCGGCGGCCAGGGCCAAGGCGGCGACCAGCCGGCCGGCGGGGAAGCGCCACAACACCGCCAGGGAGGCTGCCGCGCACGCCAAGGCGGCGAACCCAAACCAGAGCTTCGGTTCACGGGGCAATGCGAAATAGCCGAGAATCGCGGCCCCCATGGCAACGGGCAAGAGCAGCAGAAACCGGTCCTGCTCAGCCTCCAGCCAGGCGGCAAACCAGGCGCGCATCGCCGCTCCTTTATCGTTGCGATTTTCTAACATTATTGCGCCGTCTGGCAAAGAGGGGGGCGGAAATGCTAGACGCGGCTGATGACCATTCGCACCCGTTTCGCCCCCTCGCCCACCGGCATGCTGCATGTCGGCGGCGTCCGCACCGCTCTGTTCAACTATCTGTTCGCCAAGCATACGGGCGGCGAATTTCTGCTGCGCATCGAAGACACCGACAAAGCCCGCAGCACGCAACCTGCCGTGCAGGCGATCCTCGAGGGCATGGAATGGCTCGGCCTGACGCCCGACGCGGCGCCGGTTTACCAGTCCAGCCGCGAGGCGCGGCATGTGGAAGTGGCGATGCAGATGCTGGCGGCGGGCCGCGCCTATTATTGCTATGCCAGCCCGGACGAACTGAAAGAAATGCGTGAAACGGCGCAGGCCGAGGGCCGCGCGCCGCGCTATAACGGGCGCTGGCGCGACCGCGACCCGTCCGAGGCGCCGGCCGGGGTGAAACCCGCCATCCGCCTCAAAGCGCCCCGCGAGGGCGAGACGATTGTGCATGACCTCGTGCAGGGCACCGTGCGCGTCCAGAACACCGAACTGGACGACATGATCATCCTGCGCTCCGACGGCACGCCGACCTATCTGCATGCCGTGGTGGTGGACGACCACGACATGGCGATCAGCCATGTCATTCGCGGCGACGACCACCTGACCAACACGTTCCGGCAGGTGCAGATCTACAACGCCATGGGCTGGGAGACGCCGCATTTCGCGCATATCCCGCTGATCCATGGCGCCGACGGGGCGAAACTCTCGAAGCGCCATGGCGCGGTGAGCGTGCTGGAATTCCGCGAGCAGGGCTTCCTGCCTGAAGCGTTGTGCAACTACCTGCTCCGCCTCGGCTGGGGCCATGGCGATGCGGAGTTTTTGCCCCGCGAAGAGCAGATTGCCCTGTTCACTCTGGAAGGCGTGGGCCGCGCGGCGAGCCGGATGGATTATGCCAAGCTCACCCATCTGAACGGCCTGTGGCTGCGCGGCGCCGATGATGCGCGGCTGACCGGGGACGTGCTGGCGCGGCTGGAAGCGCAGGGCATCAACGCCGACGCCACGGCGCAGGCCCGCATCCTGACCCTGATGCCGGGGCTGAAGGAGCGCGCGAAGACGCTAGTGGACCTCACCGCTTCCGCCGCGTTCCTGGCGCGCAGCCGGCCCCTGCCCTTCGAGCCCAAGGCCGAGGCGCTGCTGACGCCGGACGCCCGCGCGATGCTCGCGCGCCTCGCCCCGGCGCTCGCCGCCACGGATTTCTCTGTTGCCGCGGTCGATGCCGCGCTGCGCAGCTTCGCGGAAACCGAGGGGCTGAAACTGGGCCAGGTGGCGCAGCCGCTCCGTGCGGCGCTGACCGGCAGCACCATGAGCCCGGGCATCGATGCTACCCTGGCCGCGTTGGGCCGGGAGGAAAGCCTGGCGAGGCTGAAGGAAGTAGCCGCTTTTTGAAAAAAGCGGCGCAAAAACTTTTGTTTATGCCGGGTCATGGGCGTTGTCGCCGACGACGCCCATGACCCAAAGTTTAAAAAGTTTTTTGCTTCTTTTTTTCAAAAAAGAAGCGCTTGCTTTCTTCCCTCACCTCAAAAATCCGCCAGCGTGCAGGCCGAGCGGGCCGCCACCGCGCCGCAGAATCTGCTCGCCGCCGCCTCATTCTCAAAGCCGGCAACACGTAGCCGGTAGAAGACGTGCCGCTTGACGGTGACCGCGGTGATTTCCGGCGTGCGGCCGGAGAACAAGGCCGGCTCCCGGGCGTCGAGATGCTGCCAGACCTGTTCCGCCAATAGCCGCGAGTTGAAAGCGCCGAGCTGCACAATCGTGTGGCCTCGCGGCGCCGCGGGCGCGACCGGGGCCTCCGTCACGGTCGGGGGCGGCGTCGGCGGCAAGGCCGCCTGGGAGCGCGCGATCACCCGCGAAAACCCGAGCATCGCTTGTCGCACCTGGTCGGGCGGCAGGTCGATGCTCAGCACCTGCCGCGCCTCGGCCTGGCGCCCGGATGCGAGCAGCGCCGCGGCATAGTCCTCGCGGATTTTCGGCGTCGCCCCCTGGCCGGTCGCCAGGGGGCCGAGATATTGCAGCGCCTCCGGCCCGTTGCCCGAGAGTGCCAGCGACAGGCCGAGATTGACCTCCGCCGCGGTCATCGAGGGGTCGGCCAGCAGCGCCCGCGAGTAGGGAACGACCGCGCCGGCGAAATTGCCTTGCAAATCGCACGCGATGCCGAGATCGTTGAGCGCGTCGGCATTGTTCGGATCATCCGCGAGCGCCTGGGTGAAGGCCAGTTCCGCCGCGTGCGGGTCGGTTTTCAGCAGGCAGCGGCCGAGCCCGGTTTGCGCCTGGGTTGCTCGCGGGTCGTAATGCAGCGCCACTTGATAGGCGGCATCTGCCGCCGGGCAGCGTTGCAGCGCATAATAAGCGTTGCCCTCATGGATCAGCGCGTCGACATTATCCGGCGCGCTGGCCAGGATCGCCCGTGTCACCGACAGCGCCATGCCGGGGTCGCCGCCGGCGATGGCCGCATCGGCGATGTTCAGCGTGGCCGGCCCAACTGGGTTGACCGCATTGGTGTGCGGTGTCGCACAAGAGGCGAGCAGCAGCGCCAGAGCCGGCCCCAGGCAAGGCGCCAACGCCCGGCGCTGCGGAGAAGCCATGACGGTCGCCGAATCTTTTCCTTCGTCCGGCAAGCAAGTCACGCCGCGGGTCATTTATGTCCGCCCAATATCGCCATCACGTTGACAATGGCCGGCCCTGCGACGACCAGGAAAACACAAGGCAGGATGAACAAAATCATCGGAATGGTCATCATGGTCGGCAAGCGGCCGGCGCGCTCCTCGAATAGGATCAAGGCTTCCTGGCGCAGTTCGGCGGAGAGCGTGCGCAGCGCCTGGGTGAGCGGCGTGCCGTATTGCAGCGATTGCGACAGCGTGGTCGCCAACCGCTTGAGCGTGACCAGCCCGGTGCGGTTGCCCAGCGCCTCCATGGCCTGGCGCATATCCGAGCCGATCTGCAATTCGCGCGAGGTTTGGGTGAGTTCCATCGCCAAAGCGGGGTTGAGATTGCCGATCTCCTGCGCCACGCGCGCCAGCCCCGCTTCCAGCGCCAGTCCGGCATCGGCGCAGATCACCAGCATGTCCAGCGCATCGGGAACACCGGCGGCAACCTGCGTGAGATGACGCTCGCGGATGTTGTTGGCGAGCATTTCCGGCAGCAGCAGGCCGAGCACGGCGCCGCCGGCAAGCTTGACGATGGTCCAGAGCGTGCCAACGCCAAAATTATGCAGCACCACGAACAGCACCAGCGGCATCACCACGGCGAGAAGGATTTTGGCGCCGATGAACAGGCCAAGGCCGCGCCCACCTCGGAACCCCGCCGTTTCCAGCGTTGCGGTCATCTCCGCCAGGGTCTTGCGCGACAGCAGGCCGCTGCGGGCGATCAGCATGCCGAAGGCGGAAATAAACCGCAGCAATGACGAGGTGTCCGGCTTCGCCTCGGGCGGCTTGTCGCCTTCGACCACCAGTTCGATCCGGCGCGCTAGGCGCGAGGCGCGGGCCAATTCGTGGACCAGGAAAAAACCACTGGCGACAACGATCGCAAAGATCACGACGATGGCAGCTAGGATATAGAGGATGGGCATTGGCGCTATTTCAGAACGTTGCTGATCATGAACTGAATGATGCCCATGCCGATGCCCATCAGCAGCACGGCGGCGCCGAGAATCGCCTGGCCGGACCCGGTGTTGAACAGCAAAATGATATATTGCCGCTGCATCAAGAAGATCGCGCCGCCGGCGACGAAGGGCAGCGCCGCCAGGATCATGGCACTGGTGCGCGCCTCTGCGGTGAGCGCGTAGCCGCGCGCCTTCAGCCCGACCCGCTTGCGGATCACGTCGGCCAGCGTCTCCAGCGTCTGCGTGATGCCGCCGCCGGAACGCGCCTGCAACGACAACGCGGTGGCGAAAAACTGATATTCCGTCAGCTTGATGCGGACCGACAATTCGCGAAGCGCAACATCGAGCGGAATGCCGATGGCCACCTTGTCGGCCAGGATGTCGAACTCGGTCTTGGTCGGCTGCGGCGCATCGCGCGCCACCGTGCGCAGCGCCTCACCCATGGGAATGCCGACACGGACGCAGCGGACGATGGTGCCGAGCGCGTCGGGAAACTGCTCAAGCAATTTGGTGTTGCGGCGATTCATGAACCAGCCGAAGGTGAGTTTCGTCAGCAGCAGGCAGATGACCGGCGTGCCGAGATAGAACAGCGTGTCGAGCACCAGCGGATGGCTGCCCAGCGGGTGCGAGGCAAGCCAATCGATGACCAAAGTCGCGGCCAAAGCCAAAGGCGGCACCAGCCACCATTTGATCGGGTAGGTTTCTTCCTGGCGCAGATCGACGCCGATGAAGGAAGCCGCCTGCTCCCTGATCTGTTCCCCGCGCGTCACCGTGCGCGTCAGCGACCGCGTCTCCGCGGGCGCGTTCGCCTGGGCCGCACCAGGCGTGACCACCGCGTTAAGCCGGCTCTCGAATTTCTTCAGCCGCTTATGGCCCTGCATCACCGACGCCATGGCAAGCGCCGCCATGGCGAACAGGATCAGCACCAAGGCGGCCAGGACGAGGATTTCCTCGGACATCAGGCCACTTCCTCCAGGGCCGCAATCCAGCTGCGTTCCAGGCCGTAATATTGCAGCCGGTCCGTGAAGGAGGAGCGGATGCGGCTGACCTCGTAGCGGCCGGTCAGGCGGCCGGTCGCGGTCTCGCCGGTGACCTCGAATTTGAAAATATCGTTGAGCAGCTGGGTCTCGCCTTCCATCCCGGCGATCTCGGTCACCTGCGTCACGCGGCGGCCGCCGTCGCGCTGGCGCTCCACCTGCACGATGAGATTCACCGCCGCCACCACCTGGGTGCGGATCGCGCGCGGGGTCAGCCCCATGCTCGACATCTGCACCATGTTCTCGATGCGGGCGAGCGCGTCGCGGGTGTTGTTGGCGTGAATCGTC
>Ga0310811_10006945_pt1 | contig 14466 bp, 16 predicted proteins | sample YCmetagenome_FD_207642 | JGI IMG/M metagenome (GOLD analysis project Ga0310811, IMG submission 207642) | Soil microbial communities from experimental microcosm in Duke University, North Carolina, United States - YC | ecosystem: Engineered > Artificial ecosystem > Soil microcosm > Unclassified ...
AAAGGTCACGTACGAACCCTCACCCTTCGTCATGACAGCTTCCGTGAGGCGGCCAAGGCCTCTGGTGACATGTTGTTGTCCAAAAGCAACGAGGGAATCGGAAGAGGTAGACATCGCCCGCGAGTGTAATTTGGGCTTACTACCTGCAGAAACGACTCGCTCACAAGGTCGGGCATGATCGTTTCTGAGATAGTGCGGATTAGTAGTAACCCAAAGTAACTATAGAGGCGTGAAACGTCTACCTAATTACTGGAGATACAGAACATTTGGCGAGGCTAGAACAGCCTGTTGAACGGATGCCCCTTGTGCATGTAGATACTCTGTTAAGGAGAGGCATCTTTGGTATCCGTAGCAAATTCGCAGTGTAGTTTTGAAGGCCAAGTTGAAGTATGTCGACGAAGCGAAGTACGACCTTGGAACTCTGGAGCCTTGGAGCGTATAAATACCGTGTGATGTAAAGTAGTAGTACAAACATAATATCACGTTCAGTAGTTCTAATTATAGCACGCATGCGGGGTTGCTCAGGGGTTTCGACTTCAACTCGTGTAAGCTCTATGTATTGGAAGAAGTTTCCAAATATCACTGGCACAAAAGATCCAATACCTGCGCCGAATTGAAGGGGGGGGGGGGGGTTGTAGAACCTCACTGGAAATCACAAGAGCTTGCCGGTGGGAGTAAGGCCATCAAAGCCGTTCTGCGTCCTATCGTAGGCCACGCGACCACGTAAAACTGTTTGCTGCACAACTCCATTTAGCACCATCCCTTCGTATGCGGAGAATTTGTTCTTGAAGTGGAAATGTTCCTTTGACACCTGTCGACGTTAACGTTAAAGAGTGCTTGGCAAAATCGAAAGTGTTTATGATATACCTTGAACTCGGCTGTAGGGTCCCAGATGACGAGGTCGCCATCATATCCTACTGATAACCGCCCTTTGGATGATGAAAGCCCAGCGTGCTTCGCGGTTTCTTCACTTGTCCAGCGAATAATCTGACCGAGGCTAATGACCCTCTTTCGGCCTTCTGTCCATAGAAGACTAAGGCCAAAGCCGAGACTATTTATGCCTCCCCAGGCGGTCATGATATTACCCTCCTCGAATTTCTTCAACTCTGCTACACACGGACTGTGATCGGATACCACACAGTCAATGGTACCGTCTATCAATGCCTCCCACAGTGCATCTCTGTTTGAATCGGAACGAATAGGCGGGCAGCACTTAAATTCAGGTTGACCATGTGGTATGTCGTCCGCTGAGAGGCACAGATAATGGAAACATGTTTCCACCGTCAGATTCAGCCCACGAGAGCGCGCAGCACGAATGATAGGAAGAGCGGAAGACGCAGATAGGTGGACGATGTGGCAACGAAGGGAGTTGTATTTCTCTTGTAGGACGGTAATCAGAGAGATAGCGTTGACCTCAAGCTCTTGTGGGCGAGAGGAGAGGAAGGTTTGATATGCTGTTGGATCATGCTCCTCATGATTTTGCACTGAGCAGGAGTCGCTCTCGAGCTCTGCGTGGAACAACAAGACAGTCGATTGATCCTGCGAGAGAATAAAGTTAGCTAGCAGCTCACTGGGTCCTCGTATGCAGTTTGACCTGGAGCTCTTTCATGTGTGCATGGAGATCATGCTCTGAGACAAAAGGGAATTCCTGGAAAGATGTTATAAATCATTGGATGACAGGACGCAATCTCTCACTCACCTCGACACCGCTTTCAATTAAAAAGCACTTGAATCCTTTGACTCCAGCAGCCACTAATGGTTTCAGGTCCGCCTTTATTCCAGTATGAGCTGATATACTCAGACAGTCTCGGATACGTGGCTTGCCTGGTTTCCTGGAATAACTCCACCCCAAAAACCAACGTCGGCCCAGCACTGGCCTCGCGCACTTTGTCGCTTGATCTCAAGGTTCCGTAAAGTGGTCGTGGGCGGTATGGAGTTTAACGGCATATCCACGACCGTGGTGATTCCTCCTGCCACAGCTGCTCGCGTACCGGTCCAAAATCCCTCCCAGTCCGTTCGACCAGGCTCATTTAGATGAACGTGGGCACTGTAAAGGCATTGAAATGACAGGTTTTCTTGAAACAGAAAACTCACTCGACTAGTCCAGGAAGAACAAACTTTTCTCCTGCATCGATGAATGTCGTCTCTCCACCCGGACTTCGTTCTGCGTACACTGTTTGGATATCTGTGATCTTACCTGTGTCGATGTTCACCGTGATCGTTGCTGGCTGTGGATGATCTGAGCCAGGCAGCAGGGCATTCCGGCTGGTCACAACTAGGGACTGGTTGCTCATGGTCTTATCGAAATGTTCAACTGACAGCACAATGTGATCGACTGCAAATACGATACAAGCGATGAATGAACACTCACATCGTATGTACTGCGATGTGCGCAACAGTGATCCAGGGCCAATGTTGCTTCGTACTACTAGGTGCCCCGAACCCAGCTGGCTGGCAGTGTTCGATATCTATGTCTTGCTGGGCCCTGGCGCTGTCCAATCAGTCAATCACGGCTCTACCGTGTAAACTTCCTTCTATTGGTTTACACCCGACCGAAAGTTCACCTTCACTGCGTGTACTCAGATAGTGCAATTTCAAAGACTTTCGACAATCACGAAACTAACAGAAGTCGTCGCAAATTCGAGACCGCAAAGTTCTACCCAGTTCACAACACACTGCACACAAGAATTGTCGCGCAAGTACCTATAGCAGCTCTCCGGAAGGTTGAAGACCTGTAAAACCATCTTGAAGCGCCGAATCGTAAGCCAATCTACCACGAACGAATGTCTTGTGTACGAGGCCTCTCAAAGTCATGCCTTCATATGGGGTCAACTTGTTCTTGAAATACAAACGATCTTTCGAGACCTATTACTCGGATCGATTATCGTTACGAGAGCAGCACCAGAACTAGAATTCACCTTGAACTCTGGTTTTGGATCCCAGATCACCAAATCGCCATCATATCCCACTTTCAGCTGGCCCTTTGTACTAGACAGTCCCGCTAACTCAGCATTTTTAGTGCTCATCCAACGGATGATCTGTCCGAGCGAGATGCCTCTCTTCCTTCCTTCCGTCCATAGAAGGCTTAATCCAAGGCCCAAAGAACTGACACCACCCCAGGCTTCCATAAAATCGCCGTGTTCAAGCCTCTTCATCTCAATGAGACAAGGACTGTGATCGGAAACTACACAATCAATGGTACCATCCACGAGAGCATCCCAGAGGAGGTTTCTGTTAGAGTCCTCGCGAATCGGAGGGGTGCATTTGTACTCGGTTGCGCCATCCGGGATGTCCTCTGCTGATAAACATAGATAGTGAAAACAGGTTTCGACGGAAAGTTTTGATCCGCGGTCCTTGGCAGCACGGATGATGGGTAAGGCGGCTGCAGCCGATAGATGGGCGATGTGACAGGAAACTGAGGGATACACTGCTTGGAGGCGGGTAATGAGATTGATAGCATCTACCTCAAACTCCTTAGGACGCGAAGAAAGGAATTCCTGGTATGACCTTGGATTAAGCCGGTGTCGGGCTGGCGAAGAAGCGGTCTGCATTTCAGCGTGAAAAATCATGACAGAGTTCTTTGAAAAATGCTGCCAGTTAGAGGGTAGCTATTGTTTTCATGCTCAACAAAGCCCTACTTCGAGATGGGACATGTGCGCATGAAGGTCACTCTCAGAAACGCGAGGGAATTCCTATGTGAAGCAGAGATAAACATAGATATGCACGAAAATTTGGTTTTAAATTACCTCAATGCCTGTATCGATCAAAAAGCACTTGAAGCCTCTGACGCCGGCGGATAAGAGGGGTCCTAATTCGGCCTATAGATAATGAACACCTGGCGCGCTGGGACCTGCTGATGCACTTACTTGATTCTGAGGAATAGCTCCTCCCCAAAATCCAACATCTACCCAACACTGTCCACAAGCAGAGCGACGTTTGATATCAAGGTTTCTTGGTGTGGTAGTGGGCGGACTTGAATCAATGGGCATATCAATCAGAGCGGTGACGCCTCCAGCAGCTGCGGCTTGTGTGCCGGTCCAAAAGCCTTCCCAGTCCTGGTTTCCGGGTTCCTCTAGATGAACATGGGCACTGTCATTATGATGATCAGTAACATTGCTTTGCAACGAGGAACGACCCCCACTCGACCAGCCCAGGAAGAACAACTTTGTCTCCAGCATCGACGAAATGTAGGTCCCCGCCTTTCATACACGCTTCATCGCCAGTGTACTCCAAGAAAACTTCGATTATTTTGCCAGTCCTGAGGTCAACATTGACCGTCGCAGGTCGTGGCAGATCAAAATCAGGAAGTAGTACGTTGCGGCTGGTCACAGTGAGAAGCATGATAAGTATAGCCTGCCTGGTTAATTGGCCACAGATGCGGTTGCGTTCTCAAACGATTACATTAATAGACCGTTCAGCTTGGGAAGTGACTGCGATGAAGTATGAGCTCATGTCCAACGGGAATCGAGGATGCTCTGACTGAAACACTGCGGGCGTTTTGAGTCCATGAGTGATGCAAGGCGTCACATAAAATTTTGAAAGATGCACATGGCAGTAGTAGTGATGCCACACTGACTTTTTGAAGTTTCGATATACTAGCGAGAGCCACGTGACGATGATTGAGAATGAGAGCGCCTCTCAGAGGTGCCTGAAGACGGTCTAGGTCCAAGCTTAGCCTAGCTACCTCGGTTTACCAGTTGCCCTGTGTGTTGATACCCCATGTACCATCTTCCAGCATAATCTGTTCAAATGTCAGACGGAACTTCCGGAAACGATGTTTCTGTTACGGTACTAACCCCATCAAAACCGGATCCACCTTCACCTCTCGATACGCTGCTTTCCCCAAAGGGCCTTACATACGACGAGCTTTCCCCAAGAGGATCTGTCGCGGAGTCCGACTATAACGATGTAATCCTTGATGACGATCCAAGCTTCTCGACCGTTTCGCTCTCAGAAAATACCAGCCTTGTCACCGAGGCGGATGTGGACAATACACTTCCAAAGCTGAACCGCAGGACAACTATTTCATCGACAACCTCAAAAGCTTTTTCTTCTTTACGTCATTTCTCACATAAGAAATCCGCTTCGACAATAACGATACCATCTGCTCCTGGAAGTAATATCCTTGCGCGCATCGGATCACAGAGTACCCGCGATGAAGACAGTATAGAAGCATTGCGGAGTGCTGGAGAAGGGCAGCAGAAGCTTCACGAAGAGTTTTTGCGCCTTCATAACGAGCGACGCGCTGAGGCAACAGAATCTGAACAGGGAGGCATAGACTGGGGTAAGAGTGACTATGCACCAATTTTCAGTCCTGACTCCAGCGCAAGGTTTCTGGGGAGCCGTCATTTCAGGTAATGTTGCAACTTTCTAAGCGATCTTGTAACCAGTATTCAACCCGTATCGTAGATTATCAGGGTTTCGCAGCCTCGAATCCTCAAAAGCTAGCCAAAGCGATCGAGAAAGGGATTCCGGATGCGCTTCGTGGAATGATGTGGCAATTAATGTATGTAGCTTCTTGACACTCGGCTCCACCGCTGATTAGGTGCTTGAGGCAGGGCAGCGTCAAAGAACGCTGAACTAGAGAATACATACCTTTCGCTCCTCAAGGAGTCCAGTCCTCATGAAAAGGCAATCACGCGAGATCTCGGAAGGTTCAAACTTTCTTTAGATGTCCATATTTATGCCTTAACCTGAACTTCACAGAACCTTTCCTCACCACGATTTCTTTACCGATGGACAGGGCATCGGCCAAGAACATCTTTTCAACGTTCTCAAAGCATACTCATTGTACGACCCTCAGGTTGGTTATTGCCAAGGTCTTCCTTTCGTCGTGGCGGTACTCCTTCTCAATGTGAGCTTCTCGTTGCTCCAGTTCAATTTGATTTTACTTTTTACCACCTAGATGCCAGACGAAGAGGCCTTCTCGCTCCTTGTGAGGTTGATGCACTCTTATGATCTCCGCGGTCATTTCCTCCCAGAGATGCCTAAACTGCAGCTCCGACTTGTATGTAGAAGTCCGATATAATAATAATTTTCATTCGCACTTACTCTCTGATGTTAGTACCAGGTATGCCCCTCATTAGATCTGCGATCACTGTCTCAAGTGACAACAGTTCGACCGATTGATAGAAGAACTACTGCCCGTGCTCCACGTTCATTTCCTTAGACAAGGCATTAAATCTAGCATGTTTTGCTCGCAGTGGTTTCTAACGCTCTTCAGCTATCGGTAAGCCTGCAATTTTCAAGGCGCATAGCGTCACTCAATAATGGAACTTCAGGTTCCCACTAGAAATTGTAGTTCGGATATACGACAATTGTTTAGCCAGTGGCATAGAAGCTATCTTTGCATTCAGCATTGTGCTGCTCCAAAAGAATGAAGACGAGCTACTTACCCTCAAGTTTGATGATATCCTCGCGTTTCTGAAGAACAAGATTTTTGATCGGTACAAGGTATATCGCAGCATCTTATCGTTGCACTATGCTTTACAGTGAAATTAATAGATCGAGTCTTTGGAATCACCTGAAGACCACATCACCAGTCCTGATAAGAGCATCAAGTATGATGTAGACGCGTTCGTGCTGGACGCCATCTCTATGAAGATCACGCCATTCATGTTGGACACTTACTCACACGAATATGAGGACCTTGTTCGGACCCGAGATGCACATGCTATCGAGATCGATACGTTGCGAAACAACAATCGCAGCCTGTCCGCGCAAGTGTGAGTACTCGTCGGCAAGTACAGCTGACCATCTTTGAATACGTGGACTACAATGACAGGAAAGAACTTGATACGAGTATGGCGCAATTAAATGCAGAACATGTCGAAATCCTTGTAAGTCGTAACACAAACGTTGTCAGTTTGTACATTGACTGAGAGGTTGTTCAGAACCAGCTCGTAATGGCTCGGCTACGAAACGAAGAGCTTGAGGAAGAATTGGTTAGATATAAACTCCTGTACAGTACCTTTTCCTTCCCAAGTGCTATAGTTCTGAAATCCACGACAGTTACGCCGAGGCCATGCACGAGAACCAGGACTCCTTGTCATCTCATCGCTTATCATCTCCTCGGGCTAGCAGAAAGGGAAGTCGTCACTTATAATCAGAAAATGGATTTCACAGGACATATGGAATACACATGAATTAACTTCCTTGAGCGGTACATGGGTTGAAAAGAAACTTCTGATATACATGGTAGACCTTCACAAGGTAGTACAAGTTTGACGAGCCGAAAAGGAACTACTTAGATTGAAGTCCTTGGGCAAGTTGAACCTTCAGAGCGAACATTAGAATGTGGCCGACTCTTCATTCACGTGAACACTAACCTCTTCCTTGCTGATGATGCGCAGCTCTCCGGGAGACGTAGCCTTGCCTGTGGCAGCGCCAAAAGCGACTTGTGCTGTACGCAGTGCAGAGGAGTGCTTCGTAATCCAGTACTTGATCTCATCCGGAATGACCTCGATTACGGCGACGCGTGGGTCATCCTTGTCACCCTTGTGGACACCATCCTTCAGGTCGCCGATGTACCCGGTAATCCTGCGCCAGTCAAAATGTGACAACGCACAGGTCAGTTAAACGCACATCGAGGACCAATGCTTATGAATCAGATCCTTGTCTTGAGTCACTCTGGCTCTACCGGAGTAGGACGCCCAGTCTGTGGATGATGTGTCATAGAAGCTAACATTGACATGCGCATCATTCTCAATTTCCTCGAACTTGTGAGATGCGTTGTTCGCGAGGAACACGAGGTTTAGCTGCGTGTCGCTGTATGCTTTACAAGGTTATGGGCATATTAGAATGAAGAATGGTATGCAGCGAGGATTGGATTCGTACGCGTGGAAGGAGTCATTGCTCGGGAATGCAAGTTGCCGTTTGCATCGCGCGTCACGAGCATTCCGGTCTTTGAATTCTTGATGACGGTATGCAAGCCTGACGAGTCGTCAGTGCGATGAACCAGGTATTCGTGAAATAGAATGTGTACCAGCGATCTTCTCCTGAACAGTGAGGTTCGTGTTCTCTGCGAGGCTGGAGTAAGGATCGAGACGGGCTTGTTCTGGGCTCAAATCAGACATGTTTGTAAAATAGATGTGATAGTTTAGGTGAAGGAGGATGTGGTTCGAGGACGAAAGGATTGGGATTTTATATCATGTCGGCGACGGTGTGACGTAGTGTTGCTGGATCATAAACCATGACGTCAAGCCTCTGAACTATAAGTACCTTCCATATCGGGTATGGAAACTTTTCGTTAATAAATCCGTAACGTTGTGAGCGCCAGCCCCCGACTCACATATTTTGTGCATCGAATTAAACGCAAACTAACTAGTCTTTTTATTTCATTTTGCGTTGGCAAATGAATTAATCATTGCTAGTCATATGTGATTCTGTCAATGCATGATATTCTTCAACTGACGTCCATCTTGACCAGTTTTCGGTGCTAAGCGGTATGACAGGGCAGAAATCTATCGCAGGTTCGAAACCTGCTCAACAATCTTTTTCCTTTTACCATACCTTGAACATTCACTCATTGATGGATTCATCAAGGTCTATCTTAAGCCAACTGGTTTCTTCTGAGGTCCATCATATCTGGTCCTAGCTGAGAGGTTACTACACCAGAATCTAAATCTGACTTCTGGACTGTGCCAATACAGGTTCGAAACCTGTGGAAAATAGTTTTTTTTGCCAACCTTGAAGATTCACTCATGAATGGTTTCCTCGGAGGTCTTAGGTGGTTGCCACAAAAGGATCAAAACCTGTCGAGCCTGCTGACCACAAAATTCATTTTTTCCTATCAGAACACACCCTGAGGATCCACTCATCCTCGGAGGTCCATCTTCACTGGTATTAGCCAAGTGGTTACCAGAGCCAAAATCTGTTCTCTTGGACTTGCCAGGTTTGAAACCTACCGACGACAAGGTTTTTTCTCTGCGACACACCTTAGCATTGACTCATGGATGGTTTCCTTGGAGTCTGATCTTCACTGGTCTTCGCCAGTTGGTCACCACAACAGAATCAAAATCTTGGACTATGCAAAGTCGAATGCTGCGGCCGCCGGCTACTAGTTTCTCTCTCAGAAAACACCTTGACATTCACTCAGGGACAGATCCGTGGAGATCCATCCCACATTCATGCTGGCCAAAGTGGTTAGCCCAACAGAATCAAAATCTGTTTCTCTTCGACTGGGCAGGTTCAAAACCTGGTGATAACAAGTTCATTTTTCTATCAGGACACACCTTTACATTGATTCATGAATGATTTCTTCATAGGCTTTTCTCAACTCGTCTTAGCCAGGTGGTCACCACAACAGAATCAAAATCTGTTTCTCTTGGGTTGTACAGGTTCGAAACCTGCCGAACGACACGTTTTTTCTTCTCGGAACACGCCTTGACATTTACTTATGAATGGTTTCATTGGAGGTTCCTCTAACTAGTCTCAGCCAAGTGGTGAACCCCAACAGAGTCGAAATCTGTTTCTTGAAGTTGGTTCGAAACCTGCTCACAACGTTTTTGCGGTGTATAGATCTTCGGAGGTCGTCCTTTTTAGTATGTGATAGGGTCATCTTAAAAACCAAAAATATCTCCGAAGTGCGTACTGGCCAACTTAGATTCTCAATAGACTGACCAAAATTGTCAGGATCCACCACCAAACGAAAAACGTTTAATGGGGCCGGAGACTAGAAGAATGCGCGAAGGCTAAGGACACAGTGAGTCTGACGGTCAAGAAAATGATACACCCTCTACACCTATGACTTTCAAGTTATCTTCGGTCTCATTGGAAGAACTAATGAACTAATGACTGAAGGTATGCCCATTCATTGCATCTACCGGCCTCGCTCTCACTCACATGGTTTAAGTTAGCAGCTAGTCTTCCTAGTTTCTCTCGGTCCCTTGTTTCCTGACTCGCGAATTTGACTAATTCGTATTTGTTACCAACTAGTGATTTCTTTGCTTTGTGCAAGTGCGACTCTCACTGTCTGCCCTGAAGCCAGACGACGGTTCACAGACATGCATAGGGCGGCCGCGGGAGCTACAGGAGCTCGAGCTAGCGTGGGAGGGCAAGACATCGACTGGCACTTTCTGGACGAGGATGAACGCATTGACAATGGCATTGATACCTATCTCCTTGAACGAAGATGGTGAACTCATCTCATGCAGTTTTCAACGTCTCGTCGAGCGGAATTCCGATCTCTGCATTGATTTATTTAATTGATACACATCATGAAACAGATAGTGTAGTCCGGTGTGTTGAAATTTATCCTCGTATTGGAATAGAGGTGGAACAGAGGGACAAGTCCTTGGGCGTGTTCGCTGTTTAAATGAAAACGTAAGAATAAGACCGATCGATAAAACGTAATTTGATGGACAAGTTGCAGAGCAAAGTAGACGTATGTAACTCAAAACACACATCATCATTGAGGCAAGTAAAGGACAAAAATGTACAGCTATAAAGTCCATGAATAATAATACAATTCCTGTGTGCAGAAAATCGCAAAAGATCGTAAGTCAAGGAACATCAAACAACAAGACTCGTGTTAGTACTTCGACCAAGCGGGGATCTGGGGTTCCGCTTGTAACGCTGGAAAGTCGGTCGCTTCCCACGTTCCAGGTATGAGGGCGATTGGAAGGAGCCAAGTGGCAGTGAGAACTATTCCGTACCCTAGATTTGATGAAACGTTGTAACAGCAATCAGTTAAGATTCGGTCACGTTGACGAACGGGTACCTTTATCAAAAACTTTTACTGCTGACCAGCTCCAGGCAATGAAGCCTCCGATGTAGCCGAGATATGGTACGAGTCGGCGGAGAAAAGTCATCGGGGTACGCAGTTGTGGCGGCATGAGCGAGATGGGTAAATGATCCAGTAGCCACTTCAATGCGGTTGTGATCAAGGCAGCGCGTTTCGCAGCTTCAAGCTGTTTATCATTGAGAGCATCGAGGACAGGAGGTGGAAGGTAACTAGGTTCAGCCACATTAGGTTTGAAGGTGTGCAACTATATCAGTTAAAACGCTTACATTCGAAACCCCCACCACATCGCCTGAACGGATATTTTTGTGGGCGATGGGAGCCAAACACGATATTCAACTTGCTCACTTACACCAACAGCAGTTGTGTCCTCTGGTTCGACTCTGCTGCTGGATGCAACCTGTTCAGGGCCAGCTCTTTGTTTCCCCTTGCGTCTATCGGAACTCTCACTCTGGGCGAGGACTTGTTCGATTGACTCTGATGGAAGGGGAACGAAAGTCAGCTGGGGGGTGCGAATCTCTTCTCCATCTCCATTGATTGAGACTATCTCAGAGCGCGCAATCTCTATCTCCGAGTCCTCCGTGGGCTCTAAAGGCCCGTACATCATTACCGATCCATTGTCATCTTCATACTCCGCGCCAGTGCGCGGTTCCTCTGCATTCGGCTCAGCGGTTCCATCCCTCTTAGTGAGAGGAGATCGCAATCGGTCTAACACAGACCAGACAGACTCTCTCCCACGATCGATTGACCCATTCATGACGGTGAATGAAGTAAGGAATGCCATTAACTTTGAGTCAGGAAGTCCTGGGGAAGAGACTGGAGGGCTGTCACTTGAATCCATGGCTGGCGTTCCAGAGGGTGTAGTATGAAATGGGGGGAAAGACGTGGGTAGCCCAGAAGGCATGGAGGGTAACGATGCGATCATAGCTTGGATTTTTCGAGCGAGAGTATCAGGTTCTGGTGGTTCACTTCCAACTCCGACTTCTCCACCATCAAATTGAATCATATCAGCAGTCGCACTGCTGCCTGCCTCCTGGATCTCATCATCAATGATGGGGGGAGCAGGAAGGGATGCAGCAGTGGGAGTGATCGGTTGTTGACCTTGATTGCCTTCCTCCACGAGCCAGGGGGATGGAGGAAATCCTGGCCTCTTCACCTTGCGGGCATACTTCAAGAACTTGTCTACGGCGTTTATCCTCGCATTTGGAAGCTTTGATGATAAAGCTCCCTGGGCGTCTGCATGAACGGTTGACGTTGATTGCTCTATTGTAGCGCTGGCCTTGCTGAAGCTCCTGACAAAGCGAGGAACGATGCCAGAGGTCGGCTCTGAATTTGAAGGTGACACATGTTCTTGGTCCATCGAGGCCAGATGGGAGTAAGTTTGGTGACTGCGTGTCATGTGCACTGTGCAGCATGTTATGTGTGGCTGTGTCCGATAGTCATTACCTCTTGTTTTGGTAATTGGGTTGCCTGTCAGTTTCCTCAAGGCTCGAGGATGTAGTTTTTTCGCGCAGGGCCGCCGCAAGTCTAACACAGACGATCAGTCCTAGTCTTCCTTTTATACTATGATGATGAAAATAGTTGTTTTCCGGTAAGTATACTCATGAACAGTGCTATGCATACATGTGCACAAATGTTACTTCACTCACGTGGGCTTTTGTAGCGTTCCCTGATTGTTACGGCCGAGGAAATTACCCTTTGACCTAGACGACCTCGCTTTTAATATTAGTGAAGCCTCTTAACACCACGTCCACGAAAGTTATGCAACATGCTGGTAATTCGGCAACAGGTCTTGATCAATATGATTCTTCCGATCCGATATATACTAAGTGATCTGTATCAGTCTGAATGTGTATACGTACGATAGCAGCCCACTAGTGATCATGAGGGATTGTCGGATATAAGTCGGTATAGCAGATCAAGCTGATCATGATGATGATTTGATAAGATTAGATGTAACAAACCAAAATAGTACTTACAGCTGTGTACGACATTGTTCCGATATGGTTCCGTTAACATTAAGAACGAGACTAGTGGACTCACTACAGCGGTGTTGAGACTAGCGACGGAGGCGGGTTGCAAGGAATCAGTGAGCAACTAAGTCATGGTGATTGTTCAAAGTTAACTAGTATTTTCTTGTTGTCGGATTAACTGTTTCTTTGTGGGAGAATTAGCCGCCGCGTGTTTCTTTAGATGAAGCTGAAATGGGAAAGATGTGCGAGGCGTGGCGTGCAGCCGGCGGGCTGAGCCAAGGCAATAGCCCTGCATTTACTTTACATTATTTCACTCACTTTGACGTTAAAATGTCATTGTAGCCTTTTGACTCTTGACTTCATCAAACATCCTTTCATCGCGTGTACTACCCATCTTATACATTTAAATCTTGTCTACCATCACCCCATATCACCTCCTGGGACTCTATATCATGAGCATGACCACCACGCTCTCCACGCCAACTAGTACTATTGATTCTTTCTGTCCTCAGATTCAATCCTTGTCTCGCCCTCATACTTATCCCCGTCATCGTGAAGTCTTGGCTATAACAATGAACAATGTAGCCAATCCCACATATCTTCACGACTACCCAATCCATCCTTCTCGTTTCCCAATCTCCTCAATTCGTCCAGATGGTCCACAGAATACTCCATCTATACCACCCCGGACTCCCCCAAAGCCTGTATTCCCGCGGTATGACCCTCTTCATGTCCTCTCCCGAGAATCTACCCCACCTCCAACCACAAAGCAATCATTTCTACACCCCCTACAGGTGGCACCCGGTGTCCTGGCAAACGGCGTCATCACCGTGATGTTACCCGCCGTCCGCGAGTTTCTCAGTGCTGCTGCCAGTGCGCCACCTGCCGCACCCGAGCCCCCAAGCGACAGTAGAGTATTAGCGCTTGCTGCTCTTGCCGTGTTCTATCGTCCGATGCACCCTGCACATTGGGTCTTTTGGAATAAGGAACAGAAGAAGAACACTGCAGCCATTGTGCAGAGTGTACTCGGTAAGTCTACTTGACATGTTCGCTCTCATCTGGCATGATTCCTGTGTCCTCGTCTCTGATGCACATCGATTCCACTTTCCATTGCACTCAGTGTGACTATGTCATTCATATACTAACATTCGCTTCAGATACCACCCCCACTCCCATCATCTCACCCATCGGCTGGATAGCCATTCCAGACAATCTATGGATTCTTAGTTCCCTCCAACACGCCTATTCCAGTGCCCTATCTTCCCAACCCTGGTACGCCGCATACGTCCCATCTGAAAGTGAAACCCGCATGAGTCTGCGCAAGCGCAAGCCTACCATGATCCAAGAACAAGTCATCGAAGACGATGACGACGATCTCCTAGTGCCTCCTCCACCAAGGAAGCGTGCAAGGACCCGCAGGACCGCCACAACTGCCAGGAGCCCGAGGAAACCGGAAGATCTCTCCCCTCCTGACAATCCGGAGACAGAGGACGTGCCCGATGAGGTCACAGCAAACACCGAGCTACCGGAACCGGAACCGGTGTTTATGTTGACGCGCGCAGCGAAGCGCGAGCTCGTCGAAATCCCTGTGCCCACACAGGATACTGAGAAATCTGTCTCACCAGAGCCACGTAGGAGCCAGCGGAAGAAAGGTGATTCACCGGCATCTTCGGCGACTACTCTCACGCGCATCCATTCGCGGGAGTTCTCGACAGAGTCTGTGGAGGGCGCTGAAAGCGCTGGAAGTAGCAC
>Ga0310811_10006946_pt1 | contig 14466 bp, 14 predicted proteins | sample YCmetagenome_FD_207642 | JGI IMG/M metagenome (GOLD analysis project Ga0310811, IMG submission 207642) | Soil microbial communities from experimental microcosm in Duke University, North Carolina, United States - YC | ecosystem: Engineered > Artificial ecosystem > Soil microcosm > Unclassified ...
GCCAAGAACCCGAGGGCCACCGCCGTCAGCAGGAAGCTCCCGAACGGTTGGGCCAGGATCGTCTGCATGGCGCCGTCCAGACCCTGTGCCTCGGCCGGGTCGAAACTCACGGCGGCGTATCCCAGCAGCGCGCCCACGATGGCCAGCGCGATCCCCTTGGTGACGTAACCGATCTGACCGAGCCGGATCACCGTGCGGGCGCACCCCCGCGACATGGACGACACGTCGATGTCGTCACTGAAGGACTTCCGTACCCCCTTGACCACCGACAGAACGCCGACCGCGACGACGAGCACGCCCGCGGCGACGACGATCATCTGCCCGCCGGGCCAGGTGAGCACACCCGAGGTGGCCTGACCCTGCGATCGTGAACTCGACGACGCCGAACCCAACGCGATCTTCGCCGAGCTGACACCCAGCGCGAGGAACACCACCGCCCTGCCGGCACTGCTGGCCTTCTGCCGCACCTTGCCCTTGCTGTGGCTGTAACCCCAGATGGCCACGCTCGCCTGCCAGAGGGCGAGCGCGAACAGGCCGACGGCGACCGCGCACAGCAGCACCCGGCCGAAGGGCTGCACCGCGAGTGTGGTCAGGGCCCCGGAGCTGTCCGCACTGCCGCCTCCCGATCCGCCCCAGGCGAGCCGCAGCGCGGACAGGCTGATCATCAGGTGCACCAGGCCGTAGGAGACCAGGCCGACACGGGCGACCCTCTCCAGTGTCTTGCTCTCACCGGCCTGCTCGGCCTTGTCCCCGAACTCCTCGGCCTTGTCCTCGACCTCTTCGCTCCGGTCACCCATGTCGGCCGACCTCACAGACAGCCGCCGGCCGCCGGAGCGCCGTCACAGCACCAGGTCCATCTTCTGGCGCAGGGTCGCCAGGGTCTGCTGAAGTAGGCGAGATACCTGCATCTGGGAGATCCCCAGCTCGCCGGCGATCTGGGTCTGGGTCATGTCGCCGAAGAAACGCATCGTCATCATGGTGCGGTCCCGCTCGCACAGCCCGTCCAGGCCCAGCTGGAGCTCGCGGCGATGTTCGGCGCGGAACATCCCCGGATCGAGGCGCCCTACGGTGTCCAGCAACGCCTGGCCGTCGGGGCTGCGGGGAACGTCGAGCGATGCGGGTCGATAGGCCCACTGAGCCGACCGCGCCGCTCGTACCTCCGCGATACCGACACCGAGGCGGGCGGCGATCTCACTCGGCCGAGGGGAACGGCGCAGCTCGGAGGCCAACTCGGCCTCGGCCTGCCGCATGGGTACCTGGAGGTCCTTCAGGCGCCGGGGGACCCGGACCGACCACGTCCGGTCGCGGAAGTGCCTACGGATCTCACCGCTGACGGTGGGGTCGGCGAACCCGAGGAACGCGCTGACCAGGTCCTCGGTGCCCGGCGGCGGAGCGAACCGGTCGATGGCACGCAGAAGCCCGATGGCGCCTGCCTGCATGAGATCGTCGATCGGTTCGCCGTGACCGGTGTAGCGGTGCGCGATCCGGCGCACCACCGGCAGGAACCCGACGGCCAACTCACCGCGCATCGCCGCTCGCCGCGGGTCAGCGCGGTCCAACTCCGGAAAGCGGGACAGCAGCGGAGCCAGGTGCCGGTAGGGCCCGTAATGGCGGGATCGATGCGGAACCCGGGCTTCGGCGAGGGTGACGGCGATGCCGTGATCGGCCTGAGCCATGATGTGCTCCTCGTCATCCCTGGGCTGAGTACGCCACCAGGGACCGGAGCGACATCACCACGGTACAGGCATTCGTGCCGCTCGTGTCGAAATCAGGAGTCGGACGGCATCGGGGCTGCATGTGCGCCGGCAGTCTGGCCGCGGCCAGATGGGCGAAGAGTTCGACAACCGACCCGCGGACTGCAATCCTGGACGAGTACGGTATCGCCGTTCAGGACCCCGACGGTTGCACATGTTGTCTGGGCGAGTGCCCAGCTGAGGTCTTGGTCGGGAAAATCGATGTACGTTCTTGCACGGTCGAGTGTGTTGCGCGACCGGGGTCTGTCAGCCGCTGCGTGTCGGGATTCCGACCCGGAGCTCTTCTTTCCAGTCGGATCCGGGGATTCCGCGCGCCGTCAGGCCGAGGCCGCCAAGGCGGTGTGCCGCCGGTGCCCGCTGGTCGTGGACTGCCTGCGATGGGCCACCGCCACGGGTCAGGATTCGGGCGTCTGGGGCGCCCGCACCGCGGCGGAGCGCCGGGCACTGCGGACCGCCACGCTCCGCGCGTCCTACGGCCTGCTCGACGAGGCGGGCCGATGACGGCGTCGGCGGCCGTCCCCGTCACCACCCCGCAGACCGGCGAGGGCCTCCAGCCGCTGGTCCTGCCTCCCCGGCCCACCGGCCGGAACGTGCTGGTGAAGCTGTTCGTGATGATGCCGTTCCTCGCCCTCGCCTCCGCTGTACCGCTGGCCTGGGGCTGGGGACTGAGCTGGATCGATGTCGCGCTGGCGGTGTCGTTCTACTTCCTGACCCTCGGCGGGACCACGGTCGGTTACCACCGCTACTTCACCCACCGCGCGTTCAAGGCCCGTAGAGGCCTGCGGATCGGATTGGCGATCGTGGGCAGCATGGCCCTGCAGGGCCCGGTCATCACCTGGGTCGCCGATCACCGCCGTCACCACGCCTTCACCGACCGTGAGGGCGACCCGCACTCACCGTGGCTGTTCGGGACCACTCCGATGGCGATCGTCAAGGGCTTCTGGCACTCGCACTTCGGCTGGATGCTGCGCCACGAGCAGACCAATCCCACCCGCTTCGCGCCCGACCTGCTGGCCGATGCCGACATCGTCCGGGTCAACCGCCAGTTCGGCCTCTGGACCGCGGTGAGCCTGATCGCGCCGGCGGCGCTCGGCGGAGTGATCAGCTGGTCGTGGGCCGGGGCGCTGACGGCGTTCTTCTGGGCGGGGCTGGTGCGGATCGGGGTGATGCACCACATGGTGTGGTCGGTGAACTCCATCTGCCACATGTTCGGATCACGCCCCTGGACCACAAGGGACCGGTCCACGAACTTCTGGCCGCTGGCCATCGCCACCATGGGCGAGTCCTGGCACAACCTCCACCACGCCGACCCGACCTGCGCCCGGCACGGCGTCGGCCGGGGCCAGCTCGACATCTCCGCCCGGATCATCGCCGGGCTGGAGAAGCTTGGCTGGGCCTACGAGGTGCGGTGGCCTACGCCCGCCCGCCTGGCCCGGCTCGCCGCCGGGAACGAGCGCGTCACGACCTGACGGATCGGGTCCCGACGTAGGGGATGCCGGCTCAGGGCTCGGCGCAGTAGGAGGCGAACTCGCGCGCCAGGGTGGCGACGACCTTCTTCAGCAGGGCGCGCATGACCGGCTCGATGAGCTTCTGCCAGCCGCGGCAGTCGAAGTGCCCGGCCCAGGTCAGCCGGGTGCTCCCCGGCCCGCGCTCCTCGAAGCTCATCCACCCCTGGTAGTCCCGCACGAGCCGCCGGGCGAACTCGTCCGGGCCGAACCGGTAGGCGAACAGGTGCGGGCGCTCGACGGCGTGCACCACCTCGGTGAGCGTCAACCCCGGTCTCACCTTGATCCTCCGGACCGCACCGGGTCCGTACGGTTCGGCGGCCCCGCTGTGGTCGTAGGTGACATCGGCGGCCCGGGGAACCCACCGCAGCATCGCCGACTCGAGGTACGCGGCCTCGAAGCACCGCGACACGGGGGCCTCGACGTCGACCTCGACACGGAACTGCGGGGTGGACCGGGTGGCGGGGGCGGCGCTCATGGTCAAATAGTAGAAAGTGATCCAGGTCACGATCCTGTGAGGCTGGTCAGGACCTTACGAGTCGGTAAATTCCCGTCGTACTGGGGGGTGGATGTGCTGGCGGGCCGATGATCCGCTCCAGGCGTTCAGCACGGGAGATTCATGCTACTGACTGAAGATCGAGTCGAGGACAAGAAGCCCAAGACCACGGGCCGGTCCCCGTTGCTCGGCACGCTGGCGCGGCTCGTCACCAATCGCCCGGTCCTGTGCATCGTGGTCTCCCTGGTGGTGACGGTGCTTGCCGGCGTCTACCAGAACGACCTGACGCCTCGGCTCAGTGGCGGTGGGTTCACCCCGCAGAACGCCGAGTCCGCGCAGGCGGAACGCCTGCTGTCCTCGACGGTGTACGGCGGTCGGCCCAACCTGATCCTGGTCACCGACTACAACGACTCGCTCGACGGTCTGAAGATGGCGAGCGCGCTGCACGACCGCATCAGGGACTCCGACGGGGTCGCCTGGGTCCAGTCCTACTGGGACAACCAGGACCCCGACATGCGGTCCCTGGACGGCAAGAAGGTGGCCGTCGTCATCCGGCTCGCCGGCGACGAGCACACCGCCGAGATGGCCGCCCTGCGACTGGTGCCCGAGTGGGAGCAGTTCAGCGGGTGGCACTTCGACGTCACCGGCGAGGCGCAGGTCAACGAGGAAGCCGTCGTACAGAGCGAGAAGGACCTGGTCTCCGCCGAGGTGATCGGGCTGCCGCTCGCCGTCATCATCCTCTGGCTCATCTTCGGCAGGTTCCTGGCGATCCTGCTGCCTTTCTCGATCACCATCGTCGCGGTGATGACCACCTGCGCGTTCCTGAGGTTCCTGACGGACTTCGTCGAGGTGTCGACGTTCGGCATGAACATCATGACGGCGCTGGGGCTGGGCCTCGCGGTCGACTACTCGCTGCTGTTGATCAGCCGGTTCCGCGAGGAGATGGGCGGCGAGGAGGAGGGCGGCGCCTGGGACGACAAGGCGGCCGTCAAGGCGGCCGTCAGGGTGAGTGTGGCGACGGCCGGTCGGACGATCCTGTTCTCCGCGATCACCGTGTCGATCTCGCTGTGCGCGCTGCTGTTCTTCCCGCTGCCGTTCCTGAAGTCCCTCGCCTACGCGGCCGTGCCGGTCACACTCTCCGCGGCGGTGGCCAGTGCGACCCTGTTGCCGGCCCTGCTCGTCCTGTTCGGCGGGAGACTGTTCAGGCCCAAGAAGCGGAGGTTCCTGCCGCAGCTGCGGAGCCGCACGGGGATGTGGAGCAGCTGGGCGCACCTGGTGATGCGCCGCCCGGTGCTGGCGGCTACCCCGGTGATCATCCTGCTGCTGTTCCTCGCCACGCCCTACCAGGACGCACGGTTCGGGTTCGCCGACTGGGAGACGATTCCCCGGTCCATGCCGTCCTACCAGACCGGCATGATGATGCGGCACGAGTTCCCGGAGATCGACAGGACGTCCCTCGAGGTGGCGATCGTCGGCCTCGGCGAGGCCCGCGTGCGCGAGCTGGCGGATCAGATCTCGACATACCCGGGTGTGCACGAGGTGCAGTCGCTGCGGGGCAAACATCGCAATGGCAAGGCCTATTACGGTCGCACCTTCGTCCGTGCTTCCACGGACAAGAACATGCTCTACCAGATCCGCCAGTCAGCGCGGGTCGAACGCGGAACGACCAGGATCATCTCCTACGAGCCCGACCGCCATCAGGGAGAGGTCAACTGGCTGTCGGTGAAGCTCGCGGGCGACAGAAACGGAAAGATAGCTCAGAACCTGGTGCGGATGGTGAGGGCCACCCCGGTACCGGGTGAGATGTTCGTGGGCGGTGATCCGGCGATCTTCATCGACACCCTCGACGGTGTGGTGGCCGGTATCCCACCGGCCCTGGCGGTGATCGTGATCAGCACGTTGGTCCTGCTGTTCCTGTTCACCGGCAGTGTGCTGACCCCGTTCAAGTCGTTGATCATGAACTTGTTCAGCCTGATCGCGTCGTTCGGGGCGATGGTCTACATCTTCCAGAACGGCAACCTGATGTGGTTGGTGGGCGACTTCTACGCGCCGGGTTATCTGGACTGCACGATGCCGATCATGCTGTTCTGCATCGCCTTCGGACTCTCCATGGACTACGAGATATTCCTGCTCTCCCGAATACGGGAGTACTACGACCTGACCGGCGACAACGAGCACTCCGTGGCCATGGGGCTGGAGAAGACCGGAAAGCTGTTCACGGCGGCGTCACTGATCATGGCCAGCGCGTTCGGCGTCCTGATCGTCTCCGATTACGCGTTGTTGAAGCTTTACGGATTCGGGGTGGCGGTGGCCGTTGTGGTCGACGCCGTATTGATCAGAAGCGTCCTGGTGCCGGCGTTCATGCGCATCGCGGGCCACTGGAACTGGTGGGCCCCGAAACCGCTGCTGGCGGTCTACGGAAGGTTCGGTATCCGCGACTAGGGGGTGCGGCCCAGGCCTCGATGATCCGCGTTTCGGTGGATCACCGGACATCCGGTGGCCGTTCAGTCACCGGAGCGCGGATCAACGCCCGAGGACTGGCGGGCTAGCGTCCTGGGCGGCCGGAAGGCCGAACGCCAGCAGGGCGACGTCGTCCTCCAGGCCGCCGGCGAGCTCGGTCAGCAGGTCGACCAGCGAGGAGACCAGCGCCGGCGCGGTGATGGGTGCGCGCTCGGTGGTGAAGGCGTGCAGGGCCTCCTCGTCGTACCGGCCGGGAGGGTCGGGAACGCGCGCCTCGATCAGGCCGTCGGTGTAGAGCAGCAGGACGTCCCCGGGCCCCAGGTGCATGGTGTTGGTGACGAATCGGGGATGGGCCAGGATCCCCGCGGCCTGGCCGTGCGGGGTGCCCTGCTCCTCGACGGTGCCGTCGGCGCGAGCCAGCAGCGCCGGGGGGTGGCCGCCGCCGGCGAGCAGCACCTCGTAACCGCCGGCTTCGGGGCTCAGGAGCCCGAACAGCACCGTGCAGAACTGGGATCCCCCACCGGGTTGCTCCTGCAGCAGCACCGAGTTGAGGTTGTTCAGGACCGCGACCGGGTCAGGGTCGTAGGCGGTCGCCGAGCGCAGGGTGTAACGGGTCAGCGAGGTGATCGCGGCGGCTTCGGCGCCCTTGCCGCACACGTCGCCGATGAAGAACGCCCACCGGTCCGGAGCGATGGGGAACAGGTCGTAGAAGTCGCCGCCGACCTCGTCCTGCGAGGCGGGGTGGTAGTGGGCCGCCACCTCCATGCCCGGCACCCTTGCGAGGACCGGGGGTAACAGGGTGCGCTGCAGGGTGGTGGCCAGCCGTTGCACCCGGTCGCGTTCACGGTCGGCCTCCTCACGGGCCCGCAGTAGTTCACGCTCGTAGGCGCGACGGTCGTGGGCGTCGAAGACGGTGGTGCGGATCAGCAGCGGCTCGCCGTCGCCGCCCTTCTTCACCTTCGAGGTCACCATCACCGGCAACCGGGCCCCGTCGGAGGTCCGCAGATCGAAGGCGACCCCGCCGACCTCACCCTGCATCCGCAGCAGCGGGGCGAAGTGGGTCTCGTGGTACACCCGCCCACCCACGGTCAGCAGGTCGCTGAACCGGCGCCGCCCCACCAGTTCGCCGGCGGTGTACCCCAGCCAGGCCAGCAAGGTTCCGTTGATCTTGGCGATCCGCCCGTCGAGCAGGGTGGATACGTAGCCGCAGGGTGCGTTCTCGTAGAGGTCCTCGGCGCTGTCCTCGAGCAGGGCCGAGAACTCCGCCTGGTCACCCTCCCCGGCGAGCTCGTGCGGAAGCCCCTCGTCGGGCTCGGTGTCGGAGGCTTCGGGCTCGCTGTCGGAGGCTGTGGGCTGGGTGTCGGAGGCTTCGGGCTCGCAGCCGCCGCGGTCATGTGCGGCGGGGCATCTCGTCACAGGCTGTGCTCGATCGTCAACGTCGCCCCCGTGAGCGCGAGGCGAACTCCTCGATCGCCTTCGCGGTGGCCTCCGGGGCGCTCAGCTGCGGGCAGTGCCCGACGGCGTCCAGGGTGAGCAGCTCGCTGCCCCGGATCCGCTGGTGGGTGTACGCGCCGACCTCGCGGGGCGCGATCACGTCCTCCGAGCACTCGATGACCAGCGTCGGCAGATCGACGTCGTCGAGGTCCGCGCGGTTGTCGGAGGTGAACGTGGCCCGGGCGAACGTGCGGGCGATCTTGGGGTCGGTGCGGCAGAAGCTGTTGGTGAGTTCTTCACCCAGCTCCGGCCGCTCCGGGTTGCCCATGATCACCGGGGCCATCGCCGCCGACCACCCCAGGTAGTTGCTCTCCAGCGAGTCGAGCAGCTCGTCTATGTCGGCCTCGGAGAACCCCCCGTAGTAGTCACCGTCGTTGATGTAGCGCGGCGAGGGGGTCAGCAGGACCAGCTTGGCGAACCGGTCCGGTTCACGGTTGCCGGCCAGCACCGCGATCATCGCGCTGACCGAGTGCCCGACCAGCACGACGTCCCGCAGGTCCAGCTCCCGGCAGATCGTCAGGACGTCGTCGGCGTATCCGTCGAGCGTGCCGTACCGCTCGGGACTCCATGCGGAGAGCTCGGACCGGCCGGAGCCGACGTGGTCGAACAGCACCACACGGAACCGCCGGGCCAGCACCGGAGCTACCAGGCGCCACAGGTTCTGGTCACACCCGAAGCCGTGCGCGAGCATCACCACCGGCCCCGTCGACGGACCGAGGATGCTCACGTTGTTCCTGGCCCGAACGTCCATCGCCTCATCCTCCAGCGCCGGCCCTCCTTCCGCAGAGTGGCGCGCTCCGGGACGGGCCCCGGGTTGGGTACGCGGCGAACCGTCTCGGTCGGCGGCCCCCGATGGTGGCTGATCGAACCCCGAAGATGCGCGGGCCGAGGCGGCCGCGCGACGACTCGTCGCGCGGGACCGCCCCGGCCCGGTCCTACGTCGGAGGGCGCCAGCTACATGGCGTCGACCTTCGGCATGATCTCTTCCTTGAGACGCTTCAGGTCGTCCATCGTCTTCGCGGTCGGCACGTCGTTGAACGGCGGCCACAGCAGCGGCATCGTCAGCCCGGCCTCCTTGTAGCGCTTGAGGACGTCGGTGATCTGCCCCTGGGAGCCGACCATCAGGTTGGTCAGCTTGCCGTTGTTCGTCTGGTCGACGTCCTCGTCGGTGATGACGAACCAGATCATGCTGCAGATCTCGAGGTCGTCGATCGTGCGGTCGGTGTCCATGTCGTCAAGCTGCTGCTTGATCTCGGAGCGCCACACGGTGAGCTCCTCGGGGGTGTCCTGGATGCCGATCCAGCCGGCCAGGCCGTACTTGGCGACCCGGGTCGCCGCGCGCTTGGCGTCCTTGAGCCCGCTGAAGAAGATCGGCGGGTGCGGCTGCTGCACCGGCTTGGCCCCGAACCCGGAGCGCTCGAAGTCGGCGAACTCGCCGTGGTACTCGAACAGGTCGTTGGTCCAGATGCCCTGCATGATCTCGATCGTCTCGCGCACGTGCTTGTGGCGCTTCGGGAAGATGTGCGAAGCACTGCAGGCGGCGAACTCCTCGGGCATCCAGCCGGCACCGACGGCCACGTTGAGCCGGCCGTTGCTGAGGTGGTCGATGGTGGCGAGCTCAGCGGCGAGCACGCCGGGCGAGCGGTAGGGCGTGTCGATGATGCTCATGCCGATGCGGACCTTGCTGGTCTTCGCGGCCAGCCAGGGGATCAGCGGCATGCCCTGCAGGAACTCGCCGCGTGAGGACACCGGCAGGCCCTTCGGCATCTCCTGCATCATGCCGAACGGGTGCTGCATCTCCTGGGTGTCGGAGGTCTCCGGCACGATGACCCGGTCCAGGGTCCAGACGGAGTCGAAGTCGAGCTCCTCGGCGAGGTCGGTGAGGTCCTCGAGCTCCTTGACGGTGATCTTCGTGCGGAAGTTCGGCAGGTAGAGAGCGAGCTTCATGGGAGACGGCCTCCTCGCCGTGAGCAATTTGATCTTGTTCCGATCGGGTCCAACCTTATCGAATCAAGACATTCGTCCGAAAAACGGCGCAGGGGTCACACCGTACACAAACGGGTAGCGCCTACTTTCCGGTGTCGTGGCCCGGGACCCCCGCTCGCACTAGCCTGGCCGGATGCCCGTCGAGCCTGTCGCGCTGCTCTGAATGGCGCCCCTGGACGATGCCGAGCGGCGGCGCCTGCTGGCCGCGGCCCCGGTCGCGCGGCTGGCCACCCTGCGTCCCGACGGCACACCGCGGCTGGTGCCGATCACGTTCGCGCTGGTGGACGGCCTGATCTGCTCGGCGGTGGACGAGGTCAAGGCCAAGACGACGATGCGGCTGGCCCGCCTCACAGACGTCGCCCGCGACCCCCGGGTGGCCCTCGTCGTCGACCACTACGCGCCGGATTGGTCGCAGCTGTGGTGGGTCCGGGTGGACGGCACCGCGCGGGTGCTCTCCGGAGGACCGGAGCGGGAGTCCGCCGTGACCGCGCTGCGGGCGAAGTACCCGCAGTACGGGTCGACCGAGCTGGCCGGCCCGGTCCTGGCGGTCACCCCGACCCGGTGGACGGGGTGGGCGGCCGGGTAGGGGTCTCGGGTAGGGGGTCTCAGGGCCGGACTCGACGCTGCAGTCGAGGGGGTTGCGCAGCGTCGGGTCCGGGTCCTGCGACCCGGCGGGAGACCCGTCGGGAGCACCTCTTTCGAGGCATCACGAGCATGGCTCGACCGGGTGGGCACCGGACAGGGACCAACGACGCTGAAATGGTCGGACGTTCGGCACGGTCCGGTCCCGCGGTGTCCGCCGGCCGGGTGCCCGGTCGTCCATGAAACGGAATTCACTGGTCCGGCTCGGGCAGAATCGCCGCATGAAGTATGCCCTGCTGATCTGTGACGACGAGACGCGCTCGCCCAGCAACGAGGAGCTCGAAGCCGACCCGGTGCACCGCGTCTGGCTCGAGGATCTGGAGCGCCGGGGTGGCAAGCTCACCGGCGTGCGGCTGCGACCGATCGTGGACGCGACCACGGTGCGGGTGCGCGACGGCGAGACCCTGGTGTCGGACGGGCCGTTCGCCGAGACCAAGGACTTCGTCGGCGGCGTGGTGATCATCGAGTGCCCCGACCTGGACGACGCGATAGCGATCGCCGCCGGGCACCCCTACGCCCGGTGGGGCGGCGTCGAGATCCGCCCGATCTGGGAATGAAGCACGGGGCTGACGACCGCGTCCGGGCGGCCGTCGAGGCGGCCTACCGGGAGGAATGGGGTCAGGTGGTGGCGACCCTGATCGGGATGACCGGCGACTGGGACCTGGCCGAGGACTGCACGCAGGAGGCGTTCGCCTCGGCGATGGCGACCTGGGCCCGCGACGGCGTCCCGCGCCGGCCGGGTGCCTGGCTCACCACGACGGCCCGCAACCGGGCGACCGACCGGTTGCGCCGGGACCGCGCCGGAGCGGCCAAGCTGCGGGAGCTGGCGGTGCTGGACCGGGCGGGGCTGGACCGGGCGGGGCTGAACCGCACCGGACCGGATCAGGGGCATTCCGGCCCCGGGGCCGACTTCGAGGCCGAGGAGATCCCCGACGACCGGCTCCGGCTGATCTTCACCTGCTGCCACCCGGCGCTGCCGTTCCCGGCCAGGGTGGCGCTGACCCTGCGCACCCTGGCCGGACTGAGTACGGCCGAGATCGCCCGGGCGTTCCTGGCGGCCGAGCCGGCGATGGCGCAGCGCCTGGTCCGCGCCAAACGCAAGATCGCCGAGGCCGGCATCCCCTACCGGGTACCGCCGCCCGAGCTGCTGCCAGGGCGGCTGGCGGCCGTGCTCGCCGTTCTCTACCTGATCTTCAACGAGGGGTACGGCGAGGAGGAGGGGTCCCGCCGCGCGTTGGCGCCCGAGGCGATCCGGCTGAACCGGGTCCTGGTCGCACTGATGCCGGACGAACCCGAGCCGCGGGGGCTGCTGGCGCTGATGCTGCTGCACGAGGCCCGCCGCGCCACGCGTACCCATGACGGGGTGCTGGTCACGCTGGAGCACCAGGATCGGTCGCGGTGGGACCGGACGCTGATCGCCGAGGGCGTGGAGTCGCTCGAGGCGGCCCTGGAGCTCGGTCGGACCGGCCCCTACCAGGTGCAGGCCGCGATCGCCGCCTGCCACGCGGAGGCCCCCGACGTCGAGAGCACGGACTGGCCGCAGATCGCCGCGCTCTACACGCGGCTCGGGCGACTGGCGCCGTCGCCGGTGGTGGAGCTCAACCGGGCGGTGGCGGTGGCCATGGTCGAGGGCTTCGAGGCCGGTCTGCGCCTGGTCGACGAGCTCGAGGGCCGCCTCGACGGTTACCACCTGCTGCCGGCCACCCGGGCCGACCTGCTGCGCCGTGCCGGGCGTACCGAGGAGGCGGCGGCGGCCTACCGGCAGGCTCTCGAATCGGCGCCGACCGAGGCCGAGCGACGGTACCTGAGCGCCCGGCTGCGAGAGCTCTGAGAGCCGCTCGAAGTCGTTCGAAAAAGCCGTCGGAGACTTTCGAGCGACGATGTCGATTCGCGGTGGTCCCCTTCGTCGGTGGGGTGAAAGTCCACCGGGAAGGAAGGAACCACCTCATGAGCACCGACACGAACACCCAGCCCACCCAGCCGTCTGAGCCGTCGCCGCCCGTCGCCGACCGGGACGCCTTCGAGGCGGAGCTGGCCGCCCTGCGGGACCGGGAGAAGGCCCACACCCGTGAGGGCGATCAGATCTCGGCCGCCCGGCGCCGGCTGCCGATGGTGGAGGTCGACCCCACCACGAGGCTGATCGGTCCGGACGGCCCGATCCCGCTGATCGAGGTGTTCGAGGGCCGCCGCCAGCTGATCGCCTACTACTTCATGTGGCACCAGGGCGCCGCGGCCGCGGACCAGTGCGAGGGCTGCACCTGGTGCGCCAGCCAGGTCACCGAGCTGTCGTACCTGCACTCCCGCGACATCACCTACGCCGTCTTCGCCCAGGGCCCCTACCCCGAAACCAGCCGCTACCGGGAGTTCATGGGCTGGGAGATGCCCTGGTACTCCGCCTACGACTCGCTGGACACGCTGCTGGTCGGCCGGACGGCCGGGATGATGCACATCGTCTGCTACCTGCGCGAGGGCGACCGGGTCTTCGAGACCTACTGGACGACCCGACGCGGCGTCGAGCAGCTCGACGCCACCTACGCGCTGATGGACCTCACCCCGTACGGGCGCCAGGAGCCGTGGGAGGACTCCCCGGCGGGGTGGCCGCAGGCGTGCACCTGGCACCGCAGCGCCGCCGGTGCCCCGGACTACCCACCGGTGCCCGAGTGGCCGGCCGGACGCCCCATCCCGCACTGGTCACGGCTCGAAGCCGGGCGCTCCGACGACCTGGGTGGTGAGCGGTGAGCGCATACACCGCCGGGGTCGCTGACCGACGCGCCGCGCGCCGCCGGGGACCGGAGATGGGTCTCAGGAGTATGCGCATACGATGCGCATACTCCTGAAGAGCCCCCTGGCCCAGGCGTGCCCAGGCGCAGGGGGACGCCGGCCGGTCCCTTCGGCCACGGCCACCGGCGGGTGGGACCGTGCGCTGGGCGGGCCGTCGGTGTAGCTGCCAGGATGCGGTTGGCCCTGATGATCAGACCAACGGAGGTCAGCCGCGATGACAGGCCGCAACTACCGCTCCGACCAGCCCGCGCGCTCCATCGCCGGAGCCGCCGTCCTGATCACCGGCGCGGGCAGCGGGATGGGCGCCGCCGCGGCCCGGCTGTTCGCCGCCGAGGGTGCCTGGGTGGCGGTCACGGACCTCAACGGTGACGCCGCCGAGGCCGTGGCCGCGGACATCACCGCGGCGGGGGGACAGGCCCGAGCGTGGCAGCTCGACGTCGGCGACCCGGCCGCGGTCGCCCGGGTGGTCGACGAGGTGGCCGAGGAGTTCGGAGGTCTCGACTGCCTGGTCAACAACGCCGGGTTCGCCCCGAGGGTCAAGATCGACGACGACGGCTACGAGGACGCCTGGCGTGGCGCCATCGACGTCATGCTCACCGCGGTCCCCCGCACCGTGCGCGCGGCGCTGCCCTGGCTGCGCCGCTCGCCCTTCCCCAGGATCGTGAACGTCGCCTCGACCGAGGCCCACGCCACCACCGGCGGGCTGACCCCGTACGCGGCGGCGAAGGCCGGCGTCACCGGCATCACCCGCGGCCTCGCGGTGGAGCTCGGCCCGGAGGGGATCACCTGCAACGCCATCCTGCCCGGGCCCATCGAGACCGGGCTGACCGCGCCCATCCCGGACGAACACAAGCAGATCTTCGCGCGCCAGCGCACCGCTCTGCGGCGGTACGGGAGGCCGGAGGAGATCGCGCACATCATGCTCGACCTCTGCCTGCCGAGCGCCTCCTACGTCACCGGCGCCAGCATCCCGGTCGACGGCGGCCTGCTCGTCCGCAACGGCTGACCTGAGGGATGCCGGGTGAGACCCTTCTCCTCGAACGGACTGTTCCCGTTCTGGTTCCCCTTCGTGCTGTTCGGCGCGTGGATCCCTGTGATGTCCTACCTGGTCATCGGGGCGTGCAAAGCTCAGGCGAGGGATGACAGCCCCGCCCGGGAGGATCTGAATGTCTGAGAGCCAGGACGGAACGTCGTTCTTCACCAACGCCCACGCGCGCGTCTTCGGCGAGGCCGCCACGGCCGCCGATGACCGGATGCACCACGAGGCGAACGCGCTGGTCACCGACCCGGAGCTGGTCGAGACCCAGTACCTGGGGTTCAACGTGCCCGGCGCGGGGATCCACGCCTT
>Ga0310811_10006947_pt1 | contig 14465 bp, 14 predicted proteins | sample YCmetagenome_FD_207642 | JGI IMG/M metagenome (GOLD analysis project Ga0310811, IMG submission 207642) | Soil microbial communities from experimental microcosm in Duke University, North Carolina, United States - YC | ecosystem: Engineered > Artificial ecosystem > Soil microcosm > Unclassified ...
GATCGAGGACCTCGAGGACGGTCCCGAACGCGCCGGCCTGATCGCGCGGCGAGTGGGCGTCCGAGCCGATCGCGATCCCGACGGAGCGCTCCTTGGCCTTGCGCAGCAGGCGGGCGTTGGCCTCGAGGTACCGCCGCTTCTCGTCGTCCGAATGGTCGCGGTAGAGGAAGCGGGTGTTGAACTCGATCGCCATCCCGCGGGCGGCGAGCGCGTCGAGGACGCGGTCCTCGTACTCCTCGAGCTTCGCCGGGTCCGGCCAATGGCCGAAGACCGCGGGGACGAAGAAGTGCCCGAGAATGTGGCCCGGGAGCCGCTCGACGGCATCGAGGACCGCCGCGACGTACAGCTCCCACAGCTGATCGGTCCCGACCGTCTCGTGGAGCTCGGCGAACTCCGGGTTGTCGAACGGCCAGAGCCAGTTCTCGCCGTGCACCGGGTGCGTGATCGGGACGAAGTGGACCGAGCGGATCATCGCGTCGGGGCGCATCGCGTCGACGATGTTCTGCGCGTCGGGCCGCGAGCGGGGGTCGTTGTCGACCTCCGCGCCGATCGAGAAGCGCATCCCGCGGCGCAGCCCCTCGCCGACGACCGCCGCGTGGGCGACGTCGATGTTCGCGGTCTCGGCCGCACCGTAAAGGTCGCCGGCTTGCGCGAGCTTGAGGGCGCGCCGGACCAGATTGACGGCGGCCGGGTCCTCGAAGGTGAGATAGTTCATGTGGTCCGCCACCATCATGTAGCGCGGGTAGCCGCGCCGACAGGCGTGATAGAACCACAGGAACAGCATCCGTGCCGTCAGCGGGAGCGGGCGCTCCTCCGCGAACGACTTGTGCTCGCCTTTGCAGTGACCGTGGGTGTCGGGGATGACGAAGAGGCGCGGGTCGCGCTCGGTATTATCGTTCAACTTCTCGTAGTCCGCGGGGGATCCACACCTGGGCGCCGCCGCGCTGCGGTGCCGGCGCCGCCGGCCGGCTCTGCAGCCACAGCGCGATCGCTTCGATCGCGGTCTCGATACCCTTCCGGGCCAGCTCGAGTGTCATCGACGGCGTTCGTTCGGCACCGAGCTCAGCGGCCTGTGCCGGCAGCGCGGGGACGTGGATGAAGCCGACGGGGATCGGCGGCGACGCGTTCGTGGTCAGCGCGAGGGCTTCGTAGAGCCACTGGTTGCACAGGTACGTCCCGGCGCTGTTCGAGACGTATCCGGGGACGCCGACGGCTTTCCAGGCGTCGACGATCTCGGTGAGGGGGAGCGTCGAGAGACGCGCGTCGGGGCCACCGCGCGTGATGGTGTCGTTCTTGCGGACCGTCCCGACGGCGTCGGGAAGGTCGAAGTCCAGGACGTTCAGCGCCGCCCGCTCCAGCGCGAGCGAGGCACGGCCGGGAGCGTACCCGGTGCCGATGACGTACTCCGGCTGCTCCTCGCGGATCGCCGCCTCGAGCCGGTCGCGCAGGTTCCGTGTCTCGACCGGGAACACCCGTACGGCGACGCTCCGCCCGCCGATCGCCCTGGCTTCGAGGCTGCGCACGAGCAATTCGCTCGGGTTGACGAGGTGGGGTCCGAACGGCTCGAAGCCGGTCAGCAGAACGTGCCGCGACACGAAACCCTCGGTTTTCTCCGCGGAATGCGCAAGACCTTCGGCGGTCGCTCGCCCGCGGTGGCAGACAAAAAAAGCCGCCCTCGATGGGGCGGCGGACAAGGTTCGGTTCTCTTTCGGGGGAGCGGACCGCTAGGTCCGGATCCCTCCGATCATCGTGATTCGTTGGTTGGAACTGTCGCTAGTAACGATGACCACCTCCTCTTGTCCGGCCGTTAGCCTTCGCTGATCTCTCGTCTGAAGGATCCGCGGACGTGTTGTGCGGCCTCCATTCGCGAACGGTTCTCGAAAACTCCTGCTCCGTGCCCGTCTCTAGCGCGGCCGAGAGGCGACGCCCGCCGGGACTTTCGCGCGGTACCCTTCGAGCTCCAGGACCCGGGCCTTGAGTTCGACGCCGCCGCAGGCGTACTGGTTGAGCTGGCCGTTCGCGTCGACGACGCGGTGGCAGGGGTAGAGCAGGAGGACCGGATTGCGGGCCATCGCGCGACCGACGGCGCGGGCCGCTGTCGGTTGGCCGATCGTCTCGGCGATCCAGCCGTAGGAGCGGACCTCGCCCGGCGGGATCGACGCCGCGGCTTTGAGGGCCGACTGCTCGAACGGCGTCAGCTCGCTGATGTCGACCTTCGCGAGGTCGGTCTTGTGCTCGCGGAAGTAGGTGGCGACGATGTCGGTGACCCACTGCGGCGGGCAGGAGGACGGGACCAGTCCGCGGCCGAGCCGGCGCTGCAGGCGGGCGACGATCGCCTCCTCGCCCTCGCCGCCGTCGAGCGCGACCGCGGTGATCCCGCTGTGCCGGAAGGCGACGAAGAGCGTTCCGAGCGGCGAGTCCACGCGCGCGAGCGAATCCGGCGGCGCGATCTTCACGGTCGCCTTGATGTGCTCGAGGATCTTGGGCACCAGGCTCTGCGGCGGCTCGACCAGCGGCAGGCAGGTCAGGCAGTACGCGATCCCCTCGTTCTCGCGGTAGACCTCCTGGCACTCCGGACAGCCGCGCAGGTGCGCCAGAACGTGCTCGCGCGCGGGCTCGATGCCCTCGCGCATCTCGTCCCAGAGTCGTTCGACATCAGAGCAGCGCATGGCGCTAGTCCTCTTCCTCGGCGGCGGAGCGGTCGGCGGGTGCGATTCGGCCGACCTGGGGCCCGAGGATGCGCCGCAGGATCCGGACCGCGCGATGGACGTGAGATTTCACGGTTCCGATCGGCTGGTTGAGGATCTCGGCGATCTCGGGGTGGCTGCGGCCCTCGATGAACCGGAGCGTCGCGGCGGCGCGCAGGTGCATGGGGAGCTGGAGCAGGGCTTGTTCGACCAGCACCATGTCGGCCGCGCGGTCGACGATCTGTTCAGGCTGATCGGGCCCTTCTTGGGTCTCGTTGAGGAGTGCGTCCGGATCGGCCAGCGCATCGAGGGCGACGTTCGTCGGCCGCTTCGAGCGGAGGCGATTTCGGGTGACGTTGAGGGTGATCGTGTAGAGCCAGGGCTGCAGGCGCAGCTCTGAGCGCTGTTGCGGGTCCATCTTGGCCAGGGCCCGGTAGGCGCGCACGAAGGCGTCCTGCACGATCTCCTCCGCGTCTTCGCGATTGCCGGTCATGCGGAGCGCGAAGCCGTAAAGCCGACGCTGGTAGTCGTCGACGATCGCCTCGAAGGATTCTGGACCCGGAACGGACGGGATCACCGTCGCCGGTGCGGTCAAGCGGTAATGATCTCCGATGATCGGTGCTGCGAGCGCACTCATCAGGGTCCTCAACCGGACCGACGCGAGTGCCGGTTGCGCCAGTTCGCAGAACTCGGTGCAACGCCCTGGAGTCTAGCTGGGACCCGGGCTCGGCGTCGCGGGCGCGACCGTTCTGCCGCTCGAGGAGCGCATCGAGCGCGCGTACACGATCGACACCGGCGTGCGGCGCGCCGTGTCCTCGATCGTGCCCTCGATCGCCAGCGTGGCGTCGAGCGCGAGCAGCAGCGAGGAATCGTAGGCGTAGTAGGCGGTCCCCTTCATCGTGATCGAGCCCGCGAGCGCCATCGCCGGACGGTCGGGAAGGGCTCCGTGCAATGGACCTCTCGCTTCGAATGCGATGCCCATCACGCGCCGCGCGCCGACCATCGCATCGGGGAGGCGCCGCAGCGTGCCGCGCAGCGGCGCGCCCGTCATCGGCGAGGGGAAATCAAAAGGAACCGGCCGCTTGACGTGCGCCAAATCACGCATCGTCGGCGCGTCGAGTTGCACGGCAAAGGGCTGATTAAGAATGGTGAGATAATTGGGATCGTTTGCGGGGCCGTCACGCTGTTCGCCAGAAGGAAGCAACGTGGAGGAGAACGAGGCGCTTTCGTGTTGTTTACCGGCGTCACCGTTCTTGTCGTACTCCACCCGCGCGGTATAATGCGTCCCGTCCGTGTCGCGCGTGATCGTGAGCCGTTCGGTCCCATGGTACATGGTCTGGCTCTGCACGTCGCCGTCGCCGATACGGAAGATGTCGCGTCCGTCGACCGTGTACGCTTGCTCCGCGGCTGCAGCCGTCACGATCGCCGTGGCGGTTACGAGCAGCGCGAACATGCCGGCAACGAAGGCGCGGCGGAAAATCATCAGTGGCCTCGGACGAATGGCGGGGTGGATTACGTTCCCGGATTATGGTACTACGGAAACGTGCCGATAAGAACGGTAAGGTGCTAACGCGGTTCGTCGGCCGTTTTCTCGCAGGACTCGCAGCGATCTCGATTATGGTCGCCGCGGTTCCCGTGCTCGCAGGCGAGGCCGGCCTCACCCTCAGTCCGACGCTCAACGCCAAGCTGGACCGGCTCTATCTCACGGCATACGACGAGACGATCCAGCGGCACGCCTCGGCCCAGCGCGACGGGACGACTTATGTCTCGACCGGGGACATCGAAGCGGAATGGCTGCGCGACGCGAGCGCGACGGTCCGGCCGTATATCGGACTTTCCGTCCATGACGGCGAGATGGCCAACACGCTGCGGGGCGTCGTCGCGCGCCAAGCCAGCTACATCATGATCGATCCCTACGCGAACGCCTTCTCGCGCGACTACAAGGTGGTGGAGCGGAAGTTCGAAGTCGATTCGCTGCTCTACCCGATTTGGTTCGCCTACGATTACTACAAGCAGACCGGCGACCGCAGCATCTTCACCCCGCAGGTTCACCGTGCGTTCCAACGGGTGCTCGACACGCTGCGCGTCGAGCAGCACCACGCGCAGCGCTCGCACTACACGAACCCGCAGCTCGCCAACGGCGGCCACGGCAGCCCGGTGAAGTACACGGGGATGGTCTGGGACGCGTTCCGGCCTTCCGACGATCCGGTTCGCTATCACTACAACATCCCGGTCAACATGTTCGCCTCGGTCGTCATGCGCGATCTCACCACGATCTCCGAGCACGTGTGGAACGACAAGCGGATGGCCGAGGACGCGTGGGGGCTCTCGGTCGAGATCCAGCGCGGGATCGAGCAGTACGGCACCTTGAACCTCAAGCCGTTCGGGCGGATCTATGCGTACGAAGTCGACGGGCTGGGTCACGCGAACGTGATGGACGACGCCAACGTCCCTTCGCTGCTGTCGATTCCGTACTTCGGCTACCTGCCGAAGACCAGCTCGTTGTACCAGGCGACGCGGAAGTTCGTCCTCTCGCCGCGCAACCCGTATTTCTTCACCGGCAAGTACGCGCAGGGCGTCGGCAGCCCGCACACGCCCAAGGGCTACGTGTGGCCGCTCGCGCTGTGCGTCCAAGCGCTCACCTCGACGAACGATGCCGAGGTCGACCGCGTCTTCGGCTACATCGCCGCCTCCGACGTCGGCGATCATCGCTTGCACGAGTCCTTCAACGCCAACTGGCCCGAGGCGTACACGCGCCAAGACTTCGCGTGGCCGAACGCGATGTACGCGGAGCTGGTCCTGGCCCGGCGCGGCGAGACGTACGCCCAGGACTTCAGCGGAAAAGTGCGTTAACGGCGGATTCGGCGGACGAGGTCGAGCGCGAAGATCGTTTGCAGCGCGCTCGTCGGGCCGAGCGCGAGCGCATCGATCGGGAAGCCGGCCCAAAACATCGCGTGCGCGCCGCCCTGGCGCGCGAACGCGTCGAACAGCACCTGCTGCAGCAAGCTGGGGACGATCGTCGCGAACGCGACGACGCACAGGCGCAGGAAGTTCGCCGGCTGTAAGGAGAGCGCGACCGCGCGTGCGATCCCGGTGACGATCGCCTGGAGCGGACGTTCGCCGCTGAGGGCTGCGAGCGGTCCCGCCATGCTGAGCGCGCCCCAAAAAAGCCAGACCACCGGCGCGGTCGCGAGTAGGATCGCCGGCGTATCGGGAAGCTCGCCCAGGCCGCTCAGCGGCGCGGTCACCTCGCAGAGGAACTCGACGATGATCGAGACCCCCAGAACCGGGAGCCACCGTTCGACCGACGCGCCGAGCAGACGTCGCCGCGCGAGGGGCTCGCCGGCGATACGCGTCGCGATCCCGAGCGCGATCACCGCGACGACGAACGCGTTGCCGAACATCTCGGCGTAGCCGAGAACGATGACTTTCACGTCGTGGGCGGGGCCACCGGCCGTCCACGCGAACTCGATGATCCCGCACAGCACGAAGACGGCGAGCGCCAGTCCGAGATAGAGGGGCGCGCCTTCCAGATACGCGGTGAAGGCGAGGTCGATCAGCCCGCCGATCGACGGCGGGAGGCGTTCGTCGCCGGCTGACGTCACGCTGCGCGCAGCGTGCGGCGGAGGAAGAAGCGCAGGGACACCGTTCCCGAGCAGACCGCGATCTCGTCGGGATGCGTGAACATGCGCCCGTCGATCTCGAGAACGTAGGTTCCTGCGGCCAAGCCCGCGAGCGTGGAGCGAATCACGCGCTCGCGCTTGTCCTGCGGTGCGCGCGGGCCGAGCGCCTCGATGACCGCAACGGTCAGAAGATCACCCACGCGCAGCGGCGTCGCGAGCGCGAAGGCGGTGGAGGCGGTCGAGGCGACGGCGGAAACGTCGATCGGGACGGCGACCCGGAGCATGATCGACGTGGTCATTCCCGCCGAAGCGCGAAGGCTCCCGGTGTTCGCGGGGACCGTGCGCTCGCGCGCGGAAACTCGGACCGGATGTCCGACCCGCCGCGCCGTCGCCGCTCGTCGTCTCGCTCGCCGCAACATTCTTCCGGCGGTAGTTCCGGCATGCTGGCGACGATTGCGCTCTCGATCGGCGTCATCGTCGCGGGGTTGGGGATCGGCGCGTTCCTTTCGGCGCTCCAGAGCAAAGGCGGCAACGGTTCGCCCAGCCCCGTGGCAGCCGGGAGCGCCCCGGTCGTGACGCCGGTCCCGCAACCGACGCGCGGTCCCGTCGTGATCGCGACCTTGGTCGCGCATCCGACGGTGCAGCCGACGCCGCGCCCGACGCCGACGCCGCGTGCGACCCCGACTCCGACCCCCGCACCGTCGCCGACGGCCGCCGCGAGCGCATCGCTCGCGCCGACGGCGGCGCCGACCGCGACGCCGTTGCCGAGCGCGAGCGCGGCGGTCGCAGCGGCGACGCCGATCGCGAGCGCGAGCCCGCGCGCCGCCGTCGTCGCACAAGCGACCGCAACGCCGCAACCTGCGACGCCGCGCCCGAGCGTGCGTCCGACGCCCGCGCCTCCGCCGACGCCCGCCGCCGCTACGCCGCGTGCCCAGGTCGCGCAGGAGCAACAGCAGCAGAGCCCTGCCGCAGCCGCCGCGCAGAGCACGGTGCGGCGGTATCTCGAGGCGCTCATCGGCGGGAACGAAAGCGCCGCGTACGCCGCGCTCGGCAAGCCCGTCGGCGATCCCAGCGCGCAGCTCTCCGAAGAGGCGTTCCTCGACCGTGCCAGCCGCATCACCGCGATGCGCACGCGCAGCACCGACGCGACCGGCGCGACGATCGAGGTGCGGATCACCTCATCGCGCGGCACGTACGACGCAACCTACCACGTCACCAACACCCCGGGCGGTCCGATCATCGATCAGCACGACTACATCAAAGTGTAGCCCCACACGCGTCCCGCGCGGCGGCGGTCCACCAGCGGAGGCTCTCATCCATGTCGACGTACATCGAAGGGTTGCTCTCGACCGGCGAGGTGATCGCCGCTCCGCCCGCCGCGGCGGGATGGTTTTCCGTCCCCGATCAAGACGCGTTCGTCGCCGAATCGCTGCGCGATCCCGAGACGTTCTGGCGCGAGCGCGGGCGGCGCGTCGCCTGGGAGCGTGAGCCGGAGATCGTCTTTCGCGGCGCGATCGACGACCAGCACTGGTTTCCCGACGGACGGTTGAACGCGACCGTCTCGTGCTTGGACCGCCACGCGCGCACACACCCCGGCGCCGTCGCGTACGATTACGTCTGCGAGAACGGCGAGGAGCGCGTCGTCACGTACGCGGAGCTGCTCGCCGCGGTCAACCGGCTCGCGAACGCGCTGCGCGCCGACGGCGTCGTACCCGGCGACCGGGTCTGCATCGCGATGCCGCTGACGACCGAAGGGATCGTCGCGATGCTGGCCTGCGCACGGATCGGAGCGGTCCACTCGGTGGTCTATGCGGGCCTGGGGGCGACGGCGCTGCGGGACCGGATCGTCGACGCAGGAGCGCGGCTCCTGATCGTCTCCGACGCGACGTACCGCCGCGGAAAGACGATCGATCTCTTGCAGATCGTCGTCGACGCCGTGCGCGATCTGGACCAGGTACGCCGCATCGTCGTGCACCGCCGCGCGACGGAGACAGCGCGCGACGCGCGCGAGATCGACCTCGAGGCGTACATCGCCGGGCAGGGGAGCGAAGCCGAGGCCGAGATCGTCGGCGCGGAGCACCCGCTCTTCATCCTCTACACGAGCGGGACGACCGGCAAACCGAAGGGCGTCGTCATGACGCACGGCGGCTACCTCGTCGGCTGCAGCGCGATGCTCGCGCAGACGACCGGGATCACGCCGGACGACGTCTACTGGTGCACGAGCGACATCGGCTGGATCGTCGGACATTCCGTCATGGTCTACGGGGCGCTCGCGAACCGCTACCGGTGCGTTTTGCGCGAGGGCTCGGCGGACTTCCCTACCGCCGACACGGTCTACGCGACGATCGCGCGGCGCCGCGTGACGACGTTCTCGACCGCGCCGACGCTGGCGCGCATGCTGCTGCGGCTCGGGCCCGAGGTTGCGGAGCGCCACGACCTCACCTCGCTGCGGGCGATCTTCTGCGCCGGCGAGCCGCTGAACCCCGAAGCATGGCGCTTTCTCTTCGATGTCGTCGGGCGCGGCGAGGTCGCGGTCTGCAACCAGTGGTGGCAGACGGAGCTCGCCGCTCCGAGCCTCGGGTTCTTCCCGACCTCGCCGATCCACCCCGACCGCAGCGGGAAGGCGCTCGGGCCGCTGCGTTACTCGATCCGCGATGGGAAAGGCGCGCCTGTCCCGCGCGGTGCCGGCGGCCTCTTGGTCCTCGAGAACCCCCAGCCGTACATGTTCACGACGATCTGGAACGACGCGGAGCGCTATGCACAGTACTTTCGCTGGGGCGTCTACGTCGCCGGCGACGTCGCGACGCAGGACGAGTACGGCTATCTCGCCGTCCTCGGGCGCGCCGACGACGTGCTCAACGTCGCGGGCCATCGCATCGCGACCGCCGACGTGGAGAGCGCGCTCGTCTCGCACCCGGCGTGCGGCGAGGCCGGCGTGTGCGGCGTGCCGGACGAGCTCAAGGGGGAGGCGATCGTCGCCTACGTCGTGCTGCGCGCGGGGCACACCGCGTCCGACGATCTCGCGACGGCGCTGATCGCGCACGTGCGGTACGAGCTGGGGCCGATCGCGACGCCGAGCGCGATCCGCTTCACGGCGAAGCTCCCCAAGACGCGCAGCGGGAAGATCATGCGCCGCCTGCTCAAGGCCCAGGAGACGGGCCAAGAGCTGGGCGACACGACGACGTTGGAAGAGTAGGGCGCGCGCTCCCTAGCGGCGGTGCGGCGCGGACGACGCCGGAGCGGCGGGGGCGGGGAGCGCGGACTCCGGCGCGCTCGGCATCGCGGCCGGGTTCGGCGCCGGCGGGACGCAGGGCGGGATCTCTTCCTGCGCCTTGAGGCCCTTGGCGATGACGTGCGCCGTCGGCTGCGGGACCGGCGTCGCCGTCGGCTCGGGGGTCGGCGTCGCGGTCGGCTCGGGCGTCGGCGTCGCCTTGTCGCGGCCGCGGCGGGGCGCTTCGGTCGCGGCCGGCGTCGCAACGGCGACGACCGGTGCGGCGGCCGGGGTCGGGCACGCCTGCGGCTCGCCGTAATAGTGCTCGGTGAAGCCGATCACCATGTCTTTCTTGACGAGCTTTCCGAAGTACGTCGTCGGGAAGAGCTGCACGATGCGGTTCATGTAGATCCACGCGCGCTGCTGGTTCTGTTGGAGCCAAATCTTCTGCTCGCTGCGGATCGCCAGGAAGTAGGTGCGCGCGAGCTGCGGGTCGTGCGGGAATCTCCGCGCCCAATCGTCGAGCGCGTCGTCCGCGAGCGCGACCTTGGTGACGATCCCGTGGTCCGTCGTGTGCGAACCCGACATGATCGCGGCATCGTGGAACGTGTTGTTGATGCCGAGATAGCTCATCTTCATCTTGCCGAAATACCGATCGGCCGGAGCCGAGTTCTTGAACTCCTCGAGGCGCTCTCGCTGGTATTTCGAGAGCGGTGGGGAGGCCTTGGTCTTGGCCGCGGGCGCCGGATCCTTGGCCTTCGGCGCGGGGGTCGCAGCCGCGAGAAGACCCATGACGGCCAGCATGATGAGAGCGATGACGTTCACGAGCGTATCATTTCAAGAACGCGCCGCGTATTCTTTCGAGCGGCGGAAATCCGTGCCGCGGCACACCGCAAAAAGGAAGGAGCTCGATTGTCCGCTTGCGCTCGCTTCTCAGACATGCAAGTAACGCCGGCGCAGCTCCTCGTCCTCCCGCACTTGCGCGGGCGGTCCGGCGAACTTCACCTCGCCCTGGTCGATGATGTAGCAGCGGTCGGCGACGGCGAGCGCCGAGTAGAGGTTCTGCTCGACGAGCAGTGTCGTGATCCCGGCCGCCTTGATCTCGCGGATCACGCTTTCGACCTCGCGCACGATCAGCGGCGCGAGCCCCTCGGTCGGCTCGTCGAGAAGCAAGACCTTGACGTCCTGCACGAGCGCGCGCGCGATCGCGAGCATCTGCTTCTCGCCGCCGGAGATCTCGTCGCCCTTGTGCGTGAGTCGCTCGCGCAGGCGCGGGAACTTCTCGTAGACATGGTCGAGGCTCCAGCCCGGTTTGCGCGCGGTGACCTGCGCGAGCCGCAGGTTCTCGGCGACGGTCAGGTTCGTGAAGATGCGCCGCTCCTCGGGGACGAGCGCGACGCCGGCGCGCGCGATCGCCGTCATCTCCTTGCCGACGAGCTCCTCGCCCTCGAGGGTGATGCTGCCGCTGCGCGGACGGACCCAACCGACGATCGACTTGAGCGTCGTCGTCTTGCCGACCCCGTTGCGCCCGAGGAGCGCGACCGTCTCGCCGGCACCGACCTCGAGCGAGACGTCGCGCAGGACGTGGCTCTCGCCGTAGTAGCTGTTGATCCCCTCGACGCGCAGCCGCGTCTGCGTCGCGATCATCCGTGCGCGAGCTCCGCTTGGGAGTGGCCGCCCAGATACGCTTCCTGCACCCGCGGGTTCTCGCGGATCTCCAGGGGCGTTCCGGTAGCCAGCACGTGCCCCTGGTGCAGCACCGTGATCGAGTCGGAGATCCCCATGATCAGGTCCATGTCGTGCTCGATGATGAGGACCGTCATCTCGGCGGCGAGCTTGCGAATCAGCAGCTCGGTCTTGCGCGCTTCGTCTCGCGACATCCCGGCGACCGGCTCGTCGAGCAGCAGCACCTCCGGCTCGGTGGCCAGCGCGATCGCGATGTCCAGCCGCTTCTTGTCGCCGTGCGAGAGGTCGCCGCAGCGCTGCTCGGCGACACCGGTCAGCTCCAGGCGCGCGAGCGCGCGCTCCGCGGCGGCGTCGACCGCGGCGAGCCGCTGTGAGCGGCGGAAGACCTCGAGCGCGAACGGCCCCTGCACGTGCCCGAGGGCGGCGTAGCGGGCGTTCTGCCGGACCGTCTGCTCCGGGTAGAGGTTGGCGGTCTGGAACGCCTTCGCGATCCCGAGGTGCACCCGCCGGTAGCCGCCGGCGTGCGTCACGTCGCGTCCTTTGAAGCGGATCGTCCCCGCGCTCGCGGGCGTCGTGCCGCCGAGCACGTTGAAGAACGTCGTCTTCCCCGCGCCGTTGGGCCCGATCACCGCGCGCAGCTCGCCGGGTTCCACGGAAAAGTCGATCTGCGCGTTGGCCGCGAAGTGGCCGAACGTTTTGCTCAGACCGTGCGTCTCAAGCAGCGCGCTCATGGCGTGGCCTTCACGGTGTCGAGCAGCTGCTTGCGCGTCCTGCGCCGTTTGAGCAGCGTACCAACGATCCCGCTCGGCAGGAAGACGATCACGAGAACGAAGATCAGCCCTTCGATCAGCCGCCAGGCGTCGGTCTTCCCGGAGATCACGTTCTGCAGGTACATGATGACGCCGGTGCCGACGAGCGGGCCGAAGATCGTCTGGACGCCGCCGACGATCGTGAAGATCACGAACGAGCCGCTGCGGTCGATCCCGACCGAGTCGATCGGGACGGTCGCGTCGAACAGCGCGCGCAGCGCGCCGGAGAGGCCGCCGAGCGCCCCGGCGATGACGAACGCCGCGAGACGGTAGAGGCGCGGCGAGAACCCGACGAAGGTGCTCCGCTCTTCGTTCTCGCGGATCGCGCCGAGCACTTCGCCGAACTGCGAGCGAACGAGGACGCGGGTGAACCACAGGACGAGCAGCGTCACCAGCGCGGCGAAGACGTACCACAGCTTCACGTCCGAGAGGTTGCCGAACGGACCCAGATCGAGCGCGGGAAGCCCCGTGTTCAGGTCGATCGTGGAGCCGAAGAACGGCATGCCGACGGTCGGGACGTTCTGCATCCCGTCATCGCCGTTCGTCCAGTCGCGTGCCTGCTCGACGACGAAGAAGACCATCTGCGCGAACGCGAGCGTGAGCAGCGCGAAGTAGATCCCGTAGAGGCGCGTGACGAGCAGCCCGACGCAAAACGCGAGCAGCGCGGTCGTGACGACCGCGGCGAGCACCGCCAGCCACAGATTCGGATGGCCGCCGGCGAAGCGCGTCGCGACGATCCCCGCGACGTAGCCGCCGCCGCCGTAGAACATCGCCTGTCCGTAGGAGAGCATCCCGGCGTAGCCGAGCAGCAGGTTGAAGCCGATCGCGGCGATCCCGGTCAACAGGATCTGCGTCGCGAGCCCCGAGTAGCCGCCGAGTGCGTGCAGCACGAACGGGAACGCCGCTAGCCCGAGCACGGTGAGGGCGACGAAGCGCAGATCGTGCACGGCGAGCACGCTGCGTCGGCGCCGCGCGAGCGAGACGGCGCCGACGTCGGCGGCGCTCATTGACGGATCACCTCGGACTCGCCGAGCAGGCCTTGCGGGCGCAGCACGAGGACGAGCGCCATGCAGAGGTAGATGATGACGTTGGCGGCCGGCGCGTACACGACGGTGGTGACGCTTTGCAGCTCGCCGATCAAGAGGCCGCCGAGGACCGCGCCCCAGAAGCTGCCGAGGCCGCCGACGACGACCACCACGAACGAGGGGACGAGGAACTCGAAGCCGGTGTTCGGATCGACGGAGTAGATCGGCGAGGCGGCGGCCCCGACGAGCCCCGCGATCGCCGCGCCCAGCGCGAAGACGACGGTCGACGCGCGCTCGATGTTCCCGCCGAGCAGCTGCACCATGATGCGGTCGCGGATTCCGGCGCGCACGATCAGCCCGTAGTCGGTGCGGTCGAGGAAGAGCCAGACGACCGTGATCATCACCAGCACGCCGGCTGCGAAGACCAGGCGATACGCCGGATACTGGATCGCACCGAGCGCAAACGAGGTCGCGAGCTGCGGCGGCACCGGAAACTGCTGCGTCGTCCCGCCGAACACCAGACGCAGCGTCTCCTGGACGACGACGGCGATCCCGAACGTCAGCAGCAGTTGCGAGGTCGGCTCCTTGCTGTAGAAGAAGCGCAGCACGAGACGGTCGAGCAGCACCGCGAAGATCGCCACGGCGATCGGTGCGGCGACGAAGCCCCAGACCAGCCCGACGTGCTGCGCGACGATCAGCCCGGCGTACGCGCCGATCGCGTAGAACGCGCCGTGCGCGAAGTTCACCAGCCGCAAGGTCCCGAAGATGATCGTGAGACCGACGGCGATCGCGACGTAGATCAGCCCGAGGACCAGACCGTTGAGCAGGGCTTGGGAGAGGCCTTCCACGCGAACTCCTGGGCGAGAGCGAAAACGGGAACGGGCCGGCGCGGGCCGGCCCGTTCGGCGGATCTGGCGGAAGCTAGGCGATCGGCTCCATCTGGCACTTCAGCCCGCTGAGCGGCTGCAGCACGCTCTCGCCGGGATGGACCTCGAGCACCTTCGCGTACTCGAAGCCGCCCGGGCCGCGCTGCGCCTGCGGGAGTCCCTCGACGACGAGCACCGAGTTGACGCCCTGGTGGTCCTCCTTGCGGAACCATTCCATTTCTTTGGTGAGCTGGAATTTGTACCCGTTCTCGAGCGCCGCGATCACCTTCTTGGGGTCGAGCGAGCCGCCTTTCTCGACCGCGGCCTTGTAGACGTACATGTCGACGTACGCGGTCTCGGCGCCGTTCGAGGGCGGCGTGCCGTACTTGGCGCGGAACGCATCGACGAACTTCTTCGCGCCGGGATACTTGTCGCCGTGGTACTTCCAGTAGAACGGCGCGGTGGAGACGACGTTGTTGAAGTTGTCCGCAACGCCCTTCGCCATGTACTCGTCGACCAGCGGGACGAGGATCTTCGTCGACTTGGTCAGCCCGAACT
>Ga0310811_10006949_pt1 | contig 14462 bp, 10 predicted proteins | sample YCmetagenome_FD_207642 | JGI IMG/M metagenome (GOLD analysis project Ga0310811, IMG submission 207642) | Soil microbial communities from experimental microcosm in Duke University, North Carolina, United States - YC | ecosystem: Engineered > Artificial ecosystem > Soil microcosm > Unclassified ...
GCTGCGCGCGAACTCTGCAAGCGCCGCGCTCTGCTCGGCCGACATCGGTTCGGTGGGCGCGGGCGTCGCCATTGTCGTCTTACAGCACTGTCAATGGATCGAGCTCGATCGTATCGGGATCGACAGTCTCGACCACCGCTTTCGCGAATTCACCACGCGAATCGCGTTCCCATGTGTTGACGAGCTGATCATCATCGAGCCGCTCGCCCTTTTCATCAAAGATGATTCTTACCTGCGGTCGGAACGGGTCGTCAGGATGCTCCGCGGTAACGACACCGACTTCCTGAGTGTTCAGGCGAACGATTGTGCCGATCGGAAAAAGTCCCATCAAGTTCACGAATCGTCGCAGCAGCGTCTGATTGAACGCGGGGTTGCCCTGTTCGCTCATGATCGACTTGATGCGCGAGGTCGCCAGCCCCTCGCGATAGGGACGATTGCTGCGCAGCGCGTCGAACACATCGGCGATGCTCACAATCTGAGTGCACAGGTTCAGCTTCCGGTGGCCGATGTTCTCCGGATAACCGCTCAGATCCTGCCGCAGATGGTGCTCGAATGCGACGACCGGCGCCAGCGCGGGCATCTCCGGCGTCCGCCGGAGGATATGCGCGCCGTCGACGACGTGCATCTTCATGATCTTGAACTCTTCGTCCGTCAGCTTTCCCGGCTTATTGAGAATCTCGAGCGGCGTATTCACCTTGCCGATGTCGTGCATCAGCGCGGCGAAGCCGAACTCACGGAGCAGCGGGCCATCGAGATTCAGCGCGCGCGCCTGCGTCATCGACAGCGCCGCCACGTTCACCATGTGGGTGAACGTGTAGTTGTCGTACTTCTTGAGCGCTGTCAGCGCCATCAGCGAGGTGCGATCCTGGGTGACGATATTCGCCAGGCTGTCGATGATCTTGCGCGCGTTCTCCGGATCGGGCCTGTCGCCAGCCTTGGCCTGGTCCCATAGTGTCTGGGCGGAGGCGACCGCCGTGTCGTAAACCCTGCGGGCCGCCTCGATGCCGATCTCATCCTGCGGCGTCTCTTCGAGGGCCAGCTTGCCAACCTCGGCGCGCCGTACGCCGCGCGTCGCCAGGCGATCCATGATCGGCGTACGCGCCTGACGGTCTGCCACCTCACCGAGGAACGCACGAATCTCTTCTTGAGAGATGCTGCGATGGAATGTGATCTTCTCGATTTCACGATCGCGCAAGCCGCGTACGAACCCGGTCAGCGAGGCCGAACCTTTCCCAAGCCGCATCTCGTTGACCACGACGTCGTCGCCAACGAGGCCGACGATGACCGATGGATCTTCCGTGAGCCGCTCGGTCAGCGCGCTGTGAAGAGCGGCGCTCGATCGCTGCACCAGCGGATGCTGAGGGGCGTACAGTTCGGCCGCGCGCAGTGCCGCGGCGAGACGGCGGACGAGATCCTCGACCTGCCGGCTCATGCCGACCCCTGCGTCTGCCTGACGATTTTTTTGAGCGTCCGGTCGCCCGTCGCGGCTGCGTCGCCCAGCGCCGTTCTGGCGCGCGGCGACGCAATAGCGATGAGCGCCAGAACCGCGGCTTCCTTGGTGGCTCGCGCTTTCTTCCACGCGAACAGCTTGTTGCGACGCATCACGGCCACGACGGCGGCCACCGCGCGATCGTCGGCCAGTTGCCGGACGGCGTGCAGCGTGTCCAGCACGGTCTGATGGTCGGCGCCAAAGGGGTCGCTTTCCTCCAGGATTCGCACGAGCATGGGGACGACTCTTGGATCTTTTTCGGCCACCAGCGCGCTGACGACAGCGTCCCGGCTGGCGCCCGACGCCGCTCGAAGGGCGGTCTGGACCGCGCGTGCCGCGGCTGGGTCGTCGATGCCCGCCAGCGCCATAACCGCCGTCCGCAGCACGCGCGGGTCGGTTCGGCGGAGGAGCCCCTGCAGCACCGGCACCGCATCCGCGCTGCGGGAAGCGCCAAGCAGCGATGCGGCGTTGCGCTGCACGAACCAGCGGTTATCGTCCACCAGCGGCGCAATGTGCGATATTCCGGCTGCGCCAAATCGGTGGACGAGATCACGGGCGCGGGCGTACTCGCCGGTTTCGGTTTCACTCTGCAGCGCGCGATGGAATGCCTTGATGGTTACCGGCCCTGCGTGCTCGCAGCACTCGAAAAAAATGTCGAGCGTCGCGTCGTCGAAGTCACTCACCATCGACGCCGCTTCACGGAGCGCGACCGATTCGGCGATCTCTGTCAGCGCCGCGCGCGCGGCGGCGGGAGCGACTCTGCCTTCACGTGCTCGCTTCAGCTCGCGGAGAACGAGCAGTGAGTTGGCAAAGTCGCCCGACATCATCAGGTCTTCGACGAGACCGATCATGTCGGCGGCGATTTCCGCCGCGCGTTCCTGCCGCTCCTCGATGCGCAGCAGGTCGGTCATGAGCAGCACCGAGAGCGAACGGACGTTGTCCTGCTGCAGCGATTCGACCCATTCGGGCAGCTCGGGCGGCAGCTCGCGTGTCGAGAACAGTTCCGCCCGTCCGACGGCGCCTTCAAGCGACGCCTGATATGCCGTCGAGACGTACGGGGACTCGTCGTAGCTGAGCAGCAGCTGTTCCATCGAGTCCCACACGGCCTTGAACTGGCTGCTTCGTCCGAAATCCTGCTCCGTCAGACAACGCCTGGTCATACGCAGCACGCGCTGTTTCCGCTCGGCATCCGGAGCAATCGTGTCGAAAATGCGCGCCAGCCGCGCCGTGGCCTTGCCGTCGCGCGCCAGCGCTGTCGCCAGCAGCTCCGCGACCTTTTCATCGTCAAACGACTCGGCGATCTTGCCGAGAATCGGCGTTTCCTGCATACCCTCGTCGGTCTGCATCATCTGCATGACGACGTGGGGATCGAGCTGCGCGGTGGCCTCGGCGACGTTGCGCATCACCTGAGGCAGCTTGTCGGGATCCATCACCGTGACGATGCCGGCGAGGTGGCGAAACGTGGCGAGCACGGTTGCTGCTTGCGTGGTAATGAGCGGCGAGCCGTCGGCGTTGCACTTCGGCGCGGACACCGCCGTGGCCAGCTCCTGGATTTGGAATGCGCTGCCCGCGATGTCCAGCAGTCGCTGCTGTTGGACCGAGTCGAACGTGCCGCGTCCTTCGACAATCGAATTGACGACCGATCGCCACACGTCGTCGCGCTCCTCGAGCTCGTGCTCGATGCTGCGGTCCGCGAGAATCTTCTCGTAGTCGATCTGTTCGATGGCGACTGACGTGTGCGTGAGCTTCGCCCACGCCTTGCCGGGGCCGCCCTCGGCGCGCAATTCTTCGGGCGCGCGCGCCAGCAGCGCCAGCAGCGAGTGAAGCGCCGCCACTTCAGGCTGGCCGACGAATGTGATCTGCAGGATGTCGTGATCGTGGAGGAGCCGCGCGGCTTCGGCGACAGAGTGATCGTCCGGCAGCGGCTGACCGGCGACGAGCAACGTTTTCGGCGTAACGCCGAAGGTGAAGGCTGCTCCGGCCGCACTCGCGGAGACAGCGTCGCCGAGCCGGGTGACCGATGCGATAGCGGCGGGATGTTCTGGTGGATACAGCGCCCAGTTGCGGGCAGCGGCTGAAAGCGCCCGGGCCAGCAAAATAGACTGACGCGTGAGCTCCTGGGAGAGCGCCGCCTGGGTCATCGGGTGCGTAGGATTATTGAATAGATTCGAGCGACGACGAAATGAGGTGGGTTACGCGAAAGATGCGGACGTGCGGAACAGAGGCGCCGAATGGTCGAACGTCGGCGCCTCTGCGTCGGAAGATAAACGTGGACCGTCGTTACGCCTGGTTGCGATCGCGACGCCGTAAGCGACGCGAGCCGATGGCGAGACCGGTGCCGAGGAGCAGCAGGCTTGCAGGTTCCGGCACAACCGATTGTCCGCCCGGACCGCTCGAGCTGGTGCCGCAAGGTGAATCGCCGCTGAATCCTCCCGATGCTGTCGACTGGCTCGAGCCGTTGCCGCCTCCCACCATGCCGGTGCAACCAGACGCCAGCGGGTTGGCGATATTCACGGCCAAGTCGCTATTTGATCCGCCGTTTTGCGCACCTCCCTCGGTGGTTTCGACGTCGCCCAACGTGACGCCGTGAATGGTGAAGCTGAACGTCGACGGATCCCCCACGCATCCATTCGGAGCAGGGGTGCAGGCGAAACCGTACCGGAACGTGCCGGCGCCATCCTCATGCAGAGGACCAAACAGCAGATTCCAGCCAGGGATGCCCGGCGTATATGCGAAGGCGGCCGCGGTCAAGCCGAGCGGAGCATTGAACCCAAACGCATCCAGTCCGTTCGATTCATGGAATGTCAGGCCAGGAGCCAACGCAATGTCCACTGTGACGTCGGTGCCAACCTGTGTAAGCGTGACGGTGCCCGCGGTGCTGCCGGCGGGCAGACAGTTGCAGAAAATCTGGTTCAGAGTGAACGCGTCGGCTGAAGCCTTCGGCACAGCAGCAAACCCGATCATCCAGACCATTGCCGCTCCAATCAGTGCGTGACGGAGCAGCGGCCTTCCGGTCTTCAGCGACGATACGGTCATCAAAAAATCCTCCCGCGAACAAGTCATGTCGCGTCGCATCACGGGGAGGCAAGATGTGAGCCATAGCGCACAACACCACGAAACGTTCGCAGCGTCCTGCAAGACGATTTCTCACGTCCGATGAAATCGCCGCGGAAGGAGTCTTTTGTTTGGAGGGGCGACGCTGCCTCTCAGAATATCTGAGGCCGCGCCGGCGCTGAGACCGGGCGAGCGGGATTATTGAATAAGATTCTCATAAATGCGCACCGTAGACGTGATCGCGAAAAAGCGAGATGGAGGCGCGCTCTCGCGCGAAGAGATCGATTTCTTCATCAGCGGCGTCACGCGCGGCACACTTCCCGACTATCAGGCGTCGGCGCTGCTGATGGCCATTACGCTGCGCGGCATGACGATCGAAGAGACGTCATGGCTCACCGACTCGATGGTGAATTCCGGCGGTCGCGTAGACCTCTCCGACATCCCCGGTGTGAAAGTGGGCAAACACAGCACCGGCGGCGTCGGCGACAAGATATCCATCATCCTGGCGCCGCTTGCGGCTGCCTGCGGCGTCGTCATGCCGAAGATGTCGGGCCGCGGCCTTGGACACACCGGCGGCACGCTCGACAAGCTGGAGTCGATTCCCGGATATCGCGTTGATCTCGGCATCGACGAGTTCAAGTCAGTGCTCAGAGATGTCGGTACCAGCATCATCGGTCAATCCGCAACGCTCGCGCCGGCGGACAAGAAGCTCTATGCCCTTCGTGATGTCACTGCGACCATCGGCAGCATTCCGCTCATTTCGGCCTCGGTGATGAGCAAGAAGCTGGCCGAGGGGAGTGATGTCGTGGTGCTCGACGTCAAGTGCGGCGACGGCGCGTTCATGAAGAAAGAGGACGATGCGCGCGCGCTCGCGGCATCGATGGTCGCGATCGGGACGCGGGCCGGCGTGCGGACGGAAGCATTCATCACGGACATGGAACAGCCGCTCGGCCGCGCGATTGGCAACTCGCTGGAAGTGATCGAATGCATCGAAACGCTGAAGGGACACGGCCCCGACGATCTGAACACCGTCGTGAAGCGGTTTGCGTCTCGAGTGCTCATGCTTGCGGGTCGTGAGCAGGATGAACAGAACGCCCTTTGCCGCGTTGAAGCCGCGCTCTCATCGGGGAAGGCGCTCGAGACATTCGGCCGGATGATCGAGCGGCAAGGCGGCAATCGGCGGGTAGTCGACGAGTACGCCTTGCTGCCGTCCGTCTCGCAGCGCGAGTACTACCGCGCAGCGCGCGACGGGTACGTCACGCGAATGAAGGCCGAAGGGATCGGCCTGGCGACACATCTTCTTGGCGCCGGCCGGACCAAGGTCGGCGAACCGATCGACCATGCGGTGGGCATCATGATCCAGGCCAAACCCGGCGCGCGAGTTGAGCGCGGCGAGCCCATTATCGAAATCCATCACCGCGACGGCCGCGGTGTGAACGCCGCGCTGGCCCTCTGCAGTGATGCGATCGCCATCGGTGACGAAGCGCCGCCGCATCGACCGGCCATTCTCGGAGAAGTGCGATGACGACCACGTACGAGCCACGAGGGCACGGGTACCTGCGCGTCTCCGTGGTTTGTGGCTGTATGTTGATGGCGTGCGCCGCCACATCGGCGTGCCAGCGCGCCCGCTATGCGCAGGACGACACGTCGAAGATTCACGTCGGCATCGTGTTCGACATCGGCGGCAAAGACGATCGCTCCTTCAACGCCGCTGCGTGGGCCGGCGTGAAATGCGCGGAAACCGGCATGCTTCCCGACGGGAAGACGAGCTGTGGCAAACCACCACTCGGCATCGTTCTGAGGGACGTCGAGCCCGGCACCCCGAACTCCATCGAGCCCGCGATGCGGGCTTTCGCGGAACGCGGCTACGACCTGGTGATCGGCGTCGGGTTCGCCCAGGCCCCTATCATGCAGGTCGTCGCGCGCGACTATCCGAACATTCGCTTCGCGATCATCGATGGGGTCGTGCTCCAGGACGACGGCAAAACGCCGATGCCGAACGTGGCGGGACTGCTGTTCAAGGAGCACGAAGGTTCATACCTGGTGGGGATGATCGCGGCCAAGACATCGCGTACCGGCACCGTCGGCTTCGTCGGCGGGATGGACATTCCGCTGATTCGCCGTTTCGAGAAGGGATACGAAGAGGGCGCGAAGGCGGTGAACCCGCGCATCCACGTGCTGCAGAATTACGTCGGCGTGACCGATGCCGCATGGAACAATCCGGGCAAGGGGAAAGAGCTGTCGCTTGCGCAGATGGACAAAGGTGCGGATGTCATCTTCGCCGCCGCTGGCAATTCCGGGCTCGGCGCGTTTGATGCTGTCGAGCAGGCGGGCGTGCAGAACGGCCGCGCGACTCACTACGTGATTGGCGTCGATTCGAATCAGAACGGCGTCAAGCCCGGATTCGTGCTGACGAGCATGGTCAAACGGGTGGACAACGCCGTCTACGACATCGTCAAGGAGGTCGTCGACGGGAAGTTCAAGGGTGGCTTCCACGTGTTCGGCCTCGAGAGCGAAGGCGTCGGCTACGTCATCGATCAGTACAATCGCAACCTCGTGCCGTCAGACGCGATTCGGGAGGTCGAGGAAGCGAAGAAGAAGATCATCGCCGGAGAAATCAAGGTGACGGACGCGATGGCGCAATGAAGCTCGAGCTGCGCGACATCAGCAAGCGCTTCGGCGACGTCCTGGCGAACGATCACCTCAACATCACCATCCCCTCCGGAACCATCCACGCGATCGTCGGCGAAAACGGCGCCGGCAAATCGACGGCCATGCGCATTGCGTACGGCTTCTATCGTGCCGACAGCGGCGACATCCTCGTTGACGATCAGGTACGCGACATTCGCGCGCCGCTCGATGCGATCGCACTCGGCATCGGCATGGTGCACCAGCATTTCATGCTCGTGCGCCCGATGACCGTCACCGAGAACATCGTGCTCGGTGCGGAGCCCGGCTCCGCGCTGTCGCTGGACGTGAAGCAGGCGGCGGCGAGCATTCGCGCACTGTCGGCGGAATTCAGGCTGGCCGTCGATGCGGACGCCGTGGTGGAGGATCTTTCCGTCGGTCAGCAGCAGCGCGTCGAGCTGCTGAAGGCGCTCTATCGTCGTGCCGAGCTGCTCATTCTCGACGAGCCCACCGCAGTGCTCACGCCGCAGGAGGTCGAGGAGTTCTTCAGCATCCTCCGGCGGATGCGCGAGCAGGGGAAGACAGTCGTCATCATCACGCACAAGCTGTCGGAGGTCCTTGCCATTTCCGACAACGTGACGGTGATGCGCGACGGTCGGGTCGTCGGCAACCTGAAAACCTGCGAGACGAGCGCGACGGAGTTGGCCCGGTTGATGGTCGGGCGGGATGTATTGCTGCGAGTGCAGAAGGTACCAGCCAAACCTGGTGACGCCGTGCTGAGCGTACGCGATCTGTCGATTACGACGTCCGCTGGCAGCCGGCGATTGGATAAGGTGTCGTTCGACGTGCATGCGGGCGAAATCGTCGGCGTCGCCGGCGTCGAAGGGAATGGGCAGACGGAGCTGATTGAGGTGCTGGCCGGCCTGCTTGCCGAATCACAGATCACCGGTTCCGTTACGTTCAACGGCCGCGACATCCATCAGTTCGATACGCGCCGCCGCCGCGAAATTGGCATCGCGCACGTTCCGGAAGACAGGCATCGCCGCGGCCTGCTGCTGGAATTCAGTCTCTCGGAAAACGTCATCCTCGGCGTGCACTACCGCCCCCCTGCGGCCCGCGGAATTGCGTCGGCGCTTCTCGACGAACAGGCCATTCGGCGACGCGCGGAGCTTGTCATTCGCGAGTTCGACGTACGTCCACCGAATCCAGCGCTGCCGGCGCGTGCGTTATCGGGCGGCAACCAGCAGAAGCTGATCATCGGCCGCGAGTTCGAGCTGCCACCGACTCTTCTCCTTATCTCGCAGCCTACACGCGGTGTGGACATCGGTGCGATTGAGTTCATCCACCGCAAGATTGTCGCCCTTCGCGATTCCGGCTGTGCGGTGCTGCTCGTGTCTGCGGAGTTGGAAGAAGTCACCGCGCTTTCCGATCGCCTTCTCGTACTGCACAACGGCCGCATCGCCGGCGAAGTCGATCCGGCGCAGACGTCGCACGAACAGGTCGGCCTTCTCATGACGGGCGGCCACGCGTGAAGCTCTTGCGCGAGCTTCGGTTTCCATTGCTCGCCGTCCTGTGTGCCTTCGCGGTCGGCGCTATTGTCGTGTTGCTCATCGGCGACAACCCAGTCGAGACGTTTGCGCTGCTGCTCGGCAGCGCGTTTTCGTGGCCCGACGGCATCGGCTACACATTGTTTTTTGCGACGCCGCTGATCTTCACCGGCCTCGCCGTGGCAGTGGCGCTGCGAGGAGGGTTGCTGAATATCGGCGCCGAAGGACAGCTCTATGTCGCGGCGTTCGCGACAGCGTGGGTCGGCATCACGTTCACTGGTCTCCCGTCAGTGATGCTCGTGCCACTGTGCTGCCTGGCCGGTATCGCTGCCGGCGCGGGATGGGCAGCAATTCCGGGTGTGCTCAAGGCGCGCTTCGGATCGCATGAAGTGATCAACACGATCATGTTGAACTTCATTGCGGTAGCGCTCGTCGGGTATCTGACGCAGTACCACTACCGGCTTCCCGGCGACCCGATCATGGAGACCGCGCCGATCAGCGGCGCTGCCCATATTCCGCGGCTGGGGACGTTTGTTCCAGGCCTGCCAACCCGCATTCCGCTCAACGTCGCCTTTCTGCTCGCGCTCATCGCCTGCTGGCTCGTCTACGTCCTGCTGTGGAGGACGAGATGGGGCTACGAGATTCGCGCCACCGGACAGAACCCCGCTGCGGCGGAATATGGCGGCATATCGATCCGGAAGGAAATCGTTTTGACCATGGCGATTTCGGGAGCGCTTGCGGGCATGGTCGGCATCAACGAGGTACTCGGCTACCGTTACCGGTATTACGACGGTTTTTCCGACAATTACGGTTTTACCGGAATCGCGGTCGCGCTGCTCGGCCGCAATCATCCGGTCGGCGTAATCGCCGCGGCGTTCCTCTTTGCCGTGCTGCAGCGCGGCGGTGTGCCCGTTGACGCGTTTACGCAGCGGGTCTCCAAAGACATCGTTCTGATCCTGCAGGCGCTCGTCATCCTGTTCGTCGCGGCCGAGACCTTGTTCCGACCAGGCGGCAGGCCGCAGGGGGCTCGAACCAAGATCTGATGCGATCGATTCTCACCCTCTCACTCGTCTTCTCGACCATCCGGCTGGCGACGCCGCTGGTGTGGGCCGCAATCGGCGGGTTGTATTCCGAGCGCTCGGGCGTCATCAACATCGCGCTCGAAGGACTCATGCTGGCCGGCGCTTTCACGGCGGCGGCAATGACCTTTTACACGCACAGTCCGTGGCTCGGCCTTGGATCCGCAATCATCGCGGCCGCGTTCTTTGCGCTGCTTCTCGCTGTTGTGTGCATCAGGTTCAAGGCGAATGAGGTCGTCGCCGGCACCGGCATCAACATTCTGTTCCTCGGGCTGCCGGCTGTGCTGAGCGGAGCGCTGTTTCTCTCGTCCGGATCGACGCCGCAGATTCCGAAAGATCAGCTGCTGCCGGAGTTTGGTCGGTTATCGGTCGTGTCCATTCTCGCGGTGCTGCTGGTCGCACTCACGCAATACGTTTTGTACCGCACGCCGTTTGGCCTGCGATTGCGATCGGTTGGCGAGAATCCTGGAGCCGCCGACGCGGCGGGCATCCGTGTCCTGCGTATGCGATACACCGGCGTGATCCTGTCGGGCATGCTGGCCGGTGTCGGCGGCGCCTACCTGTCGATCGGCCAGTCGTCGCTGTTCACGCGCAACATGACTGCCGGTCGTGGGTTCATCGCCCTTGCCGCTCTCATCTTTGGGAAATGGCGCCCTGTGCCGACCATGCTCGCGTGCCTGCTCTTCGGGTTCGCAGACGCGCTCACGATTCAGATGCAGGGGGTCGCGAAGCTTCCCTCGGGAGAGGACGTTCCGGTTCAATTCATTCAGATGATTCCGTACGTCGTGACCATCATCGTGCTGGCCGGTTTCATCGGCCAGTCGCGCGCGCCGGGCGCGCTCGGCGTGGCCTACGATAAGGAATCGTGAGTCATCTCTCGACGTGGGACCGGGTGGAGGAGGCCGTCGCCCACATTCGCACTCGCTGCCCGACGTTGCCCGAGACGGCAATCGTTCTCGGGTCCGGCCTCGGCGACTTCGCCGACACGCTGCTCGACGCGATTGCGATGCCGTATGCCGATCTTCCGCACTGGCCGCCCTCTCGGGTCATTGGACATGCCGGTCGGTTGGTCATCGGCACCGTTGCGGGGAAGCGAATCGCAGTGCTGTCGGGTCGCGTGCATTTCTATGAGGGACACGATCTCGCGAGCGTCGTGTTTGGAACGCGCGTCATGGGGCGCCTTGGCGTGCGGCGGGTGATCCTCACCAATGCAGCCGGCGGCATCAACACGGCGTTTGCCGAGGGCGCTCTGATGATCATCGACGATCACATCAACATGCTGGGGAGTAATCCGCTCATCGGTGCAAACGACGATCGGTTCGGCGTGCGGTTTCCGGACATGACAGAGGTTTATTCGAAACGTCTGCGCCACCTGGCCGACGAGGCGGCGGCGGCGAAAGGCATCACCGTGTCGCATGGCGTCTACGTCGCCGTGCATGGGCCCAGCTACGAAACGCCGGCGGAGATTCGCTTTTATCGCCAGATAGGCGCCGACGCGATCGGCATGTCCACCGTACCCGAAGCGATCGCGGCGCGGCACATGGGACTGGAGGTGCTGGGCATATCGTGCATCTCGAACGCCGCCGCCGGAATCCTGCCGCAGCCGATCGTGCACGACGAGGTCATTGCCACCATGCAACGTATTCGCAGCTCGTTCGTCGCGCTGCTCGAGGGGATCATTGAGCGCATCTGACGCAGACCGGGATCCGGGATCCCGGATTCGAGATCCGAAAGCCGCAGATCTTATCGCTGCGGCGCGCGCCGCACGCGAACATGCGTATGCGGATTTTTCGCACTTCAAGGTCGGCGCGGCCCTGGAAACGGCGGACGGCACTATCGTCACCGGCTGCAACATCGAGAACGCGACCTACGGCCTGACCGTCTGCGCCGAGCGTGTTGCGCTGTGGAAGGCGCTGTCGGAAGGCCATCGCACATTCCGTCGCATTGCTGTCGTGGCACCGCCCGAGGCCCCCACGCCGCCATGCGGCGCCTGCCGTCAGCTGTTGTGGGAATTCGCAGGTGATGTGGAGGTCATCCTGGCGAATCTGGATGGCGAAACGGATCGACATCGCATGGCCGAATTGCTGCCTCAACCTTTCGACGCGCGCCTTCTCAACTGGGAGGACGACAGGAGACGATGATCGCCTGGACTCGGCCACGTGTTCACTTCGACCCTCCAAGCAACGCGAGACATCCTGATCGCGCGAATGCGCTGCGTCTGCGTCTGCGGCTGATCGCCTGTGTTCGCACAGGCCAACCTTCATAGATGACCGCTCATGCCACTGATGTCCCTCGCCATGACAGGACACACTATCGGGAGTGGCGGTTGACCGCCCCCCTGTCCTGCGACCCGACCTCGACGAAGGCGCTCCGCTCTGAGGAAGCGACCGACTGCTTGACGGCGAAATAGTGGGCAAAAAATGGCGTCTTCCCCGCGTGCAACTCTTGTGTCCAGAGAAAGTCGATCTGGAGCTCCGGATGCTCCGGAATCGACTCATGTCGGTTGGAGCTGAGCACGAGCAGGTTGGGGATCACCGACGACGGGCTTTCCGGCAACAACGGGACCATCGCCGGTTCGAACCGCGGAAATTGCTCGTTGAGCAGTCGACGGGTCTGCCACGCAAAGAAGAGGGACCCAACGGACCGGAAGAGCATCCCCAGTCGGTCGTCTCTGTCATACCAGAAGTAATAGCGCTTTCCAACCAGTCTCGGCCTCAGCTCGGTAGCCGCACTCACCGCCGCCGCGAATCGATCGGCTCGGCTCAGCGTCGATTCGAGCCCCATCGCGCGTTCGTTGTAGATCTCACCCATGCTCGTGAACTTGTACGCGTTGCGCACCTGCCTGTCGTAGTCCGCGCTTGCGAGATCGACGGCAGCGATCGCGAGGGCAACCAGTAGCAAGAACGACCATGCGTACATGCGCGTGGACCCGACTGGCCTGAAATTGAGCAATGTGGCGAACGACAGGCACGCGGCCATCAGCACCCCGGCCCAGCGCTCGAAACGTACGTCGGCGAATAGATAGGCCGTTCCCGCCAGCCAGAACACGAAGACGACAAGACTCAGATATTCCCGCACGGACAGCCTCTCAATCAGAGGCATGAGGATAGGGCCGAGTGCCAAAAACGTCAGCGGAATGAGATAGCTGGCATAGAACGGCAGCATCAGCACAGGCGACTTCATGACGAACATGCCGAAGAACATGCCGCACATCGCGATAAAAAAGGCGTGCAGCGGGGGCACACGTGCGAGCGCCGGCCAGCCGCCCGTGCGTACCGACCGCACCATCGCTGTCAACACCCAGACCAGCACCGCTGAGGGGAGCGCGAGCCAGAACGCGCCCAAGAGCCATTCCCAACTCCGCGGCCAGACGTCCGGGTTCTCGTCGTGCGCGACAAGGATCCGAAAGGAGCTCTGAAGCGGCAGGTGTCGCACCCGCCAGAATCGGTAGATCGCCAGGGTCACCGCATACCCGACTCCAGCGCCGGCGATGAAGCGCGCAAACACTCCGAACAAATCCGTGGCCCCCCGCAACGCCAGCGCGACGGCGCGCAACGCCAGCGCGACGGCGCGCAACGTTCGTCGCGACCACCACGTGATCACTGCAGCAATCAGGGCGAGCGCGAAGCTAATTTGGTCGAGGCGGTCCGTCTCCAACCACGCACGCGCGCGCGGTGACAGGTCTGGACGATCGAGCTGAATCCGGAACAGCGCGCGGTCGATGTGATACGTATCTTCGACGCGTGGATCCCTGACCAGTTCTTGGATATCGCTCGGCGAGCGCCTGCGAACGTAGTACCGCCAGGTACGCCCCTCGAACAGCGCACCATCGACAAGGCCATGCTCCCGCTCGGCGCGGACGCGCTCGGCAACGGAGAGCGCCGGTGCCCACCGGACATTGACGCGCTGTGCGGGCGGACCCATTGTGAAGTGGAACCACGCGAGGGCGCCGGCGGCCGCGAACGCCGCTATCGCGAGACCGAGCAGCACCGCATCGAGGGCCCAGCGGCCCCATGATCGGCTGGCGGCGTGTGTCCGGTTTCGAGGCCGATGTGGTCGTCCTGCTTGCCTGACGCTCGAACGGCTGATCTGCATCCATGTAAGGACGACGTAGCCAACAAACAGGGGCAGGACAAGGACGAAAATAATGTGTGACAGGACAAGTGCGAAATACGCGACGCCAGCGGCAAATGCATTCCATCGGCTGATTGTGGGCTGGATGGCGCGATTGATGAAAAACAGCGCAACCACGAAATACATGTTGGCGGCGCCGTCGACGTAGTTTGCGCCGATGGAATGCACCAGGAATGAATACGAGGCTGCAAGCGTGCTCGCGAAGATCGCAGTGCGCAGGTTCGTGGTCTGTTTCACCGCGCCGAGGAGGAATGCGATCAGGGCGATAAAGAACGCGGCTTTTGTGATGTAGTTCGCGGTGAGCGGTGACGCAATTTGGTTGGCGAGATATCCGGGAAGCGTCCATGCGAGTCGCTCGCCGTGATAGAGCGTGGGATAGGCAGCCAGATTCTCCGGAAGCCATTTCGCGAAGCTAACGTAGAACCAGGCGTCGACCCACCCCAGAGAAGTATCGGGAATCCAGATTGCGGGAACGGTGAACCATGTTATCAGCAGCGCCACAGCCGCAACGCCAGTTCCCCACAACGGCCA
>Ga0310811_10006950_pt1 | contig 14461 bp, 12 predicted proteins | sample YCmetagenome_FD_207642 | JGI IMG/M metagenome (GOLD analysis project Ga0310811, IMG submission 207642) | Soil microbial communities from experimental microcosm in Duke University, North Carolina, United States - YC | ecosystem: Engineered > Artificial ecosystem > Soil microcosm > Unclassified ...
CTGCTCTGTCACGGTGGAATAGTTGTCCTCACCGTCCGAAACCACAATCAGAGCCTTGCGCAGCGTCTCCTGGCTGTTGATGGTCAGCATCTGGTCGCGGCATGTTTGGTAGATGGCGTTGAAGAACGCCGTACCGCCGCCAGGCCGCAGCTTCTCAATCGCTGTACTCAACTTGTCGATGGAGTTGGTGTAGTCCTGCGTCAGATCCAGTCGAACATCAAAGCCGCTGACAAACGCTGCGTCCTGCTTGGGACGCAACACCTGCAGCAGAAACTCCGTGGCCGCCTGCTGTTCAAACTGGAAGCGCGTACGGATCGAGTTTGACGTATCCAGCAGAATGCCAATGCGTAGCGGCAGATTTGCCTGCTGCGTAAAACTGATAATGCGCTCCGGGCGGCGACCATCGTCCAGCAGACCAAAGTCCTGCTGCTTCAGACCCGTCACAAAGCGGCCCTTCTTGTCCGTCACGGTGAACACCTGGTACACCTCAGGCACAAACGCCTTCAGCGTGTAACCAGTCTGGTTATCACCCGTGGGCTGGTTCTGCTGCGGAGCCGCAGAACCATTGGGCTGCGCATTGGTGTTTGCCGGGGGCAGAGGAGCAGGCTGCTGCTGCGCGCACACGGACATGGACGACGCAAGCAATGCCACAGCGCCAAAGGTTGAAACAGCGAACTTGCGAAAAACTGCCATACCGGGCGTAGTTTACCAATCCTTGTCGTGTTTTGGCTTGGCGGGCGCCGCCGGGATTTCCAGCGCTCGAAGCTGCTCTAGTAAAGACGCAAGTTCTTCCGGCAAGGGAGCCTCAAGATCCAGTTCTTTTCCTGTAATCGGATGATCCAGCACCAGATGCGCGGCATGCAGAAAATTACGGTGCAGGGTCGGTCCCGTCCCCTCGCTCTTGATACCGGGGATCTTCGCAGGAGCGCCATACAACGTATCGCCCACCACCGGATGCCCCAGCGATTGCATGTGTACGCGGATCTGGTGGGTACGGCCCGTCTCAATTTTCACATCCACAAGCGTGAAGTCACCCGCAGTGGTATGTAACCGCTCCAAAACGGTGTACAGCGAACGCGCAGGCCGAGGATCATTGGGCCGCCGCGCAGTGCGCTCCTCTGGCTCATCGGGATGGCGCTTCGCAGGCGTGCCGTGGCTATCCGTGGTCAGGTAACGGTTCCCCACGCGCGTCGTCATGCGCGTACGACGCAACCGGTCACGTGCAATGGGCAGATCGATCACGCCGTGGTCCCTTGCCACATGCCGATGCACCAGAGCAATGTACCGCTTCTCCAGCGATCGATCCGAGAACATCTCCGCCAGCGCACGATGCGCCGCATCGCTTTTCGCAACCATGATCAGGCCGCTGGTCTGCTTGTCCAGCCGATGCACAATGCCGGGCCGCAACGCACCACCGATATCGCTCAGTTGATCCTTGAAGTGGAACAACAACGCATTCACCAGCGTTCCGCTGCTGCGGGCATCGTCCGTCAGTCCGCTGCCCGCATGCACCATCATGCCCGCAGGCTTATCAATCACGGCCATGTGCTTGTCTTCATACACAATGGTCAGCGGGATATCTTCCGGCGTGGCCCGCAGTGGCGCAGGCTGCGGCTGACCTTCCACCACCACCTGCTCATTGCCATGCATCTTGTACTTGGCTTTCGCAACCGATCCACTCACGCGAACCTGCCCATGTTCAATCAGCAACTGCGCACGCGCACGGCTGATCTCCGGCAGCGCCCATGCCAGATACGCATCCAGCCGCATGCCTCGCGCCTCCGGCTGCACCGCCAACGTCCGCGTTGCAAGGCCTGACGTCGCCACCACACCTTCCAACGGCAGGATTAGTTCATCATCCTCATCCATCGCAGATGGCGGAAGCTCTTTGGTCGCCGTCACCTCACGCTGCTGTCGCTTGCCGCTCTTCTGGTAGCCCTTGCCCTTCTTGTCCGGCACCTGGGTGTTCGGAATCGCAGGCTTCGCCACAGGAACTTCTTCGCCATATAACGCGGCTTCGGTCGCCGCCAGTTCCGCAGCTTCCTGGTCGCGCGCGGCATCCCGCTGCGCACGATAGTCCGCCTTTACGGAATTCCGTCGCTTGCCCTTCGGCAACATATTTTTACTGGGCATCCCACACGCCCTTTCGTTGAAAAAAGAAACACAATCCCACCGCCGCAAGCACGGTCAGCACAAACTGATCCACACGCAGCAGGTGGCCCACCATCGTCTCCGGCAGCACCCAACCGGGACGCAGCGTATCCACACCAAACCGAATCAATGCCGCCAGCGTCAGCCCCAGGCCAAACGCTTCGCCCGGCTGTCGTTCGCGATACAACCACGCAAACGCCGCTGCGCACGCCATCAACGTCAACACAGCCGAATACAGCGCCACAGGATGATAGCCCTCATCGCCAAACATCGTCCCAAAACGCAGCGTCGTAGCGAGGCCAAGATCATCACCCGAGAAGTGCGTGCCCAGGTGCAGAAACGCCTGCAGCAACAGCGCCGCAGGAGCCAGTGCATCCAGCGTCCGCAGCCACGGCAGCCGCTTCACCAGCATGTACACCACGCCACTACCCAGCGCCAGCAGCAGCCCCCACTTCGTCACCGTGGGCAGCGTCAGGATATACAGCGGATACTTCGCAAACGCGGGCCACACCTGTGCCACAATGATCAACCGCGACAGCACCAGCGTCCCCGCAGCCATCCACAAACAAAGGTTCCACACGGCATCCTCATTCAGCCGCATCACCTTTGCGCCACGCGCCGCCAGCGAAATCGCTAGCACCAGCCCCAACGCAGCAATCGCCCCAAACGTGGGGACAGTCACCGGGCCGAGTCGAAACAAATGAGGATGCATCTCTGTAAGAATACTTGGGAGCCTCTTCGCAGATATGACGCGGAGAGCTTCAACGGGACGACACGGGCTTAGTAACCGGTTATACCCGGAGGAAAAACATGAAACCGCTGTTTGTGCTCTTGGGCATGGCGCTCCCCGCGCTTTGCTCCACCTGCCTGCCCGCACAGGCGCTCACCACCGCAGAACGTGCCGAGATCGCGCACTTCCGCGAAGCACAGACCAGGCTGTTAGCCAGTCCGCAAAGCGCTCTCGGCATGGTCTCTCTGGAGAAGTTCGCGGAAGGCGATACCTCCATAGGCTCCGCACCTCAAAGCAAAATCCGCATCGACCATCTCTCACCGCACATTGGCATCGTCCGCCTGCATGGCGAACAGATCGAGTTCCTGCCGCCACCCGAAGGCTTCCCCAAAAACCTCACCGTCGGCGACAAACCCGCCACTGCAGGCCCCGTCACCTTCGACGCGGACGGAACATCCCCTGTCTTCCGCCAGGGCAGCGTCAACTTCGTTCTGCGCCACAAATTCGGCTTCTTCCTCGTGGGCCGCGACACGCAATCTCCCGCACTACTCGCCTTCCACGGCCTCAACTGGTACGAACCCAACGCGCGCTATCGCATCGCCGCCACATGGAAGCCATGGCCGAAGCCACACACACTACGCGTCGCCAACGTACTCGGACAGGTCAACGAAGAAACCTCCTACGGCGTCGCTGAGTTCACGCTGGACGGCCACACCTACAGCCTCGAACCCACGATCACCCCGCGCAAGGACAAGCCGCTCTTCCTCGTCTTCCGCGACACCACCAGCCGCACCACCACCTACCAGAGCGGCCGCTTCCTTGACATCGCCATGCCCAGCAACGGCCTCGACAAACTCGGCACCGTTACTCTGGACTTCAACCTGGCACGCAACCCTCTGTGCGCCTTCTCCTCGCACACATCCTGCCCCATCCCACCGCAACAGAATCGCCTGCCTATCAACATCGCCGCAGGCGAGAAGCGGTACGAAGGCAAACATCCCTAAAAAGAAAACGGTGGCTCCGTAAAGGGAGCCACCGTTTCAATCGTGCGAAGACCGACCCACTGGGCCGTGTTGGAAGCGCCGGTGAACCCGCCAATAAGCGGTGGGATTCAGCCGTGGTTCTTTAGGCATTCCGGACTGGCGGACATTGCACACCGAACCATGTATACGAGCCGAACCCCTGTTCAATGAATGTTGGTTCAACCGACGTTGTTCCCCCACCTGCTTTGCAGGCCGGTCGTCTAAAGGCAGATGCTACGCGGTACGCCAAGGGTTTGCAAGTTGAGCAACACCGCCGTTTTGTGCTAAGCGGAGCAGGAAAAGCATGCGGATTACTGCCCCGCTGGCGACCCAGTACCTGCCACTGCCAACTGCCTCTGTTCCTTCGCCTGCATCACCAGCTTTCGGATGCGGCCATCGATGTTCGAACCCGATCCCACATTCTCTGCCATCAGCACGCCATTGGCATCAATCGTGAAGTAATGCGGAATCGCATTAATACCAAACATCTTGGTCACACTGTGATCCGTATCCAGATACTGGTTCCAGGTCATGCCGTTCGCAGCAATAAACTGCCGCCACTTCTCTGCATCGGAATCCCAGGAAATGCTGATAATCTCCAGCGGTTCGTTCTTATATGTCTCCGCCAGCTTCTTCATATGAGGCAGCTCTTCTTTGCACGGGCCGCACCACGTCGCCCAGAAGTCAATTAACACCACGCGTCCATGCATATCATCCAGATTGAATCGCTTACCGCCCAGCGTATTCACTAACACTGCTGGAGCCATCTTCTCCCGTGCCATCTCTGGATGCGCTGAAAAGAACGTGGCGCGCGTGAACATCGGATCGTCCTTCCGCGTCATTTTTGCATATTGGCCAAACGCAGCACCTGCATCCGCATCCTGTTTCATCAGCGCCAGCACGGAGCCATCATAGAAGTACGCGGCCATGGCATGCGCAGCCTCTGCCTTCTGCAGTTCTGCATGCACGTCCTGCAAGATCGCCATGTTCGGCTTCTTGCTATCAGTCATTGCAATCGCTGCCCGCGCTTCAGCAAGCTCTGCACGCACATGGTCTACAGGCTGCTCGCCAGCAGCATCCCATTCCTTCGCAGCTTTCAGGGCATCCTTGTACTCACCGATCCTCAACTGCGAGGTGAACACGCCTTCGAGGCACTCCATGCAGTGGCCGCCCGCCACTTTATTTGCCTTCTTCCATGTTCCCGCCGCAAACATAACCTTGCTACTGGAACGTTGCTCGTCCTTTGCCTGCGCGCGCAGCTTCTGGAACTCCGGTAGGCTTTCATACGAGGGGGCAGCAGCCTGCGCAAGGCAGGAAGCACTCAAAGCAATCAAAAGAAAAGAGGAGAGAAGTTTCACAGCAGCAGCTTATCGAAGCTTCTGAAAACGGCAACCAAAATTTCGCCATGCGGTTTCATTTAGGGAAGAAAGCTACTACTTCTTCGCCGCCCAGAGAATCGCCCGTTTCAACATCCCATCAAACACTGGGTCTTCGTAGTAGCTGTTGTCATGGCCCAGCGCAATGTAAATCTCGCGTCCGCCATCAAACTCCTGCCACCACGCAATCGGTAGCGGATTCGGGAAGTCCTTCCGATCCAGCTTGAAGCCCGTCACATCCAGCTTCGACGTATCCACCGTAAGCAGCGGATGAATCGTATCGCTGAAGCGCTTCGTAAAATAACACTCATCCGTCACCGTGAACTCCGCAGGCACGCCCTGCATCACCGGAAACTTCGGATCAGCCACCTTCACCGTGAACTGCTGCTTCTTCGGATGCATCAGGAACCGTCCACCCACCATCTGTGCAAACCAGTCCCAGTTCCGTTCATTACCTGAGGCGGAATGAATGCCCACCCATCCGCCACCATGCTCAATCCAACCTTTGAACGCATCGCGCTGCGCCTGCGTGCTGAAGGCCTCATTGTTGCTGTTGCTGAACACCATCACGGTGTACTTCTTCAGGTTTTCCGGCGTAAACACGATGGGATCGTCCGTGTTGTCCGTGGGAATTTTCAACTCCGCAGCAATCTTCTCCAGCGCCACCACACTGGTCGCGCGATTGCCATGGATATAGCCCTTGCCGTCTGCCGTGTAACTGCGCGTGTAGATCAGAATGCGATCCTGCGCCACGGCAACCGCTGACGAACACACCAACAACAAGGCAAGCAGACGTTTCATCCCAATCCTTTCGCGCCTATGCAATCGCGCAAAGTCGCATTGGCGGCATGGTATCGCGCTGTTGGAAGCGTTTGCAAACACCCTGAAATGTAAGAAGGCCCGGCCAAAGCCGGACCTCTTCAAAATGAACTGCAAAGGAAACTAAACAGCAACGCGATAATCATCGCGCAGTGCCTCATCCAGCATGGATGCCAATGAGTGAGCGCGATGACGATTCGCCGTCTCTGCATGATCCAGCGAGTCCAGCAACTCACGGTGCCGCTCGCGCAACTCCATCAGTTCGTCTGCGATGTTCAGCGCAGCCAGCACGGCCACGCGCAACGAATCCACGGTAGCACCCTGCGACGACACGGCGCGCATCTTGCTGTCCACAAGCTGCGCCAGCGCCTCAATGTGCTGCGGATCAATACCGCGCAGATGGTAGTTCTGGTCGTAGATGGCAACCGTTACGGATTGGGGGACGGTGTTCTGCATGTGCCTTCTTCTTCCCGTTACACCAGTTCGTCAAGCTGCTTCAGCATCGCGTCCACACGACCCTTCACCTGCTCGCGCTCGTTCTTCAGCGCAGCCAGTTCCGTGGTCAACTGCACGTTCTCTGCAGACGCAGTATCAAGCAATTCCTTCAGCGCCGTGATCTCGGCCTCTGCCGTGGCGCGTGCTTCGCGCTCCGCACGGATCAGCTCCACGGTGCGCAATACGCGCTGTTCTAGCGCCTGAAACTCATCCACGCTAATCGTAGTGGTAGCCATACTCCGTTCAACTCCTTGCGAAAAAGTACTCGCTCTGGCGAGTATAGGTTGGTCAATTGTGAATGCCGAATAGCAAATCGCATTGGGGGTATCTTCTTCGGCTACCCCCGCCGCATTACGACAGCGCTACTTCCGCTTCCAGGTTACGCCGTCCTTGCCGTCCTCAATGACGACGCCCTTTTCCAGAAGCTCATTCCGAATGGCATCACCACGGGCAAAGTTCCGCTTCTTGCGTGCGTCCGTACGCTCTGCAATCAGCGCCTCAATCTCTTCATCGGTGATACTCTGCGCCTGCAACAATTCCGCAGCAATATCCGTGCGGCCCTCTGCCTGTGCCCAATCCACCGCCGCCTTACTGATAGCCGCGTCCCGATCCGTCAACACGTCAAAGACCGCATCAAAGTCGGCCAGCAGCTTTTCAACGGCTTCCACGTTGCCCAGACCAAACGTTCCCTGATCCAGCGAGATGTTCGCCGCACGCACCATGTCAAATACGGCGGCACGCGCCTCAGCCGTGTTCAGGTCATTGTTCAGCGCCGCGTGATACGCATCGCGCTTCGCAACGGTCAGCGCCAGCAACTCCTCATTCGCAGCCGCAGGCAGCGCAGAAGCCTTTGCAACATTCAAGCGCTTCACAAAGGTCCTCAGACGATCAATCGCGTTCGCGCTCTCCGTCAGCCCCTCAAACGTGAAGTTCATCTGGTTGCGATACGGCACGCTGATCAGCAGGAACCGAATCGCCGACGCACGATATCCCTTCAGCAGCAGGTCGCGGAGCGTATAGAAGTTGCCCTCGCTCTTGGACATCTTCTTGCCCTCGACGAGCAGGAAGCGCACATGGAACCAGTGCCGCGCAAATGGCTGATGCGTTGCGCATTCGCTCTGCGCAATCTCATTTTCGTGGTGCGGGAAAGTCAGGTCCTCGCCACCGGCATGCAGATCGAAGTTTGGCCCCAGGTGCTTCAGCGCCATCGCCGAGCATTCAATGTGCCAGCCCGGTCGTCCCTCGCCAATCTCCGTCTGCCACGATGCCTCACCCGGCTTGGTCGCCTTCCACAGAGCAAAATCGCGGGCGGCATCCTTCTCGTACTCGTCCACGTCGACGCGCGCGCCGTCTTCAATGCCCTCAAGGTCCTTGCCGCTCAGCTTGCCGTAATCCGGAAACTTCGCAATGCGGAAATACCACGAGCCATCGTCCGTCTTGTAGGCGATGTCCTCGCTGGCAAGCTGCTCCACCAGCGCCACCATCTCCGGGATGCTCTCCGTGGCATGCGCCACAATCTCCGGACGCTCCACGCCCAGCGCATCCATATCGTCGAAGAAGGCCTTCTCGTACTTCGCCGTGTACTCGCTGATCGGCACGCCAGCCACACCCGCATTGCGGATGATCTTGTCATCCACATCGGTAATGTTCATCACGTGCTTCAGCGCAAAGCCATTCAGACGCGCCGTGCGACGCAGCACATCCACATGCAGAAACGTGCGGAAGTTGCCAATGTGGCCGTAGTCATACACGGTGGGGCCGCAACAGTACATGCGCAGCGTGTTGTCCCGCGAGGCTGTCAGCGGCTCCACGCGGCTGCCAAGAGTATTAAAAAGTTCGATGGGCATCCGGCGGATTCGCGTGCCTTCCGGGACTTGCGAGCGCGCCCGAGCCATAGCCCCGCCGCCGCATTCCGTCACTCTTGATTTTACTTGAGCGGTGAATCCCAGAAATTACCCAAGTTGAAGCTGCGGTGTGGCATTCAACGCCGGTCCGGCAAACTCCTGCTGCGCGAACTTCGGCCACGCCGCCGCGGCAATCATCGCCGCGTTATCCGTGGACATGGCTGCCGCAGGAAAACGCACCGTCACCCCACGCCTCCCGGCCTCCGCCTCAAACCGCGAGCGCAACTCACGATTCGCCGCCACACCACCACTCACCACAATCCGCTTCGCACCAAAATGCTGTGCCGCCGCCATGGTCTGCCGGATCAAATTCCCCACCACCGCAAACTGAAAACTCGCAATCAGGTCCAGCGTCTCCGAATCGCACATCGCCTTCACATCGTCCAGCGTGGGCGAGGCAATCACCTCCAGCGCTGCACGCCGCACCTCAATCTGCATTTTCATCCCATGCGTCTCGATGTACCGCAACACAGCCGTCTTGATTCCGCTGAACGAAAAATCAAACGAAGGCTCCTCGACCGTGCCACGATTGATCTCCACAAACCGGAACGACACCGCCTTTGGATTCCCAAACGCGCTCAGCCGATCAATCCACGGCCCACCGGGATATCCCAACCCCAGCAGCTTCGCCACCTTGTCATACGCCTCACCGGCAGCATCATCCACCGTGCGCCCAACATTCCGATAGCGCCAAACGCCACTATCGAGCGCAGCGAGATACAAATGCGTATGCCCACCACTAACGACAAGAGCTAAGGTAGATTCCGCCGACTCGCTGCCCTCCATCAGGACCGCATGGATATGCCCCTCAAGATGATTCACCGCAATCAGCGGCTTGCCCAGCGCATACGCATACGCCTTGGCAAACGAAATCCCCACCAGCAGCGCTCCCGCCAACCCCGGCCCAGCCGTCACGGCAACCGCATCAATATCTTCGGGGGCGATACCAGCCTGTGCCAATGCCTCACGCACCACGGGCACAACATTCCGCAGATGTTCACGGCTGGCCAACTCCGGCACCACGCCGCCATACAGCGCATGCATCTGCATCTGCGTCGCGACGACGTTGGACAGCACATCGCCACCCGCGCGCACCACTGCCGCTGCGGTTTCGTCGCAGGAACTCTCAATGCCAAGAATCAGGCCACTGCCCATCTCTCTATGGTATCGGGATTAGCGCGCGCCTGCCTCTGCCAGCCGTTGCCTCCAGATCTGCAACAGCAACATTGCCGAAGCCACCAGCACCGGCCCCAAAATAAACCCGCTGATTCCAAAGAACGCCAGTCCACCAAACAGCGCCACAAAGATCACGCCCGTATGCAGGTCCGTCTTCTTCCCCACAAACACCGGATACAGAAAGTTATCCATCGTAGACACAACACAGCTACACCACACTGCAAGGATCAGGCACTTCGTCCAGCTTCCCGCCAGTGCCACATACACACAGATGGGCACCCACGCCAGAAACGCACCAAACGCGGGGATCAAACAACACACAAACGTGACAAAGCCCCAGAGCAGCGCGCCCGGCACACCCACCGCCCAATATGCCAGCCCGGACGCCACCCCCTGCAGCACCGCAATCAACATACGCCCTGCAAAGATGGCGTCAATAATGTCGCGCAGCTTACGGCTGAAATCAAACGCCTCATCCTCACGCAACGGCAGCAGCGACTCCCACCCGCGCAGCGCAACGTCCTCGTCCCGCACCATGAAGAAATAAAAGAACAGCAGCAGCACAATATCCACAATGCCATGCACCATGGCCCCAAACGCCTGCCCCAGTTTTGGCGCAAACCATCCCGCCACCGCACGTCCATTCAAGCCTGGAGCCAACTGCAACATTGCATTCTGGATCACAGAGCCCAGCTTTGGATGCTTCTGCGTCATCTCTGTCAGAAAGTCATCCACACCGCCGCCCTGCACAAAGTGCGCCAGCGCAATTGCCTGGATCACCAGATGCTGGATCAGGAAATATAGCGGCGCAAACACCGCCACACTCACCAGCACCACCATAGCCGCCGCCGCCCATGTATGGGACGACCACCGCCTGCGCAACGCACCACTCAATGGTTGTGTCACCACGGCCAGCGTGATCGCACCCACAATGGGAAACATCAGCCGATGCGCGAATAACAAGGTGGCCACTACACAGCACACCGTCAACGCAAACAGCGCCGCCGTTCGCCAGTGCACCAGACTTGCCTTCGATTCGGTTTCGCTGCTCATGTGCCTCTTGTGGGATGCAGATTTCTTCATCTTCGCTGCTGCAAAGACATTATCCGGAAGAAGTAGCATCCTAGGAAGAGCGATGACGGCACTGACCCAGGCAAAAGGAACCCCCTCCTTCAAAGCAGCCATCCACATTGTGGAACAGCTACGCCAGCGCGGCTTCCGGGCCTACTTTGCCGGCGGCTGCGTGCGTGATCTGCTTATGGGTCATACGCCCAAAGACTACGACGTGGCGACCAACGCCCGGCCAGAAACCGTCATGATGGGGTTCGACCGCACGTTCTCTGTTGGCGCACATTTTGGTGTCGTCATCGTCTGCAGTGCAGACAAGGCCGCAGGTTGCGAGGTACTCACCGAAGTTGCCACCTTCCGCGCGGACGGTGAATACGTCGATGGCCGCCGCCCGCTGGAAGTCAGCTACGCAGAGCAACCGGAAGACGATGTGCAGCGCCGCGACTTCACCATCAACGGCATGCTCCTCGACCCCATCGGCATCACTGACGACAACTTCCAAGACCACCTGCTCGACTTCGTCCATGGCCAACAGGACTTACAGGCAGGCATCCTTCGCGCCATCGGTAATCCGCAGAGACGCTTCGAAGAAGACAAACTCCGCATGCTGCGCGCTGTCCGCTTCGCCGCACGCTTCGATTTCACAATCGAAGAACAGACGATGCGCGCCATCCAGCAACAGGCCAGCACCATCACGCAGGTCAGCAACGAACGCATCCGCGACGAACTCACCAAGATGCTTACCGAAGGCCACGCCAAACGTGCCTTCGAACTCCTTGATGAAACCGGCCTGCTGCAATACGTGCTGCCTGAAGTCGCCGCGATGAAAGGCGTGGAGCAACCACCGGAATGGCACCCCGAAGGCGACGTCTGGATTCACACACTGTTGCTGCTCGACAAACTTCCCGCAGGCGTGAAGGGCACGCTGGCATGGGCTGCGCTGCTGCACGACGTTGGTAAACCACCCACCTTCCGCGCACCCGATCCCGCAGATCCCAAGCCCCGCATCCGCTTTAACGGCCACGCCGACGTAGGCGCCACTATCACGCGCGCCATCATGAACCGCCTGCGCTTCTCCGCTGCGGACATTGATCAGGTTGTCTCACTCGTAGAAAACCACATGCGCTTCGGCGACGTGAAACACATGAAGCAGAGCACGCTCAAGCGCTTCTTCCGTCTGAATAACTTTCCAGAACATCTCGCGCTGCACAAGCTTGACGTCACCAGTTCGCACAACCTGCTGGAAATGTACGACTACGCCAAAGCAGAGTTCGAAAAAGCGCCCGAAGAAGTCTACAAGCCCACGCCGCTGCTCACGGGGCGCGACCTCATTGAAGCAGGCCTCAAACCCGGCCCACGTTTCAAGCAACTGCTGCAGGACCTGGAAGACGCGCAACTGGAAGGCCACATCACGACACGCGAACAGGCCATCAACCTTCTCCGCGACCTTATGGCAAAGCTGCCGCAGGAAACACGATGAAGCACATCATTGTCATCGGTGGCGGAGTTGCGGGGCTGATGGCCGCAGTCAAGCTACGCGCCAGCAGCAATCTAAATGTCACGCTGCTCGAAGCGCAAGACCGCGTCGGTGGCCGCATCCACACTGTGCAACAGAACGGCGCAGCCATCGAACTGGGCGCTGAGTTTGTCCACGGCAAACCGCCGGAACTGCTGGCACTGCTCGAAGACCTCAACCTCGAAACCTACGAACTCGAAGGCGAGAACCTCAACTACGACTGCAGCGACGACTCGCTCCACCCGCAGGACGAAGGAGCGCACGACGATGAAGATTCGCCCTTCAGTGTCCTCGAACAACTGACCACATGGAGCGACCAGCACCCAACCGAAGATCTAACCTTCGACGCCTGGTGCGAGCACGAACACATCGCACCAGGCATCCGTTCCGGCGCACGTGGATACGTGGAAGGCTTCAACGCCGCCGACGCATCGCGCATCTCTGTCCGCTCGCTTGCCATACAGCAGAAGGCCGAAGACAGTATTGAAGGCGATGCCCTGCGCCACGTGAAAGGTGGCTACCAGCGTCTTCCGGAAGAACTCGCCGGACGCTTCACAAGGTTGGGCGGCATCCTTCGTTTGCAATCGCAGGTGAAGTCCATCACATGGTCGCGCGGATCGGTCGATGTCCATCTCGCCACCGGTGAATCGCTGTACGCAGATGCGGCAGTCGTCACGCTGCCGCTTGGTGTGTTGCAATCTGCAAACGTCTCGTTCGATCCGGCACCAGCCAACATTCTTCACCATGCCAATCGCATGGCCATGGGCTGCGTCCTTCGCATGAGCCTCGTCTTCCGCAGCCGTTGGTGGACAAGCATTGACCATCCACAGAAGAAGGCGCTCCAGAATCTCTCGTTCATCCTTCCAGAACGCCAACGCAGCGACCTCAACTTCCGCGTCTTCTGGACAGACTATCCCTCACTCGATCCCGTCCTCACAGCATGGGCAGGTGGCCCTGCGGCAGAAACATTTGCTGCAAAGAACGATCACGAAGTCGCACACGCAGCATGCCATGATCTGGCGCGCATCTTCGGTATTCCCGCGCAACAGATTCTCGATGAATTGGTCGCCCACCACCGCCATGACTGGAGCAGCGATCCTCTCTTCAGCGGAGCCTATTCGTGGGTTCCGGCAGGCGCAGCAGACGCCTCAGAGAAGATGACGCATCCCGTAGAAGACACCCTCTTCTTCGCAGGCGAACACACAGACACCACCGGCCACTGGGGCACCGTTCACGGCGCCATCCGCAGTGGCATCCGCGCCGCTGCGCAGCTTCTCACCACGCTTTAAACAGTCTTCGGTTTCGCCCTGCTCGCTGTCACCACCGCAACCGAAGCAAGAATGATCACCATCGCAACCCACTGCGATCCATGCAGCGTTTCATGCAATAGAAGCGAACTCAATCCCACGCTCACAATCGGATTCACATAGGCATACGTGGCAACCTTCGTTACCGCAACATGATGTAGCAGCCACATATACGCCGTGTACCCCACAAGCGATCCGAAAATCGCCAGCCACACCACCGCCAACAGAGCACTGCGTGTCCACTGCGCATGTTGCCATCCGCCCAGCACAGAGCCCATCACAATACTGAGCGAGCCACCCAGCAGCATCTGCCACGCCGCACCCACCAGCGGGTCCGCCTTCGTGGGACGCCGATTGGAATACAGCGATCCCGCGACCCAAAGCAGGTCCGCCACTAGCATGATTTCTACGCCGGTCGAAGCGGAACCGACACCACCGTGCAACAACGGAGCCAGCAGAACAACAAGCCCCACAAAGCCGACCACCGTGCCTACCCAACCCATGCGGTTGAGGGGAGTACCGCCGGGAATCCATGTCTCAGCCAGCGCAATCAGCAGAGGAATCGCTGCAGCCAACAACGCAGCCAGCCCGGCCGAGAGCGACTGCTCAGCCCAACTGATCATCACGTTGTTCCCTGTAAGCATCACCACGCCCAGTAACAGTGCGCGACGAAATTCGTCAGCTGGCAACAAGACCTTTACGCCACGCAGGCGCAATACGGCCAGCATGATGATGCCAGCTGCACAGTACCGAAGCCCGGAGACAAAGGCAGGCGAAAGCGATTGCACACCCACACGAATCGCAACAAACGTCGATCCCCAAAAGAAGTACACGCAGGCAAACGCAACAATGACGAGAGCGCGGGGCGTAGTTGCATGTGTTTGGGGCATTGGCTCA
>Ga0310811_10006951_pt1 | contig 14460 bp, 11 predicted proteins | sample YCmetagenome_FD_207642 | JGI IMG/M metagenome (GOLD analysis project Ga0310811, IMG submission 207642) | Soil microbial communities from experimental microcosm in Duke University, North Carolina, United States - YC | ecosystem: Engineered > Artificial ecosystem > Soil microcosm > Unclassified ...
ACCTGGTCGCGCTGACGCTGCCGCTGCGGCGCCTGGCCCTGGCCGCCGCCGCCGCCGCCGCCGAAGAAGCGATCGAACAGGTCATCTCCGCCACCGCCACCGAAGAAGTCGCTCAGGTCCTGCGTACGCTGACGCGATTCGGTGCGGATGTTGACGACAGCCGGCGTTACCGTCTTGGCCACGTCACGGAAAGTCGTCGCTGAGATCGAGCCCGTAATCGGCGCGTTGTTGTACGGTTGCGCCGCGCCGACTGACTGGGCCGCTGACTGGGGGGTCAGGTCCAGGCGCGACGCAATGACCATCCCGACCGCAAGCGACGCAATAGCGATGAGCAATGCGTAAAAGAGAGTCGTTCTGCGATTGGACATGCTTCAAATCCTCGTTTAATCGTCGTTCCCAGCCGCTGCTCGATTTATTGTCGCGCGCCGGGCCTTTCTTTAAAACTCTACGAAGTCACGTTTGACGAAATTGTGAAAACTTGCCCGTCGATGCCTCAAGTGCTCAGCGTGAGCAGTGCCATTTGCCGCGGCCCGCTGACGACCACGTCTCGATTGTTGCGAAATACGTTGATTTCCGTGCGCACCCCAAAGTCGTCGAAGTACAGGCCCGGCTCGACCGTGAATCCCGCGCCGGGCAGGATGCGGCGATCGTCGTGCGTCTCGTAATCGTCCAGATGCACGCCGTTTCCATGCACGCTTTCGCCGAGGCTATGCCCCGTCCGATGCAGGATGTGATTGCCGTAGCCCGACTGCTCCAGCACCGTACGCGCCGCCCGGTCCACTTCCCAGCCGTGTACGTCGCGTCCCGTCATTGCGGCCTCTTCCACCAGCGCGACCGCGGTGTCGCGCGCGCGCACAATTGCGTCGAACGCTCGTGCGGCCTCGTCCGGAACACGCGAGCCCGTAAAGCCGACCCAGGTAATGTCAGCAAACACCGCGCCCGGAGCCGTCATCTTGCCCCACAGGTCCAGCAGCAGAACTTGGTTGGCGGTGATGACGGCGCTCTGTTCGCGTGACGGCAAATAGTGAGGATTTCCCGCATTGGCGCCGACCGCAACGACCGGGTCGGAATCGCTCACGAGGCCCTCTTCCTTGAACCACCCCGCCATCTCCTGCTGCAGTTGGTATTCGGTCATCCGCTCGCCACTCTTCAGCGCGAGGCGTGCCCGCTCGAACGCTCGATCCTTGATGCGATACAGCGCGTCGGATGCACGGCGATGTGCCTCGAGCTGCGCAGGTGTCCACGATGCCTCGAACTGCTGCACGAGATCGCCCGACGAGACGATGTCGACACCGCGCGTACGAATCGTTTCCAGCGTGCCGGCATCCACACGGGAGAGGTAAGGGATCGCGCCCTGCGGCGAATATTCCATGGCGACGCGTGTGACGCCGCGCAGCAGATCGTCGAGACCCGCAGCGAGCTGTTCGCGCCCGGCATAAACCTGCTTCGTGCCCGGAAGCGCGTCGAGATTGTGCCGCTCGATCGCATGCACGAGTGCTCGCGGCGACCCGGTCGCGGGAATCAGGTAGTACCACCGGCGCGTCGTCATGTGGCCTCCGTTGGCGAGACCAGCCAGACGTGCGGCAATCGGATTGGAGCCGTGAAAGTCGTAGAGCAGCCATGCATCCAGGCCGTCCGCGCGGAGGCTCTCCTGGATGGCGGCCACGTCGAGTGGCATGACGTCTGAGTATACGGCTGTCACTTGGATCTTGCCCTTTGTATCGGTATGACGCATGGGTTGGCTCAATGGTTGGAGGGAGGAGCGATAATCCCGGTATGAGACGCCGGCTTCTGACGTCCGTGTTTCTGGCGGTCGCTTTCGCCGGAGCTTTGAGTGCTGCGCAGCAAGCCGCCTCTTCGGCGCAGGCGGAACAGCCGCCGTTGACGTTCCGCGTCGAGGCGAACTTCGTCGAAGTCGACGCGTTCGTCAGCGATGCCGGCGGCAAGCCCGTCAGCGATCTGAAGGCGGGCGATTTTCAGGTGCTGGAAGATGGCAAGCCGCAGCAGGTCACTGCGTTCTCGTACGTCAACATTCCGATTGCCCGTTCCGATCGTCCGCTGTTCTCGCCGACCGCGATCGAACCCGACGTTGACACCAACGTCGGCGTAGACGGCCGTGTCTACGTGTTCGTCCTCGACGATCTCCATGTCGACATCACGCGCACCCCGCGCGTAAAGCAGGCGCTGCACCGATTCTTCGAGCGGGACTTCGGCGCCAACGATATGGCCGCTGTCGTCTTCACCGGCGGCCGCTCGCAGGACGGCCAGGACTTCACCAACAATCCGCGGCTGCTGCTCGCCGCGGTGGACAAGTTCGCCGGCCGAAAGCTCCGATCGCCGACGCTCGAGCGGCTCGACGAATACAACCGGCAGCAGATGGCCGGCCTGCGCAATGCGGGTGATTCGGTGAACGATCCCGTTGCCTTCGAGCGCGCGCAGAACGCGCGCAACATGCTGCAGTCGCTGCAGAAGCTGTCGGAGTTCATGGCCGGCCTGCACGGCCGCCGCAAGACGCTGGTGCTCGTCAGCGAGGGGATCGACTACGACATCTACAACCTCTTCGACAACGCCGGCGCTTCGTCGACGATTATCGACGCCACGCGCGATACGATTGCCGCCGCGACGCGAGGCAACGTCAGCATCTACGCCATCGACCCGCGCGGTCTGGAAGCACCGGGCGCCGACCTGATTGAGTCGTCCGGCGCCGGGGCCGCGGCGAACGAACCGAATCTGGGGCTCGGCGTCGAATCGGCGATGAACGAGCTGCGGCTCTCGCAAGACAGCCTGCGTGAGCTGGCGGATGAAACGGGCGGCGTGGCAGCGGTCAACCGCAATAACGTGGACGAAGCGCTCGATCGTCTCGTGGCCGACAACAGCAGCTATTACGTGCTCGGCTACGTTCCGACGAATGACAGGCGTGACGGCCGCTTCCGCAAGATCGAACTGCGCGTGACGCGGCCGGGCATCACCGTTCGCGCGCGTCGCGGCTACGTGGCGCCGCGCGGCCGGGCCGCAGCGGATGTGAAAGCCGGCAGCGAATCGGAAGCAGCGTTGAAAGCGGCGGTTGAAAGTCCGTTGCCGACGACGGGCATCCCGATGCGTCTGTTCGCGGCGCCCTATAAAGGCACAGCGCCGAACGCAGCCATCGCGCTCGCGGTCGAACTCGACATCGCGGCGTTGAAGTTCACACAGAAGAACGGTACCTACAACGACGCGCTGAATCTCGTCACCTTTGTTACCGATGACGCCGGCAAGACGCGGATCAACGAGAAGGCTTCGGTAGATCTGACGTTGATGCCGCAGACGTACACGCGCGCGCGCGAGCGCGGCTTCCGCGTCACGTCCGCCGTCAACTTGCCCCCCGGGCGTTATCAGCTGCGTGTCTCAGCGGCCGATTCCGCCGGCGTCGCCGGCAGCGTGGTGCGTACGCTGATCGTCCCTGATTTCTACAAGCAGCCGCTCGCCATGGGCGGCGTCACGCTGCTGTCGGCGTCCGGCATGCTCGCGCCTACGGCGCGCGTGAAGGATGATCCAATCGGACTGCTGCTGATGCGCCCGGCGACGACCGCACGGGAATTCACGCGCGACGATCAGCTCGTGATCTTCACCGAGGTGTACGAAAACCAGGCCAACGCGCAGCCCCACATGATTGACATCAGCGCGGAAGTGCGCGCCGAAGGCGGTCAGGTCGTGTTCAGAAACAGCGAAACGCGTTCATCGACTGACTTGCAGGGTGGGCGCGGCGGCTACGGCTATACCGCGCAGATTCCGTTGCGGGATGTCGCACCAGGTCTATACGTGGTGCACGTTGAAGGGAAGCGCCGCGACGGCAATGTCCCTGCCGTCGCGCGCGATGTGCAGATCAGAATTCGGTAAACGAACCACGGAGGCTCCGCGCCTCCGCCGTCTCCGTGGTTGTGAGGCTTACAGTTTCGGGACGACGTTCGGCTTGATCGAGCCGTTGGACTGCTCGAACTTGTACTGGCTGCTCGCCATCTTCGCGTTGACCGGCGAACGCAGCTCGACGTCGATCACCTCACCAGGCATCAACGGCTTGCGGTAACGGAATTCGTCGCCGCTCACCGGATTGCCGCCCTTGTCGTACCAGAACTCGCTGATCTTCAGTCCGGCGATCGATCCCGTCGCCGACGGGTTCTTCACCTTGAACTTGGTGACGATCTCGTCCTTGGTGCGGCTGGTGACCGGCTTGGTCATGCTGACCTGCGCTTCACCGCGGATCGGCGGAACGAACTTCGCCGGCGCGGCCGGCGCAGCAGCCTGGGGCGCCGCCGGTTTGGCCTGCCCCGCGAGCGCGCTCGTGGCGAACAGAACAGCGGCACCAAGGGCCAGCAGGGTGTTGAACTTCATTCTCATGATGTGATCTCCCCCAGGAAAGACACGCGCATTATACGGCTTACATTTCGCCGTTCCAATCCTCGGCCTCCGGGTTCAGCGCTCGGAAGATTTCGAGGTGCCACTTGCCGCCGCCCCAGGGCTCGATGACTTCCGTCGCGACCACGTCGACGAGAATTTCGGCGAACGTCCGCCCTTCCGGATCGCCATCGAGGTGGTAGGCCGGCTCGTCCCAGCCGAAATTCGGATACAGCACCATCGTCAGAAACAGGTCGTAGCCGTCGTCGACGACGATGATCTGCCCGCAGGGGCGCTTGATGGTTGAGTGGTAGATCAGATACTTCTCGGCGCTGTGCGCGCGGATGTATCGCTTGAGCGCGAACTCGCGCGCGACGATCTCCTCAACTGCAATCTTCTTTTCCCAGCAGTCGCGGCAATAGCGCTCCTCGCCGCGAGGCTCGGACACTTCCTTCGCCCCGCAGAGCGCGCACTTGGTTTTGGTGAGATTCGATTTACGCGTGGCCACCACCGAAATTATATGGCCAGGGGACGGCGGCGCCGCGTCAACCGCGAATCACCGCCGGGTCCGAAGCCGCGCGATGGCCGGGGAAGACTCGCGACAACGCATCGCTCGAGACGCCCATGTGGGCGGTGACGATTTCACCGAAGACGTCGCGAAAGTCCGTCGTAACCGCCAGGTCGCGTCCCTCGAACCGGTGTGGCTCGCCGAGTCCCGGCCATCGGCCGTGCACCCCGCCGCCTACGTTGCCGCCAATCACCATCATCGCGTTACCGTGTCCGTGATCGGTGCCGCCGTTGCCATTTTCCGCCACGGCGCGGCCGAACTCCGACATGGTGACGATGACGGTATCCGCGAGGCGATCGCCAAGATCCATTGCCAGCGCCGCAAGGCCGCGGGAGAACTCGTCAAGCCGTGTAGCGATCTGACCGGTGACCGATCCCTCGTTGACGTGATGATCCCAGTTGCCGAGTTCCGTGAACGCGACCTCCAGACCGACGTCCGCTTTCGCCAGCCGCGCGATCTCCTGCAGCGCCTTGCCGAACGGGCCGTTCGGATACTCGACACCCGTGGCGGGCCGATACGGCACGCCCGCTGCCTGCCGCAGCGTGCGCATCGCGGCAAACGCATCGTTGCTCGCGGCGCTCAACACCCGGTCGGAGGAGCCGGCGTATTCATCCTGAAACGCGGCGGCGGGGCCGCGCACGCCAAATTCGTCCACGCTGCCGATGGCGAGTGCGGGTGCCGACCCTTCGAGCGAGCGCGGCATGGTTCGCGCCAGCGCGACGCCGCGAAGGGGATTGCGTTCTTCGGACGACACCTGCAGATACCGATTCAGCCAGCCGTCACGCGTGGCCTTGACGCCAGGGGTCGCCGATTCCATGTAATCCTGCGCATCGAAGTGGGATCGCGTGTTGTCGGGCGATCCGCACGCGTGCACGATGGCGAGCGAATGGTTGTCCCACAACGGCTTGAGCGGCGCCATCGACGGATGCAGACCGAAGAAGCCATCGAGATCGACAACCGCGTCTCGCGGGATGGCGATGGTCGGACGCATCCGGTAGTAGTCCGCTTCGCCGTAGGGGACGACCATGTTCAAGCCGTCCACCGCGCCGCGCTGGAAGATCGCTATCAGCAGCTTGCGCCGTGCTGATGCTGCCGCAGCCGCGCGGCCGAGAAACGACGGCGCAAAGCCGAGCGACAGCATCGCCATCGCCCCCGATTTGAGAAACACTCTGCGATTCATGTGACTAATGCCTCTGAAATTCCGGAGATCCAATCTGCAGCGCCAGCGCTTTCGAATCTCTCACCGTGCTCGGAAGCTCGACGCCCGGCATATTGCCCGACGCGAGCCGTGTCGCGAAGTTCATGCGCGTGACGAGGCCGCCGGCCGACACCCACGCATCCGCCGTGTCGTGATAACCGGTCGGCGGCTGGCACATGTAAAGCGGTTCGCCGAGCTGCTGCAGCGTCTGCACGAATGGCCGTGCATCGCTCACGGACGCACCGGTCGTGCGCACGGCGCTGACGACGAGCTCAAAAGGTGTCTTGAATTTCGCGTTGCGGACGTCGGCCGAAAGGAACTCCGGCGAGGTAACTATCGCCTTCACTACTTCCCGGAGGTCGCCCTTCGTATCGAGGAACCGCTTCGCGGCGCGATCGACGAGTGCCTTCGGCGGCTCATCGCTCACCAGCCGCTGCGCAAGCTCGAAAGCGATGTGACGTGCCGTGGCTGGGTGTGAGGCGACGATGTCGAGCACCTGCTCGCCGTCTTCGATGCCGCCGCCGGCTTTGATCTTGTGGCCGAGGACGGTCTTCTCGCCCGTATCGTGCAGCGCCGCGACGAATCGGAAGTTGCCGTCGCGATCGATGGTCCAGCCCGTGAACGCGCGGGCGACGTTGATTACATCCTGCTGCGTATAGCCGCCGTCGACGCCGAGCGTATGGAGCTCGAGCAGCTCGCGGCCGTAGTTTTCGTTGAGACCGCGCGCCCGTTTCTTCGCAGCGGGCCGCGTGGCCGGGATGCGGGGTGCGGGGTTCGGGATTCGGCCAAACCGGCCGAAACGGCGCCGAACGCGCGAGTCCCGAATCCCCAATCCCGCGTCCTGGTTTGTATCGGCGGCAGTGCTCATCCAGTTATCCAGGTAGAAGAGCATCGCGCCGCTCTTCGCGTCGGCCTCGAGCAGATCGCGGAAGCGATCGAATACGTGCGGGCGAATGACGTCGTGTTCGTAGTCCGGCAGGAACATCGATGTGCGGCCCTTGCCGGCGTAGACGTTGAAGTGGTTGAACCAGAAATCAACGAGGACTTCCTGCAGCTGCCGCTCGCTATACATCGCCCGCAGCAGCTTCTCGGATGCGAGCGTGACGACCTGCCGACGCGCGAATTGGCGCAGCTCCTTCTGATCCGATCCGCCGGGCGCTGTTTCGAGCTGCGGCAGCATCGCTTCGGCGACGTGGTCGTCGATACGCCCGGGATGCAGTTGATCGTCCAGCCATTTGTCTATGCCCGTCGCGCGGATGCGCTCGACGTCGCCCGCGCGCGGCCCGAACGTCAGGCGATTGAGTAGGTGCGTCATCGTGGCGTCGTCCCGGGATTCGGGTTCCGGGATTCGGGATTCGGCCTGGAGCTGAGCCGATACCGCCGCCAACACGCACGCGGCGAGAAATGCTGCGAAAAACCTTCGTTGCATGGCTGGAAGGTTGGACGGAAAAGCAGGCTCTGGGGTTGGTTTGCTGCTTCCAGGGTCGTTGGTGCGCCTATTTCGTCACCGTTTGGTCCTTGAGAGCCGGCAGATACATGTCGCGCACGTATTCCTTCACCATCCGCCGCGCGCTGAACTGCGGCAGCACGCTGCGCATCGACTCCTTGATGATCTGCAGCCACCGCCGCGGCAGGCCGTCGCGATCGCGCTCGTAGAACGCCGGGACGATCTGTTGCTCGAGGATGGTATACAGCGCCTGAGCATCGGCCCAGTCCTGCGCGCCCTGATCGCCCGGGTCGGCCGCGCCTTCAATCAGCCACCCGTTGCTGCCGTTGTAGCCTTCGGCCCACCAGCCGTCGCCGATGGAAAAGTGGGGCGTGCCGTTGATGGCGGCTTTCATACCGCTCGTGCCGCTCGCCTCGAGCGGCTTGCGCGGGTTGTTCAACCAGACGTCGCACCCCTGCACGAGGAAATGCGCGACGTGCAGGTCGTAGTCGTCGACGAAGGCGACGCGGCCGCCGAACTTCGGATCGAGCGCGCTGCGGTAGATACGCTGCAGGTGGTGCTTGCCCACTTCATCTGCCGGATGCGCCTTGCCCGCAAACACGATCTGCACCGGTCGGCCGGTGGCGTTGAGGATGCGCGCGAGACGGTCTCGATCGGAGAAGATCAGCTCCGGGCGTTTGTAGCTCGTGAAGCGCCGCGCGAAGCCGATCGTCAGCGTATTGTGATCGAACATCGTCCCCGACGCGACGACGCGCGAGGCAGCGGCCTGCGTGCTCCACTTCTGGCGTGCTCTCTCTCGAACGAAGTTGAAGAGATACGAACGCAGCTGCTGGCGTGCGGCCCACAGCTTGTCGTCAGGAATCAGCAGCACCCGATCGACGAACTCGGCGTCGTCCTGATGTTCGATCCAATCGTCGCCCAGGTATTCCTCGAACAGCTTTTCGATTTCGGAGGAGATCCACGTCGGCACGTGGACGCCGTTGGTCACGGACTTGACCGGCAGCTTGTCGTACGGCGTACCGGGCCAGATGGATTGCCACATCTGCTTGGTGACTTCACCATGCAGCTTGCTCACACCGTTGACGGATCCTGACGTGCGCAGCGCCAGCGCCGTCATGTTGAACATCGGGCCGCCGCCGTTATCGTAGTGGCCCAGGCCGAGGAAGCGCTCGCGGTGGCTGCCGAGGTCGCCCCAGGCGCCGGCGAGATGCGTTTCGACGAGATGGAAGGGGAACGCGTCGTGCCCCGCGGGCACTGGTGTGTGTGTGGTGAAGACTGTCGTGCGGCGTACTTCTTCGAGCGCCGCGTCGAAGCTCCAGCCCTTCTCACACAGATCGCGAATGCGCTGCAGCACGACGAAGGCCGCATGTCCCTCGTTGAGGTGATAGACGGCGGGGTCCGACCCCATTGCCTTCAGCGCGCGGACGCCGCCGATGCCGAGGACGATCTCCTGCTGTACGCGCGTCTCGCGGTCGCCGCCGTAGAGGCGAGCCGACAGCTCGCGATCCCACGGTGCGTTCTCCTCGAGATCGGTATCGAGAAGATAAAGCTTCACGCGGCCGAGACGCACGCGCCAGACGGCGACGAGGACGGTGCGATTGCCGAGCGGCACCGCTGTGATGCACGGCTTGCCATCGGGCGTCATCGCCGGCTCGATCGGCGCGTCGGTCCAATTCAGCTTCTCGTACACCTCTTCCTGCCACCCGTCAAACGTCACGCTCTGACGGAAGTAGCCCTGCGGATACATGAAGCCGACGCCGATGAGCGGTACGCCGAGGTCGCTCGCTTCCTTGCAGTGATCGCCCGCCAGTACGCCAAGGCCGCCGGCGTAAATCGGCAGCGACTGGTGCAGCGCGAATTCAGCGGAGAAGTAGGCGATCGATCGGGAGCCGATCTCCGGACAATGACCTTCCACCCACGTGTTCTGTGCGGCGCGCGCCGCATCGAGCCGCGCCAGCGCGCGATCGTAGAGTGTCAGCCATTCGGCGTCGTTAATCGCGCGCTCGATCGTCTCCGGCGCGATCGTCTGCAGCATCTTCACCGGGTTGTGCGCGGTCAACCGCCACAGTGGATAGTCGAGTCGGCGAAAAACATTCCTCGCGTCCGTGGTCCAGCTCCACCACAGGTCGTAGGCGAGTTCGTTCAGTCGTGAGATGCGATCGGGCAGATGAATCATCGGGTCGCGCCAAAAACGAAAATGCTAGCACGCTGGGCGAAGCTGCAAGTTCCAAGTTCCAAGAGCCAAGTTCCAAGTTCCAAAATCTAACAATGATGTTTGAGCTTGGAGCTTGGAGCTTGGATCTTGGATCTTTGATCTTGGAGCCCGGAGCTTTCTACAAGGTTGAGGTGGGTGTATGCTGACGGAGCATGGCCCGAAATTCAAGACCAACTGCGGCGAAACGTGAGCGCGAGAAAGGACTCATCGAAAGGCGCGAGCAGAAGGCCGCCCGGCGGCGGGCCGAGAAAGAGCGCAAAGCATCGCAGCCGCGCTCCGACGACGGCGTCGATCCCGATATAGCCGGCATCAAGATCGGACCGCAGCCTCCTGCCGAGTGGCAGATCGACGAGGATTCATAACGCGGACCTGACAAGGTCCGCGCCGCTATGAGGCTTTGCGCCTGACGGCCTCGTGCTCCGCGACCACATCGTCGCCGAGTTGATCGCGCAGCCACAACTTCTCGATAGTCGGATACGTTGCCGCGATGGGCATGGCGAGCAGCGCGCCGACCACGCCTCCCAGCTCCGCGCCGATGGCAAATGCCACGAGCACGGCCACGTTGCTCAGACGCAGCCGTCCACCGTAGATCTTCGGACCGATCAGGTAATTTTCGAGGAAGTGATAGAAGCCGTAGATCGGGATCATCAGGAGCGCGAGCGCCGGTGATTGCGTCGCCGCCATCACCATGGCCGGCGCGCAGGCGATGAAGAAGCCGACGACCGGAACGAAATCGCAAACGAACGCGAGCGTTGCGAGCACGAGGGTGGCGGGAACGCCGAGCGCGGCAAGCCAGATGAACGTGTAGAGGAAGGCGAGCAGCGACGTCACGAAGTTCGCGACGATGTACGCGGAGGCGACATCACGTGCTTCGCAGGCGGTGCGATCGAACCGCGGCCGCAGCTCCGCTGGCAGAAACCCGCGCACCCACCGATAGGTCGCCGCTGCTTCAATCAGCAAATAGAGAACGAGTATCGACGCGAGCACGAACGCGGCCGTTGCGGTCAGGAACGATTCACCGAGCCAGAACGCCCACGACGCCACCGCGGATGTGTTCGGGCCGCTCCACTGTTGAATGACGCGGGCCAATGGCTCGGGCATTCTCGCCGCGAGCTCGTGCGCGGTCCGCTGCACATGCGTCATCACGTCCTGCGCCTGCCCCGTCATCGATGACCACATGACGGCAAAGAACCCGACGATCAACGCGAACATGCCGAACACGACGACGGTGGCGGACATCGATCGCGACCAGCCGCGCGCTTCCAGCCAGCAGACGGCAGGATACAGACCGACGGCAACGATGATGGCGATGAGAATGAGCGTGAGGATGTACCAGATGTGGAGCAGCACCGCGACAAGCGCCGCCGCGGCAATCACTTTCAGCAGGGTTGACCAGGGAATTGTCAGCGAGAGGCGTCGGTCACTCTCAGCCATATAAGAGCCGCTGAGTACGCGTGCAAGCCGACTACCAACTGTCAACTACCAACCGTTTTGCAGAGCCCACCAGAACAGCCCGCCAACGGCCGCCCCCCCGAGCAGCATCTGCAGCACGGTGTTCACGAAGTAGGGATACACCATCAGCGCCAGCCCCGCGCCGAGGTGTGCCCAGCGCTCCTGCTTTTTGCCGTAGACGAACAGCACCAATCCGATGCCGCTCGGTATGAGCGAAAGCATCAGGAGCGTGGGGTCGAATTCCAAGGCTTATCGAGATCGTTGATGGACGGGTTTCGTGGCCCGACTCAGATTATGCGCCGTGTTCACCAGCCCGACATGCGAAAAGGCCTGCGGAAAGTTGCCGACCTGCCGCTGCAGTCTGGTGTCGTACTCCTCGGAGAGCAGCCCGACATCGTTGCGCAGCGACAGGAGGCGCTCGAACAGCGCGCGCGCTTCATCGACGCGTCCGAGCATGACGTAGGCATCGGCGAGCCAGAAGCTGCACGCGAGGAATGCTCCCTCGCCCGCCGGCAGGCCGTCTTCCGTTGCCGCCGTGTTGTAACGCATGACGAAGCCGTCGGCCATCAGCTCCCGCTCGATCGCCTCGACGGTGTTCTTTATGCGCGGATCGGTCGGCGGAAGAAAACCGGTTGAGGGAAGCAGAAGGAGACTTGCATCCAGCAGCGTTGAACCGTAGGCCTGAACGAAGCAGCCACGCGCCCGGTCGAACCCGTGCTCGCAGACTTCGGCATGGATGTGGTTCTGCAGAGCGCGCCACTTGTCCACCGGTCCTTCGAGCCCGAACAGCTCCGCGGTCTTCACCGCGCGATCGAAGGCGACCCACGACATCACCTTCGAATAGGTGAAATGCTGCCGCGGCCCGCGTACTTCCCACATCCCCTCGTCCGGTTGTTGCCAGATGTTTTCGAGATGGTGGAGCAGGGCTTTCTGAAAAGCCCATTCCGACTTGTCCGCCTTGATCCCGCCGCGCCGCGCCTGGTGCAGTGCATCCATCACTTCGCCGAACACGTCGAGCTGCAGTTGGCCGTGCGCGGCGTTGCCGACGCGCACGGGTCTGGACTGCTCGTAGCCCGGCAGCCACGGCAGCTCCCATTCGCGCAGCTGGCGCTCGCCGGCGAGTCCGTACATGATCTGCAGCTGCCGCGGAGCGCCGGCACTTGCCCGCAGCAGCCAGTCGCGCCAGGCGCGCGCTTCCTCGTGGTAATCCGCATTCATCAGCGCGAGCAGCGTCAGCGTCGCGTCACGCAGCCAGCAGTACCGATAATCCCAGTTGCGCTCGCCGCCGATCTGCTCCGGCAGCGACGTAGTCGGCGCAGCAACGATGCCGCCGGTCGGTGCATAGGTGAGCGCCTTGAGCAGCATCAGCGACCGTTTCACCGCATCGCACCAAGGGCCGTCCGTCGCGGCGCGATCGCTCCACTCCTTCCAGAACGCCTCTGTGCCGCGCAGCGAGTCAGTCGCGTCGATCGGCTTCGGCGGATCCATGTGCGACGCTCCGTAGGTGAGAACGAACGGGATGGTTTCACCGGCGCTCACCTCGAACTCCGCAACCGTGGTGAGGTCCTTGCCTTGCACCTTCACCGGCGTATGCAGGACAACCATGTCTGGACCGGCAATGGCGCGCCAGGTGCCATCCGCGAGGCGACTCACCCACGGCACAATCGATCCATAGTCGAATCGCAGCACCAGATGCATCGCCATGCGTACGCGACCTGATTCGCCGCGCACGACGCGGACGACGTCGGAGTTGTTGCCGCGCGGAGGCATGAAGTCGATCAGCGTGACGACCCCGCTTTGCGTCTCGAAGCGCGTTTCCAGGACGAGGGAATGATTTCGGTAGCAGCGCGAGCTGCGCCGCGTCTCCTCGGCTGGATGCAGCCGCCATCGCCCGTGCTCGGTCCCGCCGAGCAGTGCGGCGAAACAGGCGGGCGAATCGAAACGCGGCCAGCAGAGCCAGTCGATCGATCCGTCCCGGCCGACGAGCGCCGCGGTTTCACAGTCGCCGATCAGCGCGTAGTCTTCGATGCGGCTCAAAACGTAATCACCACTTTGACGTCGTCCGGCTGGCGCGTTATGGCGTCCTGCCAACGGGCCAGTGGTACCCGGCGCGAAATCAGCCGGGTCAGCCAGCCTCGGTCGGCCTTCGCCAGCGCGTCGGCGGCCATCTCGTAATGCGCGCGATTGGCGTTGACGGATCCGAAGATGGCGTCGTTCTCGAGCACCATCTCGCGGTTGACGCTGCCGACATCGAGATCGATCGTGTAGCCTCCCGAGGAAACGCCGGCCAGGCACGTCACCCCCGATGCCGCGCTGCGCGTCAGCACGGCGGCAATCACCACGGGCGCGCCGGTGCACTCGATGACGACATCCGGTTCGAGCGCGTCGAGAACAGAGATATCTCCGCAGTGATATGTCGCGCCAAGATCGCGCACCAGTTCTGGCTTCGGCCCCGCGGTTGCGCGGTCATAGACGTGCAGGTCGAGACCCCGCTGTCTCGCCATCAACGATGCCAGCAGACCGATAGGTCCGGCGCCGGTCACGAGCGCCGTTCTCGGGTCCCACGCCCGCGACCGTCGCCCGATCTTCTCGGCGTGGTCCCACGCCTTGGCGACGACGCTTGCCGGTTCGAGCAGCACGCCGAGATCGCCAAGCGCGGCATCCACTTTCACGGCGAACGATGGTTCGATGCGGAAGCGCTCGGCGCAATAGCCGTCATGCGCCTTGATGCCGCGTTCCGTGTAACGGCCGTTCGCGCACATATCCCATTCGCCAACGGCGCAGAAGCGACACGGAACGGGATCGGGACGCCGGACGATGCCGACGACGAGATCGCCGGCACGGATTCCTGCATCCGCGGGCGCCTGTTCGACGATGCCGAGCGACTCGTGGCCCAGGACGAGGCGATCGCGGCCTGGCGGCGGCCAGCCGTACTTTCCTTCGATGATCTCGATGTCGGTACCGCAGACGCCAACCGCGCGCGTCCGCACCAGGACCGTTCCGTCGGCCGCTGGCGGGTCGGGAACGTCGTCCAGGCGCGCCGAATCGGCGACACCTGGACGCACCGTGAGTGCGCGCAACCTACGATTTGGCCTTTGCGGGCGCCACTTTGACGCCGCCGTGCTCCTTGCACGCGTTGGCTTTCAACGTCGCGTGGTCGGTTGTGCCGTCGGTGCAGGTATACGTGCGCTGGACGGCGTCCTTGGTGG
>Ga0310811_10006952_pt1 | contig 14459 bp, 18 predicted proteins | sample YCmetagenome_FD_207642 | JGI IMG/M metagenome (GOLD analysis project Ga0310811, IMG submission 207642) | Soil microbial communities from experimental microcosm in Duke University, North Carolina, United States - YC | ecosystem: Engineered > Artificial ecosystem > Soil microcosm > Unclassified ...
ACGGCGTGCCGAAACGTTAACTTGCAAGTTCGCTCATGGCGACGTCGTAATCGCGGCCATCACCTCATGCACGAACACCTCGAACCCGATGGTGATGCTCTCCGCTGGTCTCTTGGCGAAGAAAGCGGTCGAGCGCGGACTCGTCGTCAAACCCTGGGTAAAGACGTCGCTCGCACCTGGATCTCGCATCGTGAGTGAGTACCTCAGCAAGACCGGCCTGCAGCCGTTCCTCGACCAGTTGGGCTTCAATCTCGTCGGATTCGGGTGCACAACATGTATCGGAAATTCAGGACCATTGGACTCACAAATCGAAGAAGCGCTCACCAAACACGACCTCATCGGCGCCAGCGTCCTCTCGGGGAATCGTAACTTTGAGGCGCGCATTCACCAGAGCGTTAAGGCGAATTTTCTCATGAGCCCGCCGCTGGTGGTCGCGTTTGCTATCGCCGGACGAATCGATATCGATCTTACGCGCGAGCCACTCGCTGTCATCGATGGGAGCGAAGTTCATCTGCGCGACGTGTGGCCGACCGCGCAGGAGATCGAGGCACTCCTTGAGACTGCGCTCGATCCAGTCGAATACCAAAAAATCTATGCCAATTATGCCCACCAAAATCCCTTATGGAACCAAATCCCCATTGCCGTGGAGCCTGCATACGAATGGGACCCGGCTTCAATGTACATTCGTGAACCGCCATACTTCGATCCGTCCATGATGGCCACCGAGCCCGCGGGGTTCTCAGCTGCGCGTGCTCTTGCCATCTTCGACGACTCAATTACGACAGATCACATTAGCCCGGCTGGCGCGATCAATCCGGTATCACCAGCCGGCAGCTACCTGCGTGATCATGATATCCCAGCCGAGGACTTCAACAGCTATGGCGCGCGTCGTGGCAACCACGAAGTCATGGTTCGCGGGACCTTTGCCAACGTCCGCATCCGAAATCTCATGGTTCCGGGCGTAGAAGGCGGCTTTACCAGCCACCAGCCCAACGGCGAGCGCATGAGTATTTATGACGCTGCCGAGCGCTACCGTATGGAGAGCGTACCTTTAATCGTGATTGCCGGACAGGATTACGGCGCAGGCAGTTCGCGAGACTGGGCCGCCAAAGGCACGCGTTTGCTCGGTGTGCGTGCGGTGATTGCACGCGGCTTCGAGCGAATCCATCGATCCAATCTTATTGGCATGGGCGTCTTGCCCTGCCAGTTCCCCGAGGGAATTAGCGCACGCACCCTCGCACTCAACGGCACAGAGCGATTTGATCTAGAGCTGGAAGCTCCTCCGCATCCACACCAGTCGGCGATCCTGCATATCGAACGTCACGACGGCCGGCGCGAAACCATATCGCTCGTGGTCCGAATCGACACACCAATCGAGGCCGCATACTTCTCTGGGCGCGGAATCCTCCCTTTCATGCTTGAGCAATTACTCGCCCAATCAACGCGGCACAGAGGGCCGCCGACGTGGCAGCCGACAAAAAAAAGTTAGTGCCGAGGAATCGATGGCGATGTTGCGGAAACTAACGGCGAACCCTGTCAAGGATCACCCCTTCGTTATCAAGCTCAACCGCTCGATACCACTCGATGACGACGATCTCGCGGCGCTGGCCCGCCTGCTAGAGCGCAAGATCGTCGTGAAGAAGACAAAAGACATTATTGTCGAAGGTTACGGGTACAAAGCGTTACATATTGTCGAGCGTGGATTTGCTATCCGATACAAGCTCTTGCACAATGGCAAGCGTCAGATCGTGAATATCATTCTGCCGGGAGACATCATCGGTTTTCCAGCATGCTTCTATGAATACGCGGTCTTCTCGGTCACAGCTGTCGACAAAATGGATCTGCATTACGTTCCGCTCGACGCGTTTACCGATGTCTGTTTGAAGAGAGCGAACATAGCAACGGCGCTCCTTTGGTTCGCAGCACGGGAAGCGGCGATTTACGCCGAACATATCACCGATACCGGGCGCCGGGAGCCACTCGTGAGGCTCGCGCACTTTCTGCTGGAGATGCTGACCCGCCTTCAGGCCGTTGGATATGCTTCGGAGAACTCTTTTGAAATGCCTCTTTCGCAGGAAGGTATCGGCGATGTCTTGGGGTTGAGCGCCCCGCATGTCAATCGCATGCTTGCCGAACTGAAGAGCGAAGGATTGATCGCCATGAACAGGCACGAGGTAAAGATTCTGGACATGGCCGCGCTACAGATCCTTGGAGAGTTCCTCCCTGCCTACCTTGTACGGAGCCCAATTCGCGATCGGCTACGTTGAGGGCCTCTCAAGTGTAGAAGAAGCCACCCAGTTGGTCCCGCAATCCGGGAGGCACTATGGGGACCTGTCGCAGCGGCGCTACGACGACGCCCAAACTTTGATTAGCAATCATGTTTGGATGATGGAGTAGATGGTTACCGGTGGACCAGACTCACTCGGCTTTCGTCATGCGCCAAGCCGCCGCGCCTACGCTGACGAAGGCGGCCGATGATTGCTTCCGACCGAAGCATCGCACATATCAGAAGTGCTACGCTTGTGACTTGATTCTATTAGGCAATCAGCCAGGATTCAACGATGGGTTCCCGTCCCTGGACAGGGAACCTCTCACAGGCAAGACTCCGATTAAAGTGTCGCTAGGTAACGTTACTGTTTTAACTAGATCATTATCCAAACTTCGATTCGCGTTGAACCAACATTGCACTTGGATCGTTCGCCTCAGGCATAAACAATAAATCGTTATTGCTTCTTTCCCTTCGCACAAACAAGGCAACGAAAGGGGCAATCATGACAAGGGGACGACCTTCGGGAGGCAAGTTAAGCTCTGTGGCACTGGCACCTCCGGCGATTGACGCCGCGAATCTCACTTACGCGAATGCAAGCCGGGTCATCGATATCATACGTCAGCCACTGGTCATACTAGATGACAAGTTTCGCGTTGTATTTTCCAATCGCGCGTTTTGTCGTGCCTTTGTGATCTCGCGGGATGAGATCATCGGCCGGCACGTAACGACTATTGGCGATCGTCGTCTCGACGTTGCCGGCTTTCATGACTTTCTTAGCCTGATCGAAGCGGGCCGCACGGTCGTCGAAGACTATGAAATCGAAGTGGAAAGTCCAACACTGGGCAGTCGAGTACTGGTGCTGAGTGGGCAGCAAATTCATGACGAACCGACGACGCCGCACGAAATACTGGTGGTGTTAGAAGACGCCACCGAGCGCCGACGTGCAGAGATGACATTGATTGCCGACAAGTGGCATTCGGATCGCGCCAGCCTCGGAAAATCACGCATCCTTGCTGCTGCTAGTCACGATTTGCGGCAACAGTTGCAGACCCTCAGCCTGATGCGGACGGTACTGGCCAAGAATATCAAGGACAAGGAAGGTTCCAAATTGATCAGGCGGCTCAACAAGACGTCGGACGTCATGTTGGGTATGTTGGATACTCTTCTTGAAATAAAGCGACTCGAGGCGGGCATAGTAGACCCCCAAGAAGTCGAATTCCCGATAAACGATCTGCTCGAGCAGCTGAGGGTCGAATTCACCTATCATGCGCAGGCGCGGGGGCTTGGCTGGCATGTGGTTCCTTGCCGGCTGAGCGTTTGGAGCGATCCTCGCTTACTGGAACAGATGCTTCGCAATCTGCTGTCTAACGCGATGAAATATACCGAGCGCGGCAAGATCCTGTTCGGTTGCCGGCGGCGCGGTGACATGCTGCGCATCGAGGTCTGGGACACCGGCATCGGTATACCGGACGAGCAGCTTCATGCAATCTTCGCGGAATTCCATCAGCCCGGCAATCCTGCGCACGATCGTACCCTTGGTTTCGGTCTCGGTCTTCCCATTGTGCAGCGTTTGGGGCATGTGTTGGGGCATTCCATCTATGTCCATTCCCGTCCGGGCAAGGGTTCAGTCTTCACCATCGAGGTACCGCTTCGAGAAGGACAGCAGGAAGCACCGGTCACGCACCATGGATCGGACGCAACGCTAGACGATGCCGACGAAGCCGAGATGTTGACGGCCGTGCCATCACCAAGTGATTTTAAGGACAGTGTCCAACGGACAACCATCTTTGTCGTTGATGACGAGGGAGCGCTGCGGGACGCGATGCGCGAACTGCTCCAGCAAGAAGGGTGGGCAGTCGAAGCATACTCAAGTGGCGAGGCATTCCTCGAAGCCTATCACGCCGACCGAGAAGGCTGTCTCGTCGTCGACGCCAGGATGCCAGGGATGAGTGGCCTCGAACTGCTCGAACGACTCAAAACCAAGAGCGGTGGGCCGCCGGCCATCATGATAACCGGCCATGCCGACGTCCGGCTGGCAGTTCGAGCTATGAGAGCTGGTGCCATGGCTTTCCTAGAGAAACCAGTTCAGTACGGTGACCTGGTCGCCAACATCGAGCGGGCCCTCAATTTAACACGAAACTCAACCGCGCTCTCGTCGTTGCGCGAGGCTGCCGCGAAGCGGATGAAAGGTTTGACCTTGCGCGAGCGGCAGGTTGTTGAGATGGTTGTCCAGGGCAATCCGAACAAGCAGATCGCTTATGTATTGGGGATCAGCCAAAGGACGGTCGAGACCCACCGTGCCACCGCCATGAGGAAGGTTGGAGCACGGACGCTTTCCGAGCTGATCCATCTGACGATCGCCGGATCGCCGCAAGGTACGTGACGGCCCCTATGCCAGCTCAAAGGTAAATTGCTGGGCGAGGCCAAACCGCTGCAACTGCGAACGATCGCTGTCTCTGCGCATTCCGCGTGCACGACGAACCGCCCCAGCGTGCTTCCGGATCTCCGTAGTTTCCGAGTCTGATATGTCGCGGGGCGACGTCGGTATTCTTGGGGCCGGAAATGCTGATGTGGTTCGCTGGCTGGGCGCGGATACGACCTGAGCTATTCCGGTGAAGGATGACATGACAGTCAGCACGGCTGAAACAGAGTGGAACGGGAAATCTCGCCCAAGGCTCCTGCCAAGTGCGTTTGGGGAGGGGGCATGTCGGGGCGCTGCGACTTCCGTTCGCGTATGGGTGACGACAAGCGTGCCAATCGGAAAGAATTGCTTGGCGCCCTTACGCGCCGGCCGCTTTTCGATGGTTCTGACGTCGACACCCATCTGTACGCCAAACTCCTTTAAGTAACGGAGGCAAGCATTTCCAAGACGATCCGACCCAATCGTGAGGAGCCCTTTAAGGTGCCCCGGTTGCCAGACATGTCTCAACGAGAGCGATACACATCAGAGCAAGGTGCCCGTGCGGCACAACGGCTCTGTACCCTCGGCGAAATGACGGCGGGAATTATCCACGACTTCAGAAATATCCTGGCGATCGTTGGTTCAAGTCTGACGCTCGCCGAGAGACATTCAGGTGACCCGGAAAGGGTACTTTCTTTCATCGGCAAGGCGCAGGACGGCGTTCGGCGCGGCACGAAGTTGACTGCTCAACTCTTAACCTTTGCGAAGGAACCCGACCTTGCCGCACGTGTGGGGAATCTCAACGAGTGTCTAAAGAGGCTGGAATTGTTTCTGAAATCCGGCAGCGGTCCAGAAGTCCGAATTGTACTTCGGCTCACGCCTGATATACCCAACTGCCTTATTGATCAGGCGCAGTTCAATGCGGCCATCCTTAACCTCGTGATCAACGCGCGCGACGCGCTGCCCAAGGGCGGCACCGTTGAAATCAGCACGGAGCGTTGGGTGATAAATAACGTGACCGTCAATGAGCCTCTGCCTGGAAACTATGTCCGACTTCAGGTCAAAGACAATGGGCAGGGCATGTCTCCAGAAGTAGCCCGAAGGGTGTTTGATCCATTCTTCACAACCAAGGGCGAAAGGGGAACTGGCTTAGGCTTGCCGCAAGTATCTGCGTTCATGCGCCTGATCAATGGCCATGTAAGCATTGCCAGCGAACGGGGGGTCGGGACAACTGTCAGTCTCTTCTTTCCCTCGGCGGAAGCAGACGCGGATGATGCCACGTCAAGCTGAAAGCTGCTTCGGGCGTTCTGAAGTCGGTTGTTGGGACGCACGGAGGAAGGGCATGATCCCGGTCGCGCTTTCTGCTTTCGGACGATCCAGAGGGGCTTCTGGATGTCTTTGACGAGCCTATTGCGCGACGTTCGCGCCTGCGCGATCCGTAGAACTGCACTGCCGCTTGGCGCTCGGCCAGTTCTACAATTGGCAAGCACTGCAAAGTTGCTGATCATCAGCCAGGCGCCGGGGAAAAAGGTCCACGAGACGGGTATCGCTTGGAATGATGCAAGCGGCGATCGTCTGCGTGATTGGCTCGAGCTGGATCGACCGGCTTTCTACAATAAAACAAGAATCGCGATTCTCCCGATGGGTCTTTGTTATCCTGGCGCCGCAAAAACGGGTGGCGACAATCCACCTCGCCCAGAATGTGCTCCGCTCTGGCACCCTCGCCTCCTCAGGCATCTGCCCAACATTCAGGGACGCTCTTGGTGGGCCAATATGCCCAGAGACATTATCTGGGTACAAGGCAGAAAGCCTCGATGACGGACACCGTCAGAGCATTCTCGGAATACGGCCCGCAGTTTTTTCCTTTGCCGCACCCAAGTTGGCGTAGCGTGGTTTGGATGAGAAAGCATCGGTGGTTCGAAGAGACGGTAATTCCAAATTTACGTCAAAGCGTGCGAACGTTGATCTAAGGCTCGAACTGCCCGGGAGTTGCGAGGTCTTCGCACGAACTCCAAACCTCGCATCCTCGACTGGTTTGGAGGCGTCGACAGCCGGCCAGGGTGGTCAGCCGCTTCTCTGACAATGAGCATCGGGTCCTCAGCGGCCGCCTTGGCTGTGGATGTCACGCCACACTGGTTGACCGAAGCGCAGCTGAGAAAGACGCCTATGACGGACATTAATGCGTGATCGCGTCTTAGGTCTTGCCGGAAGACGAGCAAATGGGGAGCGTTGAGCACAAAGGACGCCTCGCTATGACCGATTCGCGCGCGGCAGCCGTTAATGTTTGGGCCGCTCTTAAATCCGGTGTCGCCACCCGCTGCAAGCGAGTTCGCGGCATCGGCGAATAGCCCGTACTTTACGCTGACGACTGAAAGTTCACGTGACCAATTCACGATGGCGTCCCACGGATCTTTCAGTTTTCCGAGTCCTGAGACGATCGCCACGACCGTGCCGACATCGATTCGGCCCGTCGTTGCGAACCATCCGCCAACGCCAACGGCCGCCGTCACCGCAAAGTGATGCATGATATTCATCAGCAGATTCATAGAATACTTCAGTTTGTAAATGCCCATGTTGAGCACGAAGATATCCTCGATCCCCCTTCCATCCACCTATTCTAAAGCCGTCAGCAACGGGACCTCTACAACGATCGCACTACTGACGGCTCGCAACGTCCGGATGCGCTTTTGCACGACGGTTGATCGCACGTTGCATTATTGGAACGAAGACGAGCTGAGGGAGCAAGAAAAGCTGAGCAATGCCTTACAGGTCTCAAGATAGACCATGTAGCCGATCACGCTCACCATTATGCCGCCTTGAAGCGGCGGTTCCGACACACTGATCCCGACGAATCCACCAATCGGAACGGCCTCGTCGAGAATCATCGACATCTCTATGCCGGTCACCCACGGTGTGCTGCGCCGTGACGACCCCTCCCTTCAATGCATGGGTCCGGCGGCGCAACGCCCGCACGCTGTGTTCGCTGAGCGAAGCCCTGTGCAGATTAATAACGAGTTTGCCCGTTCGCCAATCGCGACGCCTACATATAGAAAAGTCAGCCAGAGGACGGTCTCCATCATGCCTTTTCTGATGGCATCGTTCACAATTTGCCGCTGCAACTCGAGTGGCACGGTACCGAGCGCGAATACGCAAATCGACACCAACGCGAGAACGATCTGGTGGGAGCTGTCAATCGTACCACATATCCCATCACTGAATGCGGCAAGACGCCGGCGTCAATCCCAGACGCGACCGACAATCTTCTCTTTCGCCATTAAAATTGGTTCGCGGCGTTGGCAAACGCAAAGTCAGCTCAAGCCCCCCTTATCGCGCCTCGGACGCGTTCTGCTACCCGTCCCAGGAGGACATTCCTCAGCACGACCGCGTCGTTATGAAGTTCGTCACGCGCGCCGAATACCAGCGTAACCTGACCTTTGCGTGCCTCGGCACGCAACTCCGCAAGCTGATCAGCATTATCGTGAATCTCGGCCGCGTAGCGGCGGCAGAATTCCTGCCAGCGTGCAGGCTTGTGCCCAAACCACTTCCGCAGCGCCGTACTGGGAGCAATGCCTTTGATCCACCGATCGATGGCGGCATCCGACTTTCTCACTCCTCGCGGCCACAAGCGATCGATCAGTATCCGCGTACCATCCCCCGCCGAAGGTGAGCTATACGCCCGCTTCAACTTGATATCACGTGCCAGAATTCTCTGTCGCATTTGGTTGCCTCCTGTCAAAAGCGATCACTCTTTGACCCATCTGATGTCATTGCATGCAAGTAACATATCGTCATTTGTCACATCATCCCCAACGGCCGGATTGCAAGGTGATCCGTTTTCGATCGTCTTGCGATCGACGCCGAGGTGCACTAGTCGTGCCGGCCAATCAATTTTTCGAATCAGGCGCGGGGGAAGCAAGACCCTGCATGCGGGACCCCAGTTTCTGGTGTCAACCTTAATGAACTCTACATTCCAATCGACGTCGTGGACGAGGAAGTCATCAACATGACCGATTAGGCCATCCATTGCGTGAACGCGATGTCCGATGACTGCTTCTATGCTGCGCAGGTGTGGGTCGTTGTGTTTGGACATTGAAAGGACAGCGGAACCGGCCGTCGCATGATGAGGTAGCGAGTCGGTCTCTACCTGTCGCGATACAGGCAAATCGCCTTCAACATGAGTGCTATTCCGGATCTGTTGCACGGTCAGCGTGACTCCAAATTGATGTCGCGAGGGGTCGGGATATCTCAGGACGGATACAGGCAAAAGCACATCGTAATTGGGAAACCAGTCGCCCGTACTGACGACAAGCCAACGCACCTTCCAGTCCGTGTCGTCAAAGAGCAGATCGCTTACTGTACCGAGATGGCCATCGATTCCTGAGACGAGATAGCCCTTCATCATGGATGCATTCCACAACACTTGCGCACTCCTTTGCGTTCATGTTCCGCGCCTATCCAATCCAAGAGGATGATGCAGTTCTCTGAGTCCTGAGCCCTATTGCGGGTTGTTGATTAGGCGCAATGCGGCAGATCGTGGAAACGGTAACGATGCACCCGATCCCTGATCTAGAAGTCTGCGATCGTGCGTAGCCGCAATGATTTCTCGCAAAGCGGGAAGCGGCCAACAGCGTCTAACATCCGCGCATAGACTGTTCGGCAAGATCGAGGACGGTCGCGATTCGCGGCCGAACGAGTGCGGGATCGAGGATGAGGCACGTACGACAAGACGCTTCGAGTGTTCGCGACGAAGTCGTCGCGAGCTCTCAGGAGGTTAGGCCATGAACCCCGATATCGACCAGTTCTATCGGACTCTTGTTCATAAGACATCCGACGCGATTGTTTACGCCGATTCGGAAGGCCGGATCGCCTTTTGGAACAAAGGCGCGGAGCGGATTTTCGGCTTCGGCGCGTCGGAGGCGATCGGCAAATCTCTTGACATCATCATTCCGGAAGATCTTCGAAAACGTCATTGGGATGGCTATAAGAAAACGGTGGGCACAGGTAAGACGCGCTATAGTGCAGGTGCCCTGCTCGCGGTCCCGGCGCTGCGGAAGGATGGCGCACGCATTTCAGTCGAGTTCACCATTCTCCCGTTCCGGGATCGGCGCGGTCGGATTCTCGGAATTGCAGCGACCTTGCGAGATGTCACCAAGCAGTTCGAAGAATTGAAGGTCCTGCGCAAGGAAGCCGCTCGTCGGGCGGCATCTGGATAGCCTCAGACTACTTGGCATTGGATATCCATCCCTGTCACGGATGAATGTCATCTACTCGGACTTTCGTAAGCCGGCCGATTCCATTTTCCTTAAAAGAGAGAGGTAACTTCATGGCTTTCGAACTTCTCCCTCTGCCCTATCCAAGTCGGCGCTCAAGCCACGCATGTCGGCGAAGACGCTGGAAATTCATCACGGCGAGCATCATCAGCCTACGTTGCCTGACTTAAGGGATATCCCGCTCGGAATCGCTGACGGCGCGGCGCGGCTTGGACTCGTTGCGACGTACCAGTCCTTGCTATCCGATGTGGCGAGGAATTCTCTGCGATTGGAGCCGTTTGTACACATTAGGGGTGTGCTCGCTGTGATCGCCGGGCTTCTATAGGGAGCATGTCATCGATCTCAAACTGGGCGCCCGCGCCATCGCCATCGACGCCAAGAAGCGGCAGGTCGAACTCGCCGACGGCAACCGGCACTACTATGACGCACTGTTGATCGCTAACGGGCTGATCCTGCGCGCCTCACGATTTCCGGTGCGGACCTGCCGCATGTGCACTACCTCTGCTCCCTCGCCGACAGCCGCACCATCGTCGCCCAGGTCTCGCAGACGCGTCGGCAGTTGGAACCTGCAAGTCGGGCGACAATGATAATTTACCGCGCATTCAGAAGGGCGCTAGCGCTTCAGCGGTGATCATGCCGGTGCTGGCTGCATCAACGGCCACTGTCACACAGCGTCGCACTGCGGAGACGGTCGTGCTGCCGCTGACCGGCTGGAGAGCGATTACCACCTCGCCATCAAAGGCGGCCGGTTGGCCGGCACGCTCGGCGAGAAGATCGAACCGCAAGACCATGATCTTGCCCGTCACCATCGCATCAATCAGGCGCTCCGACAGTCGAGGGAAAATCTGATCCGTCTCGTCGGCCAGCACTGCGTAGGTATCGGCAAACAAGAGAGTGACCGGAACGACTTTGCCGTCGATCGCGATTTCGGCGCGAGGGTCGCTCTTTAGCTGTTGCGGCATAGCGCCCTTGGGCAGTAACGGACCCTCTGTCGACAGGTAGATCTGAAGTTGCAGCACCCTAGCGTCGCCAGCGTCCTCGCAAACCAGCACGACATTGTCGATGTTAAGGTTGGAGTTCTCATGCTCGATCACGACGTAACTTGGCGGCTCGACGTCGCTCTCGAACTTCAGGTGCGCAAAGGTCGGGGTTGAACCCAGGCATCCCAGCATTGCCGCCAGGCGCACCACTAGAGGAAGAGGACGCATGCCCGATCTCCCTCGCGCATAGAAGCCCAGAGTCGGAGCCACCCATCGGCGGCGCCCATTGAGACCTTCATCAGCTTGCCGTCCAACACGAAAAGAAAACAATTTCCGCCATCAACAAAGCCGTGCCGCCCGTTGCGACTGGGCCACCCCCGATAATTGGCCAACCTGCCGCAAACTGCCCAGACCGAAGTCCGCGTGATCGGCATTTCGCTGCTTCCCCACGAGTGTGGCTTTCAAGGATTTTACTCGGGCTAGTGAGACATGAAGACCGGGACGGTCATGCTGGCGAGCAGTGTCCGGCTGGCTCCACCCAGCACCATCTCCCGCATCCGGGAGTGGCCGTAGATGCCCATCACGATAAGATCGGCATCGTGATCGGCGGCACGCGACAGGATCACCCCGCCGACATCGGCATCCGATCCCACATCGCGCTGGACCGTGACCTTGACGCCATGGCGCGCGAGCCAGGCGGCCGCGTCAGCGCCCGGTTCGGCGCCGTGGCCTTCGGCCGAAACCGTGGGACTGACGACCAGTAAGATGACCTTTTGCGCCGCCTTGAGGAACGGCAGGGCATCGGCTGCGGCACGTGCGGCTTCGCGGCTGGCATTCCAACACAGCAGGACGACCTTGCCTGGTGACCTGGCGCCGATAAACGGCACCACGAGAACCGGCCTGCCGGTCGCGAGCGCGGTGGTTTCCGGAAGGTCCGAGGGTGTCACCATCATCTCGGTGCCGCCTTGCCCCACCACGACGAGGTCAGCGTAGCGGGCCTGCACGGCAAGCTCGCCTTTGACATAACCGTCGACTGTCCGCCACTCGGTTGCCAGTTCCTTGCCTTCGGTGGCCTCGGCGAAAGCCGCCAAAGCCCGGGTCTCGTCTGCCTCCACGCCTTCGTCGTAAATCTTGATGAAGTCGGCCGTCACGTAACCGCTATCGAAGAAGACGGACGTTTCGAGAGGCCGACGAACATGAAGGCCGACAAGGCACGCACCGAACCGTTGCGCCAGGTCCGCCGCCACAACCAGCCGGTGGGATACCAATTTGCTGGCGTCGCAATGAACCAGAACAGTCTTGTAGCCCATCGTCCCCCTCCTGTGCGTGACGGAAGTGTGCCGCGCCACTACGGGCGTCAAAAACCAGCCTCAAGCAGCGCTAATCCGTCTTCGCAAACGACGAGATAGACGGCTGTCGGATCCAGTGTCGCATCAGATCGCGGAACAGCATTGGTCGATAGACTCGGAAACTACGGAGACGACTGCCGCGATGCACCGAATCCCCATCGCTCGCTCACCTATAGGTAGTTTCCGAGGGCTGACACAATGTGGCGGCGCACCCATGTTTTAGCGCAGCTACAGGGCGGCGCTGCCGATCCCCTCTCAACTGGGAACGGAAGACGCCGCGGAAACTGGCGCCCCAAATGAATCACTCTGCTTCGATACCACAGCTTGAATCAAAGTTTGATGCGTTCCTGTTCGCTCCTGTCGATGATGACGAGAACGGAATGGTACTCAGTGTTTTGTCGGCGTTAGCGCGGTCGAATGTCGATCCTTGGCTTGAGGCTGCCAGCCTGGCGCAATTGCCGGAACACACGGCGATTGAGAGGCTGGCCTCATTGATCGCGGCACTACCCGACGGGCCATCGGTACGTCGCGATCCGGCGAGGATCGCCGCTCGCCTGATTGCGCTCTTGCCGCGCGGAGCCGATTCCGAAACATCGTACCAGACGCTGCTCGGCGTCGATGCAACAGCCGACTCTCACATCGTCGTACGTTTGGTCTGGATCAATGTGATCTTTATCGCCTTTATGCTGGGCGCTCTGTCGCTTGCGAGGACACCACCGCAGTCTCAAGGGACTTCTACAGCGACACCCCACGCAGCCCCAGCGCAGACCTCGACGCCGGATCTCGACCATGACGCATATCCTTAGACGCTATGCCCTCGGCGTGAAGACCAGTGGACCGCCAGAGGGATCGAGGGTTGCTCAGGCGGGCCGCGCCGAATCTCAGGCATGGAGGGATGGGCCCGAACGCGACCTTCAGCCGACCGCGACACACGAAATGGGATTGTCGGCAACGGTCCGATCATGAGAGCGCCTGTCCAACCGATTGGTCTCGCTTTCCAGCTTCCTTCCGCATCGTCGTGCCACTGCCCCCGCGGTGCAGCAGAACGATCTCGCTCATCACCGACAGGGCGATTTTCTCCGGCGTGCAAGCACCGAGATCCAATCCCGCCGGCGCGTGGACGTGCGCCAGCTCGACGTTTCCGAGCCCTTCCGTTCTCAGATAGTCAAGAACGAGCCTCGAGCGTTTCTTACTGGCGACCAACCCGACATAGGGTACATGCCGTCGAAGAACCGTTTGCAGGGATTCATGGTCGCCCTTGTGCTGGGTCGCAATCACGACGAAGTCTGCCGCTCCCGGCGTCAATTGACTGTAGTCGAGATCGTCCGTGAGCAATAACGAAGCTGCCGGATAATGCTCGCGATCCGCATCCCGGTCATCGACCACAACGTGAAAGCCAAGTTCCGAGCCAATGAGACAAAGGCACTCGGCAATTCTTCCGTGACCAAGGATCCAGAGAGACGGTTGCGGGAGGACAGGCTCCACATAAACGCGCATCGTCCCTCCGCAAGGTATGCCCGTCCCCAGTACCTCGTCGTCAAGATCGAGATCGAGGACGGCAGTTCTTCCTGTTGCAAGACAATCGAGGGCTGCTTTGCGGACGGCACCCTCAGCGCAGCCTCCCCCAGCCCAGCCGCCCAACATATTGCCGGCGGCGTCGATCACGGCCTTGGAAGCGGTTTTGGCAGAAACAGAGCCCTCGGTCTCGATGACGGTGGCGACCGTAAAGTGCTCTCGCCTTCCGCGCAATTCGGTAATCAGATCGAAGATGTCGACCCGCTTGGAGAGATCGCCATTAGAGCCTGGTTTCGAGCTTGCCATGTCGTGCACTCAATTCCTCCTCTCCACTGTCCCTACAATCTACATCGCGCTTTGCGACGCGTTGCGCACCTCGCCATACCCTCAGTGAAGGGTGTTGAGATAAGCAACGATTACCTCTGCTCTGCCTCTGTCCTTGCGCCTTGCGTGTAAGCCGACCGTTCCCATGAGCGCGTCTGAGCTGCGTCGTGTTTAGCATCGTTTTATCTACCACTGAGCAAATTGGCATTTAAAATACCTATCCGCGATACTATATAGGTATTTCTAATACCTGTTAAAGGCCGGACCGTCTTCGAAAGACGATGAATGTGGTGATGACCGCCACAATCGTGGCGTCGTGTAGCGGCAACACGATGCGCCGGCCAGTTAAGG
>Ga0310811_10006954_pt1 | contig 14458 bp, 16 predicted proteins | sample YCmetagenome_FD_207642 | JGI IMG/M metagenome (GOLD analysis project Ga0310811, IMG submission 207642) | Soil microbial communities from experimental microcosm in Duke University, North Carolina, United States - YC | ecosystem: Engineered > Artificial ecosystem > Soil microcosm > Unclassified ...
CCGTCGACAAGGCGATCGACCGCGCGCTGGAAGCGTTGCGCGCAAGCACGCCGGACGCCGCAAAGTGCAAGCAGGCGATCACCGATCTGCTCGCCGTCATGGATGGCGTCGCCAAGGCTTGAGGCTGGCACACATCGCTTCCTGCCAGCCGCAAGCACAGGTTCGCGGTCGGCACAGCAAAGAGGATATCATGGACGATTACACGAACAGCAACCTCGTCAGCGAAAGCAAGGTCCCCGAAGTTACGCTCGGCTTCTGGATCATCAAGATCGCTGCCACGACGCTGGGCGAGACTGGCGGCGACACCGTCACGATGACGTTGAACTGGGGCTATCTCGCGGGCACATGCCTGTTCCTGGCGGCAATGATCGTTCTCGTCGCCGCGCAGATCCGCGCGAGCAAGTTTCACCCAGTGTTGTATTGGGCGACCATCGTGGCCTCGACCACCTTCGGCACCACGATGGCCGATTTCGCCGACCGCTCGCTCGGCATCGGCTACACCGGCGGATCGACGCTGCTCCTCGCCTGTCTCGTGCTGGTGCTCGGCCTCTGGTATCGCGCGGAGGGAACGATCTCGGTCAACAGCGTCAGCAGTCCGCGCGTCGAGGCCTTCTACTGGGGCGCGATCACCTTCTCGCAGACACTCGGCACCGCACTCGGCGATTGGATCGCCGATACCGGCGACATGGGCTATCGCGGCGGCGCGCTGATCTTTGCGGCCGGGCTTGCCGTCATCGCCGCGCTGTATGTCTGGACCCGCATCTCGCGTGTCACGCTGTTCTGGATCGCGTTCATCCTGACGCGTCCGCTCGGCGCGACCGTCGGCGACTTCCTCGACAAGCCGCTCGATCATGGCGGGCTGGCGCTGAGCCGGCCGCTGGCCTCCGCCGTGATCGCGGCGTTCATGGTGGTCTGCCTGCTGCTGATCCCGCAGCGCGCCGGACAGCATCCCGGCGGCCATGCGGCCGAACGCGCCTAGCGGATGATCGTCGTCAGCGACGAGTAGCGCTTGTTCGGCCTGGCTTCGGCTGCAGAGAATTGCGCGAAGGCGTCGCTGACGCGTGCGGCCGGCGTGGTCCCGTCTGCGAAACGGAATTCCCTTGGCTTCGGCGCGTAGAAGCTGGCGCTGTAATAGGAATCGTCGAAGCGTGCTTCGCCAACCCCGAACAATGCGTCGCAGACAAACAGAAGCGCGTAGACTCCCGCGACCGCTGCGACGACCTCCTTGAGAATAGACATGTTGATGCCCCGGCCTTTTGCGTGAGGATGCACGCCGGTTCCAAAGCCGAGGTTTAAGGCGCTGGCCTTCTTGTCCGCAGGGTTTGCCCCCGCTGAGCGGAATGCAGACAATTTGATCGATTTCAAAAAGAGAGCCCGCCTGACCGGGGTCAGGCGGGCTCAGGATTGGCCGATCGGGAGGTTATCAAACGGCCAGATTCATCCACACAGCCTTGGGCTCGGTGAAATTGTCGAGCGCGGCAGTGCCGTGCTCGCGGCCGAGGCCGGAGTCGCGCTCGCCGCCCCAGGGCAGACGTACGTCGGTGTAGCCATAGGTGTTCATCCACACCGTGCCGGCGCGCGCCCGCTTGGAGAAGCGCTGGAGCTTGCCGATGTCGCGGCTCCAGACGCCGGCGGCGAGGCTGTAGGCCGTGCCGTTGGCGATCCGTAAGGCATCCGCCTCGTCCTTGAACTTGATGACGCTGACGACGGGGCCGAAGATTTCCTCCTGCGAGATCCGCATCTCGTGGGCGACATCTGCGAACACCGTCGGGCTGATGAAATAGCCGCGCTCGCCGACCCGCTCGCCACCGGCGACGAGCCTGGCGCCCTCCTTCTGGCCGATGTCGACATAGTCGAGGATCGACCTCATCTGCTTCTCAGAGATCACAGGTCCCAGCGCCGTCTTGCGGTCGAGCGGATCGCCCGTTTTGATCGACTTCGCGCGCGCGGCGAGACGTTCGACGACCTCGTCATAAGCCTTCTCCTGCACAAGCACGCGCGAGCCGGCCGAGCAGACCTGGCCGGCGTTGAAGAAGATGCCGGAGGCCGCAGCCTTGCTGGCCGCTTCAAGATCGGCGTCGTCGAAAATCACGTTGGCCGACTTGCCGCCAAGCTCGAGCGACACGCGCTTGAAGTTGCTGGCGGCGCCTTTCATGATCCCGCGGCCCACGCCCGGCGAGCCGGTGAAAGTCACCTTGTCGACGTCGGGGTGGTTGACCAGCGCGTCGCCGACGACGCGGCCCGGCCCCGTCACGACATTGAAGACGCCCTTCGGCAGGCCCGCTTCGAGTGCGAGTTCGGCGATGCGCAGCGCCGACAGCGAGGTCAGCTCGGCCGGCTTCATCACGATGGTGCAGCCGCAGGCCAGCGCCGGCGCGAGCTTCCACATCCCGATCATCAGGGGAAAATTCCACGGCACGATCGCCGCGACCACGCCGACCGGTTCGCGCATGGTGTAAGTCAAGGCATCGTCGCGCACCGGCACGACGTCGCCGCCGATCTTGTCGGCCCAGCCGGCGTAATAGGTCAGCGTGTCGACGGCAGCCGGAAAGTCCTGGCGCATTGTCGCCGAAATCGGCTTGCCGGCATCGATCGACTCGAGCTCGATGATCTCGTCGGCGTTACGCCTGAGCAGATCCGCCCAGCGCAGCAGGATCTGGCCACGCTCGGAGGCGCGCATCGTGCGCCACGGGCCCTCGAAGGCGCGGCGGGCGGCGGCGACCGCATGCTCGACATCGACCTCGCCGCCTTCAGCGACGGTGGCAATGACCTGCCCGGTGGCGGGATTGAGGGACTTGAACATGCGTCCGGAGCAGGCGGGGACGCGGCGGCCGTCGATGAGCAGATGCTGCGGTCGGGCCATGAACTCGCTGGCCGGGGAATGCACAAAGTCATATGCAACAGACATCATATTTCCTCCTGATCTGGTATGCCAGACTAGGCGCCAATTTGTGCGAGTAAATATGATATGGTTTGCAAATGAAAACCCGATATATGAAGCGTAGTGCATAAGGAAATCGGATGCTTCAGATCGAGATCGAGGCCGTCTGGCGGTTTCGCCGCGAGGGCAGCCCGCGCACCGTCGTCGTCATGCTGGGCGTCCTCAACGAGATCCGGAAGACCGGGAAGATCACGAGCGCGGCGAGCGACGCGCAGCTGTCCTACCGGCATGTGTGGAATCTGATCGAGCAATGGTCGGAGTTTTTCGGAACGCCTCTGGTCGAAACCCAGCGCGGTAAAGGCTCGAAGCTCACGCCGTTCGGCGAGCGGCTGGTGTGGGCCGGCGAGCGCATGCAGGCGCGGCTCGGCCCGCAGCTCGAGAACCTCGCACAGGAACTCGCGAGCGAGATCAAGCCGTTCCTCGAGCAGCGCCCCTCCGTGATCCGGGTGCATGCGAGCCACGGCTTTGCGGTGGCAAAACTGCGCGAATTTCTCGACCGCGAGCCGGGCATCGGCGTCGATCTGCGCTATGTCAGCAACCAGCATTCGCTGGTCTCGCTGGCGCAGGGCGCCTGCGACCTCTCCGGCCTGCATCTGCCGCACGGCGCATTGCGCGCGCAAGGCATCAAGGCCGCACGTGAATGGCTCGATCCGCGCGAAGATCGCGTCATCAATTTCGTGACGCGCGAGATGGGGCTGATGGTCGCGCGCGGCAACCCCTTGCGCATCGCGTCACTCGATGATCTCACCAAGCCGAACGTCCGCTTCGTCAACCGCGATCACGATTCCGGCACACGGCTTTTGTTCGATCAACTGCTCGCGGCAAACGGCACCGACGAAAGCAAGATCAACGGCGCCCAACAGATCGAATTCACCCACGCCGCGGTCGCGGCCTATGTCGCGAGCGGCATGGCCGATGCATGCTTCGGTGTCGAGGCGGCCGCCCGCCAATTCGGCCTCGACTTCATTCGCATCCTCACCGAGGACTATTTCTTCGTCTGCAAGCGCGCCTTTCTCGAGACGGAGCCGATGCGGCGCATCCTCGACATCATCCGCAGTCACGATTTCCGCGCGGCTATCGCCACCCTGCCCGGCTATACGGCGTCCGACACCGGCACCGTGACAGGCGTGAAGGCATTTCTGGAGATGCATGCCGTGCGATGAGCGCGGCATTCCGCATTCACCTTGTTCGCGACGGGCAAGAATGGCAATCTGCGTTTAGAACCATTCAAGAGACCGCAGCATGCCGCGCGCGAGCGCCAAATCGCTTCCCCAGCTCAGTCTTCGCATCGACCTCGACGGCGAGGACCGGATCGGGCCAGGCAAGATCGAACTTCTGGAGCAGATTCGCGAACAAGGCTCGATCTCAGGAGCCGGCCGCGCCATGGACATGTCGTACAAACGTGCCTGGGATCTCGTCGACGAGATCAACCGGATCTGCAGACATCCCGCCGTCGAGCCGCAGGCCGGCGGCAAGAACGGCGGCGGCGCAATGCTGACGGCGTTCGGCGAAAAACTGGTGGCGCGCTACCGGAAGATCGAGCGCGACGCCGCACGCGCGGTGCACAAGGATCTGGAAGCGCTCAAGGGCGACATCACCCGTTCGCGCAAATCCTCCTAGCTATCAGTTCGGCCGCACGGTCATTTCAGGCATTGGCTGGGTCAGCGCTTCTCCCAGCAGGCTCTGCTCGTCCCTGGGGATCGCGAAGCGAACCTTGAAACCGTCCTCGGTCTCCAGCGTGATGATGCGCTGGCTCGTGTCGGTGGATTGTTCCAGCACCCAGGACGCCAGCGGATAGGCGTAGCGCAGGCTCTGGTCGCCGTAGCGCACCTTGAGCGCCGCTTCGAGCAAGCCCGGCAACGTCATGATCAGCGCGCCGACCTGGTTGAGCGAGACGCTGACGGCGGCGGTGGTCCCCGACACATCCTCGAAGCCCAGCGAGATCGCACCGCCATCGGCTGCGACCTCGCAGGTCGTGAGCTGCCTCACCTTGATTTCCATCGTCAGTCCCGGAACGCACTTCGCTATATCCGTTACGATATATCGACAAGTCCAGTCGCGTCCAGCCGCTTTTTCCGGAATTGATCGATTCCACCACCATGGCCCGCCGGGCCCGACCGTGATATATGCTTCGATATAACGAGGCCCGAACGGCCCGTTTTGCAAAGGGAGCGCAAAGCCTATGAGTGACTTCAATCTTCTCATCGACGGCAAGATGGTGCCGGGCGACATGATGATGCCGGTTCTCAATCCCGCGACCGAAGAGGTGGTGGCACAGTGCCCGCGTGCCTCGAAATCGCAGCTCGATACCGCCGTCGCCGCAGCGAAGGCCGCCTTCCCCGCCTGGGCCGCGACCTCGATCGAGGATCGCCGCAAGGTCGTGATGAAGATGGCCGATGTGATCGAGGCCAATTCGGGCGAGCTCGCGCGCCTGCTCACGAGCGAACAGGGCAAGCCGTTGGCGGACGCCACCGGCGAAGTGCTCGGCATGGCCGCGTTCTTCCGCTATCTCGGCTCGCTCGATCTGCCGATGAAGGTCATCGAGGCCTCCGGCGACCGCAAGGTCGAGGCCTATCGCCGCCCGCTCGGCGTCGTCGGCGCCATCATCCCCTGGAACTACCCGCTCCTGATCCTCGCGTTCAAGCTGCCCTCTGCACTGATCGCCGGCAACACGCTGATCGTGAAGCCCGCGCCGACCACGCCGCTTTCCTCCCTTCGCTTCGCCGAACTGATCAAGGACGTCGTGCCGAAGGGCGTGCTCAACTTCATCACCGACGCCAACGATCTCGGCGGCGAGATGACCAAGCATCCCGACATCCGCAAGATTTCCTTCACGGGCTCCACCGCCACGGGCCAGAAGGTGATGGCGAGCGCGGCGCAGACGCTCAAGCGCATCACGCTCGAGCTCGGCGGCAACGATGCCGGCATCGTGCTCGACGACGTCGACCCGAAGCAGGTCGCGCCCGGCATCTTCGAGGGCGCGTTCCAGAACTCCGGCCAGGTCTGCCTCGCCATCAAGCGGCTCTACGTGCATGAGTCCGTCTATGACGAGCTCTGCGACGAACTGGTCGCGATCGCCAGGAGCACCGTGGTCGACGACGGCTCCAAGCAGGGCACCAAGCTCGGGCCGCTGCAGAACAAGATGCAGTACGAGAAGGTGAAGACGTTCCTCGAGGACGCGCACAAGAACGGCAAGGTGGTGGCCGGCGGCGCCGCGATGGACCGGCCCGGCTATTTCATCGAGCCCACCATCGTGCGCGACATCAAGGAAGGCTCGAAGCTGGTCGACGAGGAGCAGTTCGGGCCGGTGCTGCCGCTGATCAAATATTCCGACAAGGATGACGTGATCCGCCGCGCCAACGCCACGACCTACGGCCTCGGCGCCTCGGTCTGGTCATCCGACATCAACCGCGCCCATGAGGTTGCGACGCGGCTGGAGTCCGGTACAGTCTGGATCAACAAGCATCTCGACATGGCCCCGCACATTCCGTTCGGCGGCGCCAAGCAGTCGGGTATCGGCACCGAGTTCGCCGAGGAAGGCCTCGCCGAATTCACCCAGCTCCAGATCATCAACGGCCCGCCCGCGCCCTGATCCGAAAGCCGGGGTCGCGGCGGAACCGCCGCGGCCCCGATCTGTTCTGATAAGCAAAACGGAGGCGGACCATGTTCGATGCGCAATGCGACCTCGCCGCCCTCGTCTACGAGAAGCATCAGGACCCCGACGCCGCCCTGCGCGATTTCGCCGCCGATTTGATCGCCCGAGGCAAGCGCGTCATCGGCATGGTGCAGGCCGGCCAATGCGCCGATTCCAGCCTCTCCGCCATTCTGCTTCACAGCGGCGAGAAGCTTCTGCTCGCGCAGGATTTCGATCCGACGGCTCAAGGCTGCCGCCTCGATCTCGCGCGGCTGCAGAATGCGGGCACTCGGATCGCGGACGCGCTCTCGCATGGCGCCGACCTCGTCATCATCAACCGCTTCGGCAAGCGCGAGCGCGACGGCAAGGGCCTGTCTTACCTGATCGAGCGCGCGCTCGATGCCGACATTCCCGTGCTGATCGCGGTCGGGCAGGATCACTTCGCCGACTGGATCAAGTTCGCCGGCGGCATGAGCGTCAAGCTCGGCTGCGACCGCAGCGCCCTGGACGCCTGGTGGCACGCTGTCTCAACACAGAATGCGGATCCCATCGTCGATGGGCATCCGACGGTTTGTGAAATTTTGAAGTGAAGCAACCCTGCAGTTCGGTGTGGGCTAACATCAATGCCTGGCTGATGCAGAGGCGGCGGCGTGCAATCCTCGATGGACGTGCCCCGCCACGCATCGGAGAACGCGAAGTTTTCGCACATCGCCCGACTGCATGCGTCCCCTGCAATCGCGCGCATCACGAATCGTTGCTGAAATGGCAGTAGTTTCCGGGATAGGAACAGCGGTTGGCCGTCTGGTAATTGTTCCAGCTCCAGCCCCCAACAACCGATGCCCTCCAGGGATCCGACATGCCGATCGACCGGCTGAAGCCATCGCGAGTCCTGCACATCGAGCGCTTCTCGGATTTCAGCGAGTTTCGCGCCCACGAGGTGCTCGGCCTTGGCACCTCGACGCCGCTTCGTCCGCGCGAGTTCTCGCTGTCGCGCGCGATCCTGCCGCTTCAGGCCGGGCTGTTTGTGCTCCAACGCGCCTTTGCGCGGCGGTACGACGCCGAGATTGGGACCGACAACGGCATCGGCCTCGTTGTCCCCTTCTCCTTTCACTCCATCACCAACGGCACCGAAGTCGACAGCTCGACGATCGCGGTGATGCGCGGCAAAGCACCTGTTGAGAGCATCGAGCAGCAACCCAACACCTATGTCATGCTGCGCTTCAATTCGGACATGCGGCATCGCGGCTGGGCGGACTTCAACAGCGGCCTCGCCTATGTCCGCACGCAGGACGATCCGATGGCGCGCCTGCGCGTCATTTTTCAGAAGACGTTTGCGCTGGCTTCGGCTTGCGAGGATGCACGGCAATTCGAAGCGCTCAACCGTCCGATCCAGGAGACGCTGCTCGCAGCTCTCGACGAGGTCCTCGTGCCGGCGGAGGCTCGCGCGCCGCGCCGCGGTTCGTTCGACAAGCACCGCAAGCTGATCAAACAGCTCGACGAAGTCGTCGAGCTGTTCGGCAGCAAGCCGCTCTATAGCGACGACCTCGCCACCGCGCTCGGCGTGTCCGCGCGGACGCTCCAGATCGCGACGCAAGCCGTGCACGGCGTGAGCCTGCACCACTACCTGCGTCTCAAGCGGATGTGGGCCGTTCGCATCCAGCTCATGACCGGAGGCAGCGGATTGACGGTGAAGGCCGCCGCGCTCGGCAACGGCTTCTGGCATCTCGGCGACTTCGCGATGGGCTACAAGCGAGCTTTCGGCGAAGCGCCGTCCGAGACGCTGGCGCGAGGCCGTGATTTTACGGGCGCGTTCGCGCATCAGTGAGAGCGCCCGGGCTTTTTGCTTGCTTTCGCGCGTCCGCCCTCAGGCGTGACCGTTTTCCTTCCGGTGCCCATTCTCACTGAGGCGGTCGACCCAGGCGATGCCGATCGCGGAGATGATGAAGGTCAGGTGGATCAAGACCTGCCACATCACACCGGTTTCGGTGAAGTTGCTGCGGGCCGTGCCGAGATTGCCGGCCTCGATAAAGGTTCTGAGCAGCGAGATCGAGGAGATGCCGACGATCGCCATCGCGAGCTTGATCTTGAGCACGCTGGCATTGACGTGGCTCAGCCATTCCGGCTCGTCGGGATGGCCACGCAGATTCAGGCGCGAGACGAAGGTCTCATAGCCGCCGACGATCACCATCACGAGCAGGTTCGAGATCATGACGACGTCGATCAGGCCCAGCACGACCAGCATGATCTGCTGCTCGCTGGCATCGAACGAGTGCGCGACCAGGTGCCAGAGCTCCTTCAGGAACAGCAGCACATAGACCGCCTGCGCGACGATGAGGCCGACATAGAGCGGCAATTGCAGCCAGCGCGAGCCGAAAATCAGCCGCGGAAACAGGCCGATCGGCGGACTTGCCAAAGCTGCTTTGGGTTCGGACGACATCGATCACTCCAGGAAGACGAAGGCAGGAAAACGAAGGCGGGACTTAGAGGCTTGCGATGACGGGCGCGAGCTCGAGCGAGCCGCGATAGATCATCTCGAAAGCGACGTAGACGATGATGGCGAGACCGACATAGGCGATCCAGCGCTGCTTCTGGAGCACGCGACCGAGCAGATCGGCGGCAACGCCCATCAGCGCAACCGACAGGAGCAGGCCGAACACCAGGATGTAGGGATGCTCGCGCGCGGCGCCCGCCACCGCGAGCACGTTGTCGAGCGACATCGAGACGTCGGCGGCGACGATCTGCAGCGCGGCCTGCTTGAACGTCTTGCGCGATCCCGGCGCGCTGGTCGCGCCGCCGCCATGGCTGAACGCAAGCTGGTTGGCATGCGCAGCCTGTTCGCGCAGTTCGCGCCACATCTTCCAGCACACCCACAGCAGCAGCACGCCGCCGGCGAGCAGCAGACCGATCACTTGCAGAAGCTGGGTCGCGACGCCGGCAAAGACGATGCGCAGCGCCGTGGCCGCGATGATGCCGACGACGATGGCGCGGCGGCGCTGCTCGGCCGGAAGGCCGGCGGCGGCAAGGCCGATCACCACGGCGTTGTCGCCGGCGAGCACGAGATCGATCAGAACGACCTGGAGCAGCGCGGTGAGCGCATCGGTCGTGATGAATTCAGTCATGATTGGTCATTTTTGGGAGCGGCCGGGTCCAGCCAGTGCGGCTTGCGGCGCTCGATCCAGTCGAAGATTTTTGAACGCAGGGCCCGCAGCGCCGGAACGTCCTCGGCGAGCAGCGCGAATCCGAGCGGCAGCATCCAGATGCCGAGCACCGGCAGGAACGACAGCACGCCGCCGACGACGAGCAGCGCGCCCGCGGGAATCCGGATCCAGCGGCTGGACGGTTGCAGGAGATAGTCGACGATGCCGGCAAGTCGCGGCGGCAGGCGATGAACGAGCGCATCGAGCCGCGGGTCGCCGCCGGCCGGCTGGCTGCCGTTGTCCCGGGATCTCGTGCTTTGCTCGTCCGAGGCTGCGCTCATGCTTACTCCCTGGCGGCCGCGTTGACCGCAACCGATCCGACCGGCTTCGCGCGCGGCAACACCAGCGTCAGCAGGCGCAGCAGCTTGATCGCCTGCACTTCATGCGGATGCACATCCTCGTCCGCGGCCGCGACGCGTTCCGACAGCTCGATGAGGTGGGATGACAGCGGCAGGTCGGAGACCGGTCGCAGCGTCTCGATCACGACATTGGTGAAATCAGGCTCCTCGAGCCGTTCGGCCAGTTCGTCGAACATCGCAGACAGGCGATCGTCGCCGATATGCGGCGCAAGTCCGCGTTCCCTGATGAAGCGGATCACCTCGTCGCGCTCGACCGGCGACACGCGCCGATCGGCCACGGCAACCAGCGCGCCTGATATCACCAGCGCTGCCGCAGCCTGCTCGTTGAAGCTGCGCGGCTCGGTGATTTCGATCTCGATCGGGGTTGAACTAGTGGCGTCAGACATCGATGCTCCCTTATCTTGCGAAATGGCCGCACGGAGCTGTGATGGGGACGATTGGGTCGGAGAGAACTCAAGAAGGCCCGACAATCGGCCGATCCATCGCATTCGCGCGGGACAGGTCATCCGACATCGCGAGGTTTTGCTGACATGGTCAGCGTCCTCGCCAGAGGGGCCCGGATTCTTGTTCTCTCCAGAGATAAAGATAGCCGGGCAGGAATCAAGGGACGCACGTGCGACCAGCCGCCGCATCGGGTTCCACGATGAACGCCGTCATGGCGAGTGGAGCGAAGCAATCCAGTCTCCTACCGCGGAAACGCTCTGGATTGCTTCACTCCGCTCGCCATCACGGAGTACGTACGCGCCAGCTACCCCACCTGCTCCACGAGATGTGCGCGCGACGGCGACGGATTGAACCGGTCGCCGAAATACTGCGTCTCGTGCGCCACTAAACCGTCGCGAAATTCCATGATGCTGACGACGTAGGACGGCACGTCGTCGTAAGTCAGGACGAATTCGCTCACTCGCGATCTCCTGTCTTGCGATTTCTGCTTCCAACATCGGAGCGCAAACCGCCGGCGGCAAGGCTGCCTCGCAACGTCTAACAACGACTAACAGGCCAGGACGCGCGCCTGGGTGCAGATTTGCCTTGCAGCGATCCGGCATTCGCGAGGTTCCCGGACCGCTGGCTATATCGGGAAACAGACATGGCACGTTTGCTGTCCGTCAATGTCGGCCTGCCGCGCGACATCGCCTGGCAAGGCAGGACGGTTCATACCGGCGTCTGGAAGTCTCCGGTCGAAGGTTTGCGCAGGGTACGGCGGCTCAACATCGATGGCGACGGCCAGGGCGATACCGCCGGTCACGGCGGTGAACAGCGCGCCGTGTATGTCTACCAGGACGAGGCCTATCGTTACTGGCAGGACCATCTCGGTCGGTTGGACCTCGTCGCAGGTCAGTTCGGCGAAAATTTCACCGTCGCGGGCCTTGCCGACACCGAGGTCTGCATCGGCGATCGTTACAAAATCGGCTCGGCCCTGTTCGAGGTGACGCAACCGCGCGTCACCTGCTACCGGCTCGGCATTCGCATGGACGAGCCTGACATGGCCGCGCTGCTGGTCAAGCACGGCCGCCCCGGATTCTATTTTCGCGTGATCGACGAAGGTGACGTCGAGGCCGGCGATGAGATCACCAAAGTCGCCAGCGGCCCCGAGAGCATGAGCGTGTCCGAGATCAACGCGCTGCTTTACCTGCCCCCTCACCCGCGTGAGCGCCTGGAGCGTGCGCTGAAAATCCCGGCACTGAGCCGCGGCTGGCGTCATTCCTTCGAGGCAATGCTCGCACAACCCACCACAACGGGAAATGCCGGGCTCGGCCCGACGGCGACCCCGCCTCCGGCCTGGCGCGGCTTCCGTCCATTTCGCGTTTCGCGCAAGATCGCCGAAAGCAAGAACGTCACTTCGCTGACCCTTGAGCCGGCGGACGGACATCCCGCGGCGGTCGCCCTACCCGGTCAGTTCGTCATCATCAGGCTCGGGCCCTCCGCGGCCGCAACGATGACACGCAGCTATTCGCTATCGAGCCATGCCGACCCGGCGTCCTATCGCCTCAGCGTCAAGCGCGAAGCCCACGGCATCGCCAGCACCTACATCGCCGACGAACTCCAACCCGGCGACGTCGTGCAACTCGGCGCGCCGCGCGGCAGTTTCACGCTAGGGCAAAGCACGCGGCCGGTTGTCCTGCTGAGCGCGGGCATTGGCGTGACGCCGGTGCTCGCCATGCTTCAGGCGCTCGCAGCGGAAGGATCGCCGCGAGATGTCTGGTGGCTGCACGGCACCCGCAACGGCCGCGAACATGCGTTCGCCGCGGAGGCGCGTGAACTGCTGGCCCGGCTCGATCATCATCACAGCCATGTCTGCTACAGCACGCCCGATCCCGAGGATCGTCCCGCGGTCGATTTCGACAGCGCCGGGCATCTCGATCTTCCCTTGCTCCAACAACTCGATCTGCCGCAAGACGGCGACTTCTATCTCTGCGGCCCCGCCCGCTTCATGAGCGACCTCACGGCCAGTCTGACTGCTTTGGGCGTCACGCCCGATCGCATCCACACCGAGCTGTTCGGCGCCGGGCCATCGCTGACCCCCGGCATCGCGGCATCACCGAAGAGACCTGCACATGTGCCGACGGGAGAGCCGGGCCCGGGGCCCATGGTGTCCTTTGCGCGGAGCGGCCTCAATGTCTGCTGGGGTCCCTCCTACGCCAGCCTGCTCGAACTGGCTGAGGCCTGCGATGGTCGTGCCGGACCGGGGTATGCCACAACTGCGAGAGCGGGCTCGTTGCAGGCGACGTCAACTATCAGCCCGATCCGCTCGACGCACCGGCGGACGGAAATGTCCTGATCTGCTGCGCAAGACCGCAAGGCGATGTCGTCATTGATCTCTAAAGGCGTCCGCGTAGCCGCGACACATGGGAGGGCTTCATGCGAACTGACATGGTGCCGGGAGCGACCTTCCCGGATTACGAGCTCAGCGACCATACCGGCAAGCATCACAAGCTCTCCGCGCTACAGGGCGGCGATCCCATGGTGCTTGTGCTCGGGCGCGGTGGGTTCTGTCCGAAGGATCGCCGCCAGGCCGAAGGGTTGCTCCAACTCCATCGCGAAATGGAGGTGGGCTATTGCCGGCTGGTCACCATCACCACCGATACCATTACCCAGACCAACGAATATCGCAGCGGTGTCGGCGCGCACTGGCCCTTCCTCTCCGATCCCCGGCGGATCGTTCAGAAGGATCTCGACATCGCCGAATACACCGACCCCATCCACAATCCGATGATTCCGCATGTCATCGTGCTGGAGCCATCCTTGCGCATCCACAAGATCTACAATGGCTACTGGTTCTTCGGTCGTCCGACCGTCGAAGAGCTTCGCCAGGATCTCAGGGCGGTCAGCATGATCTGCCGTCCGGATTGGGATATCACCGCGCCCGGCTTCAAGGCGCTCTGGGATCAGGGCCGCAAGGAGCATTTTTATCCCTACGGCAAGGCTTTCGTCGAAACGCTGGGCGAACAGGGCTAGAACACATTCCGACCTCGGCGGCCGGACGCATGCCGGCCTGGAATGTGGATGATGCAGAAGAGAACCGATCCCGCCCCCCGCGCCAGCCGCATGGGCGCACGCCAGATCTACGAGGTGCTGCGGGACCAGATCCTGTCGCTGGTTTACGGCATTGACGGACTGTTGCCGTCATCGCGGGCACTGGCCGAGGAGATGGGCGTGGCGCGATCGACTGTCACCGTTGCCTACGAGCAGCTCGCCGCCGAAGGTTTTATCGAGACGCGCCAAGGTGCCCGGCCGCGCGTCGCACGCGCCGTCGTCGAGCGCGGACGCACGCGCGCGGCATCGCGGCCGTCGATGCGCAAGGTGCGGCTGTCGGCCTTCGGCGAACGGCTGCGGCAGGACCCGCCGCGCTGGACCGAACCGCCGCGCGGGCTCGTCGCCAATTTCCGTTATGGCGAGTTGTCGCCCTCCGACTTCCCGGTGCTGGCCTGGAGGAAGGCCGTGACGTCAGCGATGGCGCGCAAGCCCGAACGGCTGGCTTATGACGATCCCTGCGGCTCGCTGCGGCTGCGAACCGCACTTCAGGGTTATCTGTGGCGATCGCGCAGCGTACGCTGCGAGGTCGACCAGATCGTCGTCGTCAACGGCTCGCAGCAGGGTCTCGATATCTGCGCGCGCCTGCTGCTCGATGCAAGCGACCGCTTCGTGATGGAGGATCCCGGCTACCAGATGGCCCGGCACACTTTTGCGGCGACGGGCGCAACCACGATGCCTGTTGCCGTCGATGCGGAAGGGCTTCAGACCGAGCGGCTCGATGGCATCGCCGCCCGCCTCGCCTATGTGACGCCGTCGCATCAATATCCGCTCGGCGGCGTCATGCCGATCGGAC
>Ga0310811_10006955_pt1 | contig 14458 bp, 12 predicted proteins | sample YCmetagenome_FD_207642 | JGI IMG/M metagenome (GOLD analysis project Ga0310811, IMG submission 207642) | Soil microbial communities from experimental microcosm in Duke University, North Carolina, United States - YC | ecosystem: Engineered > Artificial ecosystem > Soil microcosm > Unclassified ...
CATGTAGATCGCCTTCACATCGGGATTGGCGGTCAGCAGGCTGTCCAGCGAGCTGGCGGCAACGTCGCCCTTCCAGCCGGCGGGAATCTCGAGCAAGGACAATCCCGGAAAGTTCTTCAGGCAAGCACGGAACGCTTCGGAACGATCGCGGCCGTTCACCGATGCGAGATCGCCTTCGATCTGCACTACTTTCCCCGCCTTCACGTGCTCGCCGATGTACTTGCACGCCTTCTCGCCGTACGCGTGGTTGTCGGCGCGCACCACCATTGCTACCTTGCCTTGCGTCGGCGCGACGTCCACCGCGACCACCTGCACGTTCTTCTGCGCGGCGGAATCGAGTGCGCGGCTGATCGCCGCCGAGTCGATCGGGCCGACCACGATGCCCTTCGCGCCGAGATTCACCATGTTGTTCATGTCGGTGATCTGCTGCGCGGGATCGTTGTTCGAATTGACGGGCGCGAGGATGTCGATGCCCATTTCCTTCGCGTATTTCGGCAGGTAGTTGTTGTACGACTGCCAGAACGGCGAGGTGAGCAGCGGCAGGCCGAGCCCGACCTTGCCGGCCTCGGCGGCCTGTGCAGCGCCGCTGGCGGCGATCCCCGCAACCCCCACGACACCCGCGGCGGCAATAGCGGCCGCGACGGCCGAGCGAACCACATGGCGCGCCGGACGCGACCCGTTGACGAACTTCATCCTTGTCTCCTGATGACCTTGCGTTTGGTGAACTGCCAGACCCCCACGCCGGCCGCCTGTACGGAGCTCGAAGGAAGGGGGACTTCTGTTCTGCGCTTTCTCGTTGACCGGTGTATCGTTATTTCGTTAATTCACCAGTGAACGTATTATTCATATACGAACTTTCTTTAGTCAAGGCATGCGCAGTGCGACAGCCGTCCGTGTTTTCCCTGGCGGTTCGCGCACCGAATATTCAGATAATCGATGCAACCCTCAAACAGACATCAACCGGTCACGATGGACCTCGACGACAAGGACGACAGCGACCGCTACCGCGCACCCGCGCTGGACAAGGGCCTCGACATACTCGAACTGCTCGCCGAGCAGAAAGGCGGATTGACGCGCGCCGAAATCACCAAGCTGCTCGGCCGCAACGCGAGCGAGATGTACCGGATGCTCGAGCGGCTGGTGGCGCGGCAATACGTGATGCGCTCGGCGGGCGGCGACCGCTATTCGCTGAGCCTCAAGCTGTACGCGCTCGCACATCGCCACCCGCCGATGGAGCGGCTGATCTCCGAAGCGGTGCCGCTGATGCAGCGGTTTGTGGCGCAGGCTGAACAGTCGTGTCATTTGTCGGTGTACGACCGCGGCAATCTGCTGGTGATCGCGCAGGTGGACGGCCCGGGCACATGGGGTATTTCGGTGCGCCTCGGGGCCCGCGTCGGTTTGATCGACACAGGCTCAGGACGCACGCTGCTGGCGTTCCAGACGCTCGAACAGCGCGCGCAGATGCTGGCCGAACACACCGCCGTGAAAGGCGAAGTGACGATCGATCACGACGCGCTTGAAAGCGCCTGCGGCGAGATCCGCACGCAAGGCTTCTCGCAGAAAGACAGCCAGCAGATCTTCGGCGTGACCGACCTGACCGTGCCGCTGCTCGCCTCATCGGGCCAGGCGATTGCGGCGCTGACCTGCCCGTTTCTGAAGCGTATCGACGAATACGTCGCGCCGACCCTCGACCAGACGCTCGCGATGCTGCGCGAGACGGTGCAGGCGCTCTCGATGTTTCGCGAGCCGGGTGCGCACGAAGCACACGACGCGAACCCGCCGAGCCAGGCAAACGACGCACAAGGCGCGTGAGCGCGCGACGTCCAACCGCGCGCGCGTATGCGTTAGAATGGCGGCCCTTCCAGAAACCGCCGCATGCGCGCTCGCGCGTGTGCTCTATCCGTCAAGCACCGACACGCAATGGCCAAACTTCTGTCCGACCAAGAATTCCAGCGCTTTTCCGAGCTCCAGCAGAAGCAGGCAAGCTTCACGATCAGCAGCGAAGAAGCCGACGAACTGCGCGAGATCGTCGCGCGCGCGCAGCAAAAGCGCGACGACCGCGCCGCGGCCACTCAGGCCATCGAAACGTATATCCGCCAGTTCGACATCACGCCGGACGAGCTGTTCTCGGCTGAGCAGATCGGCGATGCGGCCCGCACCTTCGGGCTGATTCCCGCCGCGAAGAAAGAACGCGTGCTGCCGCCTACGCTGACCTTCAATGGCAAGCCGTATCAATGGACCTCGCGCAATTTGCCCGATGAAATCCGCGTGCCGCTGTTCGACGCGTTCAAGGATGGGCAATCGGTGAAGGCCTTCATCGCGACGCCCAAGGACGCGGCCCGCTGCGCCGCGGCGATCGCGCGGCTCGAACGCGAAACGGGCGCGGTGTACGCGGACGCATGGCTCGAAGAGCTGGCCGTTTCGCGTGCACAGATCGAAGAAGCCGCGGCCAAGCTGATGGCCTCCTGATGCTGCTGCGGGGTTCGTTGTCTCTCTTGCTGCCGCGCGAACCTTCAGTGTTCGCGTGAACGAACCGCCGGCCATCATGCCGGCGGTTCTCCTCCTCGCTGCTGCTCTCTCCTCGCTTCTGGCGCTGCCTGTAGCGCGCCTATATTGCATGACGCACTTCGTCTGCGGTCCTGCAGTGCGCACGCGTGCGAAGCTGCTTCGCTTCGCAGTTCCCCCCGTCCAGCATGCGTAAACCGTGCGAGCAGCGCCGTTATTCCCTCTGCGCAGTGCAATTCATCAAAAACTTTTTTCTGCTTCATGTGTGCGTCATTTAATCGTGACTTTTTCGACGCGTCAGGAATATCTGCGCGACAGATCATGTTTACCCGTTTGCATACCGCACAACACGTCAAGGAGATGACCATGAAGAAGTTCGCGATGTTCGCACTGGCATTGGCAGCGTTCAGTTCAGCCAACGTATTTGCACAAGGCAAGACGCGCGCCGAGGTTTATCAGGAACTGGTGGAAGCCAAGCAGAACGGCCTCGATTTCGTCACCGATGCGTCCTATCCTGAAGTGAGCCCCGCCTACAAGGACACGGTCGCCTATCTGAAGCAGCAAGCGCTTGCGAAGCAGGGCAAGCAGCAGAACCGCGCGACTGCGGATGCGGGCACTACGGCCACCCAGTGAGGTCTCCGGCATGCAAATCAATCCCCCCTCGACCGATGGGCAGCCGGTGCGCGGCATGCATCAACGCCGCGCACTGCGCACGCTGCTCCACACCGCACGCCGCAGTAAAGGCGTGCTGCTCGCCACCGCGACGGTTGCCTTGCTGGCAGGCTGCGCCTCGCTGCCGGGTCCAACCGGCAGCAGCGCAAGCGACGCGAACTCGAGCTCGTGCACTGGCCCGGTCAGCTACTGCAATATCTTCTTCGGTTCCTGAAGCTCGTTGATCGCGTTGCGGCGCAAGCCGCTGCAGCAGCAATTTCACCTGACCTGTAACCCGTTTCATTGCGCGAACGAACTAACGTGACGGCCGCATTTGTGCGCCGCTTCCAGTTTCGTTTGAACACCAAGTTATGAGGTTATCGCGCAATGAAAAACGCTTGTCGTCTGGCAGAAACAGCCGCGTCCCTGTTGACGGATCGCGCGAGGCTCGCGCATTGGGCTGCGTTGCCGCTGCGTCTGATCGTCGGATATGGGTACATGGCACATGGATACGCGAAGATCGTCAAGCATCCCGAGGCTTTCGCGAACATCCTGCATGCGCTCAATGTGCCGGCGCCGCATCTGATGGCATGGGCCACGATCGTTATCGAGCTGGCAGGCGGCCTCGCGATCCTGCTCGGCGCCCTCGTGCCGCTCATCAGTATCCCGATGGCCGTGGTGCTGGCGGTTGCCACGTTCACCGTGCATCTGCAGTTCGGCTTCACGTCGATCAAGCTGATGGCGGTAACCGCGGCGGGCCCGCAATTCGGGCCGCCGGGCTATGAAACGGATCTGCTGTATCTGGCCTGCCTCGCTGCGCTGGTGCTCGGCGGCGCGGGACCGTTTGCGCTGGACGGGTGGATCGCGAAACGGCTGCGTGCGCCGCGCGCCGCCGTGTAAAGGCGCATGAACACACATGAAGAAACGTGACGCTGCATGAGCCCGCGTGACGCTCGCATGCGAAGAGCAGATTTCGACAGAGACGATGCCGTCCCCGCATTTGATGCGTCGCTGCATACGCATCGAACGAGGGGCGGCGCAAGTACGGGAGCCCGGCTTGAACCGGCGAATCAAACCATGAGCGTCGGCGACGACATGCTGCACCACGTGCCGCGCCTGCGCCGCTATGCACGTGCCTTGCTCGGCAACCGCGAACTGGCGGACGATCTGGTGCAGGACACGCTCGAGCGCGGCCTGCGCTACGCATCGCGCTTTCGTCCCAACTCCGATCTCGCCGCGTGGTTGATGACGATCATGCACAACGTGTTCGTCAACGACGTGACGCGTCCGGGACGAAGCAGTCAGCACGTAGTGGTAGACGAAGCGTGCGTGATCGAAAACGGGCTGAGCGTGGACGGCAATCATGCGCGCCACCTCGAGATGCGCGACCTCGACAGCGCGTTGCAGCAGTTGCCTGCGGAGCAGCGTGAAGTGGTGTTGCTGGTCGGGCTCGAAGAGATGAGCTATGCCGAGGTCGCGCAAGCGCTGAATGTGCCGATGGGCACGGTGATGTCGCGGCTTTCGCGAGCGCGCGGCAAGTTGCGCACGCTGCTGCTGCGGGAAGAACAGAGCCTGAGCGAGAAGTAGGCCGGGTGATCGATCAGCGAAGGCGGTGCACGAAGGCGTTACTAACCCATCACCCGCGCATCACCAGCGCAGCACCAGCCTGCCGAGCAGCGCGCCCACCACAGCCGGGATCGCCATCCCGAGCAGATACCACGTCGCCCAGAACGGCATACTGGTTTCCGGACAGCGCAGGCAATACGCCAGCGCGCCCACCGCCCCGGCCAGCAAACCTGCGGTTGCGCCCGCCAGCGGCAGGCGCGTCGGCGCAAGGCTGCGCACCACGGCAAGAATTGCGACGAGCCCTGGCACCGACAGCAACGCGATGTTCAGCGAGCAGGTGCGCCACGTATGCCCCATCAGCAGCGCCAGACGCGCTTCGTGCGGCGCAAACCACAGCACGGCGAGCGCGCCGATCGATGTCAGCGCAACCGGCGCGGCGAGCCCGGTCCACACGCGTCCGAGCCGCGCACCCGGTCGCGACAGGCGCGCGGTCGCGAGGATCGCCGCGCAGGCAAGCGCCAATGGAAACGCGACTTTGACCCAGAAAACCGGCCGCGCCATCAGCGCAGGCAGATCGGCACGCACGCCATAGAGCGGCAGCAGCAGTAGCAATGCGCCGCATGCCGCGCACAATACCGCGTAAATGAAGCGTCGCTCGACGCTGCGCGGGTCGACCGGCGCAACATCGGTCGCGAGAGCTGCAATCAGATTGTCGGTTCTCATGTTCTTCCACCCCGTATCTTCAATGCCAACGCCTTGAGCCCGCGATGCACGCCGATCTTGACCGCAGGCTCCGAAAGGCCGGTCAGACGTGCCGCTTCTTCCACCGACAAGCCCTCGATCTTCACGTGCAGAATCGGCAACTTCTGTCGGTCGGGCAACTGGTCGAGCAGTTTGCCGAGATCGCGCCGCGCTTCGGCAGGCTCGATCGACGGTTCGGCAAACAGGTCATGCACGTCGTCGAGCGGATCGTTGAGTGCTTCACGCCGCGCGTGCGCGCGCAGAAAATCGACCATCTTGTAGCGCGCGATCGCGTGCACCCATGCCGTCATGGGTTCGTCGCGCCGATAGGTATGACGTCCGCGATGAATCGCGAGCAGCACTTCCTGCACGATGTCTTCGCTGTCGTCCTGCAGGTTGGGCAAACGCCTGCGCAAGAACGCACGCACGTGCGTGGCCAGTTCTTGCAGAAACGTGCGATAAGCGACGGAATCGCCGTCGAGCGCACCCAGGAAGAGCGTGCGTAGCCGCTCTTCCACCGGACTGACATCGGCGGGTTCAGTACTTCGGGTCATCAAGGGTGACTGCCTGCGCAGCGACGTTTTCAGCGTAATTCCGACTCGCGGCGTGCCCGAAAATTCCGGGACTTGCCTGCTAGTTCGTCGCGCACCGTGCATGGGTTACAGCGCCGCGGGCTTTTTTATTGTTGCGAGCCGGGTGGCGATCATATCGCCTATGCTCGTAGGCTCACAGGAAACTTAGTGAAGGCGTACTGCAAGCATGCTCATCCGACATCACTCTTCGGGCTCGTCGAGCGCGAGTCTGAAGCCGACGACAGCCGGGTCGTCGGTGGTGTGCACGGTGAAGCCGCGGGATTTCGCGAGGCCAATCATGCCGGCATTTTCGCGCAGTGCCTCGCCGACCAGCCAATGCGTGCCGCGCGCCCTTGCATACGCAATGATCCGTTCCATCAGCAGGCGGCCTAAGCCCTTGCCTTTCTGGTCCGAGCGAACTGCGATCGCGAATTCGGCGGTCTCGTTGTCCGGGTCCGCGATCGCGCGCACCACGCCGAGCGTATGCATCGTGCCGTCGTCGCGCTGCACGGTTGCGATCAGCGCCATCTCGCGGTCGTAGTCGATCTGCGTCATGCGCGCGAGCTGCGAATGATCGAACGCGCCCACTGCACCGAAAAACCGCAGGCGCAGGTCATCCGGTGTCATGGCCTCGACGAATTCGCGGTGCGCAGCCTCGTCTTCGGGGCGGATCGGCCGCACCGTCAACGGCACGCCGTGCCAGTCGACCACGTGCTCGTAGCGGCGCGGATAAGGCACGATCGCAAAACGGCTGCGCGTTGCCGACAGACGAATGTGCGGTTCCACCACCGCAACGCGTGTCTTCATCACGCTCAGCGTGAGCTTCAGACCGACGATCTCGCGAATCTCGCAGACCGCCTGCGATACCGCTGTCAACGCCGCGAGCACCGGCTCCGGATCGATATGCCGCGCGTACGCGGAGTTCGAGACCAGATCGCGCGACAGGATCGGATTGAGCGGCGGCAGACCGTACACGCGCAGCGGCGGCGCGACGCCGTCATCGGATGGCGCGGTGAAGCGGAACACCGGGCCGAAATTATCGTCGTCGCGCAGTTCGACCGTGATGTCGACGATCACCGGCTCCAACGCCGGCTGATGCGGCGGCAACGCGACGAGGCCAAAGTGTGCGAAAAGGCGTGCCGCAGCGTCGCCGTCGAGCTCGGTGAGGCCCGCTTTCAGCGCCGCACAGGCCTGCGCCTGCGCGGCATCGACTGCTTCCGGCACGCGCGCGGGCAAGCCTTCGGGCGTCTGCATCAACAACTCGCGGCCGAGCCGGTAATCGGCGAGACGCGCAAATGCGCGCGCGAGGCGTTGCGGTGTGGTGTGCACCGGAATGCCCTGTTCGTGCAGCGCATCGCGCAAGCACGTATCGATGCCACCGAAGAAACACGCGAGCAACCCGCGGTACGCGTACTTCCGATGCTCGATCAGCACGCGCGCGACCTCTTCCACCGGCGCGCTGTGCGTCGAAGCATGCACCACGAAGGCGGTGCCTGAATCGTGATGGTCGGCCAGCACCTTGAGCGCGGCGCCGAAGTGTTCCGGGTGCGCATCGCCGCCGAGCAACAGCGGATTGCCGACCACCGCGCGCGGCAGCGCCGCGCCGATCTGTTCGGCAAGCGCATGCGCACAGGGGGCGAGCGTGTCGCCAGCCGCGCGGAACGCATCGCTCGCGAGCGTCGCGACACCGCGGTCGCTAGTGATCAAGGTGGCCGTCGAACCCGCCGCGACGCGGCCCACGCCGAGCGTTTCGATTTCGTCGAGCAGGTCGTCCAGCGAATCGACGCGCACCATGCCGGCGCGGCGAAACGCCGCTGTATAGAGCGCGTCGGCCGGATCGTGACGCCCTGAACGCAGTGCGAGCACCGGCTTGTTGCGCGCCGCTGCGCGGGCCGCCGACATGAACTTGCGTGCCGCGCGAATGCTGTCGACTTCGAGCAGGATCGCGCGTGTGCGTGGGTCGCTGGCGAGATAGTCGAGCACGTCGCCGGCATCGATGTCGGCCTCGTCGCCGAGCGCGACCGCGTGCGAAAAGCCGAGCCCGCGCGCCTGCGCCCAGCCGAGCACCGCATTGGTCAGCGCATTCGATTGCGACACCCAGGCCACGCCGCCTTCTTTCACGGTGCACGAAGGCGCGCCGAGATGCGCGCGCAACGCCGGTGTGACGGCGCCGAGGCTGCCGGGGCCGAGAATGCGCAGCAGATGAGGGCGCGCGGCCGACAATGCGTGCCGCAGATGCAGGCGGTCTTCGTCGCTGCGTGCTTCGCCGACGATAACCGCCGCCCGTGTGCCGCGGCCGCCGAGCTTGTGAATGACCGAGGGCCACGTGGCGGGTGGCGTGCAGATCACGGCGACGCTCGGCGCTTCGGGCAGATCGCCCGCGTCGCCGACTGCCGCGTGGCCGTCGAGGATGTCGTATTTGGGGTTGACCGCCCACATCGGGCCCGTGAAACCGCCTTCGAGCAGGCGCTTCCACACCATCGCGCCGACGCTGCCGGGGCGCTGCGAGGCGCCGATCACGGCGACTGATTTCGGGCAGAACAGGGCGTCGAGATTGCGAACGGTCACGGGCGCTCCGCTGGTTCGGGCGCGCGGCGGGGGCGCTGCGCGTATTTCAGCAGGATAGGCGAAGACTTGGGGTAACGGGCCTCACGCAACCTGACTTTACTGGTACGACATCGTGAACGTTGCGGCTCCGTTAGCTGAACCGGGGCGAATCACGCTTGCGGTACGGATGTATTGAACGACCAGCGGAATACTGACGGGACCACCGCTCGAAGCACCAACGAACCACTGGTTTGTATTGCCGGCGGCAGAAGAATCGGGACCAAAGCTGACTGGCTTTCCGTCGGTCAAGATTTGCAGGCCGACGCCTTGCGCGGTCGATTCTTGCTTCAATGACAAGATATTCGAGATATTTGTGGGATTTGAGCTATCGGTCAGCGTGACGAAGATGCGGATCGTAGAGGCCGGACAGTTCAGGTTGATGGACGTAGCTTGTGAGCCAGCGGTATCGCCCACCTGCTGAAACGCACTGGCATTGACGCTTTGCAGATCAACGGAAATGGAGGGCGTGGTCACGCTGCAGGCAGAAGCAGTGATAGCACTCGCGTTCGCCGAAGAATTGACGGTGAAGAGCGTCCCTCCCCTGTTGTCCACAAAGAATTGTGCTATCTGGTCGGGCAAACCCACGCCGCCACCTGGATTGAATGCCAAAGAACCGCCTGCAACCTGCCCAGTTACGACGAGGTTAACCGTCACATAGAGTTGAGACTGGAAAGTCGGACTGGTCCCGCCCCCCGGCGCCACCGAATTGTTCCAGGTCGAATCCATCACGACGTCGCCGCTAAACCCACCGCCGGACATCCAGACGGTATAACCCACGCCCGCAACAGAAGTCGCCCCCACCCGGTTCGCGACGACAGGCCCGGTCTTGATCTGCCAGTACATCGGCTCGCTGCCAGTACATGTGGCGAATTTGAAGCCCGCTGTTGCGCCAGGCACCGGTATGGTTACGCTGGAAATTACGCTGCCAACTACGGTATTTCGAGGAGCAGCGATAGTGGCAGGAAAGCTCACGGAGACTGTGCCCAACGACGTCGTCGGCGAACAACCCGCACTCGCAGTGAGTGCAGATGATGCCAACACTGTACCGGCGAACACGCGAAAAGCTAACGAAACAGATGCCCGACACGCGACATCCCGCAAGCGAACGTTCACGAACGACCTCCGGTTCACGCGACGTAAAGCGCAAACTGCCTGTATTCATCAGAATAGGGCAAGTTGCGCGCCGCCGAAACCCGATTGGTCCGAACTTCGAGAAGATACGAAGCTGCGGTTTACTTCGTTTAGATTGACTTCGTGAACGGCGCGCCCGAACGCTCGCGCAATTCATTGAACACCACTTTCGGCCACGCCTTCTGCGCAACTTCGATCTCGGAGATATGCGAGGCCAGATAAGTCGGCGCATTCGACGCGTCATAGGCAATCCGCGCGGCATACGCATCCATGAAGCGGCGCAACTCGCCCGCATCGTCGCAGGTCACCCAGCGCGACATCTTGTAGCGCGCGGACATCATCCGCACGTCGACCTTGTATTCGGTCGACAGCCGGTGCGACACCACTTCGAACTGCAGTTGCCCCACCGCACCGAGCACCATCAAGCCGCCCACGACCGGCTTGAACACCTGGATCGCGCCTTCTTCGCCGAGTTGCCGCAATGCTTCGCCAAGTTGCTTCGAGCGCATCGGGTCGACGACTTCGACGGTCTGGAAGATTTCCGGCGCGAAAAACGGCAGGCCGACGAACTGCAGATCTTCGCCTTCGGTCAGCGTATCGCCGAGACTCAGCGTGCCATGATTCGGGATGCCGATGATATCGCCCGCGTAGGCTTCGCTGACCGTTTCGCGACGCTGCGACAGGAACGTCACGACGTTGTTCGCGCGGAACATCTTGTTCGACCGCGTGACCTTCAGCGCCATGCCGCGCTCGAAACGTCCTGAGCACACGCGGATAAACGCCACCCGGTCGCGGTGCGCCAGGTCCATGTTCGCCTGCACCTTGAACACGACGCCGGTGAACTTCGGCTCGTCCGGCTGCACCGGACGCTGCACGGTCATGCGCGCGGAAGGCGGCGGCGCGAGATCGACCAGTGCGTCGAGAATTTCCTTCACGCCGAAGTTGTTGATCGCCGAGCCGAACAGCACCGGCGATTGCTGGCCCGCGAGAAACTGGTCGCGATCGAATGCCGGGGTTGCACCGGTGATCAGCTCCACCTCGTCCTTGGCCTTGCTCCACGCGTAGCCAAAGCGCTGCTCGCCCGCTTCGTCGCTGATACCCTGCAGCGTCTCGACGGCACCGCCCAGCGTGTCCTGACCAGCGCGGAACACGCGCACCTGGTCGCGCTGAATGTCGTACACGCCCTGGAATTCCTTGCCCATGCCGATCGGCCAGGTGAACGGCACCGCGGCCACGCCGAGGTGCTGTTCAATTTCGTCGAGCAGATCGAGCGGCTCGCGCACTTCGCGGTCGAGCTTGTTGATGAACGTGACGATCGGCGTCTTGCGGCTACGGCACACTTCGAGCAGCTTCAGCGTTTGCGCTTCGACACCGTTCGCGCCGTCGATCACCATCACCGCGGCGTCGACCGCGGTCAGCACACGGTAAGTATCTTCGGAGAAGTCTTCGTGGCCCGGCGTATCGAGCAGGTTGATCACCGCCTCGCCGTACTCGAACTGCATCACCGAACTCGCCACCGAGATGCCCCGCTGCTTTTCGATCTCCATCCAGTCGGAGGTGGCGTAGCGGTTGCTTTTGCGGCCCTTCACGGTACCGGCAATCTGGATCGCGCCTGAAAACAGCAGCAGCTTTTCCGTCAGCGTGGTTTTACCCGCGTCAGGGTGGGAAATGACCGCGAACGTGCGGCGGCGTTTGAGTTCGGAGAGTGACATGGGCAATTGGCGGCGTTTCGCGCTGATGCCCGCCGCCACGTGGGGCAACGCGGCGTGGCATCCGCAGTCAGACGCTTGTAACAAAGGCGAAAACGGCGATGATACACGCCCTTGAACAAAAATCTTCGTTACGCCCGCGCACCGGCTTGAACGACAGCGCGCCTACTGATACGACATCGTGAAGGTCGCCGTGGCTCGCACCGCGCCGGGAACCAGTGGACCGCTCGTGCGTACATATCGTACCGTCAGCGGAATCTCCATCGCGCCGCCGGTAGCGGTACCCGCATACCATTGACTCACGGTTCCGGCCGTGGCCGAATCAGGGCCATAAGCAACAGGCGTGGTTCCGTTGAGAATCTGCACACCTACCCCCGATGCGGATGAGCCTGGCGCCAGCCCGAGCGTGGTCGAGCGATTAGAAATATTCGACGCATCCGAGAGCGTCACGTTGACCTTTACCCCGGCATTACAGTCGAGGCCGATGCTTGTTGGCGACTGCCCAGTGGTAGAGCCAACACTCGACAAGGCGCTGACAAACGCTTTGGGCAGAACGACTTCAATGGAGGGCGTCGTAACACTGCAAGCAGTCGCCGTGATGGTTGAACCTGCAGTCAACGATTGGATAACCGAAACGGCAGATATGCAGTCGCCGGAAAACGTCGCGGTCATTTTGGGCAAGTCGGTCAACACGCCGCTGCCTACGGTCCCCGTAACGACCAGGTCGGCTCTCGTAAAAAATTGGGTGCTGGTCGCCGTAGATGGCAGTGTCTCTACTTCCGGGACCCTCGCCCAAGCGCCGCTCCAACCGGCCGTGATATAAAAACGTACCCCGATCCCGGGCACGTTGGTCTGAAATGTCATCGCGTCTCCGGCAACCGAAATGCCATCGACCACGACCACTTTTTGTATATTGCAAGTCACATTGGCGGCGAGACCCAAATTCTGACCTGCGGTTTGAATAGCCGTGCCGATCGGCACGTTCCTGCCTACCGATGTCGATGTAAATGTGAGGTCGGGAGTAACCGGAACATTTTTCGGACACGTCAGGTAGTCGGCAAAGCACCGCTCAGCAATCAGGATCAGCAGCAAAGCACATAACTTCCTGCGAACATCTCCGTCTCGAAACCATTCAACGTGTACTCTGCGTTGCCCCAGCCGCCGTTGCGCGACAGAATCCGGATCTTGTCTCACGGAAGCACCTCTATTTCCCAACGACTTTCAACCTTTGACCTGAGTAGATCAAGGCGCGACGCCAGGCAAGTCAACACAATGCCCCTGCACCGACAGATACGGCGCATCCGCCGCGCCGCTCTCTTTGGGCAATGCGTATTCCACCGAGCACTGCTGCGCCGGCTCGTCGCCCCACTTCACCGTCAGCGTGCCCTTGTCTTCCAGCCCGCGCGCGAAAATGCGGCTGTCCTGCGCCACCACGCCCACATTGCGGCCGTTCTGATCGACTACGTCCGCCCCGAACGGCAGCGCCTCGCCCGCAATGCGCGGCGCCTGAATCAACGCCGCGCGGCCGGTCAACGTCTTGTATCTCAGCATGACCACTGAGCCGGACCGCGGCACTGCACTCTCGGAGGTCGATTCGAACTCGACGTCGGTCGACGTGCCCTTGGTGTCGAGATCGACCGTATTCATGCCGTACGGCGTCAGATACGGCACGACCGCATAGCCGCTGCGATTGATCTTCACGCCCTGTACGCTCGCCACATGCGCGCCTTCGGCGCCTTTCGCCTCGACGATGCCGAACGTATCGCCGACCGTCTGCGAGAACGTCACGCCACCCGGGTGCGCCACGATCGACCCACTCACGCCCGCCGACATCTGCGCCACATGCGCGCTAGCGCTGGTCGATGCCGTCACCTGCACGACCGGTGCGCGATAGGTGCCACTCACGCCTGCGTTGCCATTGCCCGAGCCCGTGTTCCGCGCGTACGTGCTGTACACGTTGTACGACAGCTGATTGTCGCTACCCAGCGTACCGCTCAGGTTCGCTTGCAGATTCGATACATCGCCATTCTTCGACAGGTTCGTGGTCAACAGCGGTGTGTGCTGCTGGTGGCCAATCGGAATCGTGGTGCTCAGCATCACTTCGTTCGACATCGAGCCGTCCGCATTGCGCGTGCGGCCGGCCGTGATGTTATACGTGCCGTATCTGAAGCTGTTCGAATAGCCCGCCTGAAAAAATGTGTCGCGGCCGTCGCGGTTCCAGTAGCGCTGCGTCGAGGCCGTCACGAACACGCTGCCATACCCTTTCAGATTCTGATTGATCGTGAGCTGCACGCGGCCACGTTCGCGATCAACCCCGTTGATGTCACTGCCGTGCAGCGCTGCATCGCGCAACGCTGCGGCATCGGAGAGGTTCATGTAGCCCGCGGTCGAATAGCGGTACGCGGCCACCGTAATGTTGGTGTCGGTTGGATTGATGAATTTGCTGTACCCGATGCGCAGGGTCCTGCCGCGCAACGCGTTGTGGCCCGGCACCTGGGTGCTCGCCCCGGTCACGTCAGCCGAGAACGCGCCGACCACCGTATTGAATGCCGCGCCGAAGTCGGCCGCAACATACCCGTCCGAAGCGATCGCTCCGCCGTACAGCGTCAGCAGATTGCTGATGCCATGTTGCAGCGTGAACTGCGTGAAAACAGGTCTGGTTTGCAACGCTTCGTTGCGCAGTTGGCCGGCGGTCACTGCGAAGCGCGTGGTACCGGGCCGCAACGACTGCGCGACTGACGCATAAGGCACCGTGAAGCTCTTCGTGCGCCCATCCGCTTCGGTGACAGTCACGTCGAGATTGCCGCTATATCCTGTTGCATACAGATCGGTGATTTCGAATGGCCCGGGTGATACGGTAGTTTCGTAAATCACCTGGCCACTCTGGCTCACCGTGACACGCGCATTGGATTCGGCCGTGCCGCGCACTACCGGTGCATAGCCGCGCAGCGACTCGGGCAGCATGCGGTCATCGGT
>Ga0310811_10006956_pt1 | contig 14458 bp, 13 predicted proteins | sample YCmetagenome_FD_207642 | JGI IMG/M metagenome (GOLD analysis project Ga0310811, IMG submission 207642) | Soil microbial communities from experimental microcosm in Duke University, North Carolina, United States - YC | ecosystem: Engineered > Artificial ecosystem > Soil microcosm > Unclassified ...
CGAAGCCTTAGACCGCAATGCAGTAAAATGGGCACATGAACGCTGATTTGCATTGCCATTCCAACGTCTCCGACGGGTTTTTCCCGCCCGCCCAAGTAGCGCAGCGCGCGCATGCGGGCGGCGTCACCCTTTGGTCGCTCACCGATCACGATGAGATCGGTGGTCAGGCGCAAGCGCGCGAAGCGGCTGAAGCGCTCGGCATGCGCTACGTGTCGGGCGTCGAAATTTCGGTGACCTGGGCGGAGCGCACCGTCCATGTGGTGGGGCTTGGCATCGAGCCCGGTTGCGCGGCCCTCTTGGAAGGATTGCGGGCAACGCGCGACGGGCGCACGGCACGCGCCGAGTCGATCGGCAAGGCGCTCGAGGCAATGGGGATTCCGGGCGCCTACGAAGGCGCCTTGCGTTACGTGTCGAACCCAGACCTTGTCTCGCGAACCCATTTCGCGCGTTTTCTGGTCGACAACGGCTACGCCAAATCGGCGGCCGATGTGTTCGACCGGCTCATCGGCGAAGGCAACCCCGGCTTTGTGCCGCACCGATGGGCGGCGCTTGCGGATGCCATGTCGTGGATCAAGGCCGCGGGCGGTGTGGCAGTGATCGCGCATCCCGGGCGTTATCGCTATACCCCGCTGCAGTTCGACGCGCTATTTGCCGAGTTCATCGATCTCGGCGGCCTGGCGATCGAAGTCGTCACGGGCAGCCACACCCCCGACCAATATCGGGAATATGCCAACGTGGCCCGCCGCTTCGGTTTCGAGGCGTCGCGCGGGTCGGATTTTCATGCGCCCGGCGAGGGTCGCGTCGAGCTCGGCGCGCTGCCCCCCCTGCCGGCCGGTTTGAAGCCTGTCTGGGAGCGCTGGCTTTAAGGGCTCCTGGGCTATCCTGCCCGGCGCTGCGCCGGCATTCTTCCATGTCCCAATTTTTTCGGATTCATCCCGACGATCCGCAGCCGCGGCTCATTGCGCAAGCTGTCCAGATCATCAAGGACGGCGGGGTGGTCGCGCTGCCGACCGACTCGAGCTATGCGCTCGCGTGCCGGCTCGACGACAAGGAGGCGGTCAGCCGATTGCGCCGCATCCGCGGACTCGACGAGCGGCAGCATTTGTCGCTGCTCGTGCGCGACCTGTCGGAGCTTGCAGCGTTTGCGATGATCGACAACCGCCAGTTCCGGCTCATCAAGTCGGTAACGCCGGGGCCGTACGTGTTCATCCTGCAGGCGACGAAGGAGGTGCCGCGGCGCCTCTCACACCCCTCGCGCAAGACGATCGGGCTGCGTGTGCCGGATCACGCGATCACGCATGCGCTGCTCGATGTGCTGGGCGAGCCGCTCATTGCGACGACGTTGATTCTGCCGCCCGATCGTGAACCGCTCAACGATCCCGAGGAAATCCGCGCCCGGCTCGAAAAGCAGGTCGAGCTTGTCATCGATGGCGGCGCGTGCTTGCGCGAGCTGTCGACGGTCATCGATCTCACAGCCGACGAACCCCTGCTTGTGCGTGCGGGCTGTGGCGCTCTCGAGCCGTTCGGCCTTGCGGAGTCTTGAAAGGCGGGGGCGTCGCGTGGCGAACATCAGGCAAGGACTGTGAAAAAAGGGTAAGAAGGCTGACCATTTGGCCGATGAGCGCCGCGACCCAGGCCCCTTGTTACAATAGCCGACTATGGACGATCCCTCTTCTCTAATACAAACGATCGCGGTCTACGCGCTGCCGGTGATCTTCGCCATCACGCTGCACGAGGCGGCACACGGCTATGCGGCACGGCTGCTTGGCGACAACACCGCCTATATGATGGGGCGTGTGTCCCTGAACCCTGTTCGTCATATCGATCCGCTCGGCACGATCGCGATCCCTCTGGTGCTTTACTTCCTAACGGGTGGGGCGTTCATGTTCGGCTATGCGAAGCCGGTGCCCGTCGCCTTCCGCAATCTACGCAATCCACGTTGGGGCAGCTTGTGGGTTTCGCTGGCGGGGCCGGCGTGCAACTTTGCCCAGGCACTCATTTGGGCGCTGGTGGGCGTGGCGCTTGCGTGGCTTTCGGTCGTGGAGCCTTTCTTTACGCGCATGGCCGCAGCCGGCGTCGGCGTGAATCTCGTGTTGGGCGTGCTCAATCTGTTTCCGCTTCCTCCTTTCGATGGGGGCCGCATATTGACGGCGCTGCTGCCACCTCGTCAGGCGATCGGGCTCGCGCGACTCGAGCCTTACGGCTTCTTTATCGTGATGGCACTCGTTTTCACGGGCATTCTGACGAAGTTTTGGCTCCGGCCGCTCGTCGGATTCGGCTACGACGCCCTGACGTTCATCCTGGCCCCTTTGGTTTCGCTCCTTAACTAGACCATGTTTCCCGACCGCATTGTCTCCGGCATGCGACCCACAGGTTCGCTGCATCTCGGTCACTACCACGGCGTGCTGAAGAACTGGGTGCGCCTGCAGGCGGAATACCCGTGCTTCTTCAGCGTCGTCGACTGGCACGCGCTGACCACGCACTATGAAACGCCCGAAGTCATCGAAGGCAACGTCTGGGAAGTGCTCATCGATTGGCTTGCCGCTGGGATCGACCCGACGCAGGCAACCCTCTTCATCCAAAGCCGTGTGCCAGAGCACGCCGAGCTCGCGCTGCTGCTCGGCATGAGTACGCCGCTCAGTTGGCTCGAGCGCGTGCCGACCTACAAGGAGCAGATGGAAAAGCTGAAGGACAGGGATTTGTCGACTTACGGCTTTCTCGGATATCCCGTCCTGATGGCGGCCGATATCCTGCTTTATCGGGCGTCGCTCGTGCCCGTCGGCGAGGATCAGATCCCGCATGTCGAGATGACACGCGAGATCACTCGGCGCTTCAATTACCTGTACGGCCGCGAGCCCGGCTTCGAAGAGAAAGCCATTGAAGCCGCGAAAAAGCTCGGCGGAAAGCGCTCGAAGCTGTATCACGAGCTGCGCAACGCCTATCAGCAGGAAGGCGAGGATGAGGCGCTCGAACAAGCGCGCGCGCTGCTTCAGGAGTCGCAAAGCCTGTCGATGAACGATCGGGAGCGACTCTTTGGTTATCTCGAGGGCACGCGCAAGATCATTCTCGTCGAGCCTCAGGTGATGCTGACCGAGGCTTCGCGAATGCCAGGCCTTGACGGTCAGAAGATGTCGAAATCGTACGGCAACACGATCGGTTTGCGTGAGGATGCCGAAACGATTGCAAAAAAGGTGCGCACCATGCCGACGGATCCCGCCCGCGTGCGGCGAAGCGACCCAGGCGATCCTGATAAATGCCCTGTCTGGCAACTGCATCAGGTCTATAGCGACGAGGCGACGCACCGTTGGGTCCAAAACGGATGCCGGTCTGCCGGCATCGGATGCCTCGAGTGCAAGCAGCCCGTCATCGACGGCATCCTGCGTGAGCAGCAGCCGATGCTCGAGCGCGCGCAGAAGTACATGGACGATCCGTCGCTCTTGCGCGCGATCGTTGCCGACGGCTGTGACAAAGCGCGCAAGTTTGCCACCGAAACGATGCGCGACGTACGTGAGGCGATGGGCCTTGCGTATTCCTGATGCCATGAGTGAACGCGTGGAAAGTGAAGGCGGCCATGCCGCGAAGAGCATGACCGGCGCACAGCCAACCGTCGTGTCACATGCGGGAGGCGATCCGTCGCCTTGGCTCGTGCGCTGGTCGCACCTGATTTCGCCGGGTGGCACGGTACTCGACGTGGCGGCGGGCGGTGGGCGGCATGCACGATGGTTGGCGGCGCGTGGGCATCGCGTCGTTGCGCTGGAGCGCGATGCGTCGGCGCTCGCCTTGCTGGGTGGGATCGAAGGCGTCGAGGCGCACAGTGCAGATCTCGAGGACGGCAGCCCGTGGCCGTTGCCCGAAGACCAGCGTTTTGCGGCGGTCATTGTGACAAATTATCTCCACCGGCCGCTGTTGCCGCGCCTTCTCAGTGTGCTGAAGCCTGGCGCAGTGCTGTTATACGAGACGTTCGGGCGCGGCAATGAAACAATCGGTAAGCCATCGAATCCCGCGTTTCTGCTCGCGCCTGGTGAGCTGCTCGAAGCCGTGCGTGGCAGATTGCGTGTCATTGCATTTGAAGATGGGTTCGTGGCGGCGCCGCGGCCGGCTTTCGTCCAGCGCATCTGCGCTGTCCACGAGGCCGTGGAGCCTGCGGCCGATGCGAGCGGTGTGCGCTGGCCGAATATGCCGCCGCGTTACGAATTGAGCAGCTAATCCGCTACAATCCCTCTTTCACGACCTGATTCATAGCGTTTCATGGCTAACGGCATCCCAAGCGGCACCCAGAACGACATGCGCATTCGCGGCAGCATCCCCGCAATCGTCACGCCCATGCTCGATAGCGGCGGGCTCGATCTGCCAGCGTTCCGCAAGCTCATCGATTGGCACATCGAGGAGGGCACGAATGCTCTCGTGGTGGTTGGCACGAGCGGCGAATCGGCCACGTTGACTGTCGAAGAGCACATTCTCATGATCCGGACGGCGGTCGAGCATGTGGCTGGCCGCATTCCCGTCATCGCGGGCTCCGGTGGAAACTCGACGCCTGAGGCCATCGAGTTGACGAAACAGGCGAAAGCCGTCGGTGCGGATGCCACGCTTCAAGTCGTGCCGTACTACAACAAGCCGACGCAGGAAGGCATGTACCGCCATTTCAGGGCGATCGCCGAGACGGTCGATCTTCCTGTCATCCTGTACAACGTGCCGGGCCGCACAGTGGCAGACATGTCGAACGAGACGATCTTGCGCCTCGCGCAGGTGCCGGGCATCGTCGGAGTGAAGGACGCCACTGGCAATATCGACCGCGCCGCGCATTTGATCAAGTCCGCACCGGCGGGCTTTTCCATATTCAGTGGCGACGACCCGACGGCGATTGCGTTGATGCTGCTCGGTGGGCACGGCAATATCTCCGTGACGGCCAACGTCGCGCCGCGCGCGATGAGCGAGCTTTGCAAGGCGGCACTTGCCGGCGATGCAAAAACAGCGCGCGAAATTCACATGCGTTTGCTCTCGCTGCACAAGCATCTATTTATCGAATCGAATCCGATTCCGGCGAAATGGGCGCTCCAGGAAATGGGGCAAATTGAAGGCGGTATCCGCTTGCCTTTGACGCCGCTCGATGCACGCTGCCATGAGGTGGTGCGTGCGGCGTTGCGCGAGGCTGGCGTACTGCGCTGATTCGCTGGGCGTGTGCCGGCCGCTCGGGGGTAAGCCGGCAACCGTATCCGATCAATCGATGTCGATTCTCGACCTACGCTCCGGCATTGCTGCAGGCACGCGTGGCATCACGAAGGGCTCCATGAAACGTTCCGCTTTTACCACTGATGCTGTCCGCACGGCGGCGCTCGTGCTCGCGTTGGCCTCGCTTGCAGGCTGCGACACGCTCAATGACTGGTTCTCGGGTGACAAGGTCGATTACAAGACGACAGGATCCGCGCCGGCCCTTCAGGTGCCGGGTGACTTGACGGCGAACGGGTTGCAATCGCAGTACACGGCGCCGCCGGTGGGCGCCGCCCTGGGCGGTGCTCCTCAGCGCAGCAAGACCGCCGCGGGCAATCTGATCGAAGGCATGCCGAGCGCGCAAGATCCCTTTGGCATGCATGTCGAGCGCGATGGCGATCGCCGTTGGCTCGTCGTCGACGGCCGCTCTCCCGATGAGCTATGGCCGCAGATCCAAGAGTTTTGGCAAGAAAACGGCTTTGCGCTGAAGACCGACGCTCCCGCGATCGGCATCATGCAAACCGACTGGGCAGAGAATCGCGCCAACATTCCGGATGACTGGTTCCGCCGCACCATCGGCCGCGTCATCGATTTTGCCTATTCTTCGGGCACACGCGACCGCTTTGCGACGCTCGTCGAACGCGGCCCTGACGGCACCACCGATATTTCGATCACGCATAGCGCGCTCGAAGAAATGTTGACGGGGCGGGAAGGGGACTCTTCGCGCTGGGTCGAGCGCCCGCGCAATCCGGTGCTTGAAGCGGTGTTTCTGGCGAAGCTGATGCAGAAGTTCGGCCTCACCGACGCGCAGTCGAAAGAACTGCTAGCCGATGCTCAAACTGCCGTGGCGCCGGCAAAAATCGAGATGAGTGATGGCGAGCCGACGCTCGATTTGCAGGAGTCGTTCGACCGTGCGTGGCTTCGCGTCGGTCTTGCGCTCGACCGCACGAACTTCACGGTCGATAATCGCGACCGCGTCAAAGGCATCTACTTTGTACGCTATGCCGATTCGATGGAAGAGTTGAAGCGCGACGGCTTGTTGGGCAAATTGTTCTATCGCAAGCCGACTGCCGATAAGCAAGGGCCCGAGTTTCTCGTCAACGTGCGACCGGCGAACGATAGCCATACGCAGGTGGCGATCGTCGATGCGGACGGCCACGTCGATACCTCGACCGAGGCGAAGCGGATCATCACGCTGTTGCACGCGCAACTGAACTAAGTTTGCCATGCGCTTTGCGAGCCTCGGCAGTGGCAGCGAGGGGAACGCGCTTATCGTGGAGGCGCGAAGCGGCAGCACGACGACGCGCGTTCTCCTAGATTGTGGGTTTTCCGCGAAAGAGCTTGAGCGCCGTTTGGCGCGGCTTGATTGCAAAGTCGAGCAGCTCGATGCGATTCTCATCACGCATGAGCATAGCGACCACATCGGCGGCGCGTTGACCGTCGCGCGCAAGTGGTCTGTGCCGCTCTACATGAGCTGGGGTACGGCACGCAGTGTCGGCGCGGACGAAGCCGATATCGATCTGCGTGTCCTATGGGGCGACGAAAGCGTTGCTATCCGCGATCTGGAGTTGCACCCTTACACCGTGCCACACGATGCCCGCGAGCCGCTGCAGTTCGCTTTTTCGGACGGCGTGCATCGTTTGGGTGTCCTGACGGATGTGGGAATGTCGACGCCGCACATCACCGCGATCCTGAGTGGCTGCGAAGGGCTAGTGCTCGAATGCAATCATGATGCCGCCATGCTGGCGGCGAGCCGTTATCCGCAGTCGTTGAAAGCGCGAATCTCCGGCAATCACGGGCATCTCAGCAACGATGCGGCTGCGAGCATTCTTGCCTCGCTCGATCGCTCCCGTTTGCAGCATGTCGTTGCGGCGCATCTGAGTCAGCAAAACAATCGGCCGGACCTGGCGCGCTCGGCGTTGGCTGCGGTGCTCGATACGATTGCCGATGACGTGATGGCGGCTTCGCAGGAAGACGGATTTGCGTGGCTCGCGTTGAGCTGACGAGCTTTGAAGGTAGCTGTGGCGCCTAGGGGCGGACGCTTTCTATGATTCGCGCAGGCAAGAAAAAACCGGCCCCAAAGGCCGGTTTTTTCTTGTGCGGTAAGCAGCGTGCTTACTGGCTTGCACCCGAAGCCGGAGCAGCAGCGGACGCAGCAGCATCCGAGGCAGCAGCGGCAGGAGCCGAAGCTGCAGCAGCCGGAGCCGAAGCGCCGGCGTCCGAAGCAGCAGCAGCAGGTGCCGAAGCAGCCGTGGCGTCGCTAGCCGCCGGCGCGCTCGAGGTCTGGTCGCTGCTCTTGTTGCACGCAGCCAGAGCCACAGCAGCCAACAACGATGCAACGAGGAGGGATTTCTTCATGATCACGTCCTTTTATGGTTAAAGGTAAGCAACAGCGCGAAAAATTACCGGTAAATGTGCTTCAACACCAACCTTAGCCGCTTTGGCGGGACGCACATTCAAAGCGCGGATCTTCCCCACGGCTTGGGCGGAAATTATATGCACTTTCGTACTGACCGTCGACAAATCGGGTCAATACGTTGCCTTTCTCATACAAAAATTTCCAATCGTTAGGAACGACTTTTCTCACGCAAGCGCGCCGATTCGTACCCAGCCGGCAAGATACCATTCGTGTAGCAACGCTGTCATTGACGAATCAGCTGAGAGTGTTACAAAGCGTTTCCCTTCTAGCCGACGATGATCGGCCAGTTCGGTAAGCCATTTTTTTCGGGGCGGCAGGCGGTGTTCTTCACCGTTGATGAAGTAACTGCGTTTGCCGTATAGAAGAGCCGTTTTGGTATCGAGTCGAACGCCGGCTCGCGCGGCCTGTCTGGCAAACGTGTTGACACTTGCGGCCCGCTCGGGCGGATCGAAGACCACGTGCGGTTTCGGCTCGCTCAGATAGCTGCCGAGGAACGACGCAACGTCCTCATCGCTCCAGCGAATGCCAGCAAGGATCGCGCCGACTTGCTCCACGAACGTCTCGGGCAATTGCGCCGGGCGGGTGACCGCTTCCTGGTTCGGATCGCGATAACGTTCATCGTCGCGCACGCGGCGCGACGCCATTCCGCGTTCGGCGAGATGGTAAAGAAACTCGCCGATAAGCTCGCGCGCCGACGGCGAACGGAAGCCGATCGAGCAGGTCATGCATTCGCCGATGGCTTCACCGTCGTGGGCAATGTGGGGCGGCAAATAAAGCATGTCGCCCGGCTCGAGCACCCACTCATCCTGCGGTTCGAAATGCTGTAAAACTTTCAACGGCAGTCCGTCTTTCAACGTCAGGTCTTTTTGCGCGGAAATCCGCCAGCGGCGCTTGCCGTGCACCTGTAGCAGAAAGACGTCGTAGGAATCGAAATGCGGCCCTACGCCGCCGCCGTCAGTGGCATAGGAGATCATCAAATCGTCGAGCCGGGCGTCGGGCGCGAAGCGGAATCGGTCCAGCAAAGCGCGCGCGCGCTCGTGATACAGATCGACACCTTGCACGAGCAGTGTCCACTCACGACGCTTGGTGCCGGGCAGCTCCTCTGCGTCAAATGGTCCGTGCTCGAGTTGCCATTTGCCGCGAAAGCGCGTGATCAAGCGGGCTTGCGCGTCGTCGCTGGCGGCTAGTTCGAACAACTCGTCACGCGAGAGCGGCGCGGCGAGACCGGGAATTGCCTGACGGACTAACAACGGCTTCTTTTGCCAGTATCGCCGCATGAACTGCGCTGGGGTCAAGCCGCCTAAAAGCGGTGTGGGCGCGTCGGGCGGCGGGGGGCAGACCGCAGAAGTGGTGGGGGCAACGACGGAGCTCGGGAGGGCGGGGGACCGCTGGGGCATCGTATAATGAGAAGGTATTTTGGAGAGTCCGAATGAAAATCGCGAAGAACACCGTCGTATCGGTCGCTTACAGGCTGTCGGATGCGCAAGGCAACCTCATCGAGGAAAGTGACGAGCCGATGGTCTATCTGCACGGCGGCTATGATGGCACGTTCCCTAAGATCGAGGAAGAACTCGACGGGCATGAACCGGGCTTCCAGGCGCAGATCCAACTTGAGCCGCAAGATGCTTTCGGCGAGTACGATCCGGAACTCGTGAAGATCGAACCGCGCAACCGCTTCCCCGAGCCGCTGGAAGTCGGAATGCAGTTCGAAGGTTCCCCCGAAGACGGCGACGACGAAGCCGATACGCTCATCTATACCGTGACCGATCTTGCGGAAGACAAAGTCGTGCTTGACGGCAATCATCCGCTTGCTGGCATGGCGTTGCGGTTTGCGCTAACGGTGAAGGAAGTGCGTCCGGCGACGCAGGACGAAATCGAGCACGAGCATGCCCACGGGGCGGATGGCATTGAAGTCCTTGGGGACGACGATGACGAGGAGGATCGCTCAGGTCCCACGCTGCATTGAATCTTGGTCCGTCGCACCGTCCGGTGGCTGATCTGGCGCCGGTTCGGGCGCGGGCAAGGTTGGAGCTTGTGGTTCCGGCAGCAACGGCAGCAACGGCGGCTCGTCGGTCGGTGCGCCGGGAGGCACGGGCGCTGGGGCGGGCATCACGCCCGATGCGCTCGGGGTGAATGCCGGTGCCGAGTCTTCGCCCGGTAACGGTTCGGCGGGCGGTTGAGGCAGCGTCCTCGGTATCTGCCTCACCGAGACCTGAAACGGCGGCGCCTTGGCAAAATTGGCCTCGATGCGGATCCACTGCGTCATTGCTTCTCTTGGGCCGAATTCGATCCGAGTCAGGTTGGCGAGGTGCTCGCCGTTGTCATCGTAAAGCGGCTGGTCGATCGAAAAGCCGCGAGGCAGCGCATGCGGCGTCGCATGCACGATGACGATTGGTCCGGGAAACGTCTTGGCTGCCTTGACGAGGCTTCGTTTGAACTCGATGTAGCCATCGCGGGGAAGTCGGCGGCCGAATCGAAGCCAAGAGAACTGCTCGGCGTGTTTGCCACGCTTGAAGTTGGGGTCCGCCTCCATGAAGGCGACGAGAGCATGGGCGTGGCGACGCCTCGCGTATTGCGCTGCATGCTCGAGCCAAAATGCCGTGGCGATCGCGCGATCGTCGTACTCCCCGTTGCGGCCCCCGGCATTCAGGTAATGGTTATTGCCTCCCACCACGTTCAGGCCGACGAATACCGTACCGTCGACTTGCCACCGCACGTTTTCGCGATACGCGTGAAAGCGCGCCACTTCACTTTCGCGTGTCAATGCCAGCGTCGATTGTCCGAGTGATGCATTGTCGGCGAAGATTGTCTGCCGCAGAAAATCGAGACGTTCAGTGACGTCATAGCCGCCCGCTTGCGCGCTGTCGCAGTCCGCCCAGTCGTGCTGGCCCGGAATGAAGATGAGTGGGACGCGCGAACTTTGGAGAACTTGCTGCCTTTGTTCGTAGAGCGCGTCCTCGCACCGTTGCGTTGCACCTTTGAGGTTGCCGTCGTAGACGACGAACGCAAGCTGCTCGTGGCCGATCACGTCGAGAAGGCGCTGCGTTGCCGTTTCGTCGGGCGCGCTGTGCGCAGGTCCAGCGATGATCCCGAAAGCGAAGCGTGGCTTGGCAGCCTCGGCTTCGCACGTGCACGAGAGGGCGGCGAGCAGTGCGACGGCGGACGCGACGATCCTCAGGACGCGACGACTCATCTCGCGCTCAACGGTGAGTGTCATGAACGCTCGCGAGCTCCTGCAACTCATAAAGGAGATCGAGCGCGTCGCGGGGCTTCAACTCGTTCGGATCGATGGCGCGTAAGCGCTCGAGCGCGGGGTGGGGCGTCGAGTCAGGGGTGTCCTCGTTGACTGCATCTTCTACGAAGGTGGCTGAGGCGAAGAGGTCTAGCTGTGGCGCCGCGTGCGCAACCGACTGCTGCTCGAGTTGAACCAGATGCCGGCGCGCAGCGCGAATGACTGCTGAAGGGACACCCGCAAGTTGTGCGACTTGCAGCCCATAGCTCTGACTGGCGGGGCCTTCGTCTACCGAGTGAAGAAACACGATGCCGTGTCCATGCTCGACCGCCGAGAGGTGCACATTGGCGGCTTGCGCAAATTCGGCAGGCAGTTGCGTCAGCTCGAAGTAGTGCGTGGCAAAGAGCGTATGGCAGCCGTTGGCCGCGAGCAAATGCCGCGCGATTGCCCAAGCGAGTGCGAGACCATCGAACGTCGATGTTCCGCGTCCGATTTCGTCCATCAGCACGAGGCTTTGCGGCGTGGCGTCGTTCAGGATTGCCGCCGCTTCCGTCATTTCCACCATGAACGTTGAACGGCCGCCAGCGAGATCGTCGGCGGCTCCGATCCGCGTGAAAATGCGATCGATCGGGCCGAAAGAGGCCTGCCGCGCGGGCACATAGCTGCCGACGTAGGCGAGCAACGCAATGAGCGCCGTTTGCCGCATGAACGTCGATTTACCGCCCATATTCGGGCCCGTGATCAAAAGCAGCTTGCGCTCGGCGTTCAGGCGACAATCGTTCGCGACGAACTGCTCGACCTGTGCTTCGACGACGGGGTGCCGGCCCTGTTCGATCTCGATGCCGGCTTCCGACGAGAACGTTGGCGCGACCCAGTCGAGTGAGCGTGCACGTTCCGCGAAGGCACCGAGCACATCGAGCTCGGCCAGCGCAGCGGCAACGCGCTGACACTCTTCGATGAACGGCAGCAATGCTTGCAGCACGGCATCGTAGAGCGATCGCTCACGTGCAAGCGCGCGTTCCTGCGCCGACAAAGCCTTGTCTTCGAATGCCTTCAACTCGGGCGTGATGTAGCGCTCCGCATTCTTGAGCGTCTGGCGACGGCGATAGTCGTCGGGCACCTTGTCGGTCTGGCCGCGAGTGACTTCGATATAAAAGCCGTGCACTTTGTTGTATTCGACGCGGAGGTTGGCGATGTTCGTGCGTGTACGCTCGCGTGCCTCGAGGTCGATCAGGAATTGCCCGCAGTTTTCCGAGATGTCGCGCAACTCGTCCAGTTCGGCGTCATAACCACGCGCGATCACGCCTCCGTCACGCACCATGGCGGCCGGCTCTTCGGCGATGGCGCGCTTAAGCAGATCGAAACACTCGGACGGCGGCTCGAGCTCCGCGGCGATGCGTTCGAGCGACGCCGAGCCACCGGCTGCGAGCGTTGCTTGCTCGCGCAGTGCAGGGAGCGCGGCGAAGGTGTCGCGCAGGCTCGATAGATCGCGAGGGCGCGCTGATAAGAGCGCGAGGCGCCCCGTGATGCGCTCGACATCGGCGATACGCCGTAACGCCGTTCGCAGCGAATCGAGGCCAACTTGCGAAGGGGCATCGAGCAGTGCACCGATCGCTTGTTGGCGCGCCTGGGGACGCGCTGCGTCGCGCGGCGGATGATGAAGCCAGTGACGCAACAGGCGGCTGCCCATCGTCGTGCAACAGGTGTCGAGCAGTGAGCACAGCGTCGGCGATTCGCCGCCCCGCAACGTTTCGGTCAGCTCGAGGTTGCGGCGCGTGGCGGGGTCGAGGCCGATGTACTCGGATTCGTATTCGACTTTGAGGCTGCGCACGTGGCGCAATTGCTGGCCCTGCGTGGCCGCAGCGTAAAGCAGCAGCGCGCCTGCCGCGCCGCACGCGCTCGTGAGCGATTCGGCGCTAAAGCCGTCAAGGCTGGCGACATCGAGCTGATCACAGAGCCGTTGCTTGCCCGATGCGATGTCAAAGTGCCAAGTGGGTACGCGCGTGAGCGCGCCCGCGAGGCCGGTGGGCAGTGACTCGGTGGGTGCGTCGGCCACGAGGATTTCGGCGGGGCGAATGCGTTCCAGCGCGGTGCCGAGCTGGCCGGGCGCAACCTCGGCTAGCCGCAGCGCCCCGCTTGCGAGGTTCAACCATGCCAGGCCGATCGCACTGACGACGCCGCGCTTGTTATGTGCCGCGCACATCGCAAGCAAGTAGACGTCGTTCTTGTCGGCGAGCAAGGCTGCGTCCGTGAGCGTGCCCGGTGTGACCACGCGCACGACCTTGCGCTCAACGGGGCCTTTCGACGTGGCCGGATCGCCGATCTGCTCACAAATGGCAACGGATTCGCCGAGCTTTACGAGCTTGGCGAGGTATTGCTCGAGAGAATGATGCGGGACGCCCGCCATCTTGATCGGGTTACCGGCCGATGCGCCGCGTTGAGTCAAGGTGAGATCGAGCAGTCGCGCGGCCTTTTCCGCGTCTTCGAAGAAGAGCTCGTAGAAGTCGCCCATCCGGTAGAAGACGAGCGTGCTGGGATGGTCCGCTTTGATGCGCAGATACTGCTGCATCATTGGCGTGTGCGCAGTGGCGATGCCGGTCTCGGCGGGTGCGTCGATTTGATTGCCCATCGTGCTTTTGGTGCTTGCGAGTACAGGGCGAGAGTGTACCTCGGCGGCGAATGGGGGTAGTCGTCCGAATGGTTAGGGGGCAGGCGTCGGCGCGGGGTGTTGTCGATTGCCGGTCACCATCTGTCGCGGAGATGTGGTCATTGGCTGCGACCGAATCTCACTCGGCTGGAGCGGTAAAGGCTTGGCGTTCATGGGTGAATATGCAGTCGACGAGGTCGAGCTGAGGGGGCGCTAGCGTCGGGCCGTGAATTCCTGCTTGCGGCGAAACAGATCCGGGTCGACGACGGCGTGATGCGAGCGCTCGATACACTCTTTGGTATCCTCATTGCCATGGTTCTCGGCTCGAAAGAATATTTATTTGGGTCGTCGTCGCGGGCGGATAATCCACTCGTGGGTGGCCATTACCGCTGCGTTTTCGCAGTGTGCCGCCCCTCCTGTCCAACTCTGCTTCGCGTCTAGGATCGAATCCAGGCCGACCACTGTTGCGCAATTCGCTCAATCTCGCGCTCTCGATGCGATTCTTTAGATGCATTGTCCGCGAGCATGAGAGCTATGTCTTGCAGCGTGACATGCGTCTCGAATGAAAAAACTTTGTCGATGCTTGCTCCTGGCTCGGATGGAGACACGTCGCCGGCATTCCAGACAAGACCGGCACTCGGGATAGCATAGCGATGGCAGATCTCGGCATTTGCGGTTGTAAACCGTAGCGACAGTGCTCGCCAAAGTGAGCCGTTTGTGGTGACGCCATGCAAATCTTGACGGCATAACAAATTGACAGCGCCGCGCTGATGCTCGGACAAGCGGCATTGAAGGCGATTCTCGTAAAAATGCGCCAGCGACTTCTCCACGGGATCACGCACGTTCTCTTTTTTTCCCGCGTTTTCGATCTGGATCAAGTCTGCTGACACGGCAGCGAGGAAGTCCGAAAACGGCGATCCGTTGATCAAGGCATGGTAATTCCTAAACACAA
>Ga0310811_10006957_pt1 | contig 14458 bp, 9 predicted proteins | sample YCmetagenome_FD_207642 | JGI IMG/M metagenome (GOLD analysis project Ga0310811, IMG submission 207642) | Soil microbial communities from experimental microcosm in Duke University, North Carolina, United States - YC | ecosystem: Engineered > Artificial ecosystem > Soil microcosm > Unclassified ...
CTGCTGGGAATCCAGCTACGCCGACGGATGCGCGCTGAGTCAGAGTTGCAACTCCTCGCGCGAATCGACGGACTTACGGGGCTGAACAACCGTCGCAGTCTCGGCGAAATTCTCGATGCGGAATGGCGCCGTTCGAAGCGCTCGCGCAGCGTCGTGTCACTGCTATTCGTGGATATCGACCGGTTCAAGGCCTATAACGATACCTACGGCCATCAGGCTGGTGACGATGCGCTCGCGGCAGTCGCGCGTTGCATCACGGACAGCATCCGGCGGCCTGCGGACACCGCGGCACGTTATGGCGGGGAGGAATTCATCGTCGTCCTTCCAGATACACCTGCCATGGGCGCATCGGAGATCGCAGAAAAGATTCGCCGTGCCATATGCAGTTGCGGCATTGAACACGCAGGCAGCGAGCACGGATGCGTGACGGCGAGTATAGGCGCAGTCAGCTGCACGCCTCAGAGCGACGATGACGTAACCGCGGTAATCAAGGCCGCCGACGAGGCGCTGTACAACGCGAAAGCGACCGGCCGGAATCGGGTTTCGCTGTCCCGGGTTTCATAGGTAGTCAACCCACCCCGCACTCACTCAACGTGTCCCGGATCCGCAAACCTCGCTCCATCGGTTACCTTATTAATTACAGTTTGGTCGAGGCCGCATCGAACAGATCGCCACGGTGTGGACGCTGGCCACAGGGCGTTAGGCGTTTCCTGTAAAAGGAGACCTATGCCCGGGACGATCGTTATCACTGATTGCTCAAATGCCGCTACCGAAGGACTCCAGGAATATTCTTCCTAACGTCGTGAACGCATGGCGAGTTGCTTTTCCGCCATCCAGTTCCGCGAAAAGTAGCAGCTTTCCGATCCTGTTCATCGAATCGCTGAAAGACCATTTCCGCGTATCCTAATGTCTCTGCGGCTCTGGCCGTTGCCCTCGAAATGTATCAGAACACCTGGCCGGTGCGCCCAAAAGGGCGCCTGGGCTTTTCTGATGCATCCGGGACCTTGAGGCTCTCTGCTGACACGACCGCAAAGGAAACGGGGGCCACCCGCGACTTCGCAGGTCGAAACGTCGAACGGTTCGATCTCCGTGCAAAAGGGGACAGTTTCATGCGGTTAACGGACTTCACTGACTATACGTTACGGGCGCTGATGTATCTGGCGATACGCGACGACAGACTGGCGACGATCGAAGAGATTGCCGAGAAGTATGAGATTTCGAAGCATCACATGTCGAAAATCATTCAGCGACTTTCTGCGGTTGGCTGGATAGAGACTGTGCGCGGGCGCCATGGCGGGGTGCGGCTGGCACAGCACGCTCGCTGCCTGACGGTCGGCGCGGTCGTGCGCGAGACGGAGCACGATTTCGTACTTGCTGGCTGCCAGGCGTCGGACGGTCGGGAGCACTGCAGCATCGTGCAGTATTGCCGTCTGAAGGACATTCTGCATGCTGCCAGGGAGGCCTTTCTCGCCGACCTCGATAGCTGCACATTAGCGGAATTGGCGACGCCCACCGAGGCACTCGCGCAGTCATTTGGCCTTTTCTGGTTCGGTGTGGTGGCTCCGCTAGACCACGATACAGGTCTTAAGCAGGAAACCGGTAAATAGAGGTACGCGTATGGCCTTAAAAGATATGCGCACACGACTGCACTGACTTCTGGATTCTTCGAGCGGTACCGGGCGTGATCCCGTAGGCGGGCTGGACTCCGGCGCCAGAACTTTCGTGGTGCCCAGTACCGACCACCCGCCAACCTTGACATCTGCGCCCTGGCCGCGAAAAAGCCAACGCCGCACAGAACGGCGTTGGCGCAAGTTGCTGCTTCAAACACACACAAGGTAGGATCAGCTACCAGGTAGTTACGATTACGGCGGCGCACGCTGATTCTTTAGGTTTCTGCTCCAGATAGCGATGTCGAATCACAGCAACTGGCTGATCTCAGCCGATGACTTATCGCACTAACAGCAACCTGCCGGGTCGGTCACGCGTCAACGCGATCGGTTGCGATGCGAAAGTGGTGTGCCGGCGCGCGCCTGCCCCAAGGCTGCGCCTAGGTTGCGGGCGCGGCGCCGTGCACGGTCATGCCGCCCTCGTTCGCCCAGATGAGACGCGCGAGGGCTCGCCGTATGTCGCAGGTGTGCCTCTTCACCCCCCTCTGAAACTGACGACGGCGTGGCGTTGCCGCCCTCATGGCGAGCCAGGAAAGTATCGCCGGGCTTGATCACGCCCAGCATGGTTTTGAGTCTCTTCATCATGAAACTTCAGTCTCCTTCAAGCTGTGCTCAGCCTTTCCAGTTCGGTGTCGACCAGCAGTTTCTTCAGTTCCGGCACGCAGGACCCGCAGTTGCCACCGGCCTTCAGGCACGCGGTGATCTCCGCTGCAGTCTTGAGCCCTTGCTCACGGATCGCCGTGCAGATCGTATTGCGTCCGACACCGAAACACGAGCAGACGGTGGGCCCCGTATCGACGCCCTTGCCAATCGGCTGGCCGACCAGCAGGCCGGCACGGTCCTCGTCGTCGAGCCGGTCCTTGCCGAACAGGCCCGCGAGCCACGTACGGGATGGCAACGGCAACTCGGGGCGCGCCGATACGAAGACGCAACTCTCGATACGCTCGTCGACCAGATGCACGGCGCGATAGACGCCCGCCGTCCTGTCCTCGTACTCCAGCCAGTCGGCGTGCGGATCGTCGATGCCGAACAGTGCCTGCGCCCAGCCATTGTGATCGGTGAGCGGCTTGCGCCCCGCGAGTTCGTAGCGCACGAACTGCGTGCCGTGGACACGCGTCCAGTAGGTCATGCCGTCCAGCAACGGGGCGTGACGGCTCAACGAGAAGCCGTGCCAGGCGACGTCGAACCTGTCGACGCGAACCGGCGTATGTTTGAACTCGGGCTCCCCGGAGACCGGATCGACCTCGGGATTCACCACCGCGCCGACCCGCGCGTCGGACGCCACCTGATCGTTCCAGTGGATCGGTACGAACACGCTGCCTCGCGATATGCCACCGCCATGCTGCACACGTGCGACCATCGTGCCCCAACGGCTCGACACGCGCGCGAGTTCTCCTTCCCGCACGCCGCACGACAGCGCGTCCTGCGGATGCAAATCGACGAATGCCTCCGTAACGTGGCCGGCGAGTTTCTCCGACTTGCCCGTGCGGGTCATCGTGTGCCATTGGTCGCGCACCCGGCCGGTATTCAGCGTGAGCGGATACTGGCCGTCCGGTGCGTGGACCGGTGCGCGCGGCAGGGTCGCGACGAAACGCGCCTTGCCGTCTGCGTGCGCATAGCGGCGATCACCGAAGAGACGCGCGGTACCGCACTGCTCTGAGCCGTTCGCCGCGAGTACCGGCCACTGGATGGGCTGCAGCGCGTCGTAACGCTCGCGGCCAAGCGCGACGAGCCCGCCCAGATTGAACACACGCGGCACATCGCCTTCGATGTGCTCATTGCCTGTTTTCCCGTCGCTGTCAGTGGCCTTGCCACTGCTGCCAGCGTCGTTGCGGTAAGCACTCAGCCGCGCATGCTCATCGAAAATTTCATGCGGAGCCGAAAAATCAAAGCCGGCATACCCTATGCGCTGTGCGACGTCGCAGATGATCCGCCAATCCGCGCGTGCTTCGCCCGGTGCGGGCAGGAACGCCCGCTGGCGCGAAATCCTGCGCTCGGAGTTGGTGACGGTGCCGTCTTTCTCGCCCCAGCCGAGCGCCGGCAGCAGAACGTGGGCAAACGCATTGGTGTCCGTACTTTCAACAATGTCGGAGCTGACGACGAGCTCGCAGCGCGCGAGCGCGCGCTTCGCCTGATCGCCGTCCGGCAGGCTCACAACCGGGTTCGTGCCCATTATCCAGACGGCCTTGATCCGGCCTGTCTCGATCGCCTCGAACAACTCGACTGCCTTGAGTCCCGGCCGTTCCGCGATAGCGGGCGAGCCCCAGAAAGTCTGCACGAGTTCGCGATGGCGCGGATTGTCGAGTTCCAGATGTGCCGCCAGCGTGTTCGCGAGGCCGCCCACTTCACGCCCACCCATCGCGTTCGGCTGTCCGGTAAACGAGAACGGTCCCATCCCCGGCTTGCCGATGCGACCTGTCAGCAGATGGCAATTGATGATGCTGTTGACCTTGTCAGTGCCGGAGGTCGACTGGTTCACGCCCTGGGAATAGACCGTCACGACCCGCTCGGTCCGCGCGAAAAGACGATAGAACTCAAGCAGATCGTGTGGGTCGACCTTGCAGGCCTTCGCGCACTGCGTAAGGTCAAAACCGTTCGCCACGTCAGCTGAGGCCGCATCGAGCGCCTGCGCGTAGCCGGTCGTGTGCGCATCGACGAAGCCTGCATCGGTCGTATCGTGTTCCGCGAGAAAACTGAGTAGCCCGTTGAACAGCCGGACGTCGGTGCCGGCCTTCAGCGGCAGATGCAGGTCGGCCATCTCGCAGGTCGCGGTGTAGCGCGGGTCAATCACGACGACCTTCATCTCGGGTCGAGTTTCCTTGATCCTGACAATCCGCTGGAACAGGATCGGATGGCACCACGCCGTGTTCGATCCGACCAGCACGACCAGGTCCGCGAGTTCGAGGTCTTCGTAGCACACCGGCACGAGGTCTTCGCCGAACGCACGCTTGTGCCCCGAGACAGATGACGACATGCACAGGCGCGAATTGGTGTCGATGTTCGCGCTGCCGACATAACCCTTCATCAGCTTGTTAGCGACGTAGTAGTCCTCCGTCAGCAGTTGTCCCGAGACGTAGAGCGCGACCGCATCCGGGCCGTGCTGATCGATGATCCGGCGAAAGCCGCTGGCGACTGTGTCGAGCGCATCGCTCCACGACACGTCGCGCAACTCGCCGCTGCCCGGCTCGCGCAGCTTCGGATGCAGCAGGCGTCCGTCGAGTCCGACCGTTTCGCCGAGTGCCGAGCCCTTCACGCACAGGCGGCCGGCATTGGCCGGATGGCGTTCGTCGCCGGCAATGTCGGGCTGGCCTGCCGGGCGTGGAGTCGCGCGTACGCCGCAGCCGACGCCGCAATAGGGACAGGTGGTTCGGACCGCGTCACGGCTAGCGTCAGGCGGGTTGGAAATAACGATGGGAAAACTCACGTTCGATTCCGGTTCAGGCGGGCTGCGCCCCGCACAGGGCTTTACCGAACAGCAACTGGCTGCGCAGCGGAGAAATGTCGGTCCGGTTCTGGATCAGCTCGAAGTACCAGGCGCCGTCCTTGACGTCGCCGTACAGGACCGCACCGATCACATGGCTACCCTCGATCACAAGGCGCTTGTAGATGCCGCGTCGCGGATCGCGCAACACGAGGTCTTCACTGTCCGGGCCGCCGGTGAAGTCGCCGGCAGAATAAAGATCGACGCCGGTGACTTTCAGCTTGGTGGCGGTCGCGCGCTGCACGTAACGGCGGTGGCCGGCACCGGCCAGGTGCGCGCCGCAAACACGCGCCTGGTCCCAGATCGGCGCGACGAGGCCGAAGGTCGCCGCGCGATGCTGCACGCATTCGCCGATCGCGTAGACACGCGGATCATAGGTCTGCAACGTGTCATCGACGACGATCGCCCGCTCGCAGTGCAAGCCAGCCTGCTTCGCGAGTTCGATATTCGGGCGCACTCCGGCGGCCATCACAACCAGGTCGGCGGGGATTTCCGTACCGTCGTCAAAACGCACGGCGGTGACACGCTCGGGCCCGACAATTTCGACGGTGCGGGTCTTCAGCAGGAAACGCAAGCCCTTCTTCTCCAGCGTCTGAAGCAGCAGGGCCGAAGCGCTCCTGTCAAGCTGGCGGTCCATCAGGCTGTCGGTGTCGTGCACGACAGTAACCGACATGCCCTGGCGCATGAGTCCGTTCGCAGCCTCCAGCCCGAGCAAACCGCCCCCGATGATCACCGCGTGACGGTGACTGCGCGCGGCGGCGAGCATCGTTTCGACGTCCTGGATGTCGCGAAACGCAATCACCCCCGGCAGCTGGTGACCCGGCACCGGAATGAGAAATGGCTTGGAGCCGGTCGCAATCAGCAGCCGGTCGTAGCTCACCTCGATGCCGCTTTGCGAACGCACGATGCGCCGCTTGCGGTCAATTGCGACCACCGGGTCGCCCGCATGCAGCCGGATACCGTTGTCTGCATACCAGTCACGCGTGTTGAGGATGATGTCGTCGACACGCTTCTCGCCCGCGAGCACCGGCGACAGCAGGATGCGGTTGTAGTTGCCGTACGGCTCGGCGCCGAATACGGTGATGTCATAGAGGTCCGGTGCGAGCTTCAGCAGTTCCTCGACAGTGCGCATGCCGGCCATACCGTTGCCGACCACCACCAGACGCGGACGGGAAGGCGTGGCGGGCGATGCGCCTCCCGAGGTCTGCCCGGCGTATTCATGTCTCATGCGGCGACCCATACCTGACCGCCCTCGACGCGCACCGGGTAGGCGTTGACGGAATGCTCGGGCGCCTCGAGGCACTCGCCGGTGCGCAGATCGAAGTGATGCTTGTAGATCGGCGAGGCCACCACGATGCGCTCACCGAGGTTGCCGACCAGTCCGCGCGAGAGCACCGCTGCCTGCGAACCCGGATCGAAGTTGTCGATCGCGAACACGCTGCCGTCACCGTGCGCGACGTGAAACACCGCGACCTGCCCGCCGTTGACGAGCGCACAGACGCCCGTATCCGGAACAATGTCGTCGAGCGCACACACTGGCATCCACGATTGCAGAAGTCGATCGTTGTTCATGTTGGTCTCCTCAGGGTAGGTGGCGTGGAGGATCAGGCAGTCTCGACGACCACGGGAATCGGGAATTCCTTCGCTTGCCGCTCGGCGGGCGTCGCGGGCCGGATCTGGCCGCGCTCTCCCACAAACGTAACGGTGCTGTCGGCCTTTTCGCTGTTGACGAAATGACGGAAGCGTTTGCGTGTTTCAGGGTCGGTGACGGCTTTCTTCCACTCGTCTTCGTAGCTGTCGACCACCTGCTGCATTTCGACTTCGAGCTCCGCGGCCACGCCCAGGTGATCGTTGACGACCACGTCGACCAGATACTCGAGGCCACCTTCGAGGTTGTCGCGCCACACGCTGGTGCGTTGCAGACGGTCGGCCGTACGCACGTAAAACATCAGGAAGCGGTCGATGTAGCGCACCAAGGTCTCTTGATCGAGGTCGGACGCGAGCAGTTCCGCGTGGCGCGGCTTCATACCGCCGTTGCCGCATACGTAGAGATTCCAGCCCTTCTCGGTGGCGATGATGCCGACGTCCTTGCCCTGTGCTTCCGCGCATTCGCGGGTGCAGCCCGATACGCCGAACTTGATCTTGTGCGGCGTGCGCAGGCCCTTGTAGCGGTTTTCGAGTTCGACCGCGAGGCCTACTGAATCGCCGACACCATAGCGGCACCACGTCGAGCCCACGCACGACTTCACCGTGCGCAGCGACTTGCCGTACGCATGGCCCGATTCGAAACCGGCCGCGATCAGTTCTTCCCAGATGAACGGGAGCTGCTCGACGCGTGCGCCGAACATATCGACTCGCTGACCGCCGGTGATCTTCGTGTAGAGCCCGTATTTCTTCGCAACCTCGCCGACCGCGATCAGGCCGTCAGGCGTCACCTCGCCGCCCGGCATGCGTGGCACGACTGAATACGTGCCGTCGCGCTGGATGTTGGCGAGGTAGTAGTCGTTGGTGTCCTGCAGCGATGCGTGCTCTTTCTTCAGCACGAATTCGTTCCAGCACGACGCGAGGATGCTCGCGACTGCTGGCTTGCAGATGTCGCAGCCAAGGCCATGACCATGCTTCGCGAGCAATTCGCCGAAGCTGCGCACGGCTTCGACACGAACGATGTGATACAGCTCCTGGCGCGAATACGGGAAGTGTTCGCACAGGTGGTTGTTGACCGCGAGCCCCTGCTTCTTCATCTCGGCCTTCATCACCTGGGTGACGAGCGGCACGCAGCCGCCGCACGAGGTGCCGGCCTGGGTCGCGCATTTGAGCGAACCGATATCGGTCGCGCCCGCACACACCGCGGCGCACAGATCGCCTTTGGAGACGTTGTTGCACGAGCAGATCTGCGCGGCCCCGGGCAGCGTGCCGACCCCGAGGCCGGGTTTGGCCTTGCCGTCGCTTTGCGGCAGGATCAGGAATTCCGGTGCTTCGGGCAGCTCGATGCGATTCAGCATCATCTGCAGCAGCGTGCCGTATTCGCTCGCATCGCCCACCATCACGGCCCCGAGCAATCGCTTGCCGCACTCCGACACCACCATCTTCTTGTAGACCTGCTTGCGTTCGTCGCTGAACTGGTATGTGCGGCTGCCCGGCGTCTTGCCGTGCGCGTCGCCAATGCTCGCGACATCCACACCCATCAGCTTGAGCTTTGTGCTCATGTCCGCGCCGCTGAAACCGGCCTGATCGCCAAGCAATTGCTTCGCTGTGACGCGTGCCATGTCATACCCTGGCGCCACGAGGCCATACACCATGCCGTTCCACGCCGCGCATTCGCCGATCGCATAGATGTCCGGATCGCTCGTGCGGCAGGTGTCGTCGATCGCAATACCGCCGCGCGGGCCCAGTTCCAGTCCGCAGTCACGCGCAATCTCGTCGCGCGGACGGATACCCGCGGAGAACACGATCATGTCGGTGTCGAGATGCGTGCCGTCGGCGAACTGCATCCGGTGGGTGCCCGCTTCGCCGTCGACAATGGCGAGCGTGTGCCTGGCCGTATGGACCTGTACGCCCAGCTCCTCGATCCTGCTGCGCAGAACCCGTCCGCCGCCGTCGTCGACCTGCACCGCCATCAGGCGCGGGGCGAACTCGACGACGTGCGCAGCCAGTCCCATATCGTGCAGCGCCTTCGCGCATTCAAGCCCCAGCAGGCCGCCGCCTACCACCACCCCCGACTTCGCCCGCGCGCCGCATGCCTGCATCGCCTCGAGATCTTCGATGGTGCGATAGACAAAGCAGTCCTCACGATCGCTGCCCGCCATCGGCGGAATAAACGGCGAGGAACCGGTGGCGAGTACCAGTTTGTCGTAGGAAAGCGTCTCACCGGTCGAGATGCTTACCGTGTGGGCCTCCCGGTCGATCGACACCGCCTTTGCGTTGAGCCTGAGCAGCACGTTCTCACGATCGAAAAAACCAGGCTTCACGAGCGACAGGTCTTCCGCGGATTTGCCGGAAAAGAATTCGGACAGATGTACGCGGTCATAGGCGGGACGAGGCTCCTCGCACAGCACTCGCGTCGTCCACAAGACACTCAAGAAGCTTATGCCCCACCATCCCGTGACCGATGACGACCACGTTCATGACTGGAGTCCCATCCGTTTCCAATTCGATTTCCAACGCGGTTCGCGGCATAATTTTCGTCCGGCAAATAAAAAGGCGTCCCGCGGATCCAGTCATCAGGTGACTGAATTCAGGGGACGCCGTTGTCCAAAAAACCGTAATCTGGGGATTGACTTCTGCTGCAAGCGGGCCGGACCGCCATTGGTCCTCCGCGCATACTTACGCAAAGGCCGTGCCATGCGTCAAATCGGCCGCAGTAGCCCCAGCCACGGGCGACACCAGATTCCAGCACCAGTCTGGGGCGCAGCAGGAAGATGTGTTTTGATGCGGCAAAGCACAAGACTGGTGCGGTGCGGCACATCATCCGTGCGGCGAGCCCGACGAGGGGCGCCGGCTTCAGCCTTGCTCCTCCAAATGGATTAGTCTGCAAACCAGACGTTTTTCGCCCTGTGCTGCGTACCTTGCTGCTGCGACATTCGGCCGCCGGCGCGGCCTCGCGACGCACGGCCACGGTTGGCTCGCGCGGATGACGCCGCGCTGGGACTTGCGCTGCTGACCGCGCAGGCACTGTCTGGCGTGGATATTGCATTATCGATACGCGCGGCAACGCTGCCGACGCACCGAATCACACCGCAGGTGATGCCTGATGTGCAACCTGCAGCACAAGCAATGCACCTCAGGACAACGGCGTCCCCTCGTACAACACGACGAGCGGACGCCGTTTGCATTTGGCGCAGCGCTCGTCCAACTGACCGTTTCAGGACGGGTAAGGAAATCACCATGGTAACCGGCAAGGTCACTTTACTCAGCGCGGGTCCGGGTGACCTGGATCTGCTTACGATCAGGGCAGCGAAGCTGCTGGCAAGCGCCGACGTCGTACTGCTCGACGACCTCGTCAATCCCGGGATTGTTGCACTTGCGCCGCAGGCGCGCGTGATTCGGGTCGGCAAGCGCGGCGGTTGCAGGTCGACCCCACAGGCGTTCATTCAGCGCCTGATCCTGCGCTACGCGCGCGCTGGACGGCACGTGGTACGCGTGAAAGGCGGCGACGCGCTGCTGTTTGGCCGTGCCGGCGAAGAACTGACGGATTTACAGCGCGCGCAGATTCCATTCGAAATCGTCAACGGCGTATCGTCCGGGTTTGCGGCGGCGGCGGGTCTCGGCATTTCGCTGACGCATCGCGACCACTGCCAGGGAGTGACGTTCGTCACCGCACATTTACGCGATCACAGCGAACCCGACTGGGCCGCACTGGCCGCCACCGGCACGACGCTCGTGATCTACATGGGCATGAGCCGCATCGAGAGCCTGTGTGCCGCGCTGATGGCGACGCTGCCCGGCTGCACGCCCGCTGCGGTGGTGCAATCCGCAGGCAGCGCTTCAGAGCGGCATGTACTGGGGACGCTCGACACGATTGCCGCGAGCGCGCTTTCGGCCGGGCTCGGCAGCCCTGCTGTGATCCTCGTCGGCCAGGCGATCGGCGAGGCCACTGTGCTGGCGGCATACCCGTCAGGTGAGAAGAGATTCGATGCGGTGGCGTCGCCTTCGCATTCTGCTCATGCACCGCACGACATGTACGATGCGGTGCGCTGTAGTGCATGAGCGAGGTGCCAACGGCTTAAGTGTATTAGCTCGGACTTGATCTGACAGGTAATCTGGAAACGAAGTAACGAAGCCGATCGGTGAGGGATCAGTTTCTCCCTGGCAAGATCAAGGGAGTCGAGAAACGTGCGCCTGGACTGACACCTTCCCAGCATGATCCCGATACTGGCTTTCCTGAATCTCCGGCGACGACGCCGGTGTCTACAATCGAACCGCCCGCGATCCGAGCCGCGGGCGCACATTTACGTCTTGCATAAAAGGATCTTGCGAGTACCCGTGCTGCGACCTTTGACTGCGGTCTGTATGCGAAGGCCGTGTCGTCAACTTGCAATGCCGTTGGTGCCGGTGCCAGCCAGCGCGTGCTCGCGTAGCGCCGCTTCGCGTGCCTTGTGTTCGCTACTGAAGCGCACGGCCAGCGCGCATAACGCGGACAGCGTGACGAGCATGCCGAGCATCGCCAACGTCTGCTGGACGCTGCCGACGCCTTTCATCAGGAAACCGGCCGCCACGGCACCGACATTGCCACCAGCGCCAATCACACCCGCAACGCCGCCGAGCGCCTTGCGGTCAATGAACGGCACCAGCGCGTAGGTCGCGCCGCAAGCCATGTGCGTGAACAGGCCGAAGACCAGCATGGCGATCACGGCCAGTGCGATGCTGTCCGCGTGAGCAAAGCCCATGAGGCCCAGCCCTTCGCCAACGATCAGCACGAACAGCAAGGTCGCGCGGACATCGAGACCTCGACGCGCGGCAGCCTTATCCGAGAGCCACCCGCCCAATGCGCGGGCAAACAGTGCGAGCAGGCCGAAGCTGCCGGCGGCCATACCTGCCGCCTTCAGCGACAGATGGAAATGATCGACGTAATAGATTGCGGCGACGTTGTGAATGAAAACCTCGACGCCGAAACACGCCGCGTAGGTGGTGAACAGCATCCAGACGCGATAGTTCGCGCAGGCCGCCCGGAAGCTCGCCCAACCGCCCTTCTTACCGCCTTCGATCGCGATTCCGCGCGAGCGCAGTTCCGCAAAGTTTCCTTGCGGGCAATCCTGCGTGAAGCGCCAGTAAAAAATCGCCATGACGGGCATCGCAAGGCCCGGCACCATGAGCGCAAGGCGCCATGCCGACGACTGTGCTGCGCCGAGCGCCATGACCGCCGCCAGCAGCAGCGGCACGAGTGCCTGCGCAGCGCCTGCCCCGGTGTTGCCCCAGCCGGCCGTCGCCGCGTTGGCGGTGCCGACCACATTCGGCGCGAACATCATCGAGGTGTGATACTGGCTGATGACAAAGCAGGCGCCGACCGCGCCGATGCACAAGCGGCATAGCAGGAAACTTTCGTAGCTAGTGGAGAGCGCGGCACCGAGCACCGGAAATACGCCCGCGAGCATCAGGCCACAATAGATCCTGCGCGGCCCGTAACGGTCGCACAGCGGACCGATCAAGAGACGCACGAGGATCGTGACGGCAACCGCCGCGATGTTGATATTGGCGACCTGGTCGACTGAAAGCCCGAATTCGCTCTTGATCAACGGCATCAATGGCGCACAGGCAAACCACGCAAAGAAGCAGACGAAGAACGCCATCCACGTCAGATGGAAAGCGCGCATCGGTGGCGTGCGCAGGCTGAAGAGTTGGATGCGAGTGGCTTTGTCCGTCATCGTCGTTCCGGAAAAAAAGAAAAAGCGTCCCGCGAGCCCAGTCAGATGACCGGATTCGGGGGACGCCGTTGTCCAAAAGTCTATTGCGAGGTTGTTGCTACTGATTCAAATGAAGATAGGTCGCCTTTGCCCTATGCGGGCTATATATGCATATGCCGTGCCATACCTCGGAATTCGGCGTCCGGCGCGCCAGGCCGCGGGGGAAAGCCGTGCCACGTGACGCGCCCTGTCCGCGGCGCGAGCTATTCCGACTGGTCAGGCACGCTGATGGTGCAGCACAGCACCGCTCCAGTGCGGAGGGAAAAGTGGTGGCGCACGGTCGACCAGCACGACGCCCGGTTCGATATCCTGCTACAGAAGCGCCGCGACAAGGTTGCCGCCGAACGCTTCTTCAAGCCCCTACTACGTGCCTCCGATGTTGAGGAGCATCGCAAGATCGCGACGGACCAACCCCATAGCTATCCGGCGAGGAAAGCTGCGGTTCCCGGACTTGCGAACGCGAAGCACGTGTTCGTCAAAGCGGCCGCTCGTGTCGGGTGACACAGAAAGTGAAGACTGTGCCAAGTAAGTGAAAGAGTGCCGCCGAAGACAGTGAAAAAATCAGCAGCTGCTGAAAAATCCAACGCTCGGAATTCTCGGGCGTTGTCTTTGGTTGGTAGTCCGAAAGCTCAGGGATTGCGCCGGTCGAAGTCGACCCATTTCAGCCGATCGGCCCACTGCCACAGTCGTCTGATCTCCGTTCAACATGAGACGCTCATAGATCAAGCGCTCTCATTCGGCTCGGCACACTGGACACTTACTGGCACGATCTGCACCCCGGCTACAGCAACTTGCGACGCTCCAGCTCCTCTGATAATGACGCTGCGCCGGTGAACACGTGCCCGTGAAGACCTGCATTGATTGCACCCTCCACATTTACCTCAAGGTCGTCAATAAACAGGGTCTCGGCTGCGCTAACACCGAGGGCATCAAGGCAGCGAAGATATGTATGAGCTGCCGGCTTGGCCGCACCGAATGAGGCCGATGCGTATACATGAGGGACAAAGAGTTCAACCACCGCAGGATTGAGATACTGGATGTTTTCGGTCACCAGTCGACAATTGTTGGTTAGAACGGCTACGCGGTATTGCGCGGACAGTTTGCTAACAAGCGCGAGCACTTCGAAATTGGGTGACATCGATGCGCGGCGTGCAGCCAGCCAATCGTCGCGCGTGGCGTGACAACCCAGGATTTCTCCTATCGCCGTCAGATACTCTTCGTCGCTTATCAAGCCGGCGTCTGCACTAGCTTCCAACCCGGATTCCCAAATGGCCTCACGGACAGTTTCATATGTTCGACCTGATACCACTGAGAAGTGATGGACCCGTGCCGACCGGTCTTAGTGAGACAGGACGTCGCCCATATCGAACAGGACAAGAGATATCGACGCTGTCATTCGGTAAGTTTGTGCGCTAAACGCAAAAATTAAAGCGCCATTTGGCAATGCGCCTCCGGATGGCTGGCGCTCGTATTGTGCGTTGGTGAATCACGAGTTCGACAGGTACCGTTGATCATTCCCGGATCTGGACAGCTGTTGCAAACGGTCGAAACGGGGAGCCTTGTGCCCCACCATCGGACGATGTTTGCTCCGACCGCACTTGTCGCGCGTTCACTCACATTCGTCGTTTGACCTGTTGTCCGACGGGCTGTCCGGCCCTTTACCCCGAGCTTTCATCACTCGACGCAGCGTGGCTCCGATCTGACCGGCGATGTCTCGGATCGACGAGCGCATGTACCAGGGCCACCACGCCAGGTGATAGAACCACACGAACACCGCGCGATACCCGCGGAGCCACTTCCGACGGATACCGGTTGAAGGAAAGCTCTCAAGGGAGCGGTGTCCGAGCGCCATCACGCCGATCGTCATCCAGACAACCGCCACCACGAAAGTGGGAAGGGACAGCAAGCAC
>Ga0310811_10006958_pt1 | contig 14458 bp, 12 predicted proteins | sample YCmetagenome_FD_207642 | JGI IMG/M metagenome (GOLD analysis project Ga0310811, IMG submission 207642) | Soil microbial communities from experimental microcosm in Duke University, North Carolina, United States - YC | ecosystem: Engineered > Artificial ecosystem > Soil microcosm > Unclassified ...
CGAAAGCATAATCTATCATTTAGGGTAAATGTAAGGCATAAAGAAAAAGGTGAACTTCTATTTACATTAGAAGTTCACCTTTTTCTTTATGCCTGTTAATTCGTGTTATTTGTGTTTAATGACTGAATAGCTTTGATTGTTGCCTCTGTATAGGTATCTGAATTATTGACGGCCTGGGTGAGAATATTCTCTGCATTATGATATTGTGAATCTTGCAATAGTACTGAGGAACCGCCCAGTATATCCACGTGAACATGCGATTGTGGTTGAGGGAGCTGGGGCTGAGGGGGCTGGGGTTGATCATTCCCATTCCCTTTTTCCTTTCCTTTGGGTGGTTGCGCAGATGTCTCAACATCGATTGCAATTACGATCTGCCTGGGATTTGTTGAGAGTGTTTGAGCCAGATGATCAAAAGATGGATCAGGATAATTGCGTATAGTATAGATTTTGACTGGATATGATAAATTCTGGCGGGCTGCATTACAGACCTGGGTGCTATTCAGTATAAGGGCTATGTCACGCATTGTACAGGTGACGCTGGTGCTGGTCGTTGTGGCGGTGACTTGATTTGTAGTGGCTATTGCTGTGCTCGTTGTTGTCATAGCGGGGGGATTATTATTGTTCGTGATTGTCGTGGTGTTGTGGTGCGCGGCGGCAGAAACGAGACGTGCGACAATCAAGATCAGGAGCAGACCAACAATACTAAGGGCGATCAGACCTGTTCGGGAGCGTTTATTTTTTTGCGCTTGTGGTGATGGTTGTTGGGCATACCTTGTCTGTGCGACCGTTTGTGCATAGGGCTGCTGGGCATGCATCGTCTGTGCCACAGTCTTTGCATGAGGGTCGAATGCTGGTAGCGTTTTTGCCAGGGGCTGATTGATGAGTGCGGGTGTTTGCAGTGCCCGCTGGTAGGCTTGCGCGAAAGTATTGGCGTTCGCGAAGCGGTGGCGTGGATCTTTCGCCAGTGCTGTCAAAATAACCTGTTCGATGGCAGGGGGAATGGCTGCGTTCAGGAGCGATGGTGGCATTGGCTGTTCCTGGGCATGTTTTTGTAATGTTGAAAGCAATGTGCTGCCCTTAAATGGAACTTTCCCCGTGAGCATTTGATAGAGTACGATACCCAATGCATAGATATCGCTGCCTGGACTGGCTGAACCTTCTAACAGTTCAGGAGCCATATAGTCAGGGGTGCCGATAATCATTCCGGTTTGTGTCAGATCGCTGGCCTGACTGACATCTTTTGCGATGCCAAAATCAGCCAGATAGGCATAGTTGTCATCGCGGAGTAGAATGTTGGATGGCTTGATATCACGATGAAGTATATTGTGCTCATGCGCGAATTGTAATGCGCTGGCGACCTGTGTGAGCAATATTCCAGCATCCTGTAATGAGAGTGGCCCGTGCGTTTTCAGGCGATCACTGAGGGTCCCGTGATTTATATACGGCATGACCAGATAATGCCACGGTGCTTGCTCTCCATAATCAAAGACTGGTAGAATGTGGTCATGCGCGAGCGGACCAATAGTTTCGGCCTCACGGCGAAAGCGTGCCAGTTCTTGCAGGTTGTTCTGAGGCACGATTTTGATTGCGACATCTCGAAATAGTGTTTCATCGCGAGCCAGGTAGACTACCGCCATTCCTCCTTGACCAAGAAGTTGTTTGAGCCTATATCTGCCGAGTGTTGTTCCTTCCAATTCAGGCATGGTTTGTCCTCTTTTCTCCTTTTCCCCGTCATATGTGCAGTCTTCCGCATGTTTAGATTAGCAGATGTGTATCTATTTCTGCAAGAAAAGGACGTATTGGGGGGAATAGGTCATGAATAAGCGCGTGCCTGCCGGAAATAAGTGGCTATCACCAGTGTAGTTGTTCTTTCAGGCTGAGATAGCGTGGATTGCCAATGATGATGTGATCCAGAATATCGATATCAAGGATTTTCCCTGCCTCGACCAGTTGTTGCGTAACGAGTATATCTTCTGGAGATGGATGAGGATCGCCGCTAGGATGGTTATGACAGATGATCAGGCGTGGACAATTGCGTGTGATGGCTGGTCGTACAATCTCCGCGATACGTAATACCGAACTACTGACGGTTCCCTTGTAGCGTTTGATAATATCAACGACTTGATTTTTCATGTCCAATAAGAGGATATAGAGTTCTTCGTGGTCCAGATACATCATTTCCATGCGGACAAGGCGGGCGGCATCATCAACTGAGGTGATGCGGTAGCGGGTTTCTGCCTGTAACATGCCAATGCGTTTTCCGATTTCCAATGCCGCTTTCAGTTGACTGGTTTTTGCCGTTCCAAGCCCATATTCCATGCTTAATTCATGGAAATCAGCACGGATCAGTCCTGAAAGTCCACCATATTTCGAGAGTATTTTGCTGGCAAGTTCAATGACGTTTTCTTTCTGAGTGCCAGTACGCAGAATAATCGCCAGGAGATCAGGAGTAGAGAGTGTTTCGGGTCCGTGGCGCTGCAATCGTTCTCGCGGTCGGTCATCTGGTGGGATATCGTGAACCGTCGTATGATATTCTTCTGCCTGTTCTGATCTATGTTCTTCTGGCACTTTATCTGTTTCTATCTGGATGTACGGGGTTGTCTCGGTTGTAGTGGGGGACGGCTGCTGTGCTGTTTGCTCGTCAGTCAGGAGATCATCAAGATCGTTTTCGTCAAATGGTTCAATCTGGAACATTGCTCTCCGTTCTTTCTACTTGTATAAACTGTAATATTGATATTTTCGTAGTTAACAATACAATGTGTTGAAAGACATGTAAATAAGCAATTTTATGGATGAGTATTTTTATCTACATCAATTTTATGGGGTGGGTTCTGAAGAGAAACAGGTTTCATAGCAGGTACGGCTACGTACCTGCTATGAAACCTGCGTGTGCCATTTCAATGAAGTACTTTATGGTGTTGTTGTATTGATGTTGCCTGTCAGTAGCAGGTTGTTGCCAGAAGTGCAGGATAGCACTGAAGAGGTGTTTCCTGCTATGACACTGGCGACCTGAAACTTGCCTGCGAATTCGGTGGCAAGGTTTGTATTAATAGCTTGCTCAATCTGGGCATTGTAGTTATTGACGGCAAAATTAAGGAATGGCAAAGGACTAATCGTGGTCTGCTTTACTCTAAACACGAGATTACCGTTTACGACTGTTGGTTGTAATGCGATTGTTACCTGTCCGAGTTTCACTGCTTTGCCGCCAAGCAAGGTCACGATGTTGGTTTTCATGTTGACCTGCCCCTGTTGTATGTGTGAACTCAGGTTTTGTATCTGTACGTTATTTGTCAGTAGATAGCCATTCATCTGTTGTGCGAATGATGAGAATGAGTTTTCTGTGATAACAACATTAGATGCGGTTGACTGTGCTGGTGTTGGGAGGGTATTTGCCTGAGCGGAGAGAGTATCATAAAGAATATGATTTGTTTGTGGATTTTGAGCCTGAAGTGTAATTGATGGCAGTGTCTGCATGGCCCTTTGTCCCTGACCGATATGGACAGGAATTTTCAGGCCGATGTTCAGAGCGGCTTTACCACAATTTGGTGTTACCTGTACGTTTGTCAATTGACCAAAGGGAACGGCCAGGTTGGTAATAGGACCACTAAATGGGATCGCGCTATTGTTCGATGATTTGGCGATGACCTGAATGGCGGTGGGATCCAGAACTTTAAATGTCACTGATAGATCCATTGGAATGGGTTGTGTATCGCCTTGATACAGGCTTAAGCTTAAATTTGTATCCAGCCCTTGTTGTGTCGGTGTGATTGATGTGATTGTTGCCGTTGGTTGCAGGATGGTGGCAATGGCTGGTGGCAGTGCCAATACGCTGATGAGTGTATTGGTCATTGATGGCAGTTGCTGGTTGATTGTGGATTGAAAGAGCGGCTGTAATGTTGCTGTATCCATGTAAACATTCACGGGGAGAGATGAATTATGAGGTGTAAAGCGTTGCCAGCTAACATCGGTTACATTAATGAACTCAAGTATACTACAGGCGGCTAGCATAACAATCAATAGTCCGCAGCCGATGAGAAAGGGATGTTTGCGGCGGCGAGGTTTTGGTTGTGGTATTTTCATTGTTGGTGATGTATCCATAGGTCCTTCTCACTTCTCTATCCTTTAATTTTATCTATGTCTATCTCTCATTATTGATAAGATAGAAAAGAGAGTCAACTCAAATAGAAAAGAGTTGACTCCTTATGCAGATTTTCTGGTACCTATGCTCTAATACGTCCCAAAAGGTGATGTAAGATGCAGATGGTATCAGAGGTTACACATGCAGACCGAGAACCTGTGCCAGACGTAATACCTCGGAGCCAAGTTCACTGTTCTGTGTATCAACTGCCTCTTGAGAAGCCTGACGTAAGAGCATCACCGCTTCCGGTGAGTTCAAGTCACTATCCATCGCCGCGATGAAGCGATTATGGAGCAACGTATCGCCTCCCTGGAGCTCTTCACCAACTAGTTGACGTACCTGTTGTAAGCGCAGAACCGTCTCGTCGGCGATTTTCAGATCTTCAGGGAAACATTCCCACGGATAACGATAGTGATGGCTTTGTAAGAGAACGCGGATCGCATCGGCACTATGTTCTTTCAGCAGATTGCTGATCAGTGTGAGATTGCCGAGTGATTTGCTCATTTTTTCGCCATCCTGGTAGACCATGCCGGTATGCATCCAGTTGCGTACAAATGGAGCCTTCTCTGTATAGTGCTCCGATTGGGCGATCTCACAGGTGTGGTGTGGGAAGGTCAGATCAGCGCCGCCACCGTGGATATCGATCTGTTCGCCCAGATAGTGCATTGACATGCTACTGCATTCGATATGCCACCCAGGGCGTCCAGGACCCCAGGGGCTTTCCCAGGCGGGTTCATCAGGAGCCTGAGCCTGCCAGAGCACAAAATCGAGCGGATCTTTTTTGCGTGTATCCTCTGGGAAGTTGCCACGCTCATTCGCGATAGCCAGCATGGATTCATAGTCCTGTAAACCAACGGCTCGACCGAGTTCACCAAAACTGCTATCTTTACGCACATCATAAAAAACGCAGCCTTCACTCACATAGGCATAGCCACGCTTAATCAGTGTCTCGACAAACTCAATGATACGCGAAATTTCATCAGTTGCGCGTGCATAGACATCAGGCATACGTACATCCAGGGCCTTGAGATCGTTCAAGAAGCGTTCGATTTCCCGGTTGCCTAATTCATTCCAGGTCAGACCAAGCTCACGCGATTTGCGGATGATATCGTCGTCAATATCGGTAACGTTTTGGATATAGCGAACCTTATGACCACGATATTCCAGATAGCGGATCAGCGTATCGAAAGAGACATAGGTAAATGCGTGACCCAGATGGGTCGTATCATATGGTGTAACTCCACATACATAGATACGTACAGTATCATCAATGGGAGTGAAATCTTGCAATGATTGCGTAAGGGTATTAAATAACTTCATGCGTTATTTTCTCCTAGACCAAACAAACGGATGGCATTTGCCGTAGTGATGCGAGCAATTTCTTCCAGGGTCATGCCACGAATTTCGGCCAGCTTTTGCGCGGTATGGCGCACGAAGAGTGGCTCGTTACGTCTGGACTTTTGTGGTTTGGGGACAAGATAGGGACTGTCTGTCTCGACAAGCACGCGGTCCAGTGGTACACGACGAGCAACTTCAGGTAGATCATTGCCCTGTTTGGTGAGTGGTCCTGCGAATGAAAGCATAAAGCCTTCAAATGACAGACATTCCTCAGCTTGTGCGACATTGCCGGAGAAGCAGTGAAATACTCCACGCAATCCTTGTCCGTGCGCACGTAACAGCGCTATGGCATCATCATGCGCATCTCTGACATGGATGATGCAAGGAAGATTGTAGGTGCGAGCAAGTTGTAGGTGAGCACAAAAGACGGTACGTTGTATCTCTCGTGGCGAGAGCATACGAAAATAATCAAGTCCGAACTCGCCAATTGCCACGACTTCAGGCTCTTGAGCCATTTTTCGTAACTGTTCCTCTACCTCGTCTGTGTATGTCGTGGCATCATGAGGGTGAACACCGACACCTGCAAATATTGTGCCGGGATGCGCTTTAGCTAACGCCAGAGCCGCCCGACTAGAGGTAAGATCACAACCTGGGTCTACAATTCGCGTTACTCCTCCAGCTATCGCTGCCTGAATAACGGCTTCGCGATCCCCTTCAAAACGTGAGGTATCGATATGCGCGTGGCTGTCGATGAGCACTCTCTTTAATCCTTTCGTGACAGTCGATAAGCAAGCATAAGAAAGGGAGAGTATAAGCGAAAGAAAGCTCATCTCTCTCCCTGGTTCCTTCACAATTTGTAGTATAGTTGAAGATTTCTTGGAGTGTCAAATGGCTCAATTTTGTCGGCTGAGTTTGATGGGCGTAAACATGATTATCCTGTATTATTGCTGTTTTGGTGAAAAAAAGAGAGGGCAATATCGTTTGCCCTCGTGCTGTATTTGTATGATCTAATCTCAGAATGGCAGTGAAATTTCTGGTAGTGCTGGATTTGGGAGCATTGGTGATAGTGCTGGGAGCAACGCGGAGAAGAGTAATGCCACGATCAGCAGGATACTGAAGGCAATCAGGATACTGCGTGTCTGTAGCATAATCTGCTGAAATCCAGCCGCGATCTGCGTACGAATCGCTCCTGTGATATTGACCACTGCTACTGGCAACGTCCAGAAGGTGATCAGGATCAGATGTGGTGCGCCGTGAGGAATGCCACGGACAGCGATGACCGCGTAAGCCAGGATCACCAGCGCGATATAGATCACGCGGCTCCATGTCAGACCAAGGATACTTGCCAGAGTATGTCTGCCTGCATGCACATCACCTTCAAGGTCGCGCATATTATTGGTATGCACAATGGCAGCAGCCAGCAAGCCTAAAGGTAAGCTGTAGAGGAATACATCATTAGAAACAGATCCTTTGGTCTGAATCATATAAGCACCAAGGGTAAGACATGGACCAAAGATCAGGAAACTGACCAGCTCTGTGAGTCCCAGATTCGAGAGTGAGTATTTGGTAGCACTATAAAAGTAAGCACAGAGCAGCGCAATAAGACCAAAGAGACAGACGAATGGTCCGCCTTCCAGTGATACAACCAGACCGATGATTGCGCCGATGCCTAAAAATACAAGACCAGTTTTTAATACATTGGTTGGCTTTATATGTCCTTGCTCAATGAGTCCACCCGGTCCAAAGGTATTGCTGGTATCGACCCCTTTAAGGTAATCATAATAGTCATTGATGAGATTAGCACCAATTTGTAGTAAGATGACAGCAATAATTGAACCGATAAATAATGAGATATCAAATATACCCACAAGATGAGCGCTTGTAATAGTGTTTGTCCAGGCCAGCACACTGCCAAGTATCACTGGCATCAGAGATAAAGGAATATATTTGAACCGAGCACCGTCAATCCATATCTGAATCCATTCATTGAGGCTACGTCGATACTCGGCTGGCTGCACGACTAATGGTACCGCCATGTTAACTGAATTTAAAGATGCGACCGAATGGACTGCTATCTCTGGTTGCAGGGCTTCGATGGTTTGTAATGAACCAATCGGGATGGTTGGCACTTCCTCGGCCTGAACTGCTTCAGCAGTCACAATCTGCGCTGTCTTGCCAGTTCTTTTCTTTGCAGACTGAGTTGTATTATTTTTTTTGGCTTCTTGTTCTTCTTGTTGTGGAGTACTATCCTGCTCAACAGTACTCTTGTTTTCTTTTTCCATACGCCCCCCTCTCGGCGTGTTGATGAAGTAGAGAGTTTTTGTGCGGGCGTCTTGCACGACAGGGTTTTGTCACATGGTTACTCTCAATTACGGGAAAAGAGTAAAAATAACAGTTATGCAGGTAGGACGCGATAATAATTGCATTCCTGCCCATGCATGATTTTTTTCAGGTCTATATGTTATATAAGACGAACGAATAAGAACAATATGTTCTCAAATCTTACCCTTTTGTGAAAGAATGCCTCTGTACTGTAATATGGCGGATGCTGGTGTCGCTTCCTCTCTTCTTATATACCTGTCAGCTTACTGATGATAGTATATAAAGTCAAGGAAGCGGACCATTTCCTTATTACGGGCATAAAATACATAGCCCCGATATAAGAGTGTAGCATGAAATGAAACGGTTTTGCTATTTATCTTGATCGGCCTTTTCTTGTAATTGTAAACGTTCTTCTAAAGATCGCATTGAACGCTGTAATTGTGATTGGATGACGGCTGCTGTGAGATCTCCTCGTGTTTTCTCTAGAATGCCACGAGCTGCATCTGTTGAACGGCGCAGTCCACCAGTGATGGCATCGGGGAAATCCACTGAGATCAGGATAGCATAGATATCATCCATGTAGCCCAGGTATTGTTCACAGCTTTCGACGTTGCCACGTCGTAACTGGTCGAGCAGGTAGCGGCGCAATTCACCTACAGCTTCTGATAGGCCATTGAGATATGCGGCATAGCTGATGGCAAGTTCGGATGGTTTCGGCAGTAATTGATGGCGTGTGAGGGCCAAAAATGTGACTGCTTCCGCGTATTCTTTCTGCGCATCCTGTACAAAACCGGCGAAGTAGATGTCGCGATGATCCTGAAGGTCACTGTCCATTTCACGTACCAGCGTTGCGGCCTGCGCGATCAATCCGGTTGCCTTTTCAAATTCCTGCCGATGTATGGCGCGGATGCTATTGGCGCAGTAGCGAATAGCCGTACGTGATTTAGGCAATGCTTTTTCCCGTGCCGCATGTTTCAGGCTCAAATATTCTATTGCCTCTCGTCCCAGGTTCTCCATCTGTTCAGACATAGTGATTTGTTCCTTTCTGTAATGGTCATTAGTTTATCATAGTTGAGCAGTGTAGATATGGAAAGCGGGAAGGATGGATAAGGAAAAAGATGGGGCGAGAAATAGGTCTGGTCATAAAAACCAGACCTGTAGAAAGAGCATTGCCAGCTTAATGTAGATCAATCTTTAAGGAGATAGAACATAGGAACAGCTAAAAGCGAGGTCTACGGCGACTTGATTTACGATTGGTGTAGAGGAGAACCGGATAGACTTCAATTTCTGGTGGGAAACGAAGTGTCTGTAAATCCCCTGACCAGAAGAGTTGTTTCATCATCTCTGCTGCTGCGTAGAGTAAATGTTGCAGCGTGGATTCTCGTCCCTGTTCATAAACAGTACTGCCTTCGTAGATAGAGATATCCACAAAACTGGCATTTAATGGTGTACGATCGCTTAAGCGTACAAGATAGATGTCCATCTTTGCGTCTCCATGATCTACTGGGACCATAATCCGCAGTTCTGGTTTCTGGTTAACGATGTCCAGGCGGTAGAATACGCCGTAGTGGTCACGTGAAGCCTGGAAAATAGAGACTTCAGGAATAGCATCACTGCCGAATTGGCGATCTTCGGGTTGCTCCATCTCTACTCCTAACTCTGCCAGAAGATTTTCAAACTGCTCGTCTATGTTCATGTTTGCCCTCTCATGTGTACTGGCTTTAGCTGCATCACTACTTTCGCTCTATATACTTATTCCGATTGTATCAGCTAAAAACGGTAATTATGAAATAGACACAGTTGCTGGCAGGTTGAAGCTATGGGTGTTGAGGAGAATTGAGGGTTGTTCGCCTGGATTAGCCGCCAGCACGTTTGACTTTGTAGCCCATGTCAGTCAATTTGGCCTGTACTTTTTCGCAGTGATCTCCCTGGATTTCGATATTTCCGTCTTTGACTGTGCCACCACTGCCGCACAGTTTTTTTAATTGTTGGGCCAGCGTTGTAAGCGTAGAGGCGGGCAGTCCGGTAATCACCGTCATTGTTTTTCCGCCACGCCCTTTGCGATCCCGCATGATGCGCACAATACCATCACTCTTTTTGGTGGATGCAACGGGCTGATCACAGGTACATTGTTTATATGGTTTGCCACAGTTGGGACAGGTGCTGATGCGTCCTGTCTCGGTAGAATAGACGAGGCGGTCAGACATAATACATTCCCCTTTGGTGAGACTAATATCAGGCATTGTATCATATTCACTCTTTGTCTGTTCGGGTTGTTGTTTCTGGCTGTATTGCGCTGTCGATGTCGTTTCTCTCAAAACTAGCAAGAAAGGCTCTCGCGTATGAATGGGTCTGGGATACTATTGTCGTAGCTATCCCATCATCGTCACTGAATGAAAAAACATAGGTTTCTTGCCATTATGTAATACGATAAATTTGTAAAATCTCTATAAGAATTGAAAATTTATTCAGATTTATATAGATTTATTCTTGCCAACACATCCAATTACGCGCTATTATATGTGAGGATGTTTATCCGATTGGTTTGCGTTGTGATAGTTAGCAAAAAGGAATATTGGTTCGTATGCAAGATCAGAGCGTGTCTCCTGTTTCATCTCAGCCTCAAAAAGCATCTTTTGTTGAGCATTCGGGTGTTGCTCGTTTTCTCGCTGCCTGTCGTCTGCAACAGCCAGACGCTACCCCTGTCTGGTTTATGCGTCAGGCGGGACGTAGCTCCGCTGGCTATCAGGATATACGCAAACAATATGATGTTATCACGATGATCAAGACGCCGGAACTCTGTACGCAGATGACTCTGTTGCCTGTGCAGAGTTTTGGTGTTGATGGTGCAGTTCTCTATGCAGATATTCTGTTGCCTCTGGAAGAGATGGGTTTGAAGATGGAATTGCGGCAAGAAGGTCCAGTCATTCATAATCCACTCCGTTCGCAACAGGACATCGAGGCATTGCGTATCATCAATACCGAAGAATCAGCCGCATATGTGATGTCAGCGTTACGAATGGTGAAACGCGAATTGGAAGGCAAGCAAGCGATCATCGGCTCCGCTGGTGCTCCGTTTACGCTGGCCTGTTACATGATTGAGGGCAAACCCTCACGCGACTATGCTACTGCGAAAGCGTTGATGTATAGCCAGCCAACGCTCTGGTATGCATTGATGGATAAACTGGCTGCCGTGGTTATTGATTACGCGCTGGCACAGGTTCGGTCGGGAGCCGATGTCATTCAGGTCTTCGATAGCTGGGTTGGTGCGTTAAGTCCATCTGCTTATCGGCGTTACGTACTTCCATATATGCAGCGTATTTTTGCTGCTATAAAGGAAGCTGGTGCGCCCTCCATTCATTTTGGTACGGGAACTGCGGCTTTGCTGGACGCGATGGTAGAGGCTGGTAGCGATATCATTGGCGTTGATTGGCGTGTGGACCTGGATGAAGCCTGGCGTCATATTGGATATGAGCGTGGTATTCAGGGAAATCTTGATCCTTCGTTATTGCTTACATCATGGCCTGTGTTAAAGGCGGGAATGCAGGATGTCTTACGACGTGCTGCACAACGGCCTGGCCATATTTTTAACCTGGGTCATGGCATCCCTATGGCTGCTGATCCTGATCTGTTACGGCGTCTGGTTGATGCTGTACATGAACAGACACAACGATAGCTAACTATATCTTTATACTGCACACAAAATGAAATGTTCACATTGTGGTTCTGTGGCGCGGTATAAGGAATAAAGAAATATAAAGGAAGAATACCGATGGCACAGAAACATGTAAGTGCAATGCTTATGACATATGGTTCTCCAAAGACACTTGATGATATTCCAGCGTATGTGAAAAATGTCTACGGTGGGCGTGAGCCTTCACTGGAGGTTCTGACTGAGTTTCGTCGTCGTTATGATCTGATCGGCCTTTCTCCGCTGGTCCGCATTACGCAAGAGCAGGCGAAAGCAACCGAGGAAGAGTTGAATAGAACCAGTACTGATGGGACCGTCTATCATGTAACGGCTGGTATGCGTTTCTCTGATCCATTTATTGTTGATGTATTGCCTGAGACCGTTGCTGGCGCTGATGCTCTGATTGGTGTCATCATGTCTCCGCAGTATTCGCCTATTATTATGAATGGCTATAATAAGGAGCTTGGCGAGGCAGTTGCGAAGTTAAATCGCCCTGATCTTACCTTTAAGATGGCTGAGGATTGGCATTTGCAACCATATTTTCTGGATGCAGTGGCAGATCGCGTTAAAGAGACGTTGAATACTCTGGAGCCAGATGTGCGCGAGCGCATCCCTGTACTGCTCTCCGCTCACAGTATGCCAAAGCGTGTGATCGAGAACGAGCCTGATTATATCAATGATCTCAAGGAGACTGCGGCAGAGATCGCGAAACGTGCCGGTCTATCTGCTGATCGCTGGTCATTCTGCTATCAGAGTGCCGGCCATACGCCCGAAGAATGGTTGAAGCCAGATTTTTCTGATCTCATGCCTGAACTGGAAAAGGCCGGTCATACCCATGTGCTCATTGCTCCGGTGCAATTCCTGGCTGATCATCTGGAGACGATGTATGATATCGAGGTTGGTGCTCGTGAACAGGCTGAGGAGCATGGCATCCAGTTTGTCCGTACACTCTCGCTGAACACCCATCCTTTGTTTATCAAGGCACTGGCTGCGGTTGTGCGTGATACATTGGCTCAAGCACAATAAATAGTTAAGAGGAAAGGAACTGTCTGCTAGCAGGTAGTTCCTTTCTTTGTTGTTAAGCAGTCTTTTTATGCTTCAAAACCGTTTGCAGTTGCTACGTCATGATACCACAGTCCGCTATCTTTGATGATGCGCTGCTGTGTTGGATAATCGACATAGACCAGTCCGAAGCGTTTCTCATATCCAAAGGCCCATTCGAAGTTATCCATCAATGACCAGGCAAAATAACCGGCCATCGGAACACCTTCGCCGATCGCTCGATGGATCTGACGCAGGTGCTCACGGATGTAGTTCAAGCGGCGCTCATCGTGGACATGTCCATCGCTGTCAACTGTGTCGGCATAGGCGGCACCGTTTTCGGTGATATAGATCTTTTTGGGGCTGTAGTCCTGATTGACACGAACCAGCAGATCGTGGATACCCTCTGAGTAGACTTCCCAACCCATCTCGGTATATTCCGCGCCCGGTATCTCAACTCTTTCTGTTTCGCCCAGTGGTGCGCCATCCTTTTGATGAACCAGATTGCGCATGTAGTAGTTGATACCCAGGAAATCAATCGGACGAGCGATAATTTCCGCGTCACCATCTTCGATGTGAGGCGTATACCCCTGGGTATTGAGCCATTCAAGCATATCAGCAGGATACTGCCCTTTGAAGATTGGATCAAGGAACCAGCGATTAGAGCGACCATCATGGAAGCGTGCTGCGAGCTTGTCCGCTTCGGAATCCGTTGCTGCGTACACAGGGGTCAGATTGAGTGTGATGCCCACTTTCGCCTCTGGTCCGCTATTCTCACGCAGGATCGGAACAACCAGGCCATGTGAAAGCAAGAGATGGTGTGAAACCTGCCATGCGATCTTTGGATCATGATAACCGGGCGCATGTTCACCAATCTCATTGCTCAGAAAGGCGGTACACCAGGGTTCGTTATGCGTAATCCAGTTTTTTACACGGTCACCCAGGCGTTGGGAAATGATATTGGTGTAATCGACATACGCTTGTACGGTTTCGCGGCTATTCCAGCCACCAACCTCATCTTGCAGTGTCTGTGGTAGATCCCAGTGATACAGGGTTGCGTATGGCTCAATCCCTGCCGCTAGAATTTTATCAACCAGGCGATCATAAAAATCTAAGCCAGCCTGATTAACCTGACCACGACCCTGTGGCAGAATGCGGGGCCATGCAATTGAAAACCGATACGAATTGACACCCATGCTACGCAAGAGTTCAACATCCTCTGGATAGCGATGATAATGGTCACAAGCAACGGCCCCACTGTCGTTGTTTTTCACTTTTCCTGGCGTTGCACAGAATGTATCCCAGATCGACTTGCCACGACCATCTTCGTCTGCTGCACCTTCTATCTGGTATGAAGCTGTGGCGGTTCCCCAGCGAAAGCTGTCTGGAAATTGAATCATAGAACTACGATTCATTGTCATTGCGCTCCTAAACTAGAGATATAGACCAATATGTGTATATAACCTTATCACATTTAACTATCTTCCTGATAGTCTGTTTTTACCGTTTTTCAGGAAAAGATTATATACAATAAATCATTGATTAATTTAGCGAGCTGTGTTTTTTGTCATCCGGTATATGGAGCTTTTATGATGGAAGGCAAAAAGAAGGGTAGGTCGCGTTTGCTCACCCCTGCCAGGAGCGAGGTGATCTGCCTGATAGCAGGGGCGAAACGGAACCTACCCACGCGAATGCGTCCAGAACCGAACGCAGTCACAAATTTTCTATTACTGTTTTATTATATCTGATATGCAATGAAATGTAAAATAGCAATATGATATATAGAAGACAATCAATGATGAGTTTGCAAAAAAATCAGAGCAGTATAACGTCAATTATTTCTGTTTGATATGGAGAAACTCTGCTATTATAAACGAAAAGATGTGACGAAATGCAGATAATAACGGCACAAACATGCTTTTTCTGAT
>Ga0310811_10006960_pt1 | contig 14452 bp, 14 predicted proteins | sample YCmetagenome_FD_207642 | JGI IMG/M metagenome (GOLD analysis project Ga0310811, IMG submission 207642) | Soil microbial communities from experimental microcosm in Duke University, North Carolina, United States - YC | ecosystem: Engineered > Artificial ecosystem > Soil microcosm > Unclassified ...
AGCTGAAGGTCGGGTTCACGTTGGCGAGCAGGCTTGCGCCCTCGGCGCGGTCGCGGTCCTCGATGCCGGCCGCGATGCTCTCCACATGGCCTGACAGCGTCGCCTTCTCGCCCATCAGGCGGACCAACGCCTTATCACCGGTGCGGATGCGCGCGAGCTTGGTCTCTTCGAAATAGCCCTCCACATGCAGCGTGTCGCTGTCGACCAGCGCCATCACGCCTTTGCCGGCGGACACGTAAGCGCCGGGGCGCAGATCCATGTTGGTAATCACGCCGTTCACGGAGGCATGGACCTCGCTGCGGTCGAGATTGAGCTGGGCGACCGCGCGATCCGCGACGGCCTGATCGAACGCTGCCTTGGCCTGGAGCTGAGTGGCGAGCACCTGCTCCTGCTTCTGCTGTGACACGGCATCGGTGGTCAGTGCGTTGTAGCGCTTCAGATCGGCATTGGCTTGATCCAGCGTCGCCTGATGCCCGGCGACCGACGCATCAGCCTGCCGCAGCGCCAGCGCGAACCGTTCGCGATCGATCTTGAACAGCACGTCGCCGCGATGGACCTTCTGGTTGTCCTTGACCTGCACGTCGGTGACGAAGCCGGACACATCGGGCGCGACCTGCACCACGTCGGCGCGCACCCGGCCGTCACGCGTCCAGGGCGACTCCATGTAGTAGACCCAGAGCTCGCGGCCGATTCCGAGCGCCGCTACGACGACAATGATGGTCACAGCGAGGCGGCCGAGCCAGGCGAAATTCCCTTTCATGAGAGGTACTCCGAGAGATAAACGACACCGCCAAGCAGGCAGACGAAAACAGAGAAATCGAACAGCGCGCGGTGCCAGACCAGCCGGTAGATGTCGAAGCGCTGCATGATCAGGCGCAGCAGCGCGCTCAGCACATAGGCGACGATGATCCAGAGCAGAAGGGCCGGCACGAGCACGCCGTAGATGTCGATCACAAATCTCATGCCGCCACACTCGCATCTGTCCGCGGTCGATAGGCCGGTGCGCCCGGGAACAGGCCGCGACGGATGCCGACGAGGCCAATCAGGGCGTCTTCGCGCGCCCTGTCATTGGGATCCTTCACCGCCTGGGCCAGCGCCTGATCAACACTGGTCAGCAGTTCGCGCGGCATCCCCCCGCCCGCATAGCTGCGGCAGGCGATGGCAAGCTGATCGAGCATGTCGTCGATGACCGCGATGGTCGAGGCCGCAAGCCCGTAACGCGCGCGGCGCAGATCGATGATGTTGATGCCGATGCGGAGCTGCACGAGGCTGTCGGCGTCGCGGCGATCGCTCTCCGAGAGGAAGGCGATCCGCTGCACCAGTAGCCCGAGACGGTGCAGCATCAGGCCTGCGAACTCCGCGCGGTCGCGCTTGCCGCGGCGCTCGGCCGCGACCGCGATCGTGATCCAACTCGACAGCACCAGGCGATTGGCGATCCACTCCGCGCCCACGCCGCGTGCGATCCGCGTCACCAGCTCGGCGATGAGGACGCCGACGAAGAACGCCACGGCGGAATTGGCGTAAGAGGCAAAATCCGCGATGTAGGTCGATTGCAGCGCGAGCAGCGTCGCAGTGTTGGCCGCGAGCGCCATGCCGGTGCCCGCCGTTGCTGGTCGCGCGATCAGGAAACCGTAGAGCAGGAAGGTCGGCGCCAGCGCAACGACCAGAACCTCGATATGCGAGATCGCTGGCACCAGCGCGAACAGATAGGTCGCAACGACGACAATGGCGACCAGCGACCACAGGCCGAAGCTGCGGATGAAGCGTGCGGGCTCGTCCTGCGCGGCAAAGAACGAGCAAGCGACTGCAGCCATCATCGGCGCCGAGGCGCCATCCGGCCAGCCCGTGCCGATCCAGAATGCGCAGCAGATCAGGATGGCCACCGCCGCGCCCGCCGCCGACCAGAGAGCCATGCCGCGATCGCGGTGGCGCACGGGCGCAGCGCCGGCTTCGGAATGGAACGCCAGATCGAGAGTCGAGACGCTGCGATGATCGGCAATGGCCTCGGTCAATTCGCGGCAATCGCGCGAGAGGTCAACCAGCTCGCGCAGCCGCGATAGCAGGCTCGTGATGATGATCCGCTCCCAGGACGCGCTGGGGTCGAGCCCCGCCTGCCGCTCGATGATCATGGCGCGGATCCGCTCGGCCGGTTGCCGAGCGCTGACGTCGCTGACGATCCATTGCGCGAGATCCTCGAGCAATCGCTTGAGCTCCGGCTGCCAGCGCAGCGCCTCAGCCCCTAAAGCGGCCAACCGGTCCTCCAGCGAGGCGATCACCGGCAGCAGCATCAGCATGCGCAACCTGATCTCGCCGAGGCCGGTCACCGCATTGCGGTCGGTCAGCCGATCATAGGCAAGATGCGTGGAGAGCGTGTCGATCTCGACAATGTCTGACGCCAGCTTGAGGCGCTTGCGGCGGCGAGTTTCATTGGTCCCCTCGCGCAGTAACACGACCTGGCTGAGACCCCGCGCGTCCAACAGCCAGCTGTCGACACGGCCGGCGACGGCCGGCGCGACGCTGCGAGGAAATACGATGGTCGAGACCAGGCTGGCGCAGATAATGCCGAGCGAGATTTCTTCCAGCCTTGCCACCGCCGTGTCGAAAATCGCGCCGGGCTCAGACACGGAGGGGAAGCCGATCAAGGCGACCGTGTAGCCGGCCAGCATGAAGACGTAGCTGCGCGGGGTGCCGTCGAGCAGCGACAAATAGAGGCAAAGCCCGACCCAGAGCGCGATGGCGAGACACAGCAATTCGGGCGCATTGATCAGGTTCGGCACCAGCGCCACCGTCACGATGGCGCCGACCAGCGTGCCCATCACCCGGAAGAAGGCCTTCGAGCTGGTTGCACCGGCGAGCGGCTGTGAGGTGATGTAGACGGTCGCCATCGCCCAATATGGCCGCGGCAAATCCATGGCGAGCGCAATGACGAGCGCCAGCATCGACGCCGCAAACGTCTTCAAGGCAAAAATCAGGTCCGCGTGGCGGACCAGGAACGGTTCATCTGCGCGCATGGCTACTTCGCCTCTGGACCGGCCTTGGCGTCCTGTAACCGGCTGGCCCGCTGTTCGATGCGCTGAAGAGTCTCGAAGGTTATCGCAAGTTCCTCGGGTGCGATATCCTTCAACAGGTTCACCCGCACCCGCCGCAGCACGCGGTTGGTCTCATCGACCTTGGCTTCGCCCGCCTTGGTCAGATGCAGCGTTTTGGCACGGCGGTCGGTCGGGTCCTCGCGGCGCTCCACAAGCCCCTCGGCCTGCAGCAGGTCGATCAGGCGCACCAGCGACGGCCCTTCAATGCCGAGTTCGTCGGCCAGCACGCCTTGCCGCACGTTCTCACCCTGGCGCGACAGCACAAGCAGCGGGATCGCCGTCGCATAGGACAGGCCGTGATCGGACAGCGCCTGATCCGACTCGCGCCGCCATATCCGCGCAAGGCGGCTGACGAGCCGGCCGATTTCGGCGTGAATATGAGCCTGCGAGGGAGCCATGCGAATTAGATAGGAAACTAATTATTAGTTCGCAATCATAAGCCGGTCACGAAATCGCGACCGGCCGCCCACGCAGAGTTCGGGAACTCAAGCGCCGCCCGCTTGATCCCTGCCCTTACTTCACCAGATACACATCCGGATCGGCGCTCGAGCTCGGATGCTTGAAAGCATTGCGCAAGGCCGCCGACATCGGGACGTTGTAGTTGAGGCCGTTCGGCGGCGTCGGGGATTCCAGCCACTTCCTGTAGAGCACCTCGATCTCCGGGCTCGCATAGAGCTCGGCCGTGGCGCGATCGGCCAGCGCCTTGAACGGAGCGTCGTCCCGGCGCAGCATGATCCCGTAGGGCTCGGGCTTCGAGAACGTCTCTTCGCTGATCATGAACTGTGCCGGCTCCTTCGAGCGCGCGATGGCAACCGCAAGCTGAACGTCATCGAGGGCATAGGCCTGCGCGCGGTCGGTCTCGAGCAGCAGGAATGCTTCGGCCTGATCCACGGCCGGCATGATCTTGATGCCGAGATTGCGCTCGGTATTGACCTTGGCGAGCTGATTCAAATTGACCGACCCCGCCACGGCCGTCACCGCCTTGCCCTTGAGATCGTCGATGGTGTTGATCTTGGCGGCCTTCTTGGCGGCAAACCGGGTCGCGCTGAGGAAATGCGTGTTGGTGAAGGCGACCTGCTTCTGGCGGTCTGCATTGTTGGTGGTCGCCGAGCAGTGCAGATCAAGCGTGCCGTTCACCATCAACGGGATGCGGTTCGACGAGGTCACTGCGACAGTGTCGACGGCAATGTCGGGCATGGCGAGCTGCTTCTTCACGGCGTCCACGATCTTGAGGCAGATATCCATGGCGAAGCCGACCGGCTTCTGGTTGCCATCGAGATAGCTGAAGGGCACTGAGGCTTCCTGATAGCCGAGCGTGATCTTCTTGGTGTCCTTGACCTTCTGAAGCGTGCCCGACAGATCTTCGGCCGACGCTGCGCCGGCAAGACAAGTGAAAGCCAAAAGGACGGCGGGTAGACGCATCGGGGAGCTCCTGAAAGCGGGTTGCGTATCCATTGCGGGGCGCAATCGATGGGGTGATAGCCCAGGCGGTCGCCAGCCACCAGACCAGCCTGCGTCTATCAGCTATCGCGGCTTTCGATACGTCCCTCGAGATCCCGGAGGACGCATATATTTTGATCAGATCTCCGCTACATTGCCGCACGCCCGTAACCTCGCCGACTGCTATAAGTCGACATCTCAAGATTCCCGTCATGACCGTCCAGCCAGCCTTCGACCTGATCTTCCGCAACGCCCGATTGCGATCATCCCCGACGCTCGTCGATATCGGCGTGACGAACGGACGCATCGCCGCAATCGAACCCAGGCTCGCCTGCGAAGGCGTCGAGGTCGATGTGGGAGGACGACTAGCCCTGCCCGGCTTCGTCGACACTCACATCCATCTCGACAAGGCCTGCTTGCTCGAGCGCTGCGGGCACATCCAAGGCACGCTGGGCGATGCCATCCGTGCCGTTTCGACGATGAAGCGGGATTTCAGCACGGACGACGTCTATGCACGCGGCGCCAAGGTGCTCGAACGCGCCATCGTGCACGGCACCACACATATGCGCACCCATGTCGAGATCGACCCGCGCATCGGCCTGCGCAGCTTCGAGGCGGTCAAGGCGCTCAAGCGCGATTACGCCTGGGCGATCGACCTCGGACTATGCGTCTTCCCGCAGGAAGGCCTGACCAACGATCCCGGCGCTGACGAACTGCTGGTTCAAGCCTTGCGCGACGGCGCCGATGCGATCGGGGGCTGCCCGTATACCGACACCGACCCGAATGCGCATCTCGCACGCATCTTCGATCTCGCCCAACAGTTCGACCTCGACGTCGACCTTCATCTCGACTTCGATCTCGATCCGTCCTGGTCTCATCTCGATGAGGTCTGCCGGCAGACCGAGCGCCGCGACTACAGCGGCCGCGTCACGATCGGTCATGCGACAAAGCTCTCGGCCCTGCCGCCGGAACGGCTGAAGGCGGCCAACGCGCAACTGGCGAAAGCCGGTGTCGCCGTCACCGTGCTGCCGGCAACCGATCTCTATTTGATGGGACGCGACGCCACCCACAACGCGCCGCGCGGACTGACACTCGCGCACAAGCTCGCGGGCGGCGGCATCGTGTGCTCGGTCGCGACCAACAACGTGCTCAATCCCTTCACCCCGTTCGGCGATGCCTCGCTGCTGCGGATGGCGAACTTATACGCCAATGTCGCGCACGCTGCCGTCGGCGATTTCGATACCTGCCTCGATCTCGTCACCGAGCTGCCGGCGCGGCTGATGAACCTCAGGGATTACGGCATCGCGGTCGGCAAGCCCGCAGATCTCGTCGTGCTCGACACACAAGACAGCCGCTTCGCGATCGCCGAGCTGCCGGATATCCTAATGGGATTCAAGAGCGGACGGCAGACCTTTGAGCGGGCGCCGGCTAGGCTGTTTCACCCGCGAAACTGAACGGCGCGCGCAACACGCGCTACACATCGACCCAACGGGAGCAACCGGATGGCCTTCGACAAGATCTTCCTGAACGCACGCTTCGACAGCGGGGCGCGGCATCACATTGCGGTCAAGGACGGGCGCATCGCCGCGCTCCTGCCGGCTGACGCGCCCGCGGCCGGCACCGAGACCGTTGACCTAGGCAATGCCCTGGTCGTTCCCGGCTTCGTCGAAGGCCACATCCATCTCGACACGAGCTTCTATGGCGACGCTTGGCGCCCGCACAAGCCGTGCACCAATGGTTTCGACGTGCACGAACGTGTGGCCTTCCAGGCCCAGAACATGGCTGAAGCGGCGCCCATGGACGTGCGGGCGCGCAACCAGCTCGATCTTTGCATCGGACACGGCGCCACCCAAATGCGCAGCCATGTCATGGTTGATGGCTCGGTCGGCCTGAAGTCGCTGGAGACGATCTTGCGCGTGCGCGAGGAATATCGTGACCTGATCGACATCCAGCTCGTCGCCTTTCCCCAGAGCGGCATTTTGAGGAGCCCGGGGACGCCGCAATTGCTTGATGAGGCCATCGGTCTCGGCGCGAACCTCGTCGGCGGGCTCGATCCCGCCAGTTTTGATCGCGATGTCGAGAAGCATCTCGACGTCGTGTTTGGGGTGGCCAGCAAGCACGGCGTCGGTGTCGACATCCACCTCCACGACATGGGCACGCTGGGCGCATTCGAGATCGAGCAGATCGCTGCGCGCACGCGCGCGCTCGGCATGGAAGGCCATGTCGCCATCAGCCACGCTTATGGACTTGGCGATATTACAGCGGATCAGCTCAAGGGCGTCGCAGACATCCTGGCTCGCGCCGGCGTCGCGATCATGACGAATGCGCCGGGCGCCCGCGCCTTCCCGCCGATCCTGCCCTTGCGCGACGCCGGCGTCACCGTGTTCAGCGGCAACGACAACATCCGCGATTCCTGGTGGCCCTATGGCGATGGCGACATGCTGCGCCGGGCAACGACGCTCGGCTATCGTTCGGGCTTCAACATCGATGAGGAATTGCGGGTCGCCTTCGATGTGGTCACCGCAGCAGGCGCCAAGGCGCTGCGGCTCGAAGGCTACGGCCTATCTGTCGGGGCCAAAGCCGACTTCCTGACGTTGAACGCGGAACATGTCCCCGAGGCCGTGGTCGCGGTGCCGCAGGGCCGCGCTGTGTACAAGGCAGGTATGCTCGTCGCACTCGACGGTAAGATGGTCGGGAAGCGTCGCTGAACATCGGCATTTCGGGCCCGATTTGCCGCCAAATTCCACATAAATCCGGGGCCGGTAAAATCCCGGACCGTAGCACCACGCGTTGCGAGGTCGACCACTCTGAACATACTGGCCCAGGCGCACTGACCATCTGCGTTCTCTGGGGAAGTCATGGATATGTTCAGCGCCTTCAGCAGCATTGATTACCAATCCATCCGGGCCAGCACGCCGGCCGAGACCGCCGTCAAGCGATTGAACGGCATCGGCGAAGTGTTGTCGGGCCTCGATATCTCGGCGATCCACACGCAGGACGACATGGCCCGCGCGCTGTGGACGCTCGATACGGCGGACAAGTGCATCCGCATGATCCTGACCGAGTTCAGGACCGAGCGCACCAAGGACGTCGTCCGCGAGGCCAAGAGCCTGATTGATTTGATCGAGGCCGCCCGCGACGAAGTCTCCGGCTGTCGCGACGACGACAGGGTTCCGAGCTGACCTTCAGCGTTTGATTTTCGCCAGAATCCGGTCCGCCTCCGTGCGCCAATCGGCGCTGCGGGCGAATTCCTTTGTGCCTTTCGTGCCAAACAAGCCTTCGTCGGCGAGATCGGCCACCCAGGCCTGACGCTCGGCCGTGCCCTGCGCCGACCATGGCGTCAGCCCGGCCTCGCGCACCGTTTCGGCGACTTCACGCACCTCTTCGGCACGACGGCGGCCGTGCTCGATCACCCGCTGGAAGAAATAGGCACCCTGCTTCTCCCAATTGATCGCCGGAAAGGTTTCCGTCAGCGACGCCAGCACTGCATCCTCGACGCCATAGGCGCGTGCGGTGGTAAAACTCTCGATGACCATGGCCTCGAGGCCCTTGATCATGATGCTGCGGCACATTTTTACGGCCGAGGACACGCCGAGCTTGTCGCTCGCGACCTTCGCCGCAAAACCGATCGCGTTCAGCAGCGGCTCCAGCTCCTTCGCGCCGGGACCGCCGAGCAGCAGCGGCACCTTGATCCGATAAGGCGGCACCGAGGTCATCACCGCGCCCTCGACGTAGCGTCCCGCAGCGCCGTCGATCAGGGCCGCCGCGCGCTGCTTGGCGCCCGGAGAGGCCGAGTTGAAGTCGAGAAACCACGTGCCTTGGTTGATCGCAGCCGCGCATGCCTTTGCGACCGGGACGGCCTGGCTCGCCGTCACTGCCGAGATGATGAAATCGGATTTCGCAGTCAGCTCGGCATGTGAGGTTGCAAGCGTCACGCCGAACTTCGCGGCGTGCTCCCTCAATGCAGCGCCCTGCTCGCCCTCGAGCTTGATGTCGTAAGCCGCGACCTTGATATCCTGCTGACGCAGATCCTCGGCCAGAATCCGGCCGACTTCACCATAGCCGACCAGCCCGATCTGCCAGCGCTTCGGATCTGACATCAGTTCAATCCTCGTGTCGTCGCATCGAAAAGCTCCTCGACCGCGTAGCGCCGCGGGATCAGCGCCTGCTGGAACGCATAGTCGACGATCAGCTCCAACGGCTTCCTATTCGCCTCGATTCCGAACGGAATGAAGTCGGGATTGGCCGCAGGCCCCGCCTGTTCCTTGTTCCGCTTGAGCAGATCATAAAGGCCTGCGACCACATCGGGGCGCGATTTCGCGAGTTGCTCGGTCACGACCACGAGATGGTTCACCGGCACGACACCGCGGCGAGCGTACCATTTGGCAGCCTCCGCGGCGGGATCAGGGAAGAGCGGCTTCAGCCTGGGATTGTCGGAGGTCTCGCCAAGGACAGCGTCGAGCTCGCCGTCGAGCAGCATCTGCAAGATCTTCTTGTCCTTCGATGCGCGCTCGGTGGTGTCGATATATTCGGCGACGTGCGGATCCTCGAACGTCACCCATTTTATCTTGTCGAGATTGACGCCATAGTCGTTTGCAAGAATACCCCTGATCCAGGCGCCCGTGGTCGTCGTGAACGAGCGGATGCCAACACGCTTGCCTTCGAGGTCGGACGGTCCGAGCACTCCCCGCGCGGGATTGTAGAGCGCATAGGAGTGCTGGAAACGGCCCATCATGCTCGCGGGCAGCAGCACCAGCGGCTTGCCGTGCGCCTTCGCCATCAGATAGGTCACAATCGCCATCTCGCAGACGTCGAACGCCTGCTCCCGCACCATCGACTTGAATGCCGCATTGGTCGGCGTGTATTCGATGAAGTCGAGATCGAACAGGTCGGAGCGGAGCCCACCGCTCTTCACCGCCTTGACGTGAGGGTGACTGCCGAGCACGGCCTTCAGCTTGAGACGATCCATCCGCCCGCTCCGATACTCTTCAGACATCCTCGGGATTGTCGACATAGACGAGCCCGGCCTTCGCCAGTGCTTCGCGCATGTTGTACATGTCGAGACCAAGCTCGCCCGAAGCAAGACGCGTGCGCTTGCCGCCCTCGTCGGCATTGCGCTTCTTCGCCCTCTCGGCGACTTCGGCGGCATGACGCTTCGGCACCACGACGACGCCGTCGTCATCGGCAACGATGATGTCACCGGGATCGACATTGACGCCGGCACAGACCACGGGGACGTTGACCGAGCCGAGCGTGGCCTTGACCGTACCCTTGGCCGAAACCGCGCGCGACCACACCGGGAAATTCATCTCGTGCAGCGCTTTGACGTCCCGGCAGCCGGCGTCGATGATCAACCCCTGCACGCCGCGCGCCCTCAGCGAGGTCGCCAGCAGCTCGCCGAACATGCCATCGGTGTTGTCGGTAGTGCAGCCGACGACCAGAATGTCGCCCGACCTGCACTGCTCGACGGCGACGTGGATCATCCAGTTGTCGCCGGGCTGCGCCAGCACGGTGACGGCGGGACCGGCGATCGACGCGCCCGCCCAGACCGGCCGCAAATATGGCTTCATCAGGCCAAGCCGGCCATAGGCCTCGTGCACGGTCGAGACACCGTAGTCAGCCATCCCGGCGGGATCGGCCCGCTTGATGTTGCGAACGACGACCGGCTTCATGCCAGTTCCTCCGCAACAGTCGGGAACAGGCGCTGATAGGCCTCGCCATAGGTCATGGGAACGCCGGTGTTGCGGCTGCCCTGGATGCCGCGGTTGAGCGCGACGCGCTCGTAATAGCCCCAGAGATGCTTTTGCGCGGCGAGAATCTGGAAAGCCTCGTACTTCTCCTTCCAGACCTCGTCGATCTTGAGGAGCAGGTCGGGCTTGTAATTGCACTGCTCAGGCTGGTGCGGTTCGAACAGAAACACCGGCGGCGCCGAATATTTGTACTGCGCACCGGGCTTGTGGCCCATCGCCTGCGCGACCACACGGGTCTCCTGCGCAAAATGCGCAGCATTCGGATGGTCGAAATTGTAGGGGTCTTCCAGCGCGTGCGTCAGCACGAAGCTCGGATTGAGCTCTCGATAGATGTCGACCATGCGGTCGAAATGCGTCTCGGTCAGCTTGAGCGGATAGTCGCCGCAATCGAAGAACTCGATCTCGGCGCCGAGCAGCTTTGCCGCCCGCTCCGCCTCGTCCTTGCGGCCGGCCTTGACCGATTCCAGCGTCGCGCCCTTTTCCTTCCAGGCGAACTGGCTCTCGCCCCGCTCGCCAAAGGACATGCACACGATCTTCATGCGATAGCCCTTCTTCGCATGCAGCGCGATGGCACCGCCGGCGCGCCAGACGAAATCACCGGGATGGGCGGTAATCACCAGACCTGTTTTCATGGGAGAACTCCCCTCTTTCGTTCGTCAACATCATAGGCCGCCTGCGTCATGCCGGCAGCAATTTCATCACACGACGGTGGCCGCGGGCTCCTCGCCGTCGAGCACGCGCTTCAAGCGCTCGCCATCGAGCGCGCCTTCCCACTTGGCAATCGCGATGGTCGCGACCGCGTTCCCGATCAGATTGGTTGGCGTCAGCCCCTGCGACATCAGGCGATGGATACCGAGCACCAGCGCGACACTCGTCACCGGAATGGAGCCGGTGGCCGACAGAGTTGCCGCCAGCACGACAAAGGCGGCGCCCGCGATGCCAGCCGCGCCTTTGGAGGTCACCAGCAGGATCAGCAGCAACTCGATCTGCTCGGCAAGGCCGAGCGGCGTGTTGGTCGCCTGCGCCAGGAACACCGAAGCAGCGGCAAGATAAAGACAGGTGCCGTCGAGATTGAAGGAATAGCCGGTGGGAATCACCAACCCGACCACACTCTTCTCGCAACCGGCGTTTTCCAGCTTGGTCAACATTCGCGGCAACACCGTCTCGGACGATGTCGTGGCGATGCAGATCAGAAGCTCCTCCCAGATATAGCGGATCAGCTTGAGCAGCGAGAAGCCGCAGAGCCGCGCGACGGGGCCGAGCGCGACGATGATGAAGATGACGCAGGTCAGATAGAAGCCGCCCAGCAGCTTGCCGAGCGAAGCCAGCGATCCCACACCGAACTTGCCGACCGTAAAGGCAATGGCGCCGAACGCGCCGATCGGCGCCGCCCACATCACGAAGCCGACGACGGCGAACACCATCTTGGCGGCGATGTCGATCAGATTGATCAGCGGTGCGGCGCGCTCACCAAGCTGCACCAGCGCAAAACCACAGAGCACTGAAATGAACAGGACCTGGAGGATATTGCCCTCGGCGAAGGCGCCTACGAAGGTCGCCGGCACGATGTTCATCAGGAACGGCACGAAGCCAATCACGGCGGTTTGCTTGACGTAAGGCTCGACCGCGCTGGCATTGATGCTGGCAGGGTCGATGTTCATGCCGGCGCCGGGCTTGAGCACATTCACCGCGACAAGACCGATGACCAGCGCGATCGTGGTCATGATCTCGAAATAGACGATCGCCTTGACTGCGACGCGCCCGACCCGCGCCATGTCGGCCATGTGCGCGATACCGTGGACGACAGTACAGAAGATGATCGGCGCGATCAGCATCCGGATCGCCTTGATGAAAGCATCGCCGAGCGGCTGCATCTTGGCGCCCGCCTCGGGACTGGCGATCCCAAGGGCGATGCCGGCCACCATGGCGATGAGCACCTGAATCCAGAGCTCCTTCCACCAGGCCCGCCCGCGCGGCTTGTCGATCGCCATCGCGGTCATCGATCGAACTCGAACAGGCGCGCGGGATTGTCGACCAGGATCTTCTGCTGGAGTTCCGGCTCCGGCGCGAACAGCGGGATCAGATCGACGAGGTCGCCGTCATTCGGCATCACCTTGACGTTGGGATGCGGCCAGTCGGTGCCCCAGATGACGCGGTCGGGCGCAGTCTCGACGATCTTGCGCGCGAACGGCACCGCGTCAGTGAACGGCGATCCGGCCGAGGACACCCGCTCCGAACCACAGATCTTGACCCAGCATTTTTCGTCGCGCTGCATCAGCTCGATCAAAATCCTGAACGGAAGCTGGTCAAGCCCCTCGGAGGCCTTCACCCGCCCCATATGGTCGATCGTGTAGTTCAGTGGCAGCTTCGCCAGCATATCGGCATATTCAGGCAAATCGATCGCATCGAAATGCAGATCGATATGCCAGCCCAGCGGCGCCACCATCGCGATGACGCGCTTGAACACGCTCTTGTCAGGGACGCCGCCGAGATGGCGGACGAAATTGAAGCGGCAGCCGCGGAAGCCGCCCTCGTGCAGCACGCGAAGGTCACGCTCGGTGATCGTGTCGTCGATATTGGCGACCGCACGGTAAGCGCCGTTGCTCTGCGCGATCGCATCGAGCGCGACCGTGTTGTCGGTGCCGTGCACGCTGGCATTGACGATGACCGCACGCTCGACGCCGAGCCTGGCGTGCAGCACCTTGAAGTCCTCGAGCGGCGCGTCAGGCGGCGTGTAGGACCGATCCGACGCATATGGATACTTCGAGCCGGGCCCGAAGATATGGCAATGCGCGTCGCAGGACAGCTTCGGCAGCTTGAATTTCGGCGTGCGCGTGTTCGGGTCGGGCGGTGGAATGGTCGGCGTGTACATCATATTGATCAGCTGAACTTGAACAGACGCGCGGGGTTGTCGACCAGCAGCTTCTGCTGGATCGGCTTGTCGGGCGCGTAGAGGGGGATCAGATCGACGAGATCGCCGTCATTGGGCATGATCTTGACATTGGGATGCGGCCAGTCGGTGCCCCAGATGACGCGGTCCGGCGCGTTGTCGATCAGGGCTTTGGCAAACGGCACCGCATCGTGGAACGGCTTGCCGGCGGCAGAGGCCCGTTCGAGGCCGGTGATCTTGACCCAGCACTTCTCGTCCTTCGTCTGGAGATCGAGGAGCGCGGTGAAGCCGAGATCGTCGAGACCTTTCGAAGCCTGAACGGTACCCATGTGGTCGATCACGTAGGGCGCGGGCAGCGCGGTGAGGATCGGCGCGAATTCGGCGATTGTGCCCGGTTCGAAATAGACATCGATGTGCCAGCCGAGCTCCGCGACCCGGTGCACGATGCGCTGGAACTTGTTCATGTCGCCAACGCCGCCGAGGCGCTTGAGGAAGGCGAAGCGGCAGCCGCAGATGCCGCCCTTGTCGAGCGCGGCGAGCTCCTTCTCGGTCATCTCGTCGCTGACATTGGCGATGCCCTTGTAGGCGCCCTCGCTCTGCGCGATCGCGTCGGTGACGACGCGGTTGTCGGTGCCATGCACGGTCGCGTTCACAATCACGCAGCGCTCGACACCAATCTTCTCGTGCACGCTGCGGAACGTCTCCAGCGGCGCATCGGCCGTATTGTACGGGCGCTTTTCCGAGAAGGGATAACGGGATGCCGGCCCGAAGATATGGGTGTGGCTGTCGCAGGATTTCGGCGGCAGCTTGAACGATGGCGTCTTGGGATTTGGGTCCGGCGGCGCGATCGTCGGAATCGCCTTTTCAGCCGCCTGCCCGCGCGCTTCGCCCGCGAGCGCGGTGCCGGCCAGTCCGGTCAAGAGATGCAAGCACTCCCGCCTGTTCATTTCCCATAACACTCCATTACAAGTCCGCTTGCGAGCGGATGCGCTGTTCGCGCCTCCCCTCGGGCGGCTTCTTTCAAGTCTTGCTGCTTGCGACAGGCCGCCGCCGCGCCGGCGCGGCCTGATCGAGCGCCGGCGCCTGGAACGCGGCCACGGTCGCCTGCACCAATTGCTCGATGGCATTGGCGGGATCGTTGCCGTCGGCCTCGCCTCGCGACAGGCGTGAGACGCGATCCGGCGTCACCAGCGAGTAGTAGAGGGCGCCGAGCAGGAAGTGGCTGCGCCAGACGATGTCGGTGCGCGGAATGTGCGGCAGGCTGTCGTGAATCGCGTCGATGA
>Ga0310811_10006961_pt1 | contig 14452 bp, 13 predicted proteins | sample YCmetagenome_FD_207642 | JGI IMG/M metagenome (GOLD analysis project Ga0310811, IMG submission 207642) | Soil microbial communities from experimental microcosm in Duke University, North Carolina, United States - YC | ecosystem: Engineered > Artificial ecosystem > Soil microcosm > Unclassified ...
GCATGGTCGCCGTCGTCGTCTTCTCGGCGACGCTGTCGGCCAGCGAGTTCATCTACGCCCTGGCCTTCGTCTCCCGCACCAGCCAGAAGACGATCAGCGTCGGTGTCCCGACCGAGCTGGTCCGGGGGGACGTGTTCTTCTGGCAGTCGCTCCAGGCCGCCACCCTGCTGGTGGCCATCCCCATCGCCCTCGTCTTCAACGCCTTCTTGAAGCGCTTCATCGCCGGCTTCACGATGGGCGCGGTGAAGGGCTGACGGAGCAGGCGAGGGGGGCGAGGACAGCGGCGTCGGCTCCACTGCACAGCCGGCGCGACAGCCGCCGCCCGAAGTTGTTGGTCGGCGTCTCCACCAGGTGGTGGACGGCCACGGCGACCGACAACGAGGCCAGCACGGCGGTCGACACCGCCACGTAGTAGTTCCCCGTGACCAGGAAGATCGCCCGGGTGATCACGTACCCGTTGATCCCGTGCAGCAGGTACAGCGGGTAGCTGATGTTGCTCAACCGGTCGAGCCAGGCCGAGTAGGGCAACCCCTCCCGTGCCACGTACAACCCGCCGAACACCACCAGGGCGACCACCGCGGACGGGACGTAGATCGATGCCACCGGCCGGGCCGGCCCGTCGTGCAAGGCCAGGAGGTATAAGCCGAACAGCCCGAGCGCGGACCCGACACCCGCCGGTACCCCCCGGAGACCCCGGTACACGCAGTGGAAGACCACGCCGATGAGGATGAACACCACGTAGGTGGCGTTGAACCCGAGCCAGGACAGCGGGCTGGCCAGCGCCGCGCCTCGCGTCACCACGCACACGACAGCCAGGGCGGCGGCCACGACCGCCACCGCCCGAGACAGCAGCCAACCCCGCCACGCCGCCGCCCCGGCCACCACTGCGAGCAACAACCCGTTCGCCCCCGCGGCCCGGCGACCGTACGGCACAACCGCTCCCAGTGCCCGGGCCTGCACGGCCAGCACGGCCAGCGTCACCAGCAGGCAGACCCACAGGGTCGGGTACAGCCGGAAGAACCGGCGGACGACGAACCCCCGCCGGTCGATGCGCTCCAGCGAGAACGGGATCACGAACCCGCTGACCAGGAAGAACAGCAGGACTCCGATGGCGCCGGGCTCGATCCCATACCGGCCCAGCCACCGAAGGGCTCCCGCCCAGGGCACGGACGGCAACCCGGCGACCGGCGGGAACCCGGCCAGCGGGCGACCACGGCCGGCGACGAGGGGAACAGGTCGAAGAGGTGGGCGAACACGACGAGCAGGCAGGCCGGGCCGCGGATGGCGTGGGCGAACCACACCCGCGAGCGCGGGGCCACGGGGGCTACTCCTCGAGCAGGGAGCGGGCGGCGCGGACTATGTCGGCCGTCGTGACCGAAAGGGCCCGCTCCAGGCCGATCTCGAAGGGCAGGGCCGGGACGTCCGGCATGGCCAGCCGCCGCACCGGCGCGTCCAGGTCGTAGAAGGCCTCCTCGGCGACGAGGGCGGCCACCTCGGCCCCCACCCCGAAGCTGACGTTGTCCTCGTGGACGACCAGGACCCGGCCGGTGCGCACGGCCGAAGCCAACACCGTCACCGTGTCGAGGGGCGAGATCGTCCGCAGGTCGATGACCTCGACCGAGTAGTCCTCCTCGGCCAGCACCGCGGCCGCTTCCAGGGACAGGTGGCGGTGGAGGCCGTAAGTGACGAGGGTCATGTCGTCGCCCGGGCGGGCGATGTCAGCCACGCCGATCGGCACCCGCCAGTTGCCCTCGGGAACCAGGCCGGTGATCTTGCGGTAGGTCTTCTTGTGCTCGAGGAACAGGACCGGATCCGGGTCCTCGATGGCGCTGCGCAGGAGCCCGGCGACGTCGGCCGGCGTGGACGGCGCCACCACCTTCAAGCCGGCGACGTGGGCGTAGAAGGCCTCGACGGCCTGGGAGTGGTAGGGGCCCCGATGGCCGCCGCCCCCCCACGCGGTGCGTACGACGAGGGGAACGGCGAAGTCCCCGTTCGACCGGTAGTGGATCTTGGCCGCCTCGCTGACCATCTGGTCGAACGTCGAGTGCATGAAGTCGGCGAACTGGATCTCGGCCACCGGGCGCATCCCGGCCAGGGCCAGCCCCACGCCGATCCCGACGATGGACGACTCGGCCAGCGGCGTGTCCAGGACCCGCCCTTCGCCGTAGGCCTCCAGCAGCCCCTTGGTGGCCCGGAACACCCCCCCCAGCACGCCCACGTCCTCGCCGAGGACGACCACCCGCTCGTCCTCGCCCATCACGTCGTGCAGGGTCTGGCGCACGGTGTCGAGGACCGTGCGCTCGACCCCGCCGGCGGGCGGCGCCGCCGCGGCCGGATCCCCCGCCCGGCGCCTGATGGGCCGGGCGTACACCCGGCTCGACGCGGTGGCCGGGTCGGGAGCAGCGGCGGCCTCGGCCCGCCGGCAGGCATCGCCCACCTCGTCGCGGGCGGACTCCTCCAGCCGGGCCACGTCGGTAACGGAAAGCAGGCCCTGCTCGATCACGTAGTTCTTCAGCCGGGGAACCGGGTCCTTCTTGCGCCACGCCTTGACCTCCTCGCGGGACCGGTAGGTGCGGTCCTCGTCGTCGGTCGTGTGGGGCATCAGGCGGTAGGTCTTGGCCTCGATCAGGGTCGGGCCGCCACCGCCCCGGGCCCGGGCCACGGCGGCCTGGGTGGCGGCGTAGACGTCGAGGGTGTCGTTGCCGTCGACCACCACCCCGTCGAACCCGTAGGACGCGGCCCTGTCGGCCACGTCGGGCACCGCCGACTGCTTGCGCATACCGACCGAGATGGCGTAGCCGTTGTTCTCGCACACGAACACCGTCGGGAGCTGGTGGATGCCGGCGAAGTTGAGGGCCTCGTGGAAGTCGCCCTTGGATGCCGCCGCTTCGCCGAACCAGGTGACGGTCACCTTGCCGTCGCCCCGCAGGTTCGAGGCCAGGGCCAGCCCGGCGGCGTGGGGGAACTGGGTGCCGATCGGCGAGGAACCGGTGACGATGCCGAGGCGCTGGGAGCCCCAGTGGTTCGGCATCTGGCGAGCTCCGGAGTTGGGGTCGTCGCCCTTGGCCAGCACGGCCAGGAAGATCTCGTAGGGCGTCATGCCGAGGGTGAGCACGACGCCGACGTCCCGGTAGTACGGCAGGGCGATGTCGTGGCCGGCCCGCAGCGCCCACGCCGAGCCCACCTGGGCCGCTTCCTGGCCTTCGGCCGGGATGTAGAACCGGGCCTTGCCCGTGCGGGTCAGGTTCCACGCCTTTTGGTCCACGAACCGGGCCAGGAGCAGGGTCCGGTACATCCCGACCACGTCGTCGGCCGACAGCCCGAGCTGGACGTGGCGCGCCGGTGGGACGGCGCGGGACCGCGAACGTTCGTCGATGACCTTGGCCATTGGCCGCCTGTCTATCCGGGGGGGCGAATCTGATGCACGCCCGACAGGGCGGCGATGCGGCGTTCGGCCAGCCGTTCGGCCGCCTCCGCCGTCGTCACCCCGTCCGCCTCGGCCGCCTGCAGGACCGAGGTGATGGTGTCGAAGATGCGCCGCACCGCGGCGCCGGCCCGACCGGCGTGGTAGCCGCCAGGAGCCAGCTCTTCGGCGATGTTGACCAGCCCGCCGGCGTTGACCACGAAATCGGGCGCGTAGAGCACGCCGGCGTCAGCCAGCTGCCGGGCCGAGGTCGGCCCTTCCGCCAGCTGGTTGTTCGCGGACCCCACCACCGCCGCGCACCGTAGCTCGGGAATGGTGCCGCCGTTGAGCACCCCGCCCAAGGCGCAGGGCGAGTAGATGTCGCAGTCGACGGCATGGATCTTCTCGACGGGCGCGGTGTCCGCACCGGCTTCGGTCACGGCCCGCTCGACCGCGGCCGGGGTGACGTCGGCGACGGTCACCCGGGCCCGCTCCTCGGCCAAGTGGTTGACCAGGGCGATGCCCACCTTGCCCACCCCCGAGACCGCGATGTGGCGGCCGGCCAGGGACGTGTCACCCCAGAGCCGCAGGGCGACGGCCTTCATGGCCCACAGCACCCCGTAGGCCGTGGCGATGGAAGGGTCGCCGGAGCCGCCCAGCTCGGGGCTCACGCCGGTCACGAAGCGGGTCTCGCGGCGCACCAGGTCCATGTCCTGCTGGGTCGTCCCGACGTCCTCGGCAGTCAGGTAGCGGCCGCCCAGGGCGTCGACGTAGCGGGCGTAGGCTCGCAGCAACGCCTCGGTCTTGTCGCGGGCCGGGTCGCCGAAGATAACCGCCTTGCCGCCGCCCAGGTCGAGCCCGGCGGCCGCCGCCTTGTAGGTCATGGCCTTGGCCAGGCGCAGGACGTCCTCGAGGCCCTCGGCCTCGGTGGCGTACGGGTAGAAGCGCGTCCCGCCCAAGGCGGGGCCGAGCCGGGTGGAGTGGACGGCGACGATGGCCCGCAGCCCGGTGGCCCGGTCGTGGCAGAACACGACCTGTTCGTAGTCGTCCGCCCCGATGCGGTCGAAGACGTCCACCCGGGTCAGGCTACCGTCCCCTCGCCAACGGCCGGCCCGAGTGACTCAAGCCAGTCGATCCACCCGTTGAAATGAGGGCACGCCGCCCGCATCCGAACCAAGCCGACACGTTCGGCCAGAGCTGGCCCGTCCAGGGTCTTGCTGTACGTCGGGCAGGCGGCCAGGATCCGCTTCGACGGGGCTGATGCGGGGTCGTCGTTGACCAGCTCCGGCTCGCCCGCGGCGCCTAACGCACGGCGCATCGCGCCCTCCAGCAAGGGGGCAGCGAGGTAGTCGCCGCAGATCTCTGGCGCGCTGTAGAGGATCGCCTCGAACTCATGGAGGGCCAAATGGGCCCGGAACCGATGGTGCGCCACCTGCGAGGCGATCGCCGCTTCGACGTGCCGTACCCTCACGAAGGGCGATCCCGAGGGCCTGGTTGACATCCCCGGGACGTCCGCTGGCAACCCGTAGTAGTCGATGTGGGTCGTGACTGCGGCTGCCGAGCTGTCTCCTAACAGCAACCGGACATCTCGCTCGATCTGGGCCCAAGAGGTCACCCCGCCCTTGTGGTCGGGGCCGGCCGGCACCCTGCGTGTGACGACGAGCTTGGGAACGACGTGCACGCCAAGTCTCCACAGGTGCGGGCGGATGACCCGGGCAAGAAAGGCTTCCTCGGTCTGTCCCTCGACCAGAACATGCACGAGGTTCATACGCGGGGGGAGCTCAGTACGGCCGCCCGCCCAGGACGTTCTTCTCCCAGAGGTCGCCGACCGCGTACTCCTTCAGCCACAGCTGCAGCGCTTCCCAATTGGGCCGCTCGAACGTGGAGGCGCCGTCCCGCTGCTCCGTGACGATCACGTCCTCGGGATCGACCTGGTTGAGCAGCGTCACGGACTGCGTCGAGACGACGAGCTGCCTGGTGGCGGACGTGGCCCGAAGCATGTCCGCAAGTTGGGTGATAGCGAAGGGGTGAAGGCCCAGCTCGGGCTCGTCGACGACCACAACGGACGGTGGGTCCGGCTGGAGCAGCAGCGTGCTCAAGCAGATGAACCGCAGCGTCCCGTCCGAGAGGGTGTGGCCATTGAAGTACTGGTCAGACCCGGCCTGGCTCCACTCAAGCTGGATCCGGTCGGGATTCACCCGGTCCGGGCGCAGGTTGAAGTCCCGGAAGAACGGAGCCACAAGCCTGATGGAGTCGACGATGCGCCGGTAGTGGTCGGGGTGCGTCGATCGAAGCCTGAAAAGGAACGGCGCGAGGTTGGACCCGTCGGATCGCAGGAACTCGTCGTCCTGCAGTGGCTGCAGCTGCTTGGCGCCGGCTTGCGGGCTGGTGTCGTGGAAGTGGAAGACCCGCCAGGACAGCATCGCCTCGCGGCAGTACCGAGGGACGTTCTGCTCGGTCGCGGCGCGCTCCAGGTTCGATTCCAGTGCCCCTGACGCGATGGTGTAAGGGTGCAGGCCCGGATAGTGGTCACCTTCGAAGTAGCACGTCTCACGCTCGAAGACGAGGGTGTCACCGGAGACGGGGGCGAGGATCGCCTCGTACTGGTTGACACCGAAACGGGCGTGGAGGCGAAGCCGGCTGGTCTGCTTCGGGCCGCCGTGCAGGATGCTGGAGGCCCCCCCGCTCCGCCGCACCGCCAGCTGCAGGTTGCCGTTCACGATGGCGCCCAGCAGGCCGAATGCTCCGATGAAGTTGCTCTTCCCGGCGCCGTTGGCGCCGACGAGCACGTTCAGCCGCCGAAGTTCCAGATCACACGTGGCAATCGACTTGTAGCCTTCGATCTCGATGCGATCCAGCCGGCGGGGCATGACCGAATCCTATTGCTCGGGCAATCCCGATATATCTCGTTCAGCGCGGCTACTCGACGACGAGGGTGGCCATCTGGTGGGCCGGGTGGAGCTGGCAGAAGATCTTGAACGTGCCGGGCTTGCCGGCGCTGAACTTGACCTTGAGCGGCTTCCCCGGCTCCACGGTGTCGTGGATGCCGTAGCCCTCGATGGAGAAGCCGTGGGTCGTCGCCGTGCTGTTCCCGACGTCGAGGGTGACGTTGTCGTCCTTGTGCACGGTGATCTTGTCGGGCGAGAAGCCGGCACCGGCCCCGACCGTGGCCGCGTTGATCGAGCGGACCACGTCGGCGTGGCCGCCACAGCCGGTGAGGAAGAGGGCAGCCACCACAGGGGCGGCGACGAAGAGACGTCGAATGCGGTGCACGTGGTCGGGACCGGTGTCGATCCGGTGACCTCGCGCTTTTCAGGCGCGCGCTCTACCAGCTGAGCTACCCGACCAGATGGGGACAATTGCCTACTGCGCGGTCCTGACGAGATTTGAACTCGCGACCTCCGCCTTGACAGGGCGGCGTGCACTCCAAGCTGCACCACAGGACCCTGCGATGACGGAGCAAGACTAGCCGGACGGCACGGGTGACCGCCTCAGGGATACGGCCACGGCCAGCAGGGCCAGCCCGTAGGACAGGCGGCCGATGGCCACGGCGTGGGGCGAGTCGAGGATCACGGCGAAGAAGTACGGGTAACCGGCGACCGCGACCGCGGCCCAGGCCGGCCGGGCCGCCACCGCCGCCACCGCCAACAGGGTCACCGCGTACCAGGGCTGGACCGGGGTCACGGCCAGGAGCAGGGCCCCCATGAGCAGGGCGGCGGCCTCGGGCGCGGGCGGACGGCGGACCACGACCCAGGCGGCCGCCGCGGCCAGGGCGGCGAAGGCCAGCACGCCGGTGGGGCCGGCGGGCAGGTGGAGCAGGCCAGCCAGCAGGTACCGGCCGCCCTGGTCGTAGTGCTCCTCCTTCAGGTAGCCGGGCAGGTACCCGATCACCTTGGGCCCGACCACGGCCAGATGCGGCAGGTAGGCCAGGGCGACCACCGCGGCCGCCGACGCCACCACCCGCGCCACCCACGCTCGCGCCTGCGCATGGCGGCCGGCGGCAACCACCAGGGCCAGTCCCAGCAGGGCCGGGTAGAGCTTGACCAGGGTGGCCACGCCGAGCAGGGCGCCGGCCCACCCCGGCCGTCGCCGGGCGGTGGCCAGCAGGGCGAGGACGACGGCGAGGGCGGCCAGGCCGTCGACGTGGCCGTTGTTCACCACCTCGATCACGGCCACCGGCGACAGGGCGTACAGCGCCGTCCACCGCTCGTCCTTGCCCCAGGCCCGCAACACCTGGGGCAGCAGGGCGACCAATCCCACGTCGACCAGCAGCCCGGCCACCTGCCACGCCTTGTGGTGGGCACCGATCCCGGCCATCCGGTAGACGACGGTGAACCACGCCTCGGCCACGGGCGGGTAGATGGTGTGGACGAGGACGCGGTTGATGCGGCTGCAGCCCTCGGGCCGCTGGATGCGGGCGCACTCCTGCGCATCGGGCCACAGCCACCGCTCCCGGAGGTGGGCCAGGTGGGCGGAGCTGGGCGTGTACCGGTACGGGTCGGTCCCCGAGAGCTGGACGCGGGCGTCCCAGGAGTAGCGGAACAGGTCGTCGGAGGTGACCGGGGGGCCGGCCAGGGCGCCCAGGCGCAGGACGACGGCGGCGGCGAACACCGCGGGCAGGGCGATCCGGCGGGGCAGGCGGAGGGCGCAGGCCACCCCGACGGCCCACACGGCAGCCCACAGGGCCAGGGGGACGAGCAGCGCCCAGCGGGCATTGCGGATGGGCTGCGACGTGGCGAAGACGACCGACAGCACCGTCCCGGCGGCGACCGCGGCCCCGAAACCGGCGAGGGCGGCCCGGGAGACGTCGGTGGGGCGCTCAGGCGCGCTGAGCGGCATGGGCGAACTCGGCCATGCCGGCGGCGAAGCCCACCTCGGCCACGAACCCCAGGGCGTCGGCGGCCCGGTCCGGCGAGGCCACGATGTGGCGGACGTCGCCGAGCCGCCACTTGCCGGTGATCACCGGGCCTAGCGACGGGTCGACCGCGGCGGTCAAGGACCGGGCCATGTCGGCCACGGTATGGGGCGTCCCGCTGGCCACGTTGAACGCCGCGAACGTCCCGATGCCGCCGGGCGCGGCGGTGAGGGCCAGCACGTTGGCCCGGGCCACGTCGGTCACGTGCACGAAGTCGCGGGCCTGCTCGCCGTCCTCGAACACTTCGGGGACGCGACCGGCGGCCAGGGCGCTGCGGAAGATCGACGCCACTCCCGCATAGGGCGTGTCCTTGGGCATCCGGGGGCCATAGACGTTGTGGTAGCGGAGGGCGACGGCACTGGCCCCGGCCTCCCGGGCCCACACCGAGCACAGGTGCTCCTGATGCAGCTTGGTCGCGGCGTAGATGTTGCGAGGGTCGACCGGGGCAGCCTCGTCGATCACCGCCCAACGGGCCCGCTCGTCGCACCCGTCGACCGGGCAGGGCGGGTCGAACCGCCCGGCCGCCAGGTCGGCCTCCGTGCGGGGAGCGGGGCGCACGTCGCCATGGGCGGCGCACCGGTACCGCCCCTCGCCGTACACCACCATGCTGCTGGCCAGTACGAACCGCCCGGTGAACGACCGCCGCCACAGGGCTTCGAGGAGGCGGGCCGTGCCGGTGTCGTTGTCCTTCACGTAACCGCCGACGTCGCCGAAGTCCACGCCCAGGCCCACCTTGGCCGCCTGGTGGCAGACGGCGTCCACCCCGGCCACCGCGGCCTCGGCCACGCCCGGCTCGGCCAGGTCGCCGACCAGCAAGTCGGCCCGTCGGTCGAGCTCGGCGGGCCGCCCGACGGCGTGGGCGACGAGGCTGTCGACCACTCGGACCTCGGCCCCGCCGGCCAGCAGCTGGTCGACCACGTGCGACCCGATGAAGCCGGCGCCCCCGGTGACCAGGACCTTCATGCCGTGGCCGCCAGCGGGAGGGAAATGGTGAACCGGCACCCCTGGCCCTCGTTCTGCACGCTGATCTCGCCGTGGTGGGCCTCGACCAGGCCGCGGGCCACGGCCAGCCCTAGGCCGGCGCCGCCATCGCCCGGGGTGCGAGCGGCGTCGCCCCGGTAGGCCAGCTCGAACACCCGGGGCAGGTCGGGGGCGGGAATGCCGCCGCACCCGTCCCGGACGGACACCAGCGCGGCCTGGCGATCCTCGTCGATGCCGGCGTCCACCCAGATCGTGCCGCCCCGAGGGGTGTGGCGGATGGCGTTGTCCAGAAGGTTGCGGACGACCCGCGCCATCTCGGGGATCGACAGCTCGACGACCGGCGTGGGGGTGGCGACCTCGCCGCGCAGGTCGATCCCCTTGGCCCCCGCGGCCATCGACACGCCGGCCACCGCGTCGGAGATCAGCTCGTCCAAGGCGATCTGTTCGAGGTCCAGGTTCACCGCACCGGCCTGGATGCGGGACAGCTCGAACAGGTCGTCGACCAGGCCGGCCAGCCGATCGGTCTCCCGGCCCATCGTCCGGTAGTAGCGGGCGACGGTCTCGGCGTCGTCGACCACGCCGTCCTCCAGCGCCTCGACCATGGCCCGGATGCCGGCCAGCGGGGTGCGCAGGTCGTGCGAGACCCAGGCCACCAGCTGCCGGCGGCTGTCCTCGGCCGCCGCCGCCTGCTCCCGGGTCTCGGCCAACCGGGCCAGTGCACCCTCCAGCTCGGCGGCCAGGCGGACGAGCTCGCTCGGGCCCCGGGGGCCGCCGCCGCGGACGAGCGACGGCGCCGCCGCCCCGTCGTCACCGATCCGCTGGGCCAGGTCGCCGAGGGAGGTGCTGGCCGCGGCCACCCGCTGGCCGAGGGCGAGGGCGGTGACCAGCCCGACCGTCCCGGCGGCCACAGTGACGACCAGCAGGGCCCGCAGGTCGTGGGCCGAGATGAACATCGTCGTCGCGGTACCGATCAGGGCGACGGTCACGGCCAGCACCGGCGCCAGGGCGGCGATGCCGGCCTGCACCGCCAGCCGGGCGTGGCGCAGGACGCGCAGGAGCGTGGCCGCGACCACCCCGGCCACCGCGGCCGAGCCCAGGCTCCAGCTGAGCACCAGGCCTGTGTTCCACGCGTCCCAGCGGGCGTCGGCGGCCAGGGCGACAGCCACGCCAACCCCGAGCAGGGCGACGGCGGCCAGGGCCAGGGAAGCCTTGCGGTTCTGGATGCTCACGGCTCGAACCGGTAGCCGACGCCCCACACCGTGCAGACGTGGCGAGGGTGGGCGGCGTCGACCTCGACCTTCTCCCGCAGGCGACGGACGTGCACCGTCACCGTCGACGTGTCGCCGTAGGCGAAGCCCCACACCTGGTCGAGCAGCTCCTCCCGCCGGAAGGCCCGGCGGGGGTGGCGCATGAGGTGGACGAGCAGGTCGAACTCCCGTGACGTGAGCGACACCAGCTCGCCGTCGCGCCGGGCCTCGTGGGCGACTGTGTCGACCTCCAGGGTGCCGGTGCGCAGGACGGTCGGCCCTGCCCCGCTGGCCGCCACCGAACCGGAGGCCCGGCGGAGCACGGCCTTGATCCGTGCCGTCAGCTCCCGGGGGGAGAAGGGCTTCGACACGTAGTCGTCCGCCCCGAGCTCGAGGCCGACGATCCGATCGGCCTCCTCGCCGCGGGCGGTGAGCATGATCACCGGGACAGGGGCGGTGGCCCGCAGCCGCCGGCACACCTCGAAGCCGTCGAGCGACGGGATCATCAGGTCCAGCACCACCAGTTCGGGCGGGTCGGCGAGCGCCCGCTCCAGGGCGACGGCACCGTCGAAGGCCACCTCGACCACGAAACCCTCCCGTTCGAGGTACCGCGTCACCACCTCGGACACCGTCGGGTCGTCCTCCACCACCAGGATGCGCGGCGGCGACGCGGTCGTGGACACAGGTCGATTGTGCCCCACCCCCGGTCCAGCGACCGGTTGGCGACGAAGAGTTCACCGTTTCGTCAGGACTTCTCACCAAGTCGTAAGGCGGGGAGCGGGCAGACTCCGTCCATGCCTCACGTCGTCATCCCCGTCCTCAACGAGGCCACCGCCCTGCCCGCCCTGTTGCGGGCCATGCCCCCCGGCTACACCGCGGTCGTGGCCGACAACGGGTCGACCGATGGCTCGGGCGACATTGCCCGCCGGTTGGGCGCGCTGGTGGTCGAGGAGCCGGCCAGGGGTTTCGGCGCCGCCTGCTGGGCCGGGCTGGTCGCCGCCGCCCCACAGGATGGGGTCGTGTGCTTCATGGACGGTGACGGGTCGCTCGACCCTGCCGACCTCCCCCTGGTGGCCGGCCCGGTGCTGGCCGGCGACGCCGACCTCGTCCTGGGCGCCCGGCGGCCCACCGCCGCCGGAGCGTGGCCGGCCCATGCCCGGGCCGCGAACCGATTCCTGGCCTTCGAAATCCGGCGGCGCACGGGCCGGAAACTGCGGGACATCGGGCCCATGCGGGCCGCCCGGCACGCCGACCTGCTGGTCCTCGGCATCGAGGATCGCCGGTTCGGCTGGCCGCTGGAGATGGTCCTGCGGGCCGACCAGGCGGGCTGGCGCATCAGCGAGGTCCCGGTGCCGTACGCCCCCCGCACCGGCCGGTCGAAGGTGACCGGCACCGTGTCGGGGACCATGCGGGCGGTGCGGGACATGGGCCGGGTGCTGGCGTCGTGAACGTGCTGGTGATGGCCAAGGCCCCCGTCGCCGGGCGGGTCAAGACCCGGCTGTGCCCTCCGTGCACCCCCACCGAAGCGGCCGAGATCGCCGAGGCCGCCCTGGCCGACACCCTCGACGCAGTCAGCCGGTGCCGCGCCGATCGCCGGGTGATCGCCCTCGAGGGCGCACCGGGCCGCTGGCTGCCCCCGGGGTTCGTCGTCGTGCCCCAGTGCGCCGGTCCCTTCGACCTGCGACTGACGGCGGCGTGGGCGACGACCGGCGGCGGGACGGTCCAGATCGGCATGGACACCCCCCAGGTCACGCCGGCCTTGCTCGACGGCGCCCTCGCCACCCTCGACGACCACACAGCCGCGCTCGGCCCCGCGGCCGACGGCGGGTGGTGGGCGATCGGGCTTCGGCGGGCCGACGCCCGCGCCTTCGCCGGGATCCCGATGAGCACGGCTCGCACGGGCCTCGACCAGTTGGCCCGGCTTCGCGCCCTCGGCCACGACGTCGCCCTGCTGCCCACCCTGGTCGACCTGGACCGGATCGACGACCTAGAGGCGGTGAGCGACGGCCCCCGTACACGCGCCGTCGCCACCCGGCTCGGCCTGCTCCCCCAGCCGATCGGGGCTCGCTGACATGGCCGTCCTGCAGGCCGATCCGGCCCGGTCGCACCCCGTGTTCGGCCCGCCGGTCGTCCTGCGCACCCACACGGGCGAGACCCTCGACCTCGACCTCAACCGCTGGCACGACCCGGCCACGGCCGAGGAGGCCGCGCTGCTGGCCACCGTCGACGGGCCAGTCATCGACCTCGGGTGCGGCCCGGGCCGGCTCGTCGTCAGCCTGGCGTCGCGGCGGGTGCCGGCGCTCGGCGTGGACTCGTCGCCGGCCGCCGTCGCCCTGGCCCGGGGGCGGGGCGCGACCGTCCTGCAGCGGGACATCTTCGGGCCCCTCCCCGGCGAGGGCCGGTGGGCGACGGCCCTGCTCTTCGACGGGAACGTGGGGATCGGCGGCGACCCCACCCGCCTGTTGGCCCGCTGCCGCCAGCTCACCGGCGGGCGGGGCCAGGTTCTGGCCGAGGTGCAACCCCCCGGCACCGGTTGGCGGCGGCTGACCGCCTGGTTCGAGCGCGACGGCCGCCGCAGCGAGGCGTTCGGCTGGGCGGTGGTGGGGGCGGACGCCATCGCCGGCTTGGCCCGCCAGGCCGGCCTGCGCGTCGCCAGCCTGCTGGAGGTGCCCTCGGGCCGGTGGTTCGCCCACCTCGAGGCCACCTCATGAGCTTGAGGATGCCGGAGCGGGTGCGGCGGTACACGACCGACCCGGACCAGCCCCTGCGCCAGGGCGCCTACGCCTCGCCGCTGCGCGACGAGCGCCTCGCCGCCATCCTCGGGGCCAGCCTCGGGATCCTGTTCTCGATCTGCTTCGTCACCGGGCTGTACTCCCATCTCCAGCAGAACCCACAGTCGTGGTTCCCGATCCCCGCCCGGCCGGCGGGGCTCTACCGGTTCACCCAGGGGCTGCACATCGCCTCCGGCATCGCCTCGATCCCCGTCCTCATCGCCAAGCTGTGGCTGGTCTGGCCCCGGTTCGTCGCCTTCCCCGTCGCCAAGCGGGTCAGCCACGTGGTGGAGCGGATCGGGCTGTTCCCACTTGTCGCCGGGGGCATCTTCATGACGTTCTCCGGGGTGGCCAACATCGCCCAGTGGTACCCGTGGCGGTTCTCGTTCCGGGCCTCGCACTTCTGGATGGCCTGGGTGACCATGGGGGCGATCGTCGCCCACGGCGGGGCCAAGTGGGCCATCGCCCGCCGCACCCTCACCCGCCCGTCCCGGCGGCCGGCCCTGGCCGCCGCCGACCCCGTCCTCGGGACAGTGGCCGAGGCGGCGGCGGGCGACCCGGCCGGCGGCGGGCTCACCCGGCGTGGCCTCCTGGCCACGGTCGCCGGTGCGTCCGGGCTGCTGACCCTCACCACGGTCGGCCAGACGTTCCACCCGCTGCGCCGGCTCTCCCTGCTGGCGCCCCGCGACCCTGACGTCGGGCCGCAGGGTCGGCCGGTCAACCGGGGGGCGGCGAACGCCGGCGTGATCGACCTGGCCCAGTCCCCCGACTACCGGCTCGAAGTCACCGGCAAGGTGGGTCGGCCCCTGTCGCTCACCGTCGACCAGCTGCAGGCCTTGCCCACCCACTCGGCCGAGCTACCCATCGCCTGTGTGGAGGGATGGAGCTACTCGGCGGGCTGGAGCGGCGTGCGCGTCCGGGACCTCCTGGCCATGGCCGGGGCGGATCCCCACCGGACCGTCCTCGTCGAGTCCCTGGAGCCGAACGGGGCGTACCGCACGTCGACCCTGAACTCCGGCCAGGCCGCCGACCGGGACACCCTGCTCGCCACCCACCTCGACGGGCAGGTGCTGGCCGTCGACCACGGCTGCCCGTGCCGGCTCATCGCTCCCAATCGGCCCGGGGTCCTCCAGAC
>Ga0310811_10006962_pt1 | contig 14450 bp, 13 predicted proteins | sample YCmetagenome_FD_207642 | JGI IMG/M metagenome (GOLD analysis project Ga0310811, IMG submission 207642) | Soil microbial communities from experimental microcosm in Duke University, North Carolina, United States - YC | ecosystem: Engineered > Artificial ecosystem > Soil microcosm > Unclassified ...
TGTTGTCCGGCTTGACGCTTCCGCCGTAGACGATGCGGCACTGCTCGGACGGCTCGGCGCCAAACCACTGCTGCAGGCGTTTGCGAATGTGACCGTGCGCCTCGGCCGCCTGGGCGGGCGTCGCGTTTCGTCCCGTACCGATCGCCCACACCGGCTCGTAGGCGATCACCAACTGCACGAGCCGATCGGAGGTGACGCCATCGAAACCATCCTTGATCTGGCGATCGAGCACGCTGAACGTCTCGCCGCGCTCGCGCTGATCGAGTGTCTCGCCGATGCAGGCGATCGGCGTCAGACCGCCCGCAAACGCCGCGGCGATCTTCCGATTCACCGATGCGTCGGTCTCGCCAAAGAGCGTGCGCCGCTCCGAGTGTCCGACGATCACGTACTCGGCGCCGGTCTCGGCGATCATCGCGCCGCTGACCTCGCCGGTGAACGCACCCTGTCGCTCCCAGTACAGATCCTGTGCAGCGATGCCAACATTGCTGTTGCGCGCCGCCTCCGCCGCTGCATGCAGCGCGGTAAACGGCGGCGCGACGACAATCTCGACATCGGAGATGTCCTTCACCAGGCTGCGGAACTCCTTGACGTAGGCGACCGTCTCCGTGACGGTCTTGTGCATTTTCCAGTTGCCGGCGATGAAGGGTGTTCTCATTATTTTTCCGGCAGAGCGGCCACTCCCGGCAGCGTCCGGCCGCTGAGGAATTCGAGAGAAGCGCCGCCACCGGTCGAGATGTGCGTGATGCGATCCTCGACGCCCGCCTTTTTCACGGCGGCGATCGAATCACCGCCGCCGACGATCGTGGTGCCGGTGACGTTGGCGACCGCCTGCGCGACCGCAACGGTCCCTTGCGCGAACGCGTCGATCTCGAACACGCCCATCGGTCCGTTCCAGACCACCATCCGCGCATCGTGCAGTGCGTCGGCGTACGCCTTTGCGGTGCGCGGGCCGATATCCAGACCCATGCGCTCCCCTATTTTCGGATCATCAACGCCGAGCGTCTCGGCCGGCGCGCCCGCCTCGAGCTTCGGCGCAACGACATGATCAGTCGGCAGCATCAGCGCGAGACCGCGCGCCTTGGCCCGATCCAGGATGTCGCGTGCCGCATCCTGCTTGTCGTCCTCGACCAGTGACCTGCCGACCGGTTTGCCCTGCGCCTTGAAAAACGTGTACGCCATAGCGCCGCCGATGAGCAGCCGATCGACGCGCGGGATGAGATTCTCGATCACTTCGATCTTGTCCGAGACCTTCGCGCCACCAAGCACGGCGACGTACGGACGGGCAGGGTTGCCAACCGCCTCGCCGAGATAGCGCAGCTCGCTCTCCATCAGAAGCCCCGCGCCCGCCTCGCGCAGAAACCGGACGATCGCCTCGACCGACGCATGCGCACGGTGTGCCGCGCCAAACGCATCGTTGACGTAGACGTCGGCAAGCGAGGCGAGCTGCGCCGCGAAGTTTTCGTCGTTCTTTTCCTCTTCGGGATGAAACCGCAGGTTCTCGAGCAGCACGACACCGCCGTCGGGCAGCGCTTTGACGGCATTGCTCGCCGCCGCTCCCACGCAATCCTCCGCGAATGCCACATCCTTCCCAAGCAACTCGCTGGTGCGTGCTGCGACAGGACGAAGGCTCATCTCCGGATTCGGCTTGCCCTTCGGCCGTCCAAGATGCGAAGCAAGGATGACAGCGGAGGCACCAGCTTCCAGCGCATATTTGATGGTCGGCAGTGAAGCCGCGATGCGCGTATCGTCGCCGATGACACCGCCCTTCAGCGGCACGTTGAAGTCGACGCGGATAAAGACGCGCCGCCCCTTCACATTCAGGTCGCGGATCGTCTTCTTCACAACCCGCGCTTGACCATCCTCAGAAGCAGATCGACGCAGCGGCTCGAATAGCCCCACTCGTTGTCGTACCAGGAGAGGACCTTCACGAAATCGCCGTCGATGACCGCCGTGTAGGCGCTGTCGACGATCGACGAATTCGGATTCTTCCTGAAGTCAATGGAGACGAGCGGCTCGTCGGTCACCGCGAGAATTCCTTTCAGTTTCCCGCATGCCTCGGCCTTCAGCGCGGCGTTGACCTCCTCGGCTGTCGTCTTCTTCTCGACGATTGCGTTCAGGTCCACGAGCGAAACGTTCGGCGTCGGCACGCGCATGGCAATGCCGTCGAACTTGCCCTTCAGCTCCGGCATCACCTCGCCGACCGCGGTCGCCGCGCCCGTGGTCGTGGGGATGATCGAGACCGCCGCAGCGCGTGCACGCCGCAGGTCTTTGTGCGGCAGGTCCAGCAGGTTCTGATCGTTGGTGTACGAGTGCACCGTCGTCATCCACGCTTTCTTGATGCCGAAGCGCTCGTGCAGCACCTTCGCCAGCGGCGCGAGGCAGTTGGTGGTGCACGACGCGTTCGAAATGATGTGGTGCTTCGCGGGATCGTACTTCTCGTCGTTGACGCCGAGGACCACGGTGATATCGGGGCCTTTCGCGGGCGCGGTGATGATCACCTTCTTGGCGCCGGCGGCGATGTGCTTGGCCGCATCATCACGCTTGGTGAAGAGGCCGGTCGATTCGAACACGACGTCGACGCCGAGGTCCCTCCACGGCAGCTGCGCGGGATCCTTCACGGAGAGCACCTTGAACTCGTCGCCGGCGACGGTGATGCCGTCGGCCGTGGCGCGCACATCCTCATCGAGATTGCCGAGCACCGAGTCGTACTTGAGCAGGTGAGCGAGGGTCGCTGCGTTGGTCAAATCGTTGACCGCGACGAAATCGATCTCCTTGTTCCCCAACGCGGCGCGCATGATGTTGCGTCCGATGCGCCCGAACCCATTGATCCCCACTCTGACTGCCATCGATCTCTCTCCATGGGCCGATCTAAAGGTCGGCCCCTACAGCGATTGGTAAAACACTCGATTGTAGTAACGCGCGTTGAACAGGGTCAATGCGCGCGTTATACTGCAATCACGATAAGAGCTTTCGTCTCCACAACTTAGCGTGTATCTCCTCTACAGCGTTTTGACGCTCGTCGTCTTCGTGCTGGCCTCGCCCTACTTTCTCTATCAGGCGCTGCGCCACAACAAGTACGTTGGCAGCATCGGCCAGCGGCTCGGCTATCTGCCGATCTCGTTCAATCTCGACGGCGACGAATCGATCTGGGTGCATGCCGTGTCGGTCGGCGAAGTGTTGAGCGCGCGGCCGCTCATCACGGAGCTGCGTGCCCGCTATCCGAAACTGCGTCTGTTTCTCTCGACGACGACGCTGACAGGGCAGCAGCTGGCGCGCCGCAGCGTGTCGGACGTGGATGCAGTGTTCTACTTTCCGTTCGACTGGACATTCACGGCGCGCCGCACGCTGAACGTCGTCAAGCCGCGGCTGTTCGTGATGATGGAGACGGAGATCTGGCCGAACCTGCTGCGCGAGTGCAAGCGGCGCAGCGTCAAGACAGTCATGGTCAACGGCCGCATCTCGTATCGATCGTTTCCGCGCTACCGGATGATTCGCCCGTTCATCAAACGCGTGCTGGCGGACATCGATCGGTTCTGCGTGCAGGGTGAGGAGACGTCGCGGCGGCTGGTCGAGCTGGGCGCGGATCCTTCGCGCGTAACGGTGACGGGCAGCCTGAAGTTCGATTCCCTCGAGTCGTCGCCGACGCCGGGTCGCGGCCGCGAGCGCGTGCTGCGCTTCTTCCGTATTCCGCCGCACCGGCCCGTGATTATCGCGGGCAGCACGTTGAAAGGCGAAGAGGAGCCGGTGATTCGTGCGTTCAACCGCGTGCGCGCGTCGGGCGTAAACGCGCTGCTGATCATCGCGGCGCGGCATCCGGAGCGGTTTGACGAGGTGGAGCGCGTCTGCCGTCAGGAAGGATTGTCCGCGCTGCGCCGGACGGAGCTGCCGATCGATGCGGAGCCGCGCGCCGATGCCGTGGTCCTCGACACCATCGGCGAGCTTGCGCAGCTGTATCAGATCGCCACCGTCGTGTTCGTCGGCGGAAGTCTCGTCCCCGCCGGAGGCCACAACATCCTCGAGCCCGCGCTCTACGGGAAACCGATCATCTTCGGCTCGCACATGCAGAACTTCGGCGAGATTGCAGAAGCGTTTCTCAGCAACGGCGCGGCTATCCAGGTGCGCTCGGGCGGCGAGCTCGAGGAAGCGATGCTGAGTCTCATTGGCGATCCGGTGCGCCGTGCACGCGTCGGCGCGGCGGCAAAGGCGCTGGTCGAATCGAACCGCGGCGCGCGCGATCGGACGCTGGCGGTCATCCGCGATCTGATGCCGCCCGACCGCGAAGGTGTGGTCCGCCCATTCCGCGTAGTCCATTGACCGATCTGCTCAGCGGCGCCTACGGGCGCGTGGCGCTCATGCGCCGCGCCTGGTACACGCGTCCGGGTCGGCGCCGCCGCCTGAATCACCGCGTCATCAGCGTTGGTAATCTCTCGATGGGCGGCAGCGGCAAGACGCCCGTCGCCGAGGCGCTCGCGCGTCTACTCCGCGCCCGCGGTGAGCGTCCGGTCATTCTGACGCGCGGCTATGCTCGCCGAGAGCCGACGGAAGGCGTGCTCGTGGTCAGTGACGGCACGCGCCTGCGCGAGCCCGTATCACGCTCGGGAGATGAGCCGCAGCTGCTCGCGCGCAAGCTGCAGGATGTTCCGGTGCTGGTGTCGACGGATCGCTACATTGCAGGACTGTTTGCCGAGCAGTACTTCCATCCGAGCGTCAGCATCCTGGACGATGGATTTCAGCATCTGACGCTGGAGCGAGACATCGATCTGCTGCTCGTGTCGACCGCGGACCTGACGGATCGCGTCATTCCGGCAGGCCGCCTGCGGGAGCCGCTCAGTTCCGCGCGTTTCGCGGATGCCGTTCTCGTGAACGGCGGCGAGGAGGAGGCCGCTCACGTCGCTGCAGCGCTCGGAGTGCCGACCGTGTTCCGCGTTGTGCAGCATTATGGAGATCTCGCAGGGCGAGGCTTGTCGGCCTCGCTCGGCGCGCCTGACAAGGCGCGCCCTGCCGTCGCCTTCGCCGGCATCGCGCGACCCGGGCGCTTCTTCAATGCGCTGCGATCGCTCGGATACGACGTTGCGCGTGAGCTGACGTTTCCAGATCACCACTGGTACACGCCGCGCGATATCGAGACGATCCGCGCCGCGGCGCGCGACGCGGGCTCGCCACTGATCATTACGACCGAGAAGGATGCGGTGCGGTGCGACATGGACGCCGCCGTGCTGCCGATGACCGTGTCCATCGAACCCGCCGCCGAATTCGAATCGTGGCTCATGGATCGCATGTGATTAGAGCCGTCGAATTCGCGGCGGTGCGGATCGTCGCCGCAGTCGTTTCGGTGCTTCCGATACCGGTCGTTCGCAGCCTGGGTGCGGGCATCGGCCGCGCTGCGTATCTCGTGGATCGCACGCATCGTCGAGTAGCCATGAAAAACCTGGCGGCGGCGTTCCCCACGCGGCCGGAGGCCGAGCGCCGTGCGCTCGCGCGAGCGATGTTCGCGCATTTTGGCAGCCTGCTGCTCGAGTTGCTGAAGTTCAGCACCTACACGCACGAACAGATGGTTGCGGCGGTCGATGTCGAAGGTGATGAGCGTGTGCGCAACGCCTACGAGCAGGACCGCGGCGTTCTATTTTTTACGGGACACTTCGGCTACTGGGAAATCCACGCGCTGGTCGAGCCGCTGATCCACCCGCCGATCTCAGTGCTGGCGCGCCCGCTCGATAATCCACAGCTGCACGACATGCTCGAGCGGATTCGCACGAAGACCGGCAACTCGGTGATCTACAGGGAAGGCGCGGTTCGGAAAGTGCTGCGCGAGCTTGCGGCCAATCACGGCGTGGCGCTCCTCATCGACCAGCATCTGCACACACCGGACGCGGTTTTCGTCGATTTCTTCCAGCGTGCCGCGGCCACCACCTCGGCGCTGGCAGCGCTGGCGCTGCGAACCGGTGCACCCGTTATTCCCGTATTCGCCCTGCCGTTGCCGCACGGGCGCTACCGTCTCGTCTACGAGCATCCTGTCGATCCGCCGCAGACCGAATCACCAGACGCCATTCGCGACTTCACACAACGCTGCACCGACGTGCTCGAGATGTACGTGCGGCGTCATCCGGAGCTGTGGCTCTGGATGCATCGGCGGTGGCGGGATGGCTGACGCACGGCCGCTGCTGGTGCTCGCGCCCAACTGGCTGGGCGATGCGGTGATGGCGCTGCCGGCTATCCGCGATCTGAAACGTCACTTCGCGGATCGATCGCTGATTGTTGCCGCGCGTCCGAGCGTGGCCAGCCTGTTCACAATGGCGTCGGACGTCGCGCAGACTGTGAAGCCCGACGCGGCCGAAATTCGCGTCGCAGATCCGTCCATCGCTGTGCTCTTCCCGAATTCGTTCGCGAGCGCATGGCTGCTGCGCCGTGCAGGCGTGCACGAGCGCTGGGGCTACGCAACCGATATGCGCACCTGGATGCTGACGCGCGCGGTGCGCCGATCGACCGCGCGCCTGCATCAAGGCGAGTATTACCAGCATCTCGTGCGCGAGCTCGGCATCGCAACCGGGCCGCTCGAACCGGTCATTGAGGTTCCCGCGCTGGCGATAGAAGACGCCCGGCGGTTGCTCGGACAACATGGTTGGGAGGAGAGCGCACCCCTCGTGGCGTTGGCGCCGGGCGCTGCCTATGGGAAAGCGAAGCAGTGGATTCCCTCGCACGTCGTCACTCTCGTCTCTGATCTGGCAGATCGAGGCGTCACCTGCGCGCTTGTCGGCAGCCACGGCGACGCGGAGACGACGCGCGCGATTCGCGATGCGGCGCCGGGCGAATGCCGGACTGGCATCCTCGATCTCGCGGGCGCGACGACGCTGCCGGTACTCGCGGCCATTCTCAGCCTGTCGTCGGCCTGTGTCTCCAACGATTCCGGCGCCATGCACCTCGCTGCCGCTGTTGGCGTGCCCGTGGTCGGCATCTTCGGCCCAACAAACGACAAAGCGACCTCACCGCTGCCGCGCGCAGGCGTGCCGACAGAGGTGGTGACCACTCCGGTGTGGTGTCGGCCATGTATGCTTCGTGAATGCCCTATCGATCATCGCTGCATGACCGGCATTGAGCCGGCGCGCGTCCGCGACGCCGTCGATCGCATCGCGCGGGTAACCGCCTGATGCGGCCGGCAGTCTTTCTCGATCGCGACGGCACGATCATCGAAGAGCGCGGTTACCTCGATCGTCTCGATCTGCTGGAGCTCTATTCGTACACCGCGGATGCGCTACGGTTGCTGAATCGCGCCGGCTACATGACGGTGGTGGTGACGAATCAGGGCGGCATCGGCCGGGGCATCATCGACGAACCGTTCCTGCATCGGGTTCACGAGACAATCGATGCGCGGCTTGCCGCCGGCAACGCGCGCATCGATCGCTATTACTTCTGCCCGCATCATCCGGACGCGGTCGTCCCCGAGCTGCGCGTCAAGTGCACGTGCCGCAAGCCGGCAGCCGGCATGATCGAGCAGGCATGTCGCGAGCTGTCGCTCGATGCCAAGCGCTCGTTCACCATCGGCGATCGCCGCCTCGACGTCGCGGCGGGCAGGCACGCAGGGACGCGAACCATTCTCGTGCGCACGGGTCACGGCGCGCACGAAGAAGCGATGCCGCCCGGCAACACGCATCCCGATGCTATCCTCAACAATTTGATGGAGGCGGTCGGTTGGATTCTGCGGACGTCCTCGCGCTGATCGACGAGCTGCCTGGTCGTCGCGTGGCAGTCATCGGCGACGCGATTGCAGACGAATTCGTTTATGGGCGTGTCGCCCGCGTGTCGCGCGAGGCGCCGGTGCTCATTCTCGAATACGACACCACTCAGGTGCTGCCCGGCGGCGCAGGCAACGCGGCAAACAACGTGGCGGCCATCGGCGGATCGGCGCTTCTGGCTACGGTGATTGGGCGCGACGAGCCCGGTCGCCGCCTTTTGCAGTCGCTGCATCGGCGCGTGAATCCGCGTACGGTCGTACGCGCCGCGACGCGCGGCACGACAATCAAGACGAGGATCCTGGCGGGCGGCATCCACTCGGCCAAGCAGCAGGTCGTGCGCATCGACCGCGTGGCCAACGGCGCGCTCGACAAGAAAAGCCGCGACGCATTCTTTCGCGCGGCGGTGTCGGCGGCGCTGCGTGCCGACGCGGTGCTCATCTCCGACTACGGCGGCGGACTCGTGTCCCCGGCGGCGGTGTCGAAGATCCGCGGCGAGCTGAGGCGTCAGGAGCACACGGTGCCGATTCTCGTGGATTCGAGATACCGTCTTCTCGACTACAGCGGTTTGACCGCCTGCACGCCGAATGAATCGGAGGTCGAGCATGCACTCGGCATCCGCATCAACGACGATTTGCGATTGCTCGAACGCGCCGGCCGACAGATTCTCGAGCAGACGAAGATGCAGGCCGTACTGGTCACGCGCGGCAGCCGCGGCATGGCGCTGTTCGTTCCCGGCGAGCCGACGGTGCACATCCCGATCTTCGGTTCGGACGAAATCGCCGACGTCACGGGTGCTGGTGACACGGTGATGGCGACGCTAGCGCTGGCGCTTGCGGCGGGGGCGACATTCGAGCTGGCCGCGCGTCTGGCGAATTTTGCCGGTGGTCTCGTGGTGATGAAGCGAGGCACCGCCACCGTCAGCGCCGCCGAACTCCGCGACGCGGTCCGCGTTCGCCGACGCGTGAGCGCCACAGGTGACCGTGACCGATAGCAAGATCGTGTCGCACGACGAGCTCGCGGAACGCATCGCCGCACATCGTGCCGCGGGTCGTACGGTGGCGTTCGCCAACGGCTGCTTCGATCTGCTGCATGTCGGCCACGTTCGCTACCTCGAGTCCGCCGCCCGCGAGGGCGATATTCTCGTCGTCGCCATTAACGACGATGAGTCGGTGAGGGCGCTGAAGGGAAGAGGGCGGCCGATTCTGCCCGCGCACGATCGGGCGGAACTCGTCGCCGCGCTGCGCTGTGTGGATTACGTCGTCATCTTTCCCGAGCCGACCGTCGGCCCGCTGCTCAACCGCCTCAAGCCGGACGTCCACTGCAAGGGGACCGATTACACCTCTGATTCCGTTCCCGAACGCGACATCGTCCGGGGATATGGCGGGCGTATCGCCATCGTTGGCGATCCAAAGGATCACTCGACGCGCGATCTGCTCGCGCGCATTGCCGGGAAGTGAACCGCTTCCTCATCGTCCGCCTCGGCTCGCTGGGCGACGTCGTGCACGGCATTCCCGTCGCCGCCGCGCTGCGCAACGAGTTTCCGGCGGCGCGCATCGATTGGATGGTGGATCCGAAATACGTCGAGCTGCTTAACCTGGTGAAAGGAATTGATCGGCGGATTCCCGTGGATCCACGCGCCATCAAGCATGGCGTCGGCAGAGAGAAATTCCGCGCGACTCTGCGCGAGCTGCGCGAGACGGACTACGACGCCGTCATCGATCTGCAGGGGCTGCTCAAGTCGGCGATGCTCGCGCGCAGTGTGCGCGGCCGCCGCACGATCGGGTTTCCGCGCAGGCACCTGCGCGAACAGCTCGCGCGTCTGTTCTACACCGTTGCTCCGGATCCGGGCACTGCCACTCACGTCATCTACAAGAACCTCGAGCTGCTGACGCCGTTGATGGTTGCAGATCGGCGCGTGCGCTTTCCGCTCGAGATTCCGCGCACGCCGACGGTGATGGAAGTGCTGAAGCGGTACCAGCCGAATGGCTACGTGCTCGTCAATCCCGGTGCGGCCTGGCCGAACAAACAGTGGCCGCCGGATCGATTCGGTGAGATTGCCGCGACAGTCGCGCGTGAGTTCGGATGGCGTTCGCTCGTGTTGTGGGGACCCGGCGAGCAGGAAATCGCGCACGCGGTGGCCGCCGCGTCAAACGGCGCGGCGGAAGCCTCGCCGCCGACGACCATCACCGATCTCGTCGGCCTTGCACGGCACGCCCGGCTGATGATCTCTGGCGACACCGGTCCTCTTCACATTGCCGGCGCGGTGAGCACGCCAATCGTTGCGCTGTTCGGTCCGACGCGCGCCGAGCGGAACGGACCCTGGGGTCTTGACGATGTCGCCATCTCGCGCGTGCAGCAGTGCTCGTGTGTCTACGAGCGGAGGTGCAAAATGGCCGCGCGCTGCATCGACACAATTGAAATTGGTGAGGTCTTGAGCGCCGTGCATCGGCGGGTCGCCGCTCAACCATTTCGATAACCCTTGCCGGCATTAATCGCGCAGTGTTTTCTCGCCGCGCGAGAAAGATCGCCGCCGAGGACGACTTCCTCTCAGCATTGCTCAGGTTACGTTCAGTGCGTCCAGTAAGTTGTATGCGCGCACACGACGGCTCCGCGCTTGCTGTATGCGCAAGCCATGAGAGTGAAGGTCGCATGCCTCCTGTCGGCGGCCACGTTCATCTGCGCATTGCCGGCGCGCGCGGATGAGACGGCTTGGAATCCGTTTCTGTTTACGCCATTCTGCAGCACGTGTGGACCGCAGTCGCCGTTGACGCTTGAACAGGCCGACGCCGTGGAGCTCCTCTTCGGCGCTCAGGTCCTTGGACCTGCGATTCCCATCACGCCGCCGCCAATCGGTGATAACGACTCCACGCCGCCGCCCGAAAACATCGGAAGACAAGGCCCGCCGACGTTGTCTGTGCTGCCCGCGTCTGTGCTGCCCGCGACATCAGGCGGATCCGGATCGGGAGGATCGGGCGGCTCAGCGTCGAACGGCTCGAGCTCTTCGAGTTCGGGAAACAACCAGAACTCTGGTGGTGTCGAATACGGCGTCAACGCCAATCAGAACGTCGTCACATTCACCACGAACGATGTCAACACCAATGGCATCAACACTGATGTTCTCTCGGATACGTCGGGTGGTGGCGGTGATCAGGGCGGAGGCCAGACGCTCGTTCCGGAACCGACCACGCTCGTTCTGTTCGGAACGGGTCTGGCGCTGGTCTCCACGAGGCTACGCCGCCGCAGAACCGTCGGCCGTTAGGCGCGTCGCCGCTTCGTCCTGCTTCCACACGCTCTGTGAGTAGGGCGCACACCTGAATGCGAAGAGCATTGCGAAAAGGCGCGACCGCGAGTATCTTCTGATCCTCCTTCCCGATTCACGAGCTTTCGAAACAACAGTTCTCGAGGCGGCGGGTCCCGTCCCCACTGCACCGATTTCTTTTTCGCGAAGACGCGTTCAGGATGTCGATCCATTCAAATCTCGCGTTTGGTTCCCGCTTGCGGACGCACCGCGAACGTCGTGGTCTCACGCTCGCCGCGTTGGCCGATACGCTGAAGACCAAACAATCGTTGCTCGAACAACTGGAACGCGATGACGTCACGCGGTGGCCGCCCGGCATCTACGGTCGCGCACTGGTGCGCGAGTACGCGAAATTAGTCGACCTGCCTCCCGATGAGATCGTCCAGCAGTTCGTTTTGTTGTCCGCGGCAGGCGAGGAACAACACAGTGGCGGATCAGAACGCAAACGGCAGGACGCCCCGGATGCACTACGTCTGACATTTGCAGACGTATCCGCACCCAGGCCCGAGCTGCTGTATCGCCGGGTGCTTGCAGCCACGCTTGAACTGGTCGTGGTGTTGACGATTGGTTTTGTCGTCGCGTTTATCAGCGGGGCACGGGGTTCGACAACGAACGCGATCATCGCGCTGATCTGGTATCCGGCGCGGACGGCAATCTGGGGCAGCGATGCGTTTTACCGAATCCGACGGTTGCAGCGACCGAGCAGATCGTTCTCGTGGTCGCACGCGCCTGAAATATCGCCCGCGGATTCCGCCGACGATGCGTTCATCGTCGAAACGGACGTGAACACGGCGACGTCAAGTTCTACCGTCGTCCACTGAGAGCCGGCATTCACGTCGGCGCCATTACGCCGGCCGATGCGCGCGCAGGAACGAATGAATCTGCCGCACGGCGAGCGGAATACGCTCCTTCGGTTCCTTCCACGGGAAGATGCTCACTTCAGCCTTCGGCGCGAGCATCGCGCATTCCATGGCGACAGCATACGGGTGTGCGGGTACCTCGTCTGGAAGGATCAGAACAGGATTCTGACAACTGCGCACGAAATCGCGCGTCACGGTGAACACGAAGTCCGGATTGGTCTCGAACATCCTGGTCACGAATCGGTCGGTTGTCTCCAGCGAGATCTCCGGCCGCTTCGCCGTCAGCATGGCCCCCCAATTGGTCCAGAACGCACCCGGGTACTTCCGATCGCGCATCTCCGGACGCCAGCCGACAGGCTGCGCCACCACGGCTGCGGCAATGCGATTCGGTGCGCGCTTCAGAAGATTCCAGATGAACGGACCGCCGATGCAGAAGCCCATCACTGCGAACCTGTCGATGCCCAGATGATCCATCAGCCCGATCTGGTCGTCGGCATACGATTCCCACGGGCGGTCGACTTCAACAGGACCAGTCGACTGGCCGTTGGGCGCGTTGCGCAGGTCCGCCGTGATGCAGCGGTATTCGCCTTTGAACTCCTCGATGGCGTTAAAAGGCGGGTTGCCGGTAAAGAAGCCGATGGTCGCGTTCAGTCCGCCGCCCGGAAGCAGCAGGAGAGGGAAGCCGGAACCGGCCTCTTCGTAGTAGATGCGAACCCCACCCTTCTCGTAGAACTTGCCGCTGCCCGTCTGCTGCGCAAAGAGGCGCGGCATAGCGGCTGCTGCGGCAGCCGCAACACCCGCGGTCAGTATCGAGCGTCTGGTCGAATCCATAATCAGCGACCTCCGTCGTGCGGATCACCGCCGCGAGCCGAACTTGGCGTTGCAGTCAGAGACGAACTTGTGCAGCACCGGGTCTTGCGGATTCAGATCAAGAACGGGCTTTGGGTCGAACGTTGTTACCGGTAGCTCGATGCGGATGCTCCGGGCACTTATCAGATCGCTCAGCGGACCGGCGGCACTATCCTGCCAGGCCTGAGCATTGGCCTGTGCCGACTGGCGCACCAATCCGCCCAACAGTCCGTCGAACGCCGGAATACCCGTAGTGACGCTGTTCTGCTGGTCACGGACAGCGCGGTCAAACGTACCGGGTTCGTAAAACAGCAACCCAAGGGTGTTGGTGTAACGCTGTCGGTTTTCGATCTGCGGAAATCCCTGGGCGACGTGAACCGCACGGGTATCCACGCGGATACGCACGTCGGCGACTTCATCGTCGTCACGGGACGGATCAGTGTACCAAGGGAAGCCCGGAACAGGATCCTTGTCGCCGGCGCCGGCGAGGAAGAAGATGCTCACGCCGTTGTTGGTGCAGTACGCGCTGGTGGTCACATAGCCCTGGAGTTTGCCATCGGCTCCCGGAATGAATTTCGTGGACGTCGGCTTGGTCGTCACCTCATCGGTCAGAGCGTCTTTCTCGGACTTCATCCCCCAACCAAGAATTGGGCTCAATGCTTTAGCGAACCGCGCGTCGAGATCATCCTGCTTCGACTGGGCTGGGCCGGGCGCCGCGGCTTTGGGTGCGGTAGGAGCCTGCGGACGCTGCTGCGCGGTCTGTTGGCCCGGCGGCGCCGCGCCCGCGGTGCTGGACGCAGACGTGCTCGGTGTGTCGATGTACTTCCAACCCGTTTCGACCACCTGTTTCCTCGCTGCGCCAGCCTGGGCGACGAGGCTCTGTTTCCTTGCAGCCATGGCGGCGTCCACGTTCGGGGTCGTGGACGCGTTCAGGTACATGCAGGTTACCGGAGCGTCGGTATCGGGCTCGTACTTGTACGTTTTCGCCAGATATATCTGGAAACCAAGTTTCGATCCCTCGAATCGAAGGAAGTTGTCCTGCATCGTTCCATAGTCGGGTAGGTCGTAGATGTCGCTGAAATAGACGACAGGCCCGGGATAGGACGAGAAGCACAGGAACTTGATGGTTGAATTCACCGTGCGAGCGGGCGCGGCGGGCGAAGACGGCCTCTGCTGTGCGGCCTGCTGTGGAGTCGGGCTCGGCGTTCGCGAAGGTACGGCTGGCACCGGCTGCGGCTGCGCCGCAGGCGGTGGTAGGGAAGCGCGTACGCTGGCCGGAGCCTGCGCGCGGAGCGCCGTTTCATAGGCGCCCTGCGCTGGAGCCGCGCCAGTCTCCGCTGGAGCGACCGATTTCTGCAGCGCCATCACCGCCGCGATGTTTGCAGATTCAGACTGATTCCGCTCGACGTTGAACGTGGTGCACCCCGGACCTGTAATGCTGCCGGCGAGTTCCGTCGAATCAAAGCTTCCATTCATTCCCACCATGTTGAAATTGGCGGGATGCTGCGTTTCCCAGCGCACCGGCATCAGGGAGAACTTCGCCGTGCGCGCGTCGTACTGACCGTGGAGGCTGTAGGTGTAGCCCTGGTTCTGCGTGCCCGGCGGAAGGTAAAAGGTGAAAAGACCGGAAAGCTCTCCGCTCGCTGTGGTCGTGAGCGACAGCTTCAGATTCGTCGCGCCCTGGGCACAGCGATAGGTACCGTTGTAGACGCC
>Ga0310811_10006963_pt1 | contig 14449 bp, 13 predicted proteins | sample YCmetagenome_FD_207642 | JGI IMG/M metagenome (GOLD analysis project Ga0310811, IMG submission 207642) | Soil microbial communities from experimental microcosm in Duke University, North Carolina, United States - YC | ecosystem: Engineered > Artificial ecosystem > Soil microcosm > Unclassified ...
GCCATTCCGGGGCAGCCTGATAATGACGGGCTAATCGCCGCCCGCGCTATTCGTACCGGACGTAGTGGTTCCGGTGATAGTGGCGGTGCACGCGCTTTGGATAGTTGCTGCGCTGATTGCGGGTTACGCCGGGCGGCCGCGTGCCGCTCGGCGGCTTTCCAAGGCTGTCACCGGTGGAAGGCGCATTTGGCCCGTAATTTGGAAGACTTTGCGCAAAGCTCATCGTGGTCGCGGCGGCGAGCACCGCCAATGCCGAAAGAAGCGTTCTCGTTGTCATGGCCCAATCTCCGTTATTCGCTTCTCTAAACAACGGGCCGGAAATCTTTTGGTTCGGTCACGAGACGTTGGAATTCCGAGGTGACCCGTCGTCACTCCGGCCACAAGTGCACAGGGAGAGAAGGCTAGTTTCGCAATCCCGCCTTTTGCAGGCCGCGCAGGAAGCGCGAGCGGTCCGATGCATGCGCGAACACGGTGTTGTAGGCTACGTGGTCGGTCGAAAAGTCGGGCCGAAGCGCAAGCGTGCTGGCAAGAGATTCTTTCGCTTCCTCGATGCGGCCAAGCAATCCCAGCGAGACGGTCATCAGTCGCCGCGCGCCGGCGTGCTTCGGGTGCCGAGCCGCCACCGCCTGGCACACCTTGATCGCGTCGTCGTATCGTTCGAGCGCAAAAAGCGCCATGTACCGCGCGACGGGCGCGTAAATATCTAGAAACGGATCGAGCGGGCCGACCTGCCGCGCCCGCGCCAGCGCATCAAGACCGCGCTGAGGCTGGCCGCCACATGCCAGCGCGTAGCCAAGACCCGCGTAGCCGAGCGCAAAATTCGGATTGATGTCGACGCATAGCGAAAGATGCCTCACCGCATCTTCGGGGCGGCGCTGGCGCGCATGTCCCAGCCCGAGCACGAGGTGTCCCCAATAGTCCTGCTCATCCAGTGCCAGCGCGGTTGCGCCAGATTCGAAGGCTCTTTCGGTCAATTCGCCGATCGGCGCATACGAATCCAGATTGAACATGTTCGTGTAGGTCCAGCCCAGCAAGGCATGGATATGCGCGCGCCCCTGGGGTGTTGCGCGCGCCGCGGCTTGCTGCAGCAGTTTCTGTGCAAGCTCCTGCTCGCTCACGCTCATGCGCCACATATGCGGGAGCGCCTGCGTCACCAGGTCGTGCGCGTCGAGATCAACCGATCGTCTGCCGCGCAGACGCATCGCTTCGGCCATGACGATCTGCGACCTGACCGAATCCACGATGCGGTTGGTGATCTCGTCCTGACGGAGGAAAATCTCGGACACAGCGCTATCGTGCCGGTCGGCCCAGACGTGAATGCGCTTGGTGGCATCGACCAGCTGCGCGGTGACTCGTATGCGCCCACCCGCCTTCCGCACGCTGCCTTCGAGGACGTAGCGCGCCCCTAACTCGCAGGCGAGCTTCCGGATATCGACCGCTTCGCCCTTGCAGGCAAATGTCGAGTTACGATCGACAACCGAGAACCATTGCTGGCGCGACAGGCCGATCGTGATGTCCTCGGTAATCCCGTCGGCAAGGTACTCCTGCTCGGGATCGCCGCTGATATTCTGGAACGGCAGCACTGCAATCGAGGCCCTGTCGGACCATGTGTAGGCCGATGTTTCGGTCGTTGCACAAGAGGCCCGTTGCGCCGCCAGGACCGGTGCTTTGCCGGCCACCTCGACCGCCTTTTGAACGGCCCCGACAAACCGGAAGCCGCGCTTGTTCAGCGTCCGGATGAGCTTTTGCTCGGCCCCACTATCGCCGACGGCCCGCCGGGCCGCGCTGATGCGGGAGCTCAAGGCCGCCTCCGAAATGACGCGGCCCTTCCACACCGTTTCGATCAGCTCGTCTTTTGTGACGATCCGGTCGTGATTGCGGACGAGGTGAACGAGCAGGTCGAAAACCTGCGGCTCGATGGACACGAGCTCGACCGCTCGCCGCAACTCTCGCCGCGGGATGTCGATTTCAAATCCGGCAAAACGAAAATCCAAGGCATTCCTCGCATGGCGTGCACCCCGCAGCACGCCTCGACCTAGCATCGCGAATCCAGGGCGAGTGTGACGGACATCACATTTATCGTTGAATTCCGCATCCTCCGTTTGGAGGACCGACTCGAGAATTAAAGAGGCCGCCCTTGCAGGCGGCCTCGTGGCAATCAGGCTTGCTCGGGAGGGATTAAGTACCCTGATTGCTAATTCCGAAATCGTAGGGTGCGGCCACAGGCGCCGGGGCCGGCACATAAGCCCGCGCATCGAATGCGCGATGCGCGTTGGTGTGCGTGCCCGCATGCTGTTGGCGCATCGGGCGCGTGCTCGACGCGGGCGCGGCGCCTTCAAGATCGTTCTCGTACGCAAATGCCGGCGCGACGGCCGACAACGCGATGGCGGATGCAAAAGCAATCGTGATGATTTTCACGGTTCGACTCCGTTATTTGTTGAGGCAAGATGACATCTTGCGGGCGCGGCTTGTGACGCAAACCCGCGTCATACTCAAGGCGTCGCGCATCACAAAATTCGGCTTTCCGTTCACGCAAATGTCATGGACGTTCTGCCGCAACAAAGAAATCGTTGGCAATCAACCACTCGCTGAGCACCTTTAGACCAATTGATCGCCTGCGCGCCGCTTCGTCATTCCGGCATAACAAACTTGCCATGCGACAGACGCGGGCGGCGCGGTCGTCGTGAACAATTTTTTATTCATTTGAGTGATCGCGACGATCAATCAATTTGAATCGAATCGCGCTCTGAGTCACTCCGAGCACGGACTCCAGCAATACTGATTCTCTTCGAGGGGTCCCGGATCTGTCAGAGATAGCTCCACCACCATTCGGTCCGGCGGCGTTTGATTCCCGCGAACCAGCGGCAGAGTGGATAGAGCGAAACAACAACCGCGAGCCAGACCGCGTAGATGCCGGCAAGACCCATGCCGTAGGTGGCGGGCTTGCGCCCCGCCAATGGGCCAAACAGAAATCCGATCTCGCCGACCGTCACCCAGGCAAACAGCACGGCCAAGGCGTGAAGCAGGAAGATGTGCACAACGTAGTAAAAGAACGGCACGCGCCCGAAGGTCGCGATCCAGTCGGCGACCCGGCCACGGACCGATTCAAGCGCGGCGACCAGCATCAGTGCGGGCCCGAGCGTCATGGCGAGGTAGAGAAATGATGGCGGGTATTTCTCGCAATTGATGAACGACAGCGCGGTCGCAAGCAGACTGTCCTGGATAGCCCACGGCGCTGGGTCGCCGTAAAGGTTGGTGGCGCGCAGAACGACAAAGCCGAGGGTTACGGCAGCGCCGAACATGAAAAGTTGCTGCACGCGCGCCGCGCGCTCCTGCGTGAACACCGGCCCCAGCGCGTAGCCCGCCGCCATCACGCCGATCCATGGAACGAGCGGATAAAGCACGAAGAGCTTGACCCCGGGCGCCATGTCGAAACGGCCCGGCTGGTGCAGAAGGTTCCACAGCGGCGCCGCGGCACCGAGCTGCTCGGCCCTGATGCCGTCGAAGGCATTATGGCCCGCGATCATCGCCAACCCGATCGCGACGATCACTCCGCGGGGCAGATGAACAATCGCCGACAGCGCGACCATCGACACGCCGATCGCGAAAATCACCTGGGCGACAAAGTAGTTGAAATGGATGCCGAAGCTCCAGCCGAGCCGCACGACCGTGAACTCGATCAGCACGAGCCAGAGGCCGCGCGTGACGAGAAAGCGGCTGACCTCCCGGGTGCTGCGACCTTGGGCGCCGTACAGAAAGGCGGAAATCCCGGCCAGGAAGATAAAAGTTGGCGCGCAGAAATGCGTTACCCAGCGCGTCAGAAACAGCGCCGTATCGGTGACGTCGCGCGGATTGAAGCCGCCATTGGCAAAAAAGTCGCGGGTGTGGTCGAGCGCCATCACGATCATGACCAGGCCGCGCAGCGTGTCGATCGAATTGAGACGCGTGTGCGCGCTTGTCACGACCGCTCCCGCGGACGGCGCTTCGGACGGGGCCACGGCTGGTAATGCGGTCCGCCGCGATGTGTCGAGTGCAATCGTCATGACAAGCTGTCCGTCATCGAACGTATCGAAATTTCAGGTCGGGACGCGCGTATGACCTATCGCGGGCGTTCGCTCAAGATGCGTTCGCATCACATCATTCGTGCCGGCAATCACGGAAACGTCAGAAAAAGGAAAGGCGTCGCGAAAATCAGCCGTTATTCAGCACCTTCCGGGACTTCAGATGGCACGCACATGCGGAACCGACATTCCTGCAATTCATTATCGCCCTGACGCGACACGGATATCGGCGTATTCCACCCAATTATTCTGATCGTTTTCATCACCAGCGTCGATGAACCAGGCATTTCTGTCAGGAGATCCCCATGAAGGCCCGCCGTCTTTCGAAGGCTTCGACCCGCGAGGCGAATCGTCCGACACGAGCGACGGCTGAAAATGCGGTTCGCACGCTCATCCAATGGGCGGGCGACGATCCGGACCGCGAGGGCCTGCGTGGCACGCCGGCGCGTGTGGTGCGGGCCTACGAGGAATGGTTCGCCGGCTATTTCGAGGATCCGCGCGAATACCTGCAGCGCACCTTCGAGGAGGTCGCCGGTTACGACGAAATGGTGCTTTTGCGCGACATCCGCTTCGAATCACACTGCGAGCATCACATCGCGCCGATCATCGGCCGCGTCCATATCGGCTATCTGCCGCGCCGGCGCGTCCTCGGCATCTCGAAGCTGGTGCGGCTGATCGATGTGTACGCCAAGCGCATGCAGGTGCAGGAGAAGATGACGGCCGAGATCGCGGGCTGCCTGAATGACGTGCTCAAGCCTGCCGGTGTGGCGGTTGTCGTGGAAGGCGCGCACGAATGCATGACGACGCGCGGCGTGCACAGGCCTGACGTCACGATGGTGACGAGCCGCATGCTCGGGGTGTTCCGGACGAATTTCAAAACCCGGCAGGAGTTTTTCGCGGCCATCAAGCTGCGTCAGAAGGGTGACGATGAGCCGGGGTGATGTCGGCGTCCATTTAAATCCATGTCGAGTAGATCCATATCGAGCGCTAGATCGCATTAAACACCCGCAGCAGCTGAAACACCGAAACCAGCACGATCAGGGATCCGACCGCGATCATCAGTCCACGCGCCGGAACGCGCTTGACGATCCAGCCGCCGAACGGCGCCGCCAGCACACCGCCCAGAACCAGCGGAATCAGATGTTCGAGCGCGAGGGCGCCGAGCTCCGCGAAAAACGTCGTCGCCGCAGCGACGGTCACGAAAAACTCAGCCGTGTTGACGGAGCCGACCGAATAACGCGGCGCATGTCCCGAGCCGACCAGCGTCGAGGTCGTCATCGGCCCCCAGCCGCCGCCGCCCGTCGCGTCGAGAAACCCGGCGCCGAAGCCCAGCACCGCCGTCCAGCCCGCCGGCGCGCGCGGGGTCAGCGCGATCCGCACCGATTTCCAGAGAATGTAGAGGCCCATGATGAGCAGATAGATGTAGACGTATCGCCGCGCGGCGCTGACCTCGATGTTTGAGAGGATCCAGGCGCCGAGGATGGCGCCGAGCACGCCGGTTATTCCGAGGCGCGCGATCAATCGCCAATCGACATTGCGATGATAGATATGCGACGCCGCCGAGGCGCTGGTGGTGAAAATTTCGGCAGCGTGGACGAGCGCGCTTGCGTGCGCCGGCGGCAGGCCGATCGCCAGCAAAGCAGTATTCGAAAGCACGCCGAAGGCCATGCCAAGCGCACCGTCGACCAGCTGCGCGCCAAACCCGACAGCGAAGAATAGCCACCAGTGGTCCATCGAATGTCGCTCTGCGTGACGCCAAAGGTAATAACCGTATCACGGCAGGCGAGGCAAAGCTGAGGTATACGGGTTTTACGCTGCGGTGCGCGGTCGCATTGCACGACAAATCGAGCGAGAGGGTTGCGTCGCGCCGCGCTGTCGTCCACAAGGCGCGGCATGCTCGTCATCGACGATCTCACCGTCCGCATTGCCGGCCGCAAATTGCTGGAAGGCGCCTCCGCGCGCATTCCGGCCGGCGCGCGGGTCGGCCTGGTCGGCCGCAACGGCACCGGCAAGACCACGTTGTTCGGCGTCATCGCGGGCGACATCTCCGCCGAGCAGGGCCACGTCGAGATTCCGGCGCGCTGGCGCATCGGACGGCTGGCGCAGGAAGCCCCTGACGGACCGGAGAACCTGCTCGAGGTCGTGCTGAAGGCGCATCGCGAGCGCACAAACTTATTGGCCGAAGCGGAAACCGCGCATGACCCGCATCGCATTGCGGAGATCCAGACCCGGCTCGCCGATATCGGCGCGCACGCGGCCCCTGCCCGCGCGGCCTCGATTCTTGCCGGACTTGGCTTCTCCACCGCCGACCAGCAGCGCCCATGCTCGGAATTTTCCGGCGGCTGGCGCATGCGCGTCGCGCTCGCCGCGACATTGTTCGAGGAGCCAGACCTGCTGCTGCTCGACGAGCCGACCAACTATCTCGACCTCGAAGGCACGCTCTGGCTGCAGGATCATCTTGCCCGCTATCCGGCGACTTTGATCGTCATCAGCCACGACCGCGATCTGCTCGACAGCGCGGTCGGCTCGATCTTGTCGCTGGAGGCGCGCAAGCTCACGCTCTATCGCGGCGGCTATTCGGCTTTCGCGCGCCAGCGCAGCGAGCGCATGCTGCTCGACCAGAAAATGATCAAGAAACAGGAGGCGCAGCGCAAGCACCTGCAAGCCTTCGTCGACCGCTTCCGCGCCAAGGCGACCAAGGCGCGGCAGGCGCAATCGCGCCTGAAGATGCTGGCAAAGCTCGAGCCGATCGCCGCGCTCGTCACCGAGGACGTGCGGCCTATCCACATCCCGCCGCCGGACAAGTTGTTATCGCCGCCGATCATCGCCACCGACGACGTCGAGGTCGGCTATAAGCCCGGGCGCCCGGTGCTGTCGGACCTGTCGCTGCGCATCGACAATGACGACCGCATCGCCCTGCTCGGCGCCAACGGCAACGGCAAGTCGACTTTGGTCAAGCTGCTCGCCGCAAGGCTTCAGCCGGAGCACGGCGCCATCACCCGCGCCTCAGGCCTCCGCGTCGCCTATTTCGCGCAGCACCAGCTGGATGAGCTCGAACCGGATGCGAGCCCCTATGATCACGTGCGCCGGCTGATGCCGGATGCGCCGGAAGCGAAAGTGCGCGCGCGTGTCGGCGCCATCGGCTTTTCCGGGCTCGCCGGCAACACCAAGGTGGAAAAGCTGTCGGGCGGCGAGAAAGCGCGGCTGCTGCTCGGGCTTGCCACATTCAGCGCGCCGCATCTCGTGATCCTCGACGAGCCGACCAACCATCTCGACATCGACAGCCGCGCGGCCCTGATCGAAGCCATCAACGACTTTCCCGGCGCGGTGATCCTGGTCTCGCACGACCGCTACCTGCTTGAGGCCTGCGCCGACCGGCTTTGGCTGGTGCAGGGAGGAACGGTGAAACCATTCGACGGCGATCTCGACGATTACCGGCGCCGCGTGCTCAGCGAGTCCGGAACGGACGCTGCGCCGGCGGTTAAACCTGCGCCGCGGCCCGATCCTGCCGCCGCCCGCCGCGCCGCAGCCGAAAAGCGCGCGGAAACGGCGCCTTTGCGCAAGCGCGTCGCAAAGGCCGAAACCGAGCTCGCGCAGCTGACACGCCAACTGCACAAGCTCGACGCGACGCTTGCCGACGGCGAGCTGTTCGCACGCGACCCGGCGCGGGCGGCGGAACTGTCAAAGACGCGCGCCAATGTCGTCGCGGCGATCGCCAGGGCAGAAGAAGAGTGGCTCGCCGCGAGTGAGGCGCTGCAGACGGCGTGAGGGTTAAAGCAGATCCTGCTGCGCATCTTTGCTTCCTGCAACGGTCGGCGGTGCGCACAGGTAATCTGAGAGTTCCACGGGAACTATGGGACAACGCAGTTGTTGTTGCTCCGCTGATGAGAGCTTCAATAAGGGTGAAACCGATGATACTTCGCGGCGCAACGACAGCATTGGCTTTAATGTTTCTTGTTGGGTACGCCGGTGCTCAAGGCAGGACGACAGTCGGTTCAGCTTCAGGCGAGAGCCCCTTCAGCCAATTGGCGGGTGCTTGGTCCGGGGCCGGGACAATCGATCTGGCCAATGGCCGGCACGAACCGATCAAGTGCCGGGCTTCTTATGATGTGCTCGAGACGCAAAGCAAGCTTCAGCTCAATATCCACTGCGCGAGCGAGAGCTATAATTTCGACCTGCGCGCCAGCGCCACCCACTCAGCCGACGCGATTTCCGGGACCTGGAGCGAGTCGACCCGCAATGCAGCCGGGACCTTGTCCGGCAAGGTCGGAGGCGCAGGTTTTCAAGTCGTGGCCAAAGGGCCGACGTTTAGCGCCAGTCTGAATTTGGTGACGCAAGGCGACAAGCAATCGGTCACGATCAGGTCGCAGGATGAAAAGGCCGACGTGCGAGGCGCCACGATCACCCTGCAACGTGGATAATCGATTCATTATCAGAACACCGCGGACGCGCCGGTTATGCCAGCGGTCCCAGAAGCACGTGCAAGATTGGACGTCAAAACCGGCGGCCTGACCTCGCCGTCGATTGTGTTTTCATCGATGTCCACGTCTTCGATCAGCTTTGATGCGGCCCCCGCATAAGCTTGAGGGCGGCCTCAATGTGCCGCCAGGTCTTCGCCTCTTGGCTGTTTCCATTTTTTTCAAATGAGGTGGCCTTTTCAGCAGCCACGACAACAGCTTTATCGCCGTGCAGCTCTAGCAATTGACGAGCATAATCTTGAGTGTCGATTTCCTGCATGTTTGATCTCGCATGGAATTGCCCACGCGGGGCGCCAAGCATGATCAAAGCGCCTTCAAGCGCGTTCGATCAGAACTCTGTCCAATGTTTGTAGGGCGCGTAGTACCTGTTGCTTCTCTGATAATAGTAGGGACCGCTACCGTTATATTCGTAATCGTAGGGACCCACGCCGCCATACGGGTAGCCCCCGTAATATGGCCCATAGCCCCCGTAGTACGGTCCGGGACCATACGCGTAGCCGTAACCGTAATAAGGCCGTGAAGCGATAGCTGCTCCGAGCGCTAGCCCGCCGACAATGGCGCCAGGTACCCACCATCCACCATATCCATAGCCACGCCACCGGGCTTCTGCCTGGTTCGGAGTGGCAACCGCCGCAGCTGCAATCAACGCCGCCGACGCCAGTGCGATTAGCTTCGTTTTCATGACAATCGCCTCCATTTGTAATCAGGCTGTCATGGCAATGCTTTGAAGCATTGATTTGGGTCAACGGTCACAGCAACGTGAAGTCAGACCGCAGGATGCAGCCGAGTGCGAAGTTTTCGAGGATCGCCCAAATGCCCGGGTGGTTGGCGCTCGTCTTACGACGGGGATCCCCAGGGCGGCATCGTCGCGAGATTGGACGTCAAATCGGCGGTCCTGACCTGGCCATCGGCATTGCCATCTTCGTCAACGTCCACGCCGCACCAAGCGCCGGATTGCGCAAGAATTCTGACATTGGCATTGCGCGGCACGCTTTTGTCCGGTTTGCAGCCTTGACGATCCTTGCCGCCGTCTTGAACGACCGGCGTCGCGCGGATCGCGAAGCGGCGCTGATCGAAAATCTTCTGGTTGCGGCTTTTGTCGACTTCACCCGCGCCCCAGGCGCCGATGCTGGCCACGGTGGGATTCTGGATGTTCGTGTCGACGTCGAGACCGATTGAGCATTTGCCGGGTGGCCCGAACCAGCGGCGGTCAACCTGGTTCTGAAACAGGTGCCATTGCCCGCTGTTGTAGAAAGCAACGGTTTCTTCGTGTGACCGCGATGCGGATATCCAGTTGTATGCCACGAGTTTTTCCTGGCGAAGGGTACGGTTGACGAAACCGTTTCCGTATACCCCGATTGCATAGTGGTTGCCGACCGTCCGGCCGATGGCACGAAAGTGTTCGAGGACAGGGTCAACAGTGGCGCGAGTCACATTAAAGTCGACGCCAAAATAGATTGCCGATCCTTCCGGCTGCCCGACCAATTTGGCCTGCTCCAGCGCCGCCTTTATATCGGCCGCGGCTTCCGCTTTCGCGGAGCCGGTGTCTTCCAGTCCCTTTGAGAATTTCTCGGGAAGGTTATTGCGATACTGGTAGAGGGAAACGAGCGACAGGCCGTGCCTGATCAATATCGTCGGTTCGCGCACGCCGTCGATCATGTTGCCGTCGGACGCCATGACCTTCTCGCGCAGGCCGGGCTGCGGCTTTCGCGCGAAAAACCGCACGACAACTTTCACATTCTGGGCGGACAGATTTGCCGCGACCTTCGCGGCGTTGTTCGGGGTATCGATAATGGCAATGCCCGCCGGATCGTTGGGTTGCCCAATCGCCGCATGGCCCGGCACCAAAGTGCTCGCAAGCAGACCCTTGGTGAATGTTCTTCGCGAGACGATCGACATTGCCCCCCTGAAGAGCTGTTGCCTGATCACTCAACCTTTTTGCTGCGCTTTGATCTCCCCGAACTTGGCCAGCGCGCGGTCGAATATATCATTGAAGAGCCACATCGAATCCAGAATTTCGCGCATGGTCGCGGATGTCCTCGCCCTGTCGGCCTTCCCGTAGGCAAACATGCTGTTATTGCGCAAATATCCCATGATTCGCGGCTCGGAAATCCGGTAATTGAGCAAATTGCCGGAATTGAGCGCGGTTTTGGCCGGGCTTGGAATGATCTGGATAAGCTCGAAAAACCGCATTTGATCGATCGGGTCCGGCAAGGCCTTCATGATTGCTGGTATTTTCGGGAACAGCTCCGCGTGCGCGTTCATCAGGCCGTTCCGCACGGCCGTCCAGTGATTGTATCGCTGATCTGAATTGCCGATCCGCGCCTCTTCCTTGTCGTCGCGCGCATTCAACTTGGGATCGAGGCCCGCGACGGACTTCTTGATGGCCGCCCATTTCTTCTGGCCGATCTTGTCCTCGGACACGCCGGTCTGAAAACTTCCTTTGTATGATTCCGAACGCGCATTGCCGATGTTCTGATTGCCATCGGTCTCGGCAAAGAAGACGGCGAGACTGATGCGGCCGGCGACTTCGGCATGCGCCGCATCGAGACCCTTCACCCGCGCAATGACCATTCCAAGGTCGACAACATCTTTAAACGGTGTATCGGATTTCTGCGCATTGGCGGGCGGCGCCTGCATGATGGCGAAAAGAGCCTTGTACTCGTCGATCAGCGGCTCGTTGTCGGCATCGAAGTATGCCGGCGGAATTTTGTATTTATTCGGCCTGCCGATTCTCGACGGCATCACGTCGGTCAGGTCCTTGTACGCACCCATCATGGCGACACGCGCAAGGTAGAGCGCCTGCCCCGGCTTTTCGGACAGCTTTTGCTTCGCATCGATCTGCGCGCGCCGTTCGCGCAGGATCGCCCTGAAATCCTGCACCGTCTTGTTGTAGGCGTTGAGCGCTTCCGACTGCGATGGCGTGGACACCGGTTGACCGAGCGCGACGAGATTGGGAAACGCGGCGACAGTTGCGAGACTGAATACACCGATGATTGCAAGCTTGTGATAGCTCAGATTGCCCACGTGTTCTGCCCTTTTGGTCGACCGCGGTCTCAAGCGATGGTAGTGGCAGAACAAGAATAGACGAAGAGCTTGCCCTTATCGAGATACCAGCAACCGAAGCCGGAGTGTAGATCGCCTTGTTGGGTGTGAGCGACATCACGTGACAGCTTCAGAGGTGCAATTTAATATCATGGCGTGTTCCGCTAAACGATAATTCGGTGGGGAGGAAGGAACCTCGCAAAATGCCGGGTGAGATCCATCACTTGCGACAGGGAAGAGATGGGCCCCCTCCAACTGAATCATCGCCACGGCGCCTCGCCGCCATCCTGGCCGCTGACATCTCCGGTTATAGCCGGCTCATGGCAATGGATGAGGAGGGCACGCACGCGCGGGTGATGCGGCACCGACGCGACCTCATTGACCCTACGATCATTGAGTATCACGGAAGACTCGTCAAAAGTACGGGCGACGGCTTTCTCGCGATGTTCGACAGCCCTGTCGAAGCCGTCCGCTGCGCCATTGTTATCCAGCAGAGCATGGTCGGGCGCAACGCGGCGCTCCCACGCGAGCGGTGGATACAATATCGAATTGGGGTAAACCTCGGAGATGTCATTGTCGAACCCGATGACATCTACGGTGATGGCGTCAACATTGCAGCGAGGCTTGAGGGAATTGCCGAACCGGGAGACGTCTTTATTTCGGGCGGCGTCTACGAACAGGTTAAGCAAAAACTTGTTTGCGGCTATCAGTCGCTCGGTGACCGTCAGGTCAAGAACATCACGGATCCGATCAGAGTTTACAGGGTGCTGCCCGATCCCAGCGCCGTCGTTAAGGCGCGCTCCACGCCGGGACGTGCCCTGGCCATCATCTTGAGCGTCAGCCTGATCGCGAGCGCAGCCGCTGCCACCGCAACCTGGTACTTCTTCGTGTGGGAGCCGGAACATTTGGCCGCACGGTCCCCGGTGCAAACGCCCGGCACAAGCAAAGCTCCTGCTCCTGTCACCGCCGCCGCTCCGCAGGGAGCACCGGCGAGCAATCCACAGGCGCCGCCGTCATCAGCTCCAGCTCCAGCTCCGGCTCCGGCTCCGGCTCCGGCTCAGCCGCAAACTGCCGCGCTTCCTCCGGCGCAGCCGCCCGAAACGCAGGCGATCAGTGAACCCGAGATGGTGACCCTGCCTGCTGGCACATTCGCAATGGGCAGCAATGAAGACCCGTCCGAGAAACCGGTCCATCAGGTGAAAATCAAATCCTTTGCCATCAGTAAGTATCCCGTCACGGTGCGCGAGTGGAACCAGTGCGTCGCCGCCTCGAAATGCACCAACAAGGTAACGGGCAATGACGATGCCCCTGTCACCAATGTCAGCTGGAATGACACGCAACAGTTCATCGACTGGCTCTCGGGGGTGACTCAAAAGCAATATCGCCTTCCGACTGAAGCCGAATGGGAGTACGCCGCGCGCGGCGGCACGCAGACCAAATATTGGTGGGGCGATCAGCCCTCACCTGGCATGGCCAACTGCAAGGGATGCAGTGAACCCTACGACGCCACGCAGCCTATGAAGGCTGGCAGCTACAAACCCAATCCTTTTGGTCTCTACGATATGGGCGGCGGCGTTTCCCAATGGGTAGCGGACTGCTGGCACAAGACCTATCACGCGGCCCCCACCGATGGGTCCAGCTGGCTCGATTCCGAGTGCTCCGCGCGCGTCATCCGTTCCGGGTCATGGAAGAACGATCTGAATTATGTTCGGCCCTCAAACCGGGACAACTACGACGCAAACGTACGCTATCCGACGCACGGATTTCGCGTCGCCCGCTCACCATAAAAGGCGTGTCATGGCCATCACGCGTGCACTTTTGTTCTTGGTTGCGCTGCTGCTACCGGCAAGCGCCCATGCTCAAGGCAAAGCGGCGCATAAAGACGCATACCTTTATTTTGTTTGGCCGCAGGACGGCACGGTGATCAAAGGTGCGTTCTGGTGCCGTTTCGGTCTGCGCAATATGGGGGTCACGCATGCGGGCGATGATTTCGAAAACGCCGGGCACCATCATCTGCTGGTCGACGTGAATGCACCTTTGGACGCCGACGAAGCCATTCCGCAGGACAAAAACCATCTCCACTTCGGTGCAGGGCAAACAGAGACGCGCTTAGAACTGCCGCCTGGCAAGCACACGCTCCAGCTTGTGCTCGGTGATGCCAAGCACTACCCGTTCAAGCCTCCGGTTGTTTCGAAGAAAATCACGATCACGATCAAATGAGAGGAAATCCGGCGGCCTTCCGTCACCGCGTCAGCACGATGAAATCGGTATCTGCACCGGTTTCTTCGCTGATGCCGTAATCTGAAATGATCAGCGACGAGCCCGATGTCAGCAATTGAGCGATTCGCTCGACCGCATCTTGCGGAATTTCGATGCGACTGAGGGCGGCGCCGGCTTTGTCCGGCGTCGGCAGGGCGGTCTTGATTGTTTGTTTTGTGTGTTCTTTTTGCGACTTTGCTGAAGTCCTTTGACCATGTGAGGCCTTCTCCGGGATCGATACGACGGTCCAGCGAAGGGCCACGCCGTCCTTCTGCAATTCCATTGCGGTGAAAACGTGCGTTCCCATCGGCTCCGCCGCGTCCTGAATCTTCACCGGGGCATCGAATAGTGGGGCGAAGCCCTGTCGCACGAAAAGCTTGCTCAACTTGCGGCTCACAAAGACGGAAATTGACGCGCCCTTTCGAGGCGCGGCTGCCCCGGCAGCGGGGTCAGGACCTTTTGCGTCCTCTTGTTGCTTGGCATTCGCGGCAAGCGACACCTCAGTCGCATCGGCCGTGATCGTGGCATTGCCCGGCTGGGCGGCAGTGTCGGATTGCGGCGAAGCGAGCGCGACTTTCGGCTTCGGCAGAAAAAGCTGCGGACTGT
>Ga0310811_10006965_pt1 | contig 14447 bp, 10 predicted proteins | sample YCmetagenome_FD_207642 | JGI IMG/M metagenome (GOLD analysis project Ga0310811, IMG submission 207642) | Soil microbial communities from experimental microcosm in Duke University, North Carolina, United States - YC | ecosystem: Engineered > Artificial ecosystem > Soil microcosm > Unclassified ...
ATCCAACCTTCGCGCACCGAGACCGCCACCTGGTTGAGGTAGCGAATCTTCGTCAGAATGTCCTCGGTGGCCCGGCGGAGCTTGAGGAAGCGTCGCTTTTCAGCGAGGGCGCGCCGATGACGGAGCGACAAATCCCCCGGCGACAGCCGCCGGGCAAGCTCCAGAACCTCATCGCGCGTCCTCCCGGGGATCGGCGCTCGGTCGGGCATGCCGGTCTCGCCGGTCGCTTCGTCGGCAAACCACAAGCGGCCCAAGTACTCGATCCCGTCGAACGAAACCCGGCAAGTGACCGTGTACCGTCGGCCCTCAAATTCGATCGTCGAGACGTACGGTTGTGCGTAAGACTCGGAATGCGGCATACGGGCAGCTGTCGGATCGGCGACTGAGCTCATAAGGTCACTCGGCCGCTCGAGGCGGGTGCTAGGCGGAGGTGGACTCGAGAAATAGACGAATGGACGCGAACAACGCTTCACGTTGCTCAACGTACGGCACGTGACCTGAGTCATCGATCGGAACGAAGCTCGCGTGCATTGCCGCTGCTGCCGCCCGCGACGAGTCGAGCGGTATGGGATCCTGACGTCCGTGGAGGATCAGGGTTGGAATCGTCAGCGAGTCGAGCTGGCCGGGAGCGAGCAGGTCGAATTCGCCCAGGCTGTCCCAGACCGACTGCTGGACGCGTCCCGTAACGCGGAACGGGGTGAGGTCGTGAGCGGCCTCGGGGTGCGCGAAGTAACCTGCGACGCTCAACTCGAAGGTTCGCTGCCGGTAGCCGTCCGGATCACGCTCGCGCAGCCCTGACTGCGCCAGCTCCTCGCGCAACGCCGCGACCTGCGCGCTCGCCTGTCGCCGGCCAAACTCGGTCTCGAACGCGCGGCGGTATTCGCGATTGACCGGCGCAGGATCGATCAGAACGAGGCGGCGTGGCACGTGTCCCGCCCGCCCGGCCTGGGCCTCGATGGCGTACAGCATGGCGAGCAGCCCGCCCCACGAGTACCCCACGATGGAGGGCGGATCGAGCCGCAGTTCCTCGATCACGCGATCCAGGTCGACCACGTGGGTCTGCCAGGTGATCGGGGTGCGATCGTCGGTTTTCGACCTGCCACCGCCCCGCTGATCGTAGAAGACCAATTCGTATCGGTCGGCGAGGTCGAGCAGCTGAGGCAGGAGGTAGTCGTGGTGCGCGCCCGGGCCGCCGTGGAGCACCAGAAGGGGTGGAGCGCCGGTCGGCCCGTACCTGGCCCAGTAGAGCGGGAGTTCGGTGGTATTCGTGAAACCGTGTTCGCGTGGCGGTGGAATCGGCGGCATGTCGACGGAAAATACCCAACAGCTAGTGGCTAGTGCCTAGTGCCTAGTGCCTAGTGCCTAGAAACTAGGGAAGCAATTCGTGCTGTCGTGGTATGGATCGCGACGGTGCCGTCGATCGGCTGGCCGTATCCCCCGGCGATGGTGATCGCCACCGGTATCCCCACCTCCCGGCATTGCTCCAGCACCATCGAGTCCCGGCGAGCCAGCCCGTCGAACGTCAGGGCGAGCCGCCCAAGCCGATCGGCCTCGTGGCAATCCGCCCCGGCCAGGTAGACCACCAGGTCGGGCCGCGATTCCGCGAGTACCCGCGGAAGAAACGTCGCCAGCAGCGCGAGATATCGATCGTCGTCCGTCCCGTCGTCGAGCTCGACGTCGAGGCGTCCCGGCACCTTGTGAAAGGGATAGTTCCGGCCGCCGTGCATGCTGAAGGTGTACACGCTGTCGTCACCGGCGAAGATAGCGTGCGTCCCGTTCCCCTGGTGTACATCGAGATCGATGACTGCCGCGCGCTCGAGCCGTCCGTCGCGCTGGAGCGCGCGAATCGCCAGGGCCACGTCGTTGAACACACAGAAACCTTCGCCGTGGTCGGGGAAGGCGTGGTGCGTGCCGCCGGCGAGGTTCATGGCCAGTCCATGCTCCACGGCGAAACGGGTTGCCTCGAGCGTTCCACCCGCGGCGCGATACGAGCGCTCGACCAATCCGGTCGACCAGGGAAAGCCGAGCTTTCGCTCTTCGTCGCGCGTAAGCTCTCCGTGCGTGAAGCGGTCGACATAGTCCGCGCTGTGCACGAGCAACAAGTCATCGCGCGACACGCGCGCGGGATCGTGCATGTGCTCGGGACGAACGATTCCCTCGGCGAGTACGCGCTCCCGAAGGAGCGCGTACTTGGCGATGGGAAAGCGATGACCCTCGGGGAGAGGAAAGGTGTACCTCGCGCTCGACCAGACGTGCAGCGGCATGGTTGGCGCGTGCCTCCGTCAGCCGCCGCGCTTGCCGAGCTTCACCTTGAGGGATACGCGCTGCCCGTCGCGCAGCACGACGATCGTGACCTCGTCACCCGGCTTATGCGCGTACAGCGCATCAGAATACTGGTATAGATCCTTCACCGGCTTCCCGGCGAACTCCACGATGATATCGCCCGCTTTGATGCCGCCAAGGTCCGCAGGGCTGCCGGCGCGAACGCCGGTGAGCTTGAGGCCCGGCGTGTCGCTTCCCGCCATGTCCGGGATCGAGCCGAGGTAGACGTCCGTCCCTTCGCGCGAGCTTGCTTGCACGGGGGCCGCGACGCGCACGTAGGTCAGTCGTGCCGGGCGATCGGCGATGTCTCGCACGACGCGCTCCGCGAGCGCGACGACGCGCGCTTCGCCCGCGGCGTTGATCTTCTCCGGTGTATCCGACGCGCGATGATAGTCATCGTGCAGGTCGGTGAAGAAGTGCAGCACCGGAATGTTCTTGGCGTAGAACGAGCTGTGGTCCGACGGTCCGAATCCATCGCCCTGGGCGGCGATCGTGAGTTTCGGCGTGACGTTCGCACGCTCGATCATCGCGGGAAGCTCCGTCGCCGTCGCCACACCGTAGACGATCAGGCGGTCGTTCTTCAGGCGGCCGACCATGTCGAAGTTGACCATCGCGTCGATGCTGTCGAGCGGGACCGGGCTGTGGTCGGCGAAGTACGCCGAGCCGAGCAGACCCTCTTCCTCGCCGGAGAAGTTGGCGAAGATGACCGACCGCTTGGCCGGCCTGGCGGCGAGCAATCGCGCGAGCTCGAGGACCGCGGCCGTGCCGGACGCATTGTCGTCCGCACCACGACGCACCGCAGTCTTGTCGTCGGGGTCGAGCGCGCCGTCGGTAGACGTTCCGAGGTGGTCGAAGTGTGCGCCGATGACGACGTACTGTCCGCGCAGCGCGGGATCAGTCCCCGGCAGAATGGCGAACACGTTCTGAGTCGGCAGCGACGGACTCGGTCCGTTGTGTGCGGGCGGTCGGGCGACGAACGGCTGGAAGTAGCGCGGCGCCGATTCCTTCAGCCCGAGCGATTGATATCGCTGCGCGAGATACTTCGCCGCGTCGTTGTTCCCTTGAGTGCCAGTGAGCCGCCCGGCGAGCATCGGGCTGGCGAGGTATTCGATGTCGTGGCGAATCGCCAACGAGTCGGGAGCGGTGCCACGTGGCGTGGCGACCGTCGAGCCAGCCCCCTGACAGGCAGCGAGCGCTGCCGAGGCGGCAAGCGCTGATAGACGAGCGAACGAACGGTACATCATGAAACCATCAACTCGAAAAAAGACGATATGGATGCGCCGGCGACAGCGATTGTGGCGTTGTTCCTAGCGCGCGGTGAAATCCGTTTTGGCGTTGACCTCGCGACAGACGTCGGCGAGCAGCGTCGAGGTCTTGTCGACATCGTCGAGGCTCACCAGCTCGTTCGGCGAGTGCATGTAGCGGTTGGGAATCGAGATGAGGCCCGTCGCGACACCCTCGCGCGCGATGTGAATCGCGTCGGCGTTGGTCGACGTGTCGCGTCCGGCGGCGTGCAATGAGTACTTGGTCTTGGAACGATCGGCCGTGCTGCGAATCAGATCGAACACCACCGGCGAGATCACTCCGCCGCGGCTGAGCACCGGGCCGCCCCCGACGCGGTGATCGCCAAGCTCTTTCTTCTCGATGTTCGGGTGATCGGTCGCGAACGTGACGTCGACGACGATCGCCATCTGCGGGTTGATGCAGTTCGTGCAGATGAGCGCACCGCCGCCATGCCAGGCGATCTCCTCTTGCGTCGTCGCGCACGCGACGACCCGTGCCGAGCCGGGATTCTGCCCGTAGCGGCGCAACGCTTCCAAGACCACGAACGCGCCGATGCGATCGTCGATCGACCGCGACACGATGCGATTGTTGGGAAAGTCGATCGTCTTCGAGTCGATCACGCCTGGATCGCCGACGCTCAAGCGTCCCTCGGCTTCGGCACGATTCGACGCGCCGATGTCGACCCAGAGGTCGGTCAGCTTCGATGCGTGCTCGCGGTCGGCGACTTTGATCAGGTGGATTGGCTTCTTACCCACGACGCCGAGTACGTCGCCGTCGCGACCCAGAAAGCGGATGCGCTGCCCGACGAGCACCTGCGGATCCCAACCGCCGATCGGGCCCGGGTAGACGAAGCCTTCATCGTCGATGTACTGCACGATGACGCCGATCTCGTCGATGTGGCCGTCGAGCATGATCGTCGGCGAACCGCCCGGATTGATCTCGGCCATGCTGTTGCCGGCGACGTCGGTCGTGACGCGCTCGGCGAAGGTCGACGCCTCTTCGCGCCAGACACGCGCGGCAGGCCCCTCGAATCCCGACGGAGCCGGTGTGTCCAGCAAGCGCTTCAGGAATGCGAGCGAGCCCGGGCTCAGCATGTCGTCATCGGAAGGGGGGTTGAAGGCATCCCCGAAATGTGTTGCCCACCATCACGAGATGGAAGGCAACCGGAGGCACTCCTCGCCGTTCGGCGAAGAGTACCTCGAGCGGAAGTGCCTGTCAGTCGGGTTTTCGGATGGGAAATGCGACGAAGCTCAGGCCGAGGATCACGAGTCCAGCCACGTACCAGCGGAGATCTTCGGTGAGCCCGTAATAGAGAATTCCAAACCACGCCAACATCTGCCCGAAGAGCAATCCGTGCAGACTGTCCGGTATTCCCATCGACGCGCGGCGGCGACGCGCCCAACGGCTGTTGTAGAAGCGCATGTCGACCATTTGGACGAGCGCGTACAACCACGTCAGGATGCCTACGCCGCGGAGTTTGGAGATGAGAAGCGGCGACGCGTGGTAGGACTCGCCGAGCGTGTGGAAGACATACACGGCGAGTCCGAAGAGCAGCGACAGCGCGAGCAGAATGGCGCGCACGCGAGTGAGTCGGTCCGGCGTGAGCCAGCGATGCCGATCGTCGATCGCGTCGGCAGACGGTCCAAGACCAGCGACTGGTGGAACCATGACTCGCCTCGTGGAAAGCCGGGACGTCTAGCGACCACGCTCGAAGACGGCCCTTCCCCCAATATAAGTGGCGATCACCTGCGTGCCGAGAATCAGTGCGTCCGGGACGGTCATGATATCGCGGTCGAGGATCACAAAATCGGCGTACTTCCCCGGCGTCAGAGATCCGGTGAGTTGTTCCTGGAAACCGGCAAAGGCCGGCCAGATGGTCATGGACTTGAGCGCTTCTTCTCGGGTCATCTTCTGCTCCGGGAACCAGCCGCCCGGCGGCCAGCTGTTGTCGTCCTGGCGGGAGACCGCGGCGTGGAAGGAGAAGAGCGGGTTGACGCGCTCGACGGGAAAGTCGCTCCCGTTCGGGATGATGACCCCGGTATTGAGCAGCGATCGCCAGGCGTACGCGCCGTAAGTTCGCGCGTAGCCGAGGCGCGTCGGCGCCCAGTACATGTCGCTCGTCTGGTGGACTGCCTGCATCGACGGAATCACACCGAGCTGGGCAAAGCGCGGCACGTCGGCGTGGTCGAGCACCTGGACGTGCTCGATGCGAAAACGGTGATCGACGGTCGGGACTGCCTTGAGGGCTGCGGCGTACGCGTCGAGTGCGACGCGATTGCCGCGGTCGCCGATCGCGTGGGTCCCGACCTGGAAGCCGTGCTGGAGTGCTCGCGTCGACACGTCCTGCAGGTGCGCAGGGGTCGACTTGAGGAGACCGGAGTTCTTCGGGTCGTCGCTGTACGGGTCGAGCAGCGCGGCGCCGCGCGAACCGAGCGCGCCATCGGCGTAGAGCTTGATCGAGCGGATCCAGAGGTGGCCGTCGTACAGCGCGCTCTGCGGGCCGCGCTGGAAGTAGTGCTCGATGGCCGCGCTGTCGTCGGCGATCATCGCATAAACGCGTAGGCTGAACGTACCCGCCTTGGCGAGCTCCTCGAACACGTCGAGCACCGCCCGCGGTTCGCCGGGGTCGTGCAGTCCCACGAGTCCGTACTTGTTCGATTCGGCGATGGCCGCGAGCGTAGCGCTCCGCATCTCGTCGTGGGACATCGGCGGTACGACGCGATTGATGAGGTCCATGGCGTTGTCCACGAACACCCCGGTGGGTTCGCCATTGGCCCCGCGCTCGATCCGTCCGCCCGCCGGATCTTTCGTCGCGGCTGTTACGCCTGCGGCGCGCATCGCGGCGGAGTTGGCGAGCACCGCGTGCCCATCGATTCGCTCGAGGACCACGGGGTTGTTCGGCGACACGCGCGACAGCGCCTCGTGCGTCGGAAAGCGCGTGTCGCCCCATTTGTTCTGATCCCAGCCGCGTCCGATCACCCACCGCCCGGAGGGTACGTCCTTGAGACGCGCCGCGACGCGATTCACGATTTCCTCATACGACCGCGTGTCGGTGAGATCGATGCTGCGAAGGAACTCGCCGAGTCCGAACAGGTGCGCGTGCGCGTCGATCATGCCCGGGATGACGGTCTGTCCCCCCGCGTCGAGGACCCGGGTCGATGCGCCGCGCAGGAGCATCGCTTCCCGCTCCGAGCCGACGAACTGGATCTTGCCGTCGCGCACCGCCATCGCGGCGACGAAGGGATGCGAGTCGTCGACGGTGTAGATACGCGCGTGGGTGACGATAAGGTCCGCCGAAGGTGGAGCGGGGCGCTGGGCGGAAAGGGAGACTACAGGCGCGACAAAGAGCGCCGCGCAGTGCGCGGCGAGGAGGGAAAGGCGTGTCATGTCGAAGGAGTTCAGTTGCCGGGGATACGGGTCCAGATGACGACGGTTCCGCAGTTCACCGTACTATTGATCTTGTTGAACTCCACCGGAAGCCCCGACGCGCCGGCATATATCTCCACGCCCTCCACGTCGGTCACCGGCATGTCGTCGACGTTGAACGCAAAGACCTGAATTCCGTCGATGAAAAACTGCGGCGGGCAGTTCCGTGCACTCGAGGCGCGAGCGAAGCGGAGGATGGCACGCCCGTTCGGGCCGGGAACGATCACGGCCCCGGGAATCATGCGCATCATGTCGCTGAGCAGGCCGGGATTCCGCTTCTCGATCTGCCCACGAGTGATGAAATGCCCAATGCCCTGCTTCCGCCGCGCCTCGAATGCGTCGAGCTGCCGAATGTGCTCGGCGTCGGCCTGGACGACGACGCCCTTGAGCTTCTGAGCGACGATCGTGAGGGTGACGTCGACCTCGGTCGTGTCATCGTGCGGCACGAGGATCGATAGCACGACGGGTGAAAAGGCGAGGCGTCGGAACGAGACGTCCGTGGCGCCCGGGGCCAGCGATACGAGCAGGAACTTGCCGACCGAGTCCGTTCGCACGGATGCCGATGCGCTCGGCACCGATACCTCGACGTTCGCGATCGGTGAACCGGCGTCGTCCTTCACGACGCCGGTGATTGCCCCCCGCGTCTGCGCGGCGGCGGTGACCGCCACGGCCGTCTGCACCAGGGCCGAGCACAGGAGAATACGAGCGGAACGATTGATCAAAGCGGCCGGCAGCGCTGGCGACATGTTGCCCCCCTTTCAAGCCAACGGTCGGCGCGGTGCGCCGATGAGATCCTCAGATCTGACGTTTCGGCCGTGCAACGAGGTACACGGGAATCGCCAGGAGAACGAGGTACGCGGACATCGCAACGACCGCGCTCGCGGACCCAATTGTCCTCGACATATCGAGCGCGAGATCGAGACCCTTCGCCTGCAGCCCGGCCAGAACGACTCCGGTGATGGCGCCGCCAGCGATGAGCCCGGATGAGAATAGAACCCCCGGACCGGAATCCGCGTCAGCTCCTTCGCGTTCCTCGCGTGACATGCGCCGGTCGACGATCCAGCGCAGCACGCCGCCCATGAACATCGTCGCCGACGTCGAGATCGGGAGGTAGACGCCTACGGCGACGGGCAGGGACGGAATGCCGACAAGCTCCATGGCAACGGCCAGGAACGCCCCGATCAGAATAAGGCCCCACGGAAGTTTCTGTGTAAGAATTCCGTCAACAACGAGGGCCATGATCTGTCCCTTGGGTGACTCGAGCTTGTCGATCTCCCGCCCGTCGTAGTTGACGCGCTCGCGGCCGCCCAAGCCGGGGTCGACGAGATAGCGAATCGCGCCGGCGTCATCGACGAGATACTTGCCGGCCGCCGCGGTTCCGACTTGCTCGTACAGATGACCGATGCGGAATGTCGGCCCCGTCGCGTTCGCGCCCGCTTCGTTGAGCCGTCCCCCCGCGAGCACGTAGCGGCCAGACTCGACGCTGTTCACCGCGACGCCAGGGAAGTCGCGCGCGACGATCGTGGTCTTCGCGGCGTTGAGGAAGTAGATGACACCGCCGACGAGCAGGGCGGAGATCGTCACGCCGACCAACAGACCCACCTGCTGACGAGCCGGTGTGGCGCCGACGAGAAATCCGGTTTTCAGATCCTGCGATGTCGCGCCGGCGGTCGCCGCGGCAACGCACACCACGCCGCCGATCGACAACGCCAGCACGCGGTACTCGATGCCGACCCAGCCCACCGCGAGGAACATGAGCGACGTGAGCAGCAGTGTCGCGACCGTCATTCCGGAGATCGGATTCGACGAATTGCCGATCTGTCCGCAGATGCGGCTCGACACGGTGACGAACAGGAACGCGAACACCAGCGCGATCAGCGCGCCCGCGACGTTGATGTGGATCTGTGGCAACAGAACCATCGCCAGTCCGCAGGCGAGCGCGCCGACCACGACGACGATCATCGGCATGTCGCGTTCGGTCCGGCGTGTGTTGTCGCCCGCGCCACTGCCGCTGAAATCGCGAAGGCCGGCGACGAGCGCCTGCCAGATGGTCGGCAGTGTGCGCGCGAGGCTGATGAGCCCCGCAGCCGTCACCGCGCCCGCGCCGATGTAGTAGATGTAGTTCGAGCGAATCTCGCTCGCGCTCATGTCGGCGATGAGCTTGTTCGCCGGAAAGATCGGGGTCGTGAAGCCCGACCCGAAGAACTTGATCACCGGGATGAGCGTGAACCACGCGAGCACGCCGCCGCCAAAGAGGTAGCCGGAGATGCGCGGCCCGATGATGTATCCCACGCCCGTGAGCTCCGGGCTGATCTCGGCCTGAATCTCACCGAAGAGCTGTGCACGACTGCCGGCGATCACACGCTGGAAAGTGTGTTTCGGAACTTCGAGCCAGAGGTGAAAGCCCGACGTCAGGAACTTGTACAGTGCCCCGAGCCCGAAGCCCATGAAAACGGTCTTCGCCTGAACGCCGCGCTGTTCGCCGACGATCAATACCTGGGCGCAGGCGGTGCCTTCGGGATACTTGAGATTGGCGTGCTCCTTCACGATCAGGCTCCGCCGCAGCGGAATCATGAAGACGACGCCGAGGATGCCGCCGACCACGCCGATCGCGGTCACGGTCGACCACGGCAGGTTGTATCCGAGAAGCAGCAGCGCCGGCAGAGTGAACGAGATGCCCGACGCGATCGATTCGCCGGCCGATCCCGTCGTCTGCACCATGTTGTTCTGAAGGATCGTGGCCGGTGGGCGGCCCAGAACTCGCGAGATGTACCGGAAGATCGTGATCGATAGAACGGCGACCGGAATCGACGCGCTTACGGTGAGACTCACCTTGAGGGCGAGATACACGCTCGAGGCGGCGAACATGAGCCCGAGGATGACCCCGAGCACGAGAACGCCGGGCGTCAGTTCCGCGGGATTCTCGGTCGCGGATACGTACGGCGAGTGGACGGCTTCGTCGACAGCGGCAGAGGGATGAGTCATGGGCGGGAATATGAGACGCGGGAACCGAGCGGCGATAGAGCGTGGCGGTTTCCCGCCTATGATACGACTCTCAATGGTCGCCGGGCTCACGTTTGCCGCGAGCATGCTGGGAGCACAGCAAGCCGCGCGGGACACCGTGTCGGCACCCATCCGCGACATACGCTACGACGTGACGTTCATGCGGCCGAACGGAACGCGTCGAATCGTCGACGTCGCGATGACGTTCACGACCACGGGATCCGCTCCCGTCGTCCTGTCCCTTCCGGCATGGACGCCTGGTGCGTACGAGATCAGCAATTTCGTACGCTGGGTCGACGGGTTCGAGGCGACGTCCGACGAGGGCAAACCGCTGTCGTCGGACAAGCTCGACTACGACACGTGGCGCATTCGACCCGCTGGTGCCAAGTCAGTGCGCGTGGCCTTCAAGTACCACGCGGACTCGCTCGACAACGCCATGTCCTGGGCGAAGCCGGATTTTCTCCTCTTCAACGGGACGAACCTGTTCCTGTATCCGGCAGGAAGCTCGCTCGACTTCCCGGCGACCGTGGCCATCCATACGGAGACGGAATGGAACGTGGCGACGAGCATGACGAACGGTGCAACCCACCGCACGTTCACGGCGACCAACTATCATGACCTCGTCGACATGCCCTTCTTTATCGGCAAGTTCGATCTCGATAGTGCTCGTGTCGTCAACCGGTGGGTGCGTCTGGCGACGTATCCCGCTGGCGTCGTGTCCGGGCAGCTTCGTCAATCGGCGTGGGACCAGATCAAGAAGGTGATCCCGCCAGAGAGCGCCGTGTTCGGTGAAACGCCGTGGGAGAGCTACACGATCATGCAGATCGTGGATTCGTCGTTTGCCGGCGCGAGCGGTTTGGAGCACCAGAGCTCGCACGTCGACGTGCTGGCCCCGTCGTACGTGGGGAGCGAATTTCAGCCGTCGCTCTATGCGCACGAGATCTTCCACTCGTGGAACGTGAAACGGCTCCGGCCGTCGGATCTCTGGCCATACAAGTACTCTCATTCGCAGCCGACGCCCTGGCTCTGGGTATCGGAGGGGATCACGGATTACTACGCCGATCTGGCCGAGGTGCGCGGTGGAGTGATCGATGAGAAGGGATTCTACGCCCTCACGGCGGAGAAGATGAACGAGGTGATGAACACGATTCCCGTGTCACTCGAGGACGCGTCGTTGAACACCTGGGTGCATCCGGTCGACGGGACGGCGTACATCTACTACCCGAAAGGCTCGCTCGCCGGCTTCATCCTCGACGTGATGATCCGGAGCGCGAGCGACAACAAGAAGTCGCTCGACGATGTGATGCGCGGGCTATACGAGTCGACGTACAAGCATGGCCGCGGATTCACGCCCACCGAGTGGTGGGCCGCAGTGTCTTCGGCAGCCGGAGGCAAATCGTTCACGGCGTTCAGCGCACGGTACATCGACGGTCGCGAAGCATTCCCCTGGGACAGCATCCTGCCCATGGCGGGGCTTCGCGCGCGGCAGGAGCGCGTTCCGCGGCTGGGCGTCCTCACGCAGCAGGACGCGAACGGCGTGTTCGTGGCGAACGTGGTCGACGGCGGCGCGGCGGCGCTCGCGGGAGTCAAGCCGGGGGACTATCTGGTGTCGGTCGGCGATATCGTCGTCGAGGATCAGCAATTCGGCGCCAAGCTGCGCGCCAAGTACAGCTCCACGCCCGAAGGCTCACCGCTCACGATCAAGGTTCGGCGCGGAACCGAGACGCTGCCGCTCGCCGCGAAGCTGCAATTCGGTGCTGGAGAAACCGTCATCGAAGCCAGTCCGTCGGCGTCCCCAAAGGCGATCAGAATTCGCGAAGGGATCCTCAAGGGGACGACGGACAGATGACAGAATGGGCGCGGATTCGACAGCGAATCCGCGCCCATTCTTCGGTCCAATCCACAATCCGCGATCAGGCGTGACTCAGGGCGGAAAGTCCGTCGCGAACGCGGCCCAGGGTCCATTCTGCCTCGTCGATTGACGAATCAGTTTGGTCACCGTGTTGAGGGCGTCGCTATCCTCGATCGGAATCGAGATGCCCGAAACGCGCGTCGAAAGGATCGAATACGGCATCGCGCTCTGCGACGCGAAGATCAGCAGGTAGCCGTGTTGATTGAAACCCAAGGCCGACGTGTCTCGTCCCATGCGTCCCGAAGTCGGGCGTGTTCCCGGTGGACCCTGTTGGGGCTGAGGCCGACGAATCAGCTTTGATGTATCGCTGAGCGCCGCGCGACCGAGCGTGGTCTCGACGAGATGGGATCCCGCCTCGACAAACCCACTCTGAATGGAGTCTGCCGGGAACAACAGCGTGCTACCGCGTCCGGGAACGACGAGGAAGACGGCGACGTTCGCCGGCCGCCCGACCTGGACCGTCAGGTGTTGCGGAACACGCTCTCCGGCCTGCGACGCGACCTTGGGAGACAGATCGGCATACTGCCCGAAATGATGCGGACTTCCACTCGCGCAGCCGGCGACCACGCCGAGCAGTGCCATTGTTCTTATCGTACCAGAGCGCACCGAACCCTCACGAAGCAAGTTGAGAGAAGACCCCCGATGAGATCACTACCCCGGCGACTGGCAGTCGCGCTGCTGACATCGGCGTCCATCGCCGCTCCAAAGACGACCTTCGCGCAAGCAACATCGACGCCAGTTGCGACATCCATCGCCGCTCGGACGGCAGGAATGGACCGACGGGACGGCTTCCTACCAATCTATCTCGATCCGAGGCAGGGTCGCATCCTGCTGGAACTGCCACGCGACTCGACGAGGGCTTTGTTGATGATTACCCAGGCGACCGGCCTGGGTTCAAATCCCATCGGGATCGACCGCGGGTCCAGCGGTTCGACCGACGTCGTCCGGTTCGATCGCGATGGCGAACGCGTACTCGTCGTGCTGGAGAACTGGGCCTATCGGAGCACCGCCGGGAATGCGGATCATGCGCGTACCGTCAGCGAGGCGTTCCCATCGAGCACGGTCGCGGGACTCCCCCTGCTTGCCGACGAGGGCGGGCGGCTCCTGGTCGACGCCACCGAGCTCGCCATGCGCGACTGGAACGACGTGGTCGGCACGCTCGCGCGTGCACAGCAGGGCACGTATGTCGTCGCGCGCGACCGGTCGAGCGTGAACAAGCAGTACAGCAAGGCCTTTCCGGAGAACACCGAGGTCGACGTCGCGCTCACGTACGCAACCACCGGTCGCCCGGGCCCAACGATCGAGTCGATCGTTCCCGACGGGCGCGCGTTCACCCTTCGCCAGCATCTGAGTTTCCTCAGGCTGCCGGACGCCGGATTTCATCCGCGCGCGCTCGATCCACGCGTCGGGTTTTTCGGCATCGCGTTCAAGGATTACTCGCGCCCGATCCAGGAACCGCTCCAGGTCCGATGGGCGTCGCGCCACCGTCTCGAGCGGGTGAATCCGAACGATCCCAACTCGCCGATCAAAGAGCCGATCCGCTATTACGTCGATCGCGGCATTCCCGAGCCGATTCGCTCGGCAACGCTCCAGGGCGTGAAATGGTGGGAGCAGGCGTTCGATCGGGCGGGTCTCAAGGGCGGGTTCGTCGTCGACCTGCTTCCGGAAGGCGTCGACCCGATGGACGCCAGATACAACGTCGTGCAGTGGGAGAACCGCAACGAGCGGGGTTGGTCGGTCGGCGGCGCGCTGACCGATCCGCGGACGGGCGAGATGATCAAGGGCATGGCGCGACTCGACTCGCACCGCGCTCGCACCGACTACAACCTGTACGCGGGCTTGATGGGTGCGAACGCGTCGCCGGCGGATACGGCCTTCGTGCTGGCGCGAGTTCGCCAGGTGAGCGCCCACGAGACGGGTCACACCCTCGGGTTGGCACACAACTATATCGCGTCGACGTACGACCGTGGATCCGTGATGGACTATCCGCCGCCGCGTGTTCGGCTCGATGCGAACGGTCGCATCGACATCTCGCAGGCGTATGCGGTCGGGCCGGGCGCGTACGACGTCTGGGCGATTCACTGGGGCTACGGAATCTTTCCGGCAGGCACCGAAGCCGACTCGCTTCGCGCGATCGTTGCCGACGGGTTGCAGAAGCACTTCCTCTACCTCTCGGACGCCGACGCCCGCCCCGAGTACGGCTCCGATCCGCGCGTCAATCTGTGGGACGATGCGGCCACTCCACTCGAGTTCCTCAAGCACGAGAGCGCGGTGCGTCGCGTGGCGATCAAGAACTTTGGCGAGCGCAACATCCGTCAAGGCGAACCGATCACACTTCTCCAAGAGCGGTTCGTCCCTGTGTACTTCATGCACCGCTTCGCGTTGAATGGCACTTCAAAGGCGATTGGCGGGATGGAGTACAGCAACGCGGTGCGTGGCGACGCGCAGCAGGCCACTCGGCCCGTCGCGTATCAGCAGCAAATGGATGCGCTGCGCGCCA
>Ga0310811_10006966_pt1 | contig 14446 bp, 8 predicted proteins | sample YCmetagenome_FD_207642 | JGI IMG/M metagenome (GOLD analysis project Ga0310811, IMG submission 207642) | Soil microbial communities from experimental microcosm in Duke University, North Carolina, United States - YC | ecosystem: Engineered > Artificial ecosystem > Soil microcosm > Unclassified ...
TCGCCGTACGAGAAGCCCCCGCACGCCACAGCACCGGCGAAGTCGGCCAGCGTCACGCGGCCAGACAGCAAATCGCTCATATGCACATCGTGCGCATCGAACCCGGCACGATCGAAGGCGTAAGCCGTTTCCAAGTGCGAGTTCACCCCTTGCTCGCGAAGAATCGCAACGCGCGGGCGTGAGCCTGTCGAAATAAAGGGCGCCGCAACGTCCTCAGTCGGATCGAACGTCAGGTGGGGCGACATGCCCGGGTCAGTTGCATCAAGCAGTGCATCGTATTCCGCGTCCGCGCATGCCGGGTTGTCGCGCAAGCGCGCGATGCGCCAGCTGACCTCGTTCCACGCGCGCTGCAGCTCCGCACGCGGTGCACCGTAGATCTTCTTCGCGTCACGGTAGACTTCAATCACGTCACGCTCGTTGAGCGTGCCGACCACGTGCGAACAGGCGCCAAGGCCATGCTCGCGCAACACGCCGAGCACTTTGTCGCGCTCAGTCGCACGCACTTGTACGACAGCGCCCAGCTCTTCGGCGAAAAGCGCCCGAACTGTGAGATCCTCGCGGCGTCCGCTAGTCTGCTTCGCCCAGTCCTTTGCGTCGCCGTAATCGAACTCGTGCGCCGGGTCGAGCGTCAGCATGTCCACGTTGAGCGATACGCCCACGTGTCCTGCGAACGCCATTTCGCACACCGTCGCCCACAAGCCGCCGTCAGAACGGTCGTGATAGGCCAGCAGCAGCCCCGCCCCGTTCAGCGCCTGAATGGCCGCGAAAAAGCGCTTCAGGTCTTCAGCGTCGTCGACGTCGGGCACACTGTCGCCAACCTGCTGCGTCACCTGCGCCAGGATGCTGCCGCCGAGCCGGTGCTTGCCGCGCCCAAGATCAATGGCGATCAGTGCGGAGTCGCCCACCTCGTTCGCGCGGCGCAGTTGCGGCGTCAAATGGCCGCGCACATCGTCAACGGGCGCAAACGCAGAAATGATCAGCGAAACGGGGGCCGTCACTTCCTTGGCGACGCCGTTCTCGTCCCACTTCGTTTTCATCGACAGCGAATCTTTGCCAACCGGGATGCCGATGCCGAGCGCCGGGCACAGCTCCATGCCGATTGCTTTCACCGTATCGAACAGCGCCGCATCCTCGCCGGCACTGCCACACGCCGCCATCCAGTTGGCCGACAGCTTCAGTTTGTCCAGTGAGGCGATCGGTGCCGCCGCGATGTTCGTCACAGCCTCGCCAACGGCCATGCGGCCAGACGCGGGCGCGTCGATTACCGCGAGCGGCGTGCGCTCGCCCATCGTCATCGCTTCGCCACGAAAACCCGCATAGTCGACGGCTGTAATCGCGCAATCGGCCACCGGCACTTGCCACGGACCCACCATCTGGTCGCGCACGCTCGTTCCACCCACGCTGCGATCGCCAATGGTGATCAGAAACGACTTGCTCCCGACAGTCGGATGTTTGAGCACCGAGACGGCAAGCTCATCCAGAGACAGCGCCGTGACGTCGACTGGTGCACGCTCTGCGGCCACGTGCGTGACGTTGCGATGCATGCGCGGCGGCTTGCCAAGCAGCACATCCATCGGCATATCGACGGGGTAAGCCGCGGCGCCCTCCGCCTGTGCGTCGACGAGTTGCAGCTGCCTCGCCTCGGTCGCCACGCCAACGACGGCCAACGGGCAGCGCTCGCGCGCGCAAACCGCTTCGAACTTCGCCAAATCGGCCGGAGCAATGGCGAGCACATAACGCTCCTGCGCTTCATTCGACCAGATCTCGCGCGGCGACAAGCCGCTCTCCTCGAGCGCAACCTCGCGCAGCTCGAAGCGTGCTCCCTTGCCGGCGCCATCGACGAGTTCGGGGAAGGCGTTCGAGAGGCCGCCGGCGCCAACGTCGTGAATGCTCAAAATCGGATTGGCATCGCCGAGCTGCCAGCAGGCATTGATGACCTCCTGTGCACGCCGTTCGATCTCGGGATTGCCGCGCTGAACCGAGTCGAAATCGAGCTCGGCCGTGTTCGCGCCCGTTGCCATCGAGCTCGCCGCTCCGCCACCCATGCCAATGCGCATGCCGGGGCCGCCGATCTGAATCAGCAGCGTGCCGGCCGGCAAATCGTGCTTGTGCGTGTGCTCGGCCGAGATGTTGCCGATGCCACCCGCAATCATGATCGGCTTGTGATACCCGCGCACTTGACCGCCGACGTTCTGCTCATAGACGCGGAAGTAGCCGCCGAGGTTAGGCCGCCCGAACTCGTTGTTAAAGGCCGCGCCGCCCAAGGGGCCGTCGATCATGATCTGCAAGGGCGAAGCAATGCGGTCCGGCCGGCCGTAGGCGGTGTGCGCCTCTGCCGAATTGCGCGCGGCGAGCGGCACCGCGGCGTCGCGTGCGCTCTCCCAAGGTTCGGTCGCCCCCGGCAGCTCGAGGTTCGACACGGTGAAGCCCGTCAAACCGGCCTTCGGACGCGCTCCGCGGCCCGTTGCCCCTTCGTCGCGAATCTCCCCGCCCGCGCCCGTCGCAGCCCCCGCGAACGGCGAGATGGCCGTCGGGTGGTTGTGCGTTTCGACCTTCATCAGCGTGTGTGTGAGCTCGACATGGCGGCCGTAACGTTCGCTCGGCGCGTCTTTATCAGCGTTTGCTGCCGTCGATCGCGGAAACCATCGCTCAGCCATCCCGCCCGTCATGATGGACGAGTTGTCGGAGTAGGCCACAATCGTGCCCTGTGGATTGACCTTCTCCGTGTTCCTGATCATCTGGAAGAGCGACATGTCCTGCGGCTCCCCATCGATCGTCCATTGCGCATTGAAGATCTTGTGGCGGCAGTGCTCGCTGTTCGCCTGCGCGAACATCATGAGCTCGACGTCGGTCGGATTGCGGCCAAGCTTGGTAAAGGCATCGACGAGGTAGTCGATCTCATCTTCAGCGAGCGCGAGGCCCAGTTCGACGTTCGCCTTTTCGAGCGCGCCGCGGCCCTGAGCCAGAATATCGACGGTCGAAAGCGGCTTGGCAGGCAGCTCGTCGAAGAGATGTACCGCGTCGTCGCGTGAGCCCACAACGCTCTCTGTCATGCGGTCATGCAGCGCGGCGGCAATGGCAGCGCGTGCGTCATCGCTCAAAGCTTTCTTGCCGCCAAGCAAGCCCTTTTTCAACGTCACCGTGTACTCGATACCGCGTTCGATTCGGCGCACCTGCGCGAGGCCGCAGTGACGGGCAATATCGGTCGCCTTGCTCGCCCAGGGCGATACGGTCCCGAAGCGCGGCAGAACCAGGAAGGTTTCGCTCGTCCCACGATCGTCAACGGCCGGAAAAGGCGCGCCGTAATGCATGAGCGCCTCGATGCGTGCGCTATCCTCGGCCGTGAGCGGCGAGAGCGCGTTGACGAAGTGCAGATACTGACCGCGTACGCCGACGATGTTCGGATCGATGCGGGTAAGCGTCTCTAGCAGGCGGGTTTGACGAAAATCGGACAGCGCCGTAGCACCGGGGAAACACGAGAAGTGGGCCATGGAAAGACGTGATCGTCGTTGAGTCGCGCAGGCGCATGCGGACGATGGGGCAGCAATCCGTCTTGAGCATGCAAACGACAATGAGGCGAAAGGAAGACCGCAATTATACCCGGAAGTCGCCCCCCAATAAGCCGTGTAGCGTCGGGGCCTCATCGGGGCTCCCATGCGGCCTTCCCTTGACTTGTCCATGCCGCTTCGAGCGACTGAGAGCGCCCTTTGCGCTCCTTTAATGCTCCTTTAGCGCGCGCAGGCGAGGCGCATCGAGGGATTTGACGCTATGATGCGCGGTTTTCTTGATCGGCGCCTTGCACGAACGTTCATCGTCATGCATGGCGCGGCGCCGGCCGTCACATGAAGCCGCAGCTGGGCATCGCTGCAGCGGCGCGGTTCACCGTGGCAGGCTTGCAGCGCTCCCCAACCAATCGTAAATGGATGTCATCGTCATAGGCGGCGGGATTGCCGGAGTCGCCACCGCATACCAGTTGCACGCGGCCGGCCATCGCGTCTGCGTCGTCGAGCGCCACGCGACAGTCGCCCAGGGCGCCACCTACGGTCATGGCGGCACGCTCCTGCCCACGCCACTCGACGTCTGGTTCGGTCCCACCCACGTGAAGTCGGGGCGTGCGCCCCGCGGCGGCCTGATTTACAAGCCAGGGTTCAACTCGGCAACGCGCCGCTTCATGCAGCGTCTCACTCGGCTTCAGGAGCACGAGGCGTTTTGCGAACAGTACCGTCGTTTGAAACCGCTCGTCGATGTGGCGCGCGAGACGCTAGCCGCGATCGAAACGCGCTTTAACTTCGAGTTCGAACAAAGGAACGGGCTGTTGCATGTCGTGCGCCATGCGCGCGATTGGGAACTGACGCAGAGTGCGCTCGAGTTGCTGCGCGAACTCGAAGTTCCGCATCACGTCCTCAGCGCCAGCGAATGCAGTGAAATCGAGCACTCGGTGCCGACCGAACCCGCTTTCGCCGGCGGTGTCCTGTTCGAGCAAGAACGTATTGGCAACTGCCCGCTGTTTACGAAGCTCCTTAAGCAGGTGCTGGAAGATCGTGGCGGCGCGCAGTTCATGCTCGGTCGCACCGTGGCGGGCCTTCGCCTCGACGATCGGCGCGCCGCCGTCGAACTGGTCCCCGCTCGTGGCTCGCAAGCGGGTGAACGCGAGGTCGAGGTGGTTTCGGCCGACGCGATCGTCGTTGCGGCGGGCGCAGGCAGTCTCGCGTTGCTTGAGCGAGCGGGCTTGCGCTTGCCGTTGCATCCGGCCCGCTTCTTCTCGCTGACGGCACCTCTTGCCTACGAGGAGTGCGCGCCGCATTTGAGCGTGGTCGACACGGTGCGGCGCATTACGATGACGCGCACGAACCAGCGCGTGCGCGTAGCGAATGCGGCCCTGTTGCAGCCCGAGCGAGAGGTCATGAAGGCGCCTGCCGAATCGTTGGCGAAAGCGGCCACGGCGATGCTCGCGCAAGCCACGCATGATTGGATCCCGGGCGCCGCCCGGATTTCCGCGGCGCACGCCTGGGACGGCGCGAAGCTGTTGTCGCCGGACGGGCTGCCGGTCGTCGGTCAAGCGCTCCATCCGCGGCTTTTCGTCAACGTGGGGCATGGCCCCGCCGGTTGGGGGCTGGCGTGCGGCTCTGCTAAAGTGATTGCTGACCTCATGAGCGGCCTCGAACCCAGCGTGCCGCCCGATACGCTCGCGGCCCTGAGGGCCGACCGTTTCGTCAGCCAACGTCCATGACCGAATCCGGCGAAAGCCCCGTCGTTGTCAATCCGCACGAGCGGCCAGCGCCGCTTTACACCGTCTCGCAGCTGCGAGCGCTTGAAGTGTGCGCAGCCCGTCAACTGCCGGCCCATACGCTGATGGCGCGGGCCGGGGCGGCGGCCGCGCGCTATCTGCTGGAGATTGCCGCGCACGACGGCTCGCTTGCGGCCGGACGGACGGTCTGGCTTGCAGCCGGCCCCGGCAATAACGGCGGCGACGCGCTCGTGTGTGCGGCCGAGCTGCGACGCTCGGGTATCACCGTCGAGGTCTGCATGCCTCGTGAGGTGGCGCCCGATGACGCTCGCTGGGCGCTTGCCGAGGCCCGCACCGCGGGTGTGCCCATCTCTCAGGGTCCGCCCGCCTCCCTCGACGATCACGGCTGGCTTGTCGATGGCCTGTTCGGCATCGGACTGGCGCGGCCGGTCGAGGGCGTCTTCGCGGAACTCGCGCAACGGATCACGGCGCGCGCGCGTGCCACAGGACGCGTGCTGGCACTCGATGTGCCAAGCGGGCTCGACAGCGACACCGGCAATGTCGTCGGTGGAGGAGCCGCCGTTTTCGCGTCGCATACCCTCACCTTTATTGGCGCCAAGCCCGGGCTCTATATGACGCAGGGCCGCGATCTGGCGGGGACGATCGCGATCGCGCCACTTGGGATCGACGAGATCGATGCGCCCGCCGCCGCCCTGTTAAATGCGCCGGCGCTGTTCGCAGCCAGCTTTCCACCGCGTGCGTTCGCCTCGCACAAAGGCACGTTTGGCAGCCTCGCCGTCGTCGGCGGCGACACCGGCATGTGCGGCGCGCCGATTCTCGCTGCGCGGGCCGCGCTTTACGCGGGTGCCGGCAAGGTTCATGTCGCGTTCGTCGGCTCGGGAGCCCCGCCATACGACGCACTTCATCCCGAGCTGATGCTGCATCCGGCTGAGGCCATCGGTGGATTCGCCCTCGAAGCGATGGACGCACTGACACTCGGCTGCGGGATGGGGCAAGGCCCAGGTGCCGCCGACGTGTTGGCCAAGGTGCTCTCGCACGATGTGCCGAAGTTGATCGACGCCGACGCGCTCAATCTGCTCGCGGACGACATCAAGCTGGCTGACGCGCTGGCCGCGCGCGGTGCGGCGAATGACGCCAGCGTGCTGACACCGCATCCGCTCGAAGCAGCCCGGCTTATGGGTTGCGACACGGCCAGTGTGCAGCGGGACCGGCTCGGCACAGCGCGCGCACTGGCGGACCGGTTCGGCGCGGTCGTCGTGCTAAAAGGTGCCGGTACGGTGATTGCGGCGCCCGATGGCCGCACTGCCATCAACCCAACCGGCAGCGCTGCGCTTGCGACAGGCGGCACGGGCGACGCCCTCGCGGGCATCATCGGCGCCCTCCTCGCCCAAAACCTGCCGCGCTACGAAGCAGCACTTGCGGGCGTCTATCTGCACGGCTTGGCCGCCGATGTGCTGGTGGCCAACGGCACCGGCCCCGCGGGCCTCACAGCTGGAGAGCTCGCGCCTGCGGTACGAGCGTCGCTCAATCGCCTGATTTACCCGCCGCGCCCGTAGCGACACCCGGCGTCAGCGCGACCAAACGGTTGGTTTCGACGTCGAAGCTGAGCCGCATCGTCTTCGGCACCGTGGGCTTGGCGACCATTGGCTCGTCCGCCTTGCGATCGAGGTAACGGACGACGACCTCATCGCCTTGAAATGCCATCGATTGCGGCTTGATACGGTCTCCCAGGAAGATGGAGGGCATTGTCCGACCGTCGCCGAACGTGGCGGCGGCATAGAAGAAGCTGCCGCTGCCGCCCGGCGAGTCCCGCAGGAACACCGCCGCGGCCCGCCTCACACCGAGCCGACCGAATGCGGGTTGCCCAACAATGCGCGTGACGTGCCGCGTGGCGGAGCCGGGCGCAGCCGCTACTGATCGTTTGCCGTGTACGAGTTGCACGTTTTCGTGCTCGATGAGGTAGCTTGCGTTTGCGTAGTCGAGCCTGCTAGCTGCCGGCTGTGTTCCTGCGAACGCACCGAGGCTTGCCAATCCAAAGCAGCTCGCTAAGGTGAAACGCTTGAAACGCGTGAAACTGGCGAATCCGGCAACACCTGTGAAATTTTTTCCCATCATGATGGCCTCCTCTTTCGCTCAGTTTAGTCTGAACGTACGCGGTCCGGTTCGCTCAGGGTCGAAACGGACTGTGCAATTTGCTGCCCTCTCTTTTTACATGCCATTCGGCGCCAGTTGCTTGGCCAGTGGCGCTAAAGCACGCCGGGCGACATGCAACGTCGCTATACTGATCGACCGCGTGGCGGCCTTGCACGCTGGCGAGCCGAATCGGCTGCATGATCGGCAGCAATGCGAGCGAACTGGCAAGGCCCTGCGATTGGCTTCATCGAACGATGCAACCGCGTGGCGCGTTTTACGCTCAGTTTTTCGAACGATTGTTTCGTTAATCCGCAGCAAAGCATTGGTGAAAGACCGGCCACGGCCCCAGGCCGCCGCCATCAGTCATCTTCCAGCCCTTTCGTTAGACGGACATCCATGACGCCGAACCCGCTTTCTTCCTGGTCTGCGCTAAAAGCGCACTACGAAAAGATTCGCGACGCGCGGCTGCGCGACTGGTTTGCCGAAGATCGCGGCACGCCGTCGCGCGCCGAGCGCTTTACGTTCGAGGGCGGCGGGCTCGTCGCCGATTTCTCGAAAAACCGCATTACCGACGAGACGCTACGCCTACTTGTGGCGCTTGCGCGCGAGGCAGGCGTCGAAGCGCGCCGCGACGCGATGTTCGCCGGCCACATCGTCAACCCGACCGAAGGCCGGGCCGCGCTGCATACCGCGCTGCGTGCCACGCGCGACGACGCCCCCTATCATGCGGAGGTCATCGCCGAGCGCGCCAAGATGGCCGCCTTTGCTGATCGCGTGCGCAGTGGTGCCTGGACGGGCTACACCGGCAAGCGAATCCGCCACGTCGTCAACATCGGCATCGGCGGCTCTGACCTTGGGCCCAAGATGGTCGTCCACGCCCTTCACCACCTGGCCGACCCGGGCATTGCGACCTACTTCGTCTCGAACGTCGACGGCGCCGACCTTGCGCGCGTCATGGCCCGCATCGACCCGGAAGAAACGCTCGTCATTGTCGTCTCGAAAACGTTCACGACGCTCGAGACGATGACCAACGCCTGTTCGCTGCGCCAGTGGTTCTTGCAGAAAGGGTGTCCGGAAAGCGCGCTGGCCAAGCACTTTGTCGGCGTATCGGCGAACCCCACCGAGGTCATCCGGTTCGGTATTGCGAGCGACAACGTATTTCAAATGTGGGATTGGGTAGGCGGACGATACTCGTTGTGGTCAGCTGTCGGCCTCTCGATCATGATCGCCATCGGCCCCCTTGAATTCGATGCGCTGCTCGCGGGCGCCGCCGACATGGACGCGCACTTTCGCGAAGCGCCGCTCGATCGAAATCTGCCTGTGCTGATGGGTCTCATCGGTATCTGGTATCGCAATTTCTTCGGGTCGCAAAGCTACCTCGTCGCGCCCTATTCGGAAGCGCTGCATTTCCTGCCTGCTTACCTGCAGCAACTCGAGATGGAAAGCAATGGCAAATCGGCGCGTCTTGACGGCACCTTTGTCGATTACGGCACGTCGGCCGTGACGTGGGGCGAGCCCGGCACGAACGGCCAGCATGCGTTCTTCCAGATGCTGCACCAGGGTCCAACGATCGTACCGATCGACTTCATTGCCGTGCTGAGGCCCGAGCATCCGCTCAGGGGCCATCACGCCAAGCTGCTCGCGAACTGTTTTGCGCAAAGCGAAGCCTTGATGCTTGGCCGTACCGTCGAGGAAGCACGCCAAGTCGCTGGCCCCGACAAGCCTGAACTCGTGCCGCACCTCGTCTTCCCCGGCAATCGCCCGTCGACGACGCTTGTCATCGACGCGCTCACTGCGCGCTCGCTCGGCGCACTGATCGCGCTTTACGAGCACAAGGTTCTCGTTCAGGCCGCGGTCTGGAACATCAACCCGTTTGACCAATGGGGCGTCGAGCTCGGCAAGATCCTCGGCAAGGTTGTCGAAGCGGACCTCACTGCGCCGACCTTCGCCCCCGCCAAGCACGACTCGTCCACATCGGCGCTCATCGAGCGCGCGCGCAAAGCGGCGCAAGTTTGTTAGGCGCAACCGTGCCGCTCTCGGGGCCGAAGCGGTCGTGCGGACAGCGCCATCCGCCCTGGCACGAGCGCCAGGGCTCGATGGCTCCAGCTTCAGGCCACGCGGCCCGAGTCGAGCGTCACGACCTGCGCGCAGCGCCGTGCAAGCGCGATGTCGTGGGTGACGAGCACGAGCGTCGCGCCGTGCGACGCGTTCATACGAAACATGAGGTCGATAACGGCATGGCCCGTTGCGGCGTCGAGGCTGCCCGTCGGCTCGTCGGCGAAGAGAATGGCCGGCTCCGTCACAAAGGCGCGCGCGAGGGCGACGCGCTGCTGCTCTCCGCCTGAGAGCAGCTTCGGATAATGGCCCGTGCGCGCTCCGAGCCCCACTTGCTCAAGCAGCGCATGCGCTCGCCGCGAGGCGTCAAGCGGCGACATACCGCCTTGCAGCTCGAGCGGCAAGCGCACATTCTCGAGTGCGGTCAAATGCGGCATCAACTGGAACGACTGAAAAACGAAACCCACCGAACCGTTGCGCAGATTCGCGCGCTCGTCCTCCGATAGCAACGTCAGCTCGTGGCCGAACAGCCGAACAGAGCCCGACGTCGCGTTGTCCAACCCCGCGAGCAAGCTGAGCAGCGTCGACTTGCCCGAACCGGACGCCCCGACAATGGCCATGCTGCTCCCCGGCATGACGTCGAGATCGATTTCGTCGAGAATTGACAGTTCACCTGTCGCATCTTTGACCCTTTTGCACAACTTCCGCACTTCAATAATGGGCTCGATATTTTCTTGCATCAAGCATCGCTCGAGAGTGAATAAAGTGGCGGCCGGCCTGCGGGCCGGTGCGCTCGCGACGGCGCAGCTGATTCGGCGCGCCGCCTGCATATCGGTAGTGCGTACGGTGCTCGCGGCACTGTTCATTTCAGCGGTGGCGACATGGATTACGTCCCCGCCGGCCAACGCTGCCATTGCTGCTGAATCGGGCAAGCCGGTTATCGTAGTGCTCGGCGACAGCATCTCGGCGGAGTACGGCTTACCGCGTGATACGGGGTGGGTCGCGTTGCTGCGTCGTCGGCTTGCCGACAAGCGGATTGATTATAGCGTTGCGAACGCAAGCATCAGCGGCGACACGACAAGCGGCGGGCGAGCGCGCATGTCGGAGCTCATCACGCGGCTCAAGCCCTCGGTCGTCATCGTCGAGCTTGGCGCCAACGACGCCCTTCGTGGTGTGCCGCTTGCCACTACCGAGGACAACCTTCGCTCGATCGTCACGGAAGCGCAGCAGGCGCGGGCAAAAGTAGTGCTCGTAGGGATGTACGTCCCTGCCAATTACGGGCCGGCTTATACGCAGCGCTTTCACGCTATCTACGAAAACCTGTCGAAGGAATTTCGCGCCCGGCTCGTGCCTTTCCTACTCGCCGGCATCGAGAACAAACCGGAGATGTTCCAGGCCGACCAGATGCACCCAAATCAGCAGGCGCAGCCTATCTTGCTCGATAACGTCTGGCCGGTGCTCGAGCCATTGCTGGGGCAATCGTCGCATTAGGCTCGCCGACTACGAAACTCCCCCCGGATCACCCAACGATTACGGATATAAAAGACGACTAGTTAATGCGTGAGTGAGGACCGGCAACGACTTGCGCCCGAGCTACTCTTTGTAACTCTACTAATGGCCGCAGCCGCCGCTGCGGCCATTTTTGCTTCTGACACCCGGCTACGACAGTAGACACCGACCACCCATGCAGGCCCCGGAATTCGTGATCGGTGATCGCGAGGACTGTTTGCGCCGGGGCAAAAAGGTCCGAGGGGCAGCAAGCGAACCGTTGCCGTCATTCATGTCGCCGTTACTGTGCTACGGGAGCGACCGTTCTCGAAGCCGAACGACCACTCGCTCGTGCAGGCAAAACCTTTAGCGACTAGAGTTTCTTTGGCGGCAAGGGTGGCAGCGTCCTCTTCATCGTGACCGGCGGCCCCCTGCCTCCAGGCCTGCGCGAGTTATTTTCCCGGCAAGGCGAGGACTACAAACATCTGATCTGAACAACATTTCCCCCCGGCGATGCCGCGATCGCGCATTCACCTCGATGAACGGAGACCGGCAATGAAAATCGTGATCGTTTTGACTTCGCACAACCTGCTCGGAGATACCGGCAAGCCGACCGGCTTCTGGCTCGAAGAGTTCACGGCCCCCTACTATGTGTTCAAAGATGCCGGGGCCGAGATTACCGTAGCGTCGCCCAAGGGTGGCCAGCCACCGATCGATCCCAAAAGCGACGACCCGAACAACCAGACCGACTCGATGGAGCGCTTCAAAGAAGACTCTGCCACCCAGAAGGTCCTGGCCAATACCGTCAAGCTCGCCGACGTCAAGGCGGACGACTACGATACGGTCTTCTATGCCGGTGGCCATGGCCCGATGTGGGATCTGACCAATGACAAGGACTCGATCGCCTTGGTCGAGGCTTTCTACAACGCCGGCAAGCCGGTCGCCGCCGTCTGTCATGGCCCTTGTGTTCTGCTAAAGGCTATCTACGAGGGAGAGCCTCTCGTCAAGGGAAAGCGCGTCACCTGCTTTACCAATGATGAGGAAGAAGCCGTAGGCCTGACCAAGGTCATGCCCTTCCTCGTCGAGGATGAGCTCAAGCGTCTCGGCGGTCGCTTTGAAAAGGTGGCCAATTGGGCCGTGCTCACCATTGTCGACGGGCGGTTGATCACCGGCCAGAACCCAGCCTCGTCTGGCCCGACCGCCAGGGAGCTGCTCAAGCTTCTGCAGGCCTAGTTCTAACCTGGCGCGGACTATGAAGCCCGCGCGAATGTGTCGACGATAGGAGCCCCCTATGAACGCCACGACGAACTCCCCTCAGATTACGGTTGCCCGGCGGTCCCCGGCCTATTGGCGTGTCACGATCAACAATCCGCCGATCAATGTCATGAGCCCGCCAATGGTCGGACAGTTCCACGAGATCATCAACGCCCTCGAAACCGACGAGCAAGTTAGGGTCGTAGTCTTCGACAGCGCGGTGGACGGCTACTTCCTGAATCACTCCGATTTCCTGGCCAGGCTTGAAGACCTGACCGCAATGCCGCCCGGCCCCACAGGATTGCCGCAGTGGCCGGACTTCCTCGTGCGCCTGACGCGCGCGCCCGTCGTCTCCATCGCCCTCATCCGCGGGCGGGCGACGGGCAATGGCAGCGAGATCACGCTCGCCTGCGACATGAGTTTCGCCAGTCGAGAAAAGGCCATTCTTTCGCAATGGGAGGTAGGCGTGGGCATGGTCGCCGGCGGCGGCCCCATGGCCCGGCTGCCCCAGCTCATCGGCCGTAACCGTGCCCTGGAGGTACTCTTGACCTCGGACGACATCAGAGGCGACCAGGCCGAGGCCTACGGCTACGTGAACCGAGCACTGCCCGATGCCGACCTCGATGCATTCGTGGACGCGCTGGCGACTCGTGTCTCCGGGTTTGACAAATGGGCAATCGCCAACACCAAGCGTCTCGTCAACACCAGCTTGCCGCCGGACGTCGAGTTCGGCGCCGGATGGGACGCGTGCATCGCGTCGCTTGGGCGGCCCGCCGCGCAGGACGGCATCAAGGCACTGCTTGCGCGTGGGTTCCACAAGCCAGGGGACGTCGAAGATCGGCTCGGATACTACCTTGGCCAGCTCTCGGGCTAGGCCGGCGCGCGATCTCTCGCCGCGCCGCCTCGCGTTGCAGCATTTCCTGCGCCCCAACACCTTTCCGGCCACAACGCGTGGAATGGCCGCTCCCCGGCACCGATGAACATTGCTTTCGAGATAAACCCGCGCTGATTGTCCGCTTTCGTGCGCGTGGGCCAACGTCCGAAAGCGGTCGATTACTGTCGAACGCAGATGTCGCGACTCGACCCGCTTCGGCCGCTAACGGCTTCCCTCAAATCGGCCATTCCCCCGTGTTTGCGTCGTGCTGCTGCTCCATGCCGCTTGTGCCGTCGATATCATCGAGTACCGAAGGACAGCAGTTATTCCGGGCGAAGGTGGAGCGCGAAGTTAGACGGACTTCAAGAAGTCATAGAGTTTCGGGTAGGCATCAGGGAATGCCTGCACTAGCACACGCAGCCCCGACTGCAACTTTGGGTCAAGCGCGGACCAGTTACCAGCGATCAGATCTTGCTCCAGGCTATTGAGTTGCGTAGCAGCTTCGACGTGGGTCAGTACTGTTTGCTTGTAGTGCCTCGCGTTCTCGGGGATATCGGTCAGCATATGGACGTTCTTTTTGTGCGCTGTCGAGAGCAGTATCTCAACGAGATCCTTCGCTTGTGCGCCTGACGTATCTCGCATTTCCTCGTTGACGTTTTTTGCATATTCAGAACTGTTGCGCACACCAAAATCGAGTTCGCCAAGTGGCGCAGTCTCCGCGTCGTGCCGGCGCTCCGCGCCCGGCACGTAGGTCACGATGAAATTCTTCTGGTCTTTCATGAGGTTGAGCTTGGCGGGTGTCGCCGACATACGCAATTCATCAACTCTCGCTTCGTCTCCCTTTGCGGCGTCGTCCGAGCCCAACCCCGTGTAAAGGTGACCCAGATGCGATTTGCGCGTACGTAACGCATCGAACTGTTTCGCGCTTACGTTCGAATTGTTGAATAGGATGATTTCCCACCAAGGCTTGGGGTGCGCTTTCTTGAACTTGCTGATGATCTTCGCAACCGACTGATTAAGCTGGGTGGCATATTCCGCTTCGAACTGCGCTGCTGCTTCTTTCTTCCTCTGTCTCGATCCATGGCCGGATATAACGCCCGTCACCGCTCCCAACTGGGCTGCTGACGGATGCCCCTTCATCTCGATCTCTACGCGCAGCGGTTTTCCCGTCGCATCGAAGTAGGCTTGCGCGACATCCGCCGAGGCGTTAAGGAATTCGTCCAGCGTGGCGAAATTACTGTGAGCGTCATCGGTACGCTGGATGCTTCGCAGGTCTTTCGCACTCAGATCCTGAATCTCGGTGCCGGCGCTCACCAACGCAGCATGTACCTCCTGACGACTCGATGAGAGCTGTTCCTTGACATTGCCCTCATGGCTGAGGATGGGAATACCGT
>Ga0310811_10006967_pt1 | contig 14445 bp, 6 predicted proteins | sample YCmetagenome_FD_207642 | JGI IMG/M metagenome (GOLD analysis project Ga0310811, IMG submission 207642) | Soil microbial communities from experimental microcosm in Duke University, North Carolina, United States - YC | ecosystem: Engineered > Artificial ecosystem > Soil microcosm > Unclassified ...
GCCGAGAAGCCGGTGTCTCTGCAACAGATTGCAGCGGCTGAACAAAGGCTCATGCATTCCATTTCCGGTACCCCCAGAATAGCTTTCTTTAACCGGCGCCGTTGGATGATCGCCGCCGCTATCCTCATAATTCTTGGTGCGGGTCTGGTCTATACCGGCGTCACAAGGTGGCGCAGCACCGCGATCGCTACAGCTTTTGGCGAGATCGCAAGCCGCCGGCTGCCCGACGGAACAGAGGTAATGATGGACGCCAACAGCAGGATCCACTACAAGGGAGACTGGTCGGAAGGACGGGACCGCGAGGTATGGATGGACGGCGAGGCGTTCTTCCACGTCAGCAAAACGCCCGAACACAGCCGGTTTATCGTTCACCTCGCGCATATGGACGTGATCGTCACCGGCACGCAGTTCAATGTCATCAACCGTCACGGCGCAGAATCCGTTCTATTACAGGAGGGGCGTGTCATTCTCCGCAATGAAAAAGGAGAGCAGCTGCCGCTGACCCCCGGAGAGTTCGTGACCTTTAGCGATGACCTGTGGCAGAAGAAGACGGTAGAGCCCGACAGTCTCATGGCGTGGAAAGATCAAAAGCTGGTCTTCAACGGCACGCCGATGCGCGAACTGGTAAATATCGTCAATGACCACTATGGCGTGCATTTGCAGCTGGCCGACAGCAGCATCGCCGACTCGACAGTAAACGGAATGCTCCCCAATAACAATCTGAATGTGCTTTTACAATCGCTGGAAGCTACGGCTGATTATAAGATTTCCAGAAATGGTGATCAGATTATCATCAGCGCCAGCCAGGGAAAGCGCTGACCGGATGAATGCATACCAAAACAGCTGAAAGATGAGAAAAACAAGCCTTTTCGGACGATTGCTTGTCTTTTTTCTGCCCGTGTTGCTGCCCTTGTCTGCGCGTTTGCAGACGCCTCCGCCGGGCACCACCCAGCGGCCCCTCATCGAAGTGCTCGTCGGGCTCAACAAGGACAGGGGCGTGTATTTCCTTTTCTCCCGTCAGCCCCTCGGTCAAAGATTGGTAACTCCGCCGGCGCCCTCACAGCCCCTGTCTACCGAAAAATTACTCACGCAACTTCTGAAGAATACCGGTCTGTACTATAAAAAGGTGGATGACCGGACCTTTGTCATCCTCGAAAGACGTCCCGCCGCTCCGGGCCCCCTTCCCGACAGCGCGGCTACGGCACAGATAAACGACCCGCTGGCAGTGGCGCCGGTGATCGCTCCTCCCAACCGCGTATCGGGCAGGGTATATACAGGAGAAGGGAAGAACCTGCAGGGGGTGAGTGTAACGCTGCTGCATACGCGAAATGGAACGACCACCGACTATTCCGGGGCCTTCCAGCTGGAGGCGCAGAAAGAAGACACACTCGTGTTCTCCTTCGTCGGCTATCAGCTGAAAAAGTTGCCCGTCGGCCGCCTCGGCGGATACGGCGTCCGGCTCGATCCTTCCGACGAGCCGCTGACCGAAGTGCTGGTCACCGCTCTGGGGATCCAGAAACAGCGCAAATCGCTCGGCTTTTCCGCCGAGGAGCTGGATGGATCGGTATTTACGCAGTCCCGCGAGACCAATCTGGGTAATGCCCTTGTCGGCCAGGTGGCCGGCGTCAGCGTCGCCCAGAACGCCACAGGGCCCTATGGCAGCAGCAGGGTCAATATCCGCGGCAACGCCTCGCTCAGCGGAAATAATCAGCCGCTGTACGTAGTGGACGGCATTCCCTATGACAATACGACCACCGATAATGCAGGCCAGTTCGGAGGACTCGATCTCGGGGACGGTCTCTCCAATATCAACCCCGATAATATCGAGTCGATCCTCATCCTGAAAAGTGTGGCGGCTTCGGCGCTCTATGGCTACCGCGGTGGCAACGGGGCCATCCTTATCCGGACAAAATCCGGTTCGAAGACGCGCGGCTTCGGCGTCCAGGTCAACAATAACTTCACGATCAATTCGGTGGTCGACCAGCGCGACTATCAGTATGTCTATGGTCAGGGCCTTTCAGGAAAAAAGCCTTTCAATAAGAATATGGCGCTTGCCGCCCCCTATTACAGCTGGGGGGCAAAGCTCGACGGCAGCGATGCCATCAACTATCTGGGCGACCACTACTCCTATAGCCCTGTAAAAGACAACTACCAGCGGTTCTTCCGTACCGGCGTCACCAATCAGGGCGCTGTTGCGCTGACGGGCGCCAACAACAGGGGGCATTTCCGGCTGGGTCTCTCCGACCTGCACCTGGGGACCATCGTGCCCAACTCTTCAATGAAACAACAGGGCTTCAACCTTAACTCCACCTATTATGTGACGAACAAACTGCAGATGGAGCTGACAGCGGACTATGTTTTCGAACAGGTCGACAACAGGGCCAGCCTGTCAGACGACCCGGGGAATGTGTTTGCGCCGCCGTTGTACCTCGCCAATAGCATGGACATCCGCTGGATGAAGAACCGAACGATAAAGCCGGACGGCACCGAATGGCTGCCCGGTACGGACCCTTATTTCGAGAACCCCTATTATATTGCCCGGAACTATAGCAATGTCACCGACCGCAATCGTATCACCGGCGGTCTTACACTGAAGTACAATCTGCTCGACTGGCTATATCTGCAGGGGCAGGTCAGCCGTGACGGGTATCAGCTGGACGTGACCAATATCGTTCCGTCCGGCGTGGTCTACACCAGATTTGACGGCGTACACGGAGGCAATCTCACGCAGTACGAGGTCAACTACCACGAGCTGAACGCCAATTTTATGGTCGGTGTCCACAGGCGGCTGGGCAGGGATATCAGCGTGGACGCCAACATCGGCACCAACCGTCAGGATAACAGCAGGGCTATACAGGGCATCGGAGCGGTGCCCGGGTCCTTCAACCGCGCCGCGGGTCCTTTTCTCGCCGCGGACAACTACAATGCCAGCAACATCATCAACAAACCCTACAGCTCATTCCTCCAGCGGTACCGGGTCAACTCGATCTACGGCAATGCGGACATTGCCTATAAGGACTGGCTCTTTCTGAACCTGACGGCCCGGGACGACTGGTTTTCGACGCTCAATATCCTTCGGTCTCGGCGAGCTTTGTCTTTTCCGAGGCGTGGCGACTGCCTTCCTGGGTCAGCCTGGCCAAACTGCGGGCGTCGTATGCGGGCTCTTCCAACGGTACGGAACCCTATCAGAACGTGCTGAACTACGGGATACGCAACTATTCGATCAACGGACAGCCCCTGGGCTTTATCGCTTCCGGCGACCTGCCGCTAATCCCCAATGCCAGCCTGCGACCCATCAGTATTGCCGAGAAGGAGATCGGTCTTGTCGGCCAGTTCCTGAAAGACAGGATCGGCTTCGATATCACCTACTATAACAAGGAGACGACCAATGATATCGTCAAGGTGACGATCAGTCCGACCTCGGGCTATTACCAGTATATCGCCAATATTGGTAAGATCCGCAACCGGGGCGTGGAGCTGCTGCTCACCGGTACGCCTGTCAGGAGTAAGAATTTCAACTGGAAGTCGACCTTTAACCTCGCCGTCAACGACAACGAGGTCATGTCCATCGGAGGACTGCCCAGCATTGCTATCAGTAACGCCTATCCGCGCTGGGGCAGCGAGGTAAGCATCAGTAATATGGTAGGGCTGCCCTATGGCCAGATCATGGGGTACGCCTATCGCCGCGACCCGAAGGGGCGGATCATCTACAGCGACGGAATCTCGAATCCGGCGCCGGCCGGCGAGCCGGAGCCGAGCAAAGGAGTGGTGCCGCTGGGATCGACCGTTTATAAGCAGACTGGCGGGCTGACCAACGAACTGCGCTACCGGGACTGGACCTTCACCACGCTGATCGATTTCAAGTTCGGGGCGAAGATCTACTCGGGTACCAACCTGCTGCTTTACTATTATGGTCTTCACAAGAATACGCTGCAGGGCAGGGAAGGGGGATATATAGGAAACGGGGTGCTCGACAACGGTCATCCCAATACGCTGGTGGTCCCGGCCCAGCAGTACTTTCAGGACATCTCGGCAGGCGGCAGCGACCATATCGCCGAAGAATTCGTCTACGACGCGAGTTTTATCAAATGGCGTTCGGCCTCGCTGACGTATACGGTACCCGCATCGATGCTGAAAAAGAAATTCATCACGGGTCTCAGCCTGTCGCTCGTTGGGCGTAATCTGGCGACCCTGATGAAACGGACTCCAAATATAGACCCCGAGTCGAGTATCAACAATACCAACGGGCAGGGACTGGAGCTGTCGGGATATCCCCTTGTCAGGAGCTGGGGATTTAACGTGAACTTCAAATTTTAACGATCGACATGAGAGCAAGCCATATCCTCCTACTAATCGTCCTGCTATCGGCCGGCGCCGCCTGCCGGAAGGGCTTTGTCGGGATCAATACCGACCCCAATCTGATCACGGGCTCGCAGATCAATTTCAACTATCTTTTTACCAATGCCGAACTGATCACGTCGGGCAATTCGGAAGGCAATGGCTATGAAGACTGGAGGAACAACCTGATCTATTCCTCCTGTATGATCCAGCACCTCTCTTCGACGGTGTCATACTGGGACGGGGACAAATACCTGTTCAATGGCACCTATAACTCGGCCTACTGGGACGAGAACTATCCCAACAGCGTCGCCTATATTACGGAGGTCATGCACCACGCGCAGGGAGACAGCACGCTGTCGAATCTTTATCAGGAGTGCCGGATATTCAGGGCCTTCATGTTCCAGCGGATGACGGATATGTACGGAGACTGTCCCTACAGTCAGGCCGGGTTGGGTTATATCTCGGGGATCACGGCGCCGCGCTACGACCGGCAGCAGGACATCTATATGGATATCCTGCACGAGCTGGAGGGGGCGGCCGAAGCGCTCGACCCTGCAAAGGCCAACACCATTGGCGCGGCCGATCTTTTATACAATGGCACACCACAGTCCTGGCGGAAATTTGCCTATTCGGAGATGCTGCGGATAGCGATGAGGATGAGCAAGGTGGACCCAACGGCCGCGGCGCAGTGGACGCAGACGGCGGTCAGCGGCGGCGTATTCCTGGACAACAGCGAAAACGCCGTACTGGGGCACCAGAACCTGGCTACTACGCCGGTGGTCAATGGCTCGGGGCTTATCCTGCTGGGCAACGACCCCAACGGCTACCGCCTCAATATGACCTTTGTCAACTATTTGCGCAGTACGCAGGACCCGCGGTTACCCTATCTGGCAACGGTATGCGCAAATCCGGCGCTTGCCGCGGACAAGGGCGACACAGTCGCCGCCCACCAGCTGGGACAGCCCGGGGGCTACGATCCTCCCGACAATGGCGGCGCCTATGACCTTACGTTTGCGCCGAACTGGCCCGGCGACCAGAACAAATATTCTGTCGTCAACCGGTATACCTATGCCCGTCTGGACGCGCCCACTTTTTTTCTGACGGCAGGAGAGACGGGGCTTCTGCTCGCCGAGGCCGCGCAGCGCGGGTGGATCGGCGGTGATCCCGCGGCGTATTACAGGACGGCGGTGCAGCAGGCTATGTCGCAGCTGTCCGTGCAGACAGGAGCCGGTCCCACGGACGCCGTCATCAACGCCTGGCTGGCGGCCCATCCCTATGACCCGGCCAAAGGCCTGCAGCAAATCAATGAACAATACTGGATAGCCGGATTCATGGACGAGAACGAGTGTTTCGCCAACTGGAGGCGTAGCGGCTATCCCGCACTGATACCCGTCAACTACCCCGGAAACGTGACGGGTGGCAGTATTCCCCGCCGGTTCACCTATCCCCAGAGCGAGGCCTCCTCGAACCCCGCCAATTATAATGAAGCCGTTGGCCGCCTCCCGGGAGGGGACAAAATGACCTCCAGGGTCTGGTGGGACGTCCGCTGACCCGCAGCCCGCTTTTCCCGATGAGTTCCCCGCTGCTAAAAAAAACTTAACAAAAAGGCATTACACGGAAATTCTCCCCGGCACTTATTACCCGGAGAGATTTCGCTTATGTCAAAAAACTACGCAGGAGTAGAAGACCTTTTAACGGATGAAAGTTTCCTGGCCTGGTATTTCCGGACCGACACGCGGTGTATCAGGCAGTGGGAAGAATGGATAGCGGCAGACCCTGCCATCCGCGCCCGTGCCGACCAGGCCGTAGATTTTTTGAGGACCCTGCCACTCGACCAGGGGCAGCTGGACGAAGGCCAGATCACCATCGCGGAAAGCCGGCTCCTGCAGACAATCCGCGAAGCGGAGACGAAGAATGTCAGATCGATCGGCGGCTATCGCCGGTGGATAGCTGCTGCGGCGGTGCTGGCAATCGTAGCGGGCATCTATCTGGTGAGGCCGTTGCTGGTCCATTCAACCCCCGAACTGCATACAGCCTATGGCGAAGTGAGGGAAAGCCATCTGCCGGACGGCTCCAGCGTAGTCGTCAATGCCGACAGCAAGCTGGTCTTTTCACAGGGCTGGGAAGACGGGAAAGACCGGGAGGTTTGGCTCACGGGCGAGGCTTTCTTTCATGTGGCCAGGACCCCGCTGAAAAGCCGATTCATCGTTCACGTCAACCATTTCGATATCATCGTCACCGGCACTCAATTCAATGTCGTCAATCGCCAGGACAAAGCCAACGTAATGCTGAAAGAAGGTAGTGTCACCCTTCATACGGAAGAAGGAAAAGATTTGAAAATGGTCCCGGGTGATTTTGTGGAATACAGGAGCAGTCTGGAAAAGAAGATCGTCCGCAATGACAGCGTCCTGGCCTGGAAAGAGCACAAGCTGATATTCGACGGCACCCCTCTGCGGGACCTCATAACGATCATTCGCGAAAATTATGGCGTGACCGTCGTCACCGATGGCGAACTGGAAGAAAAAAAGCTCTACGGTATCATGCCCAATGACAACCTGGACGTGCTGTTACTGGCACTGCAAAGCACCGGCGATTTTGACATTATCCACGAAGGAAATAAGATTCTGATTAAGGCACATCCATAGCAAATATTTACTGTCGTCATTTTCATTAATCAAACGCTGCAAAAAAAATGAGAAATTTGTATTGCAATTGGCGTATGGCCAGCTATGTGCTGGGCATACTTCTCCTCTGTTGTCTTGCCGGACGCTCTCAGAGCACCTATGCCTGGTCCGGCAAGGGTGTCCGGACTGTACAGCAGTCCGGCGGAGAGAACAGGACCGAAGAAAGCACTCAGAAAGAGGCCCTCTTCAAAGTGTTGAAAGAACTCAACCGGACAAGAGGTGTCTATTTTCTGTTTTCGGAACAGTCCCTTGGCAGCCGCCAGGTCAACAATCTGCCGAACAGCCAGGACAGCATCGAAAAGATCCTTGGCGAAGTGCTGAAGAACACCGGCCTTAAATTCAAAAAGGTGAACGAACGCACCTTTGTGATCCTCACAGCCGGCAGCAGTGGTACTTCCGCAGACATTCGTCCGGTTGATTTCACGCAGGCTTTTTCGTTGGCTCCGATGACTGACAACGTCTTCGCGGTCAACCCGCAGGAAGCCATCACGGGTAAGGTCACCGCTTCGGACGGCGCACCGATACCTGGTGTCAGCGTGACAGTAAAAGGCACCAGGCGCGGGACCTCCACTAACGGCGCCGGCGAGTTTACCATCGAAGCAAAAAAAGGCGATATCCTGGTAGTGTCCTATATCGGCTACCAGACCCGGGAAGTCGCCGTCAGCGGAGAAAGCCTCCAAATAACGCTTCAGACCAGCAACCAGCAACTGAATGAGGTAGTCGTCACTGCCCTGGGTATCCAGCGCAAGAGTAAGGACCTCACCTATGCCACACAACGACTGACGAACGCCGACCTCACAACCGTAAAGGACGCCAACTTCGTCAACAGTCTTACCGGCAAGGTCGCCGGCGTGACGATCACCCGCAGCGCATCCGGCCTCGGCGGCTCTGCCCGCGTCATCCTGCGCGGTAATAAATCGACCCAGAACAACCAGCCGCTGTATGTCATCGACGGTATTCCGCTGGCCAACTACAGCCCGCAACAGCCGGCCGACGTCTGGGGCCAGTCCTCGGGTAGCGGCTCCTCTGGCCGTGACGGCGGGGACGGTATCTCCAACCTTAACCCCGACGATATCGAAAGTCTTACCGTACTAAAAGGCGCATCAGGCGCAGCACTCTATGGAAGTGCGGCCGCCAACGGCGTCATCGTGATCACGACCAGGAGTGGAAAAGCAGGTCGTGCCCGAATCAATATTTCGTCGGACCTCACAGGCGAATCACCGATGTACTATCCCGACCTCCAGTTCAAATACGGACAGGGCATCAATGGCGCCGCAAGCACCGACCCCACCAACGAGAACAGCTGGGGTAATGCCGTCAACGCGCCCGACCACGTAAAGCCCTTCTTCAAGACCGGCGTTACGACCGTCAATACTGTCAGCCTTTCGGGCGGTACAGAGAAAGCCCTGACCTATTTCTCCTATGGCAATACACATAGCACTGGGATCGAACCGACGTCGGCTTATAATAAGCACAACCTGAGTTTTCGCGAGACGGCGAAATTCCTGAACGACCGGCTTACTATCGACGGGAACATCAATCTGCTCGACCAGAAAGCCACCAACCGTCCGGTAAGCGGCCTCTATGCCAACCCCCTGACGGGTCTCTATCTTTTCCCGCGCGGCCTCGATTTCAACAAATACAAGAACTACACCGTCTACTCGCAGCAGCGTAACCTGGACATCCAGAACTGGTTCGACATAAGCCCCGTCGACGGATCGGGTGGTCAGGACCACGAGCAGAACCCCTACTGGCTGCTTTACCGCGGACCCCGCGTGGACAAAAGGGATCGCGCAATCATCAACCTGGCCCTGAAATTCAAGTTCAACGACTGGCTCAGCCTCCAGGCGCGCGGCAACGTAGACAAGTCCTGGGATACCTATGACGCCCGTCTCTATGCCGGCACACAGGCCGTACAGGCCGCACCGGATGGCAGGTACACCTATGTCAATAACGTCAATACCCAATTATATGGCGACGTCCTTCTCATGCTGAACAAAAAGCTCGGCAATGATTTCAGCCTTGGCGCCAACCTTGGCACCAGCATCAACGACACGAAGCTCGACGATATCGACTTCGATACCAAGACCGGCGATCCCGCGGGGCTGTTCTATGCCAATAAGTTCGGCGTCAATTTCATCACACCGACCGCACTCCTGTCCAACCAGTATTCGAAACACACCCAGCAGCAGTCGGTATTCGGAAGCGCACAGATCGGATACAAGGGTTTCCTGTTCGTCGACCTCACCGGGAGGAACGACTGGTCTTCGACCTTCGCCTTCACGCCGACAAAGAACTCGGGTTATTTCTACTATTCCGCCGGCGCAAACCTCGTGCTGACCGACGCACTGAATATCGGTGGCCCGGTCAGCTTCGGCAAGATCCGCGTGTCCTATGCGAAGGTGGGCAACTCGGTGAATATCTACAGTACGAATCCCGCTCAATACACGCAGAACAGCCAGCTCGGCGCACAAGTCAACGTCAAAGTGCCCCTGCCAGGTACTTATCTGCGGCCTGAAGACAACCGCTCTTTCGAAGTCGGTACCGAATGGCGGTTTCTCAATGATCGGGTAGGCTTCGACGTCACCTATTACAAGAACAACAACTATCGTCAGTATGTCGAGATACCGGCGCCCCTCGGTTCGGGCTACAGCACTTATTACCTCAACCTCGGCAATATCCAGAATACCGGTGTGGAAGCTACCGCATTCGTGACTCCCGTCAGCACCAGGACTTTTAAGTGGACTACGACGTTCAATTTCGCCGCCAACAAGAACAGGGTAGTCGAGCTCTCCGACGGCAAAGTTCCCGGAGCAGGGCCCGATAATATCTTCTACCTGACCGGCGGTCCCGGCAACGTGAACATGTACGAGTCGGTGATCCAGCAGGGTGGCTCATGGGGCGATATCTTCGGAAGCACCTTCCAGCGGAGTTCCAAGGATGGTACGATACTGGTAGACGGTACGGGAAAACCCCTTCAGGATAACACATTCAAAAAAGTCGGCAACTCCAACCCGGACTTTACCCTGGGATGGAACAACAGCTTCGATATCGACAAGTTCACAGTGAATTTCCTCATCGATGGCCGGTTTGGCGGCAAGGTAATGAGCGTTACGCAGGCCGTCCTCGACGAATACGGCGACAGCAAGGCGACGCAGCAGGCCCGCGACGCCAACGGTGTAAATATAAAAGCGACGGTCTCCGACGCTACCAGCCCCAATGACGGGAAAGCCTGGTCCGGTCTCCTGCCCGCACAGGCCTTCTATAAAGGCGTGGGCGACCGCAACGGCATCAGCGAGTTCTATATGTATAGCGCTACCGCCGTCCGCCTCCGCGAGCTGTCGATCGCCTATAAGATCCCCGCTCACGTCAGCTGGATCACCGATTTGCGTCTTTCTCTCATCGGCCGCAACTTATTCTTTATCTCCAAAAAAGCACCCTTCGACCCCGAGCTTTCAATGGCGACCAGCAACGCCCTGCAAGGCATAGAGACTTTTGCTCAGCCTTCTACACGCAGCATTGGTGCAAGCTTGAAAATCGGGTTTTAATCAGTAAAAGCTAAAGACTAAAGTTATGAAATACAAAATATGGAATGGTGCAGTTCGCAGATCAGGATTTCTCGCCATTGCGGGGGCGCTGGTCCTCGGCAGCTGTACCAAGAAATTCGAAGAGTACAATACCGACGCCTTCGGCACTTCAAATAAAGAGCTGAGTGCGGACTACAAGCTGCTTGGCGTTCCCCTGCAGCAGGTGCAGCAGAGCATTTATCAGGTGATCAACCCGGCATGGGACATGCAGCTGCAGCAAAACCTGATCGGCGACGTTTACTCGGGATATATGGGCAGCCCGACCCCGTTCCTTGGCAATCAGAACAACATGACCTACTCACTGGTCGACAACTGGAACGGTCAGCCCTGGAGCGACGCCTACAACGGCGTTATGGCTCCCGTGCAGCTGGTCATCAAGAACGCCGCCGGCCAGTACCCTGCTTTCGTCGCATGGGCCAAAATACTACGCGTCGAAGGGATGCACCGCCTCAGCGATATCTTCGGTCCCATCATCTATACGCACTATGGCTCGGTCAACGCAGACGGCAGCGTCACCTATGACTCGCAAAAGGACGCCTACTATGCCTTCTTCAACGACCTCGACTCTGCCATCGCCGTGCTGACGCCGCTGGCCCAGAGCAATGCTACAAAAACCTTTACGAATTTCGACCAGGTATATGGCGGAGACTATGGAGAGTGGGTGAAATTCGCGAATTCACTCAAACTGCGGCTGGCGCTGCGCATCGTCAACGTCGATCCCGCAAAGGCTCAGGCCGAGGGAGAGGCCGCACTGGCGCACCCGCTGGGACTGCTGACGACCAATGCCGACGGCTTTACGATCGATATCGGCAGTGTCCAGCATCCGCTGAACGTCATCAATAATTCCTGGGGCGATATTCGTTTTGGTGCACCCCTGGGCTCGCTGCTCGAAGGCTACAGTGATCCGCGCGAATCCAAGTATGCGGTCCCCGCCACCGATCCCGCCGTCTCCGGCAAGATCATCGGCGTACGTAATGGTATCGATATCGACGCCAAGGGCCGCTATGGCAATTATTCCGCACTGCCCAATTTCCCCAATTGCGCGGCGACGCCATGGGGCAGCGTCTTTAGCAAGGCCAATTATGTCCAGCTGATGACAGCCGCCGAAGCATGGTTCCTGAAAGCCGAAGCGGGCATCAGGGGCTGGGCCAAAGCAGGCGACGCGGGTACAGCTTATAATACGGGCGTAACAGCGTCCCTCGCGCAGTACGGCGTCGACGCACAGGCCACCGCCTACCTGGCAGACGCGACGAGCACTGCGGCACAGTATATCGATCCCAAGGCAACCGTCGCCGGAGCCAACGATATCAAGACCGGTAACCAGGACCTCAGCACCATCACCATCAAATGGGACAATGCGGCGACCTTCGCTCAAAAGCTGGAACGCATTATCACCCAGAAATATATCGCCATGTATCCCGACGGTCAGGAGGCCTGGTCCGAATTCCGCCGGACAAGGTATCCGAAGCTGTTCCGGAACAAGGTCAACTACAGCAACGGCGCCATTCCGACCGACAAATTCGTCCGGCGCGTCAACTTCCCGCTGAGCGAGCGCAACACGAACGCCAATGGCGTCGCAGGCGGCGTCACTGCTCTCGGAGGACCGGATAACGGCGGCACCCGTCTATGGTGGGACGTCAATTGATCCTATTTTCTTAGATTTACAGAGAGGCCGTCGCCCAGACGGCCTCTTTCCATTCCTCAACCCATTGTCCATGCGCAATGTAGCCCTTTGTCTCCTGATCCTGCTTGCCGCCTGCGGAGACGACAGGTCGCGCCTGTTTACCCGGATGTCTGCATCCCGGACAGGCATCGGTTTCCGCAATATGCTGAAGGAAACGAACCCGGACTTCAACATCATGCAGTATCCCTATTTTTACAACGGGGGCGGAGTGGCGGTTGGGGATATCAACAACGACGGCCTTCCCGATATCTGCTTTACCGGGAATATGGTCAGGAACAGACTGTACCTCAACAAGGGCAATTTTCAGTTTGAAGACATTACCGAAAGATCCGGTATCGCCGCAAAACAGGGCTGGTGTACCGGTGTTACGATGGCCGACGTCAACGGCGACGGACTGCTGGATATCTATATCTGCCGGTCGGGCCTGCCATCCGTCGACTATCGCCGCAATCTGCTATTTATCAACAAAGGCAACCTGACTTTTTCGGAAGAGGCGGCTGCCTACGGCCTCGACGATCCGGGCTATTCCACACAGGCCTCCTTCTTCGACTACGACAGGGACGGCGACCTGGATATGGTCCTCATCAACCAGTCTGAGCCCAAATACTCGGCGGGACTACAGGAACAGTCTCCTCTGCGGGGCCAGCCAGCCGCTCCTATGTTTCGCAACAAGCTCTTCCGCAACGACGGCCGTCATTTTACCGACGTGACCGATTCGGCCGGCCTCCGGTCGAACGTTCTCACCTATAGTCTGGGACTAAGCACGGCGGATATCGATATGGACGGCTGGCCTGATATCTATATCGCCAACGATTTCAACGAACAGGATTATTGCTATATCAACAACCACGACGGTAGTTTTTCCGAACGGCTACGGGATAAATTCGATCACGTCTCCCAATATTCGATGGGCTGCGACATAGCCGACTATAACAACGACGGTCTGCCCGACGTCTGTGTCCTGGATATGCTGCCGGAGAACAACCACGACCAGAAAATGCATATCGGCGCAGACAATTTCGACAAGTATCAGGTGCTGTTCCGGCAGGGGCTCTACTACCAGTATATGAAGAACAGCCTACAGAAGAACAACGGCGACGGTACGTTCAGCGAGATCGGCCAGCTGGCGGGCGTAGCCGCGACGGACTGGAGCTGGTCGCCGTTGTTTGCCGACTTCGACAACGACGGGCGCCGCGATCTTTTTATCTCCAACGGCTATAAGCGCGACAATACCAACCTGCAGTTCCTCAAATATTCCATGGATGAGGCCCGCAGGATGAGCCAGGGCGGGCCACCCGTGACGGTTGAGGACTATGTCTCCCGTATGTCGGGGATAACGATCGCGCCCTATCTGTACCGGAATACGGGGAATGACCAGTTTGAAAAGAAAAATACGGACTGGGGCATCGACGAACCGGGATTTTCCAACGGGGCCGTTTATGCGGACCTGGACAACGACGGCGATCTGGATCTCGTTATGAACACCATGGATAAAGACGCCGGCGTCTATCGCAACAACAGCGAGACGTTGCTGAAAAATCATTTTTTGCGGATACAGCTGATCGGGGAGGGGATGAACCGCTACGGATACGGCGCGAAAGTTTTTGCGTATGGCGGCGGTCAGACCTGGTATACGGAACAGAATCCTGTGCGCGGGTATCAATCGGGCGTAGACCCCGTGTTGCATATCGGCCTGGGCACAATTGCCCGGATCGATTCGCTGCGGATCGTCTGGCCGGATGCCAGGACGCAGGTAATTATGGGGGTAGGGGTTGATCGGTTGGTTCAGTTGAAGCAGGTAGCAGCCTCTTCGCTGCACGCGCCGATGCCACAGGCAGCGGCCCCACTATTTTCTCCGGCTGCTGACGTAATTTCCTATACCCACCGGCAGGCGCCCGTGAACGACTTCAACCGCCAGCATATGCTGACGCATTTCTATTCGCATACGGGTCCCTGCATGGCGAAGGGTGACGTGAATGGCGACGGGCTGGAGGATCTTTTTGCAGGTGACGGGCTGTTTGTTCAGACCCGCGACCACCGCTGGATTCGCGCGCCGCTGGGAGTCGATACTTTGATTGAAGCCTCCGATGCTCTTTTCTTCGACGCCGATAAAGACGGGGACCTGGATCTTTATATCACCTATGGTAAT
>Ga0310811_10006969_pt1 | contig 14443 bp, 9 predicted proteins | sample YCmetagenome_FD_207642 | JGI IMG/M metagenome (GOLD analysis project Ga0310811, IMG submission 207642) | Soil microbial communities from experimental microcosm in Duke University, North Carolina, United States - YC | ecosystem: Engineered > Artificial ecosystem > Soil microcosm > Unclassified ...
GAACGTATCCTGGCCGACGCTACCGAGCGTGCCCGCCGGACCGGACCTGCCCTGGAGATCAGCACCGACCTGCCGGTGTGCGCACCCGCCGCCGCGTTGATCGACGCCTCCCACGACGCGGCCCTGGTGGTGGTCCGTCACCGCGGCCTGGGCGGGTTCACCGGGCTGCTCGTCGGGTCCGTCGGCGTCCAGACCGCCGCCCGCGCCGCCTGCCCGGCCATCGTCATGCGCGATGGCGGCCCCACCGGTGACCCCGGCGACCCCGGGCCGGCCGCCGGTCACGTCGTGGTCGGTGTGGATGGCTCGGACACCTCCAGCGTCGCCGTCGAGTTCGCCTTCGCCCACGCGGCGCTGCACCGCGTTGTCGCGGTGCACGTCTACCAGTTGCCCGCGTTCGCCGTGTCCAGCGACCCGCGGATCGCTGCCGACGTGGATGGCCTGCGCGACGTGCCGACCCGGCTGCTCACCGACGCCTTGGCCGGCTGCCGCGACAAGTATCCCGAGATGCCGGTGCGGCAGAAGGTCGTCCACGGTGCACCAGCCGATGTTCTCGTCGCCGAATCGGCCGGTGCCACGCTGACCGTCGTCGGGTCCCGCGGCCGCGGTGGATTCACCGGCCTGCTACTCAGCTCCACCAGCCAAAACGTGCTGTATCACGCGCCGGGCCTGGTCCCGATCGTCCGCGCCCACCCCACGCGTCAGCGCCCGGCACCGACCCGATCCGGGCAGGGTTTGCCGGACGCGCCGGAGCGGGCCCGGGTAACGACCAGGCCGGCAGCCGACGAACCGGCAGCCACGCGACCGTCAGAACGTGACGTGACCGGCCCGGAGCCGGTGGACGCGGACGCACCGGCGGTATCGTCGTTCGCCAAGTCGCTGTGCACCGGTCGGCTGCCCGCGGCGATGGTGATGCCCTAGCCGCGGCTGTGTCCGGGCGAACAGCACCACGTGGACACCCTTTGTCGGCGAATTTCGGCGCGGAACACTAGGCGCCGGCCGAGGTGGCTTGCGCGGACCGCTGATTCGTCGGGTAGGCCGGCGGTCCGCCCGGCGCAGCCCGAGCCCCTCCGCGAGACCGCGGCCAGCGAGGAGCTGTAACCTCTCGCGGCACAGCGCGCACCAGCGTGCGGTACAAGTGAGCCGGGTTTTTCGGTCCGCGAGCGAGATCACGTCACGTGGCCGTCAGGGGCCTTGCCGGTCACGGCCCGGACACGGGGTCCTCCGGCCACGCCGCCGGGTCGCTGCCGCCGATCCACTGCAGGGTCGCGGCGAGCCCGCGCACGACCGACCCGTCGTAGGAGCCCTCCGCGGTCAGCGACACCGTGGTGCTGGGGCCCACGCTGAAAAGGATCTCCATGATCTGGTGGCCGCCGTCGCCGGGGTGCTCGACCACCCGGGCGGGGCGGCCGCCGAGCGTCTCGTTGACCTCGGTCGCGGTGGGGCCGTCGCCGGGGTCGCTGGTGATGGTGACGTAGAAGCCGCTGATCGCGACGGTCAGCCCGGTGCTGCGGTCCGGCCCGGCGAAAAACGTCATGCTGCACGAGTCCACCCGGGTGCCGGTGGGCGGCGAGGGTAGGCGGAAGGGCGTGATGCAGCGGTACGTGCGGTCCACCCGCACGCTGTTGGCGACCGTGAGCGCCGCCGCCTCCTCGAACTGTCCCCTCACCTGCAGCCAGAGCCCGTTGGCGAGCCGCCAGCGCAGCGTGCCGGTGCCGAACCTCGCTTCGTGTGCGAACGTGCCGGGACGTCCGTTGACGGAGACGGACTTCTGCGCGCCGTCCAGCGGCTCGAAGTCGGTGGTACCGCGGGCGAGCCGGACGGTCAGCATCGTCATCGTCATCGTCCGGGACGTGCCGTCCGGCCGGCCCTGCACCTCCAGGCGCTCGCCGTCGGCGGACGCCAAATACTGCACGACGTCCGCGGGGAACGGCAGGGCGTCCAGGCTCACATGTACCAGCTGGGGCCGGCCGACCTGGGCGGGGTCGCTCTGCGCGCTCGGCGCGCCGACGGCGGGCGGCAGGGCCGGCAGCGTCGTCCTCGGCGGCGGCGCCCCGGTGGCGGCGCTCGCCGGTGCCCCGCTGGGCGGCGCCGATGGTGCGCCGGTCGTCACGGGGGGCGCCGCCGCCGGGTCGCCGGTAGTGGGCAGTAGCGCCCCCGCCACGGCGACGGCCGTGCCCACGGCCGCCGCGGACAGCGCCGCACCCGCCACGACCGCCAGGCGGCGGCGCCGGCGGTAGCGGACGCCGCTCGCCCGCGCCCCGGCCAGCAGCCGCTCGACGTGCACGTCGTCCTCGACGACCCGCGCCAGCGTGTCGGTGACCACCCGGTCGAGTCCAGTCACGGCTTACCCCCGTTGAGTGTCAGGCCGGCCGTGCCGGCTCCGGAAATTTCCTCGGCGAGCCGGGCGCGCAGCGTGTCCAGGGCGCGCTTCACCTGGCTGCGCACGGTCTCCCGGCTGCAACTCAGGACCTCCGCGATCGCCGTGTCGTCGAGGTCCTCGTAGTAGCGCAGCACCACGGCGGCGCGTTGTTTCGGCGGCAGGACGCGGATCAGCCGCCACGCCGCGTCGCGCTCGGCGGCCTCCGTGCCGAGGTCGCCGGGCCCGGACGCCTCCCGCGACCCGTGCGGGTCGGCCGTCGCGACCTCCCGGTTGGACGCCAGCCGCCACCGGGAGATCGCAGCGTTGACGAGCATCCGGCGCAGGTAGGGCTCCGGCGAGTCGGCCGAAATCCGGTTCCAGCGCACGAACGCCCGGGCGAGCACCTCCTGCGCGAGGTCCTCGCCCTGGTGCCGGTCGCCGGTCAGCAGGTGTCCCAGCCGCACCAGCGCGGCGCCGCGCTTCCGTACGTAGTCGTCGAACTCCAACGTGCCAGGCCCCTCTCGTCGACGTCCCCGTCATCACCTGTACGCGGCGGAAGGCCCCGGCTGTTGCACGGTCGCGATCCGCGACCTAACTTGATCTTTAAGTGCGCCACGAGCGCGGAGGGTGAGGTGGGGTTGGAGCCCTCACTCAAAGTTTTGTGGCCCTTCGGCGCCGCCCTGCGGGGGGAGGCGTCAAACCACCTCAAGCTGCGTTGGTTGAAGACCGTCGTGGTGAGCGTTGAGGAGAAGGCGCGACGTGATCGCGTTAGGTGGGGACCGGAAGGCGAGCACGAGCGAACCGTTGATGACGTGCCGAAACAAGAAGATGACATCGAAACCGGGGCGGTTAAAGGGCGCCAGCCGCGGTCCGTCATAGCCGGCATCGGCGATGATCAAGATGTCCGGATCCCCTTGCCGCCACTGCCCGGCGGTCATGAGCCGGTCCAGAAGATGCCGCAGTTGGGCTGCGGTGACGGAGGCGGCATCGTCACCCGGGGCCAGGCGCTGGAAGTCCAAAGGGGCGGTCCACGAACTGCGTCCGGGTTCCAGAGCCGCGATCATCGAGTACGGCCAGCCCGGAATCATGATGGCCTGGCCTTTGCCGCGGCCGCGGGTGTGGCACAGGATCCGTTCCGGCGAGGTCTGTGCCTCTGGCCGCAGCCAGCATGTGATGTCCACGGCCAGCACCAGCCGCCCGTCCGCAGCACGCGGCAACGATACCCTGGCAAGCGCGGTTCGCAGCCGCTCGACGTCGATGCGGCCATCGACCACCGCGGCATAGGCCGAGCCATGACCGCGACGGTGCTCAGCGACCAGCGACAGTTCCGCGAGCGATCGCACCGGACCGTCCGCACACAGCACGGCATCGTCCAGTTCGAACACCGCATCCGCACGCGATGTCAAACAGGCGTAGAACTCTTGCCGGAACTGTCGCAGCTCCCCGAACGCCGCCCCACGAACCGGATCATGCACACTGACCACCAGACAGCTCTTGGTTGTTGATCTCTTCCCTAGACAAGAAGAATGGTCAACCAAGAGCTGTCGTCACGATCGACCGGGGCCATCGGTCAGCCCGGCGGTTCATGATCGCCCGACTTCTGCTACTTCGCCGTTCCGCTGCCGGCAGCCCATTCCACGGGCGCCGAGGTGTAATGCTGCAGCAGTTCAACCATCTCCACGACCGGCATCGTCCGCCGTGGCATGGCGACGATGGCGATGGGTGAGCCGTACTTCTTGATGTTGCTCCGCATCAGCGCCCGACGCATCGCGCTCAGGTGCGCGAGGTGCCGTTCGGGGTCATCGACGATCAGCGTGACCACTCGGGCCCCGGCGGCTTGCGGCGAACCGGCCGTTAAGCTGCCATTCGACAGCGGGCGTACCCGGATCGCTCGGACGTCGGCCCACGATCCGCTCGTGCGCTGTGCGGGTATCTCCCACCCATCGGGCGTGAACCGTGCGGCAACCGGCCGGCGCAGGGCCGGACTGGCCGCGTACAGGATGGTGGCGAGCGTGAGGGTGTAGACCACGGCGAGGACCGTGACCAGGGTCGCGAGTATCGGCGGACTCGAACCGTGCCAGACAAGGACGACGAGCAGCCATAACACCAGCGCCATGGCCAGAAGCATGGCGAGGCTGACCAGGACACGACCGCGCCGCAACGTAACCTCACGCACCCCGGTGCCGGCGGGATCCGCCATCGGGCGAGCCAACGGTTCGGGGACCGGAACCTGGGCGTGGTACGGCACGGTGAACCCGGATTCGGCAGCGGCGCTGACCCACGCCGACTGGCCGGGCGTCGGGGCCAGCGACCCGAGTCGGGCGGCCTCCATCCCGAGCAGGCCGCTGGCGTGCAGCCGCTGGTATCGCCGACCCCAGGTGAGCAGGCCCGCGATGCCGCCGAGGGTCGCGACGAGTATCAGAGCCATGACGACGTCGACAGTCCGTGGCGAGGCGCGTGACACGACCAGTGCCGCGGCGATCGGGATCAAGACGGCGACCAGTGCCACCGGCACCAACAGGCGTACGATGCGTAGTCGCTTCGCTACCGTTCGGCCGTACCCGGCGGCGGCCCAGGCGACCCCGACGTCCGAGGGCGCGACACCGCGGCTCGCGGCCGCGACGGCGTCCTTGCGGGCCTGGACGCTCAACGCTCGCCAGGCCCGGTCTGCGTGCCGGCCACGCGGAATCTCGAGTTCCACCACCACTCCCCGAAGTAGCTGTCACATCGTTTGGTCTACCGCGGCGACGAACCGCCGCAAGGAGGACCGCAACGTAGGCTAGCCCTAGTCGGAGGGATGATCGATCAAGGGCTGCGGCCCTGATCAGCCGGGGTCGATATCACCCGACCCTCAGGTTAAAGATCAAGCTAAGCCGTGTTTGGTAAGTCGGGTCAGAGCCATGCGTTGATTGCGGTGATGGTGACGGTGGCCTGGTAGCGCACGGCGAGTTTGTCGTACCTGGTGGCCATGCCGCGGTTGTTCTTCAGCTGATTGATGCCGTTCTCGACCGCGTGGCGCTGCTTGTAGATCTCGGGGTCGAAGGCGGGCGGGCGTCCGCCTTTGGACCCGAGCTTGCGCCGGTTCGCGGCATGATCGGCCTTGATCGGGATCGTCGCGCGGATCCCGAGCCGGCGCAGAAACGCCCTGTTGCCCTTCCCGGCGTACGCCTTGTCCGCCAGGACCCGATCGGGGCGGGTCCGCGGCCGGCCACCACCAAGCCGGGGCACCCGGATGCGCTGCAGGACCAGCACGAACTGCGGGCTGTCACCGCGATGCCCGGCCGTCAACAGCAGCGACAACGGTTTACACCCCTGCTCACAGGCCAGATGCACCTTCGTCGTGCGGCCACCCCGCGACCGGCCCAACGCGTGATCGTCCGGCTCGAGGTCCACCCCGGCGGCTGCCGCTGCCCGGCCCCGTCCCGGCGGGCGCCAGCGGCGTGCTGATGCGCCCGGACGCTGGTGGAGTCCACGCTGACGTCCCACCGGACCCGGGACGCCGGCCGCGACCGCCCTGGCCCAGGACCAGATCCGGGTGATCCCGCGGCCGGATCGGCGCATTCGGTCCGGCCGCATCCGTGCGGATGAGGTGCGCGTCGGAGTCGGCATCCCGCGCCTTGCGGGCGGCCCGCACGCCGGCGTCGATGAGCCGGCCCACCACGCGCGGCGGTTCCAGGTCGACGCTCTTCAGCCGCGCGACGGGCGAACCCGAGCTCAGCTATGCCGAGTTCCTCGACGAACTACTTCCCGCCGCACGGGCCGCAGGTCTCGTCCATCGTTTGCAGATCGTTGCCTTCACCGCGTCTGGTCACAACGACCAGTTCCTCTACTACGCCACGAGAGTGGACGTTGAGACTGCACATCAGGAAAGGCCGGCCGGCGCGGATGGTCCCAGCCGCATCGACCTGCTCGTTTTCATGACCAGCGGTACATAGTCGTACATTGATCAAATGCGGCTGGCGGTGCGGCTGCCGCCGCAACTCCACGGGGGCGGTCGCGTCCGCATCCGCAAGGGCGGCCGAACGCTGCGTTGTCCAAGCTGCCTGTCCTCCCGTGTCGCCAGCCTCGGCGACCACCACACTAGTGAATTGCTAAATATCAATTAGCTTCTGGCGCGTTCGTGGCCGGGTGGATACGGTACGGGCGATCGTCCAATTTGGACCCTTGGGGAGGCGGACGTGTCCGCTAGGTTGCTCGTGTTGAGCCTGGTCGCCATGGCCCTCGTGACGTTCCCTGCCACTCCGGCACCTGCCGCGGTCGGTTCGTTCGGCGAGACCGAACTGTGGGACCGGACCGATCCCGGCCCGTACCAGCGCTACCACGTCCAAGCATTCGGCGTGGTCCACGCGGGCACGCCGGTGCCGGCTACCGGAGGCCACCTCGCCGACGACGTCGTGCTCGCCTTCGTTGAGGGGCGGTACACCGACAGCGACAGCAGCGAGAAGGACCTGCTGCTGCGCCGCAGCACCGACGGCGGGCGCACCTGGTCGGCCACGACGGTGGTAGTCGCCGACGATCCCGCCACCGTGAACAGCTTCGGCAGCCCGTCGGTGGTCATCGACGAACAGACGGGGACGGTGTGCTTCTTCTACCGCGGGCCCGGCGCGTCGATCCTGCTCAAGCGCAGCGACGACGCCGGCGCGACCTGGGGCACCGCGGTGGACCTGAGCCCTGTCTTCGCCGGCCAGCCGCACGGTTGGACCGGCCAGAGCCCCACTCCGGGCCACGGCATCCAGCTCACCAGCGGCCGGCTGCTGATGCCGATCGGCCACCGCGCTCCCGACCCCGACCCCAACTACGGCGACGACGTGATCTACAGCGACGACCACGGGGTGAGCTGGCACCGAAGTACCCCCATATTCTCGGCAACCTATCCAATCGGCGAGAGCCGGCTCGTCCAGCGCGCCGACGGCGCGGTCGTGATCAGCGGGCGCTGGGGTTCCGGCGGGACGCGGTACCGCATCACGTCGACCAGCACCGACGGCGGGGCCACCTGGTCCAGCCCGGTGTTCGACGGCGCGATCGACCAGTTCGTGTCCGTCGATGCCGGCCTGTTGCAGTACACGCGCGGCCCGGTCAACCGGACGCTGTTCAGCCGGCCCGACGCGTCCGCGCGCGAGAACATGACCGTCTCGATCTCCTATGACGAGGGCGCCAGCTACCGGTACCGTCGCGTCGTCAACCCAGGCCCGTCCTACTACTCCGACCTCGCGGCGCTGTCCGACGGCACGATCCTGCTGCTGTATGGCCGTGACGGCGCATCGCGGGCGGCGCCGGACCGCATCTCCGTAGCCCGGTTCGACCTGGCGTGGCTGACGAACGGGCGGGACAGCCTGGCCACCGGGCCCGGGTTCACCCAGTTCGACTACGAGCTCGCCACCGCGCAGGCCCGGACCGGCAGCGGCGCGGCACCCCAGATCGTCACCGACGCCAACGCCCGCGGCGGGAAGGATCTGCGCTACGTAGCCGGCGACTACGTCGAGGTGCCGTTCACCGTCGCGACCGCCGGCAGTTACGAGGTGGCCGTGCGCCACCATCGCGGCCCCGACCGCGGGAAGGTGCGGACCAGCATCGACGGGGTGGACCTGCCCAACGGCCGGGTCGACCCGACGACCACCGCCATCGAAGGCTTCCAGGTCTATCCACTGGGGACGATGGCTTTGTCGGCGGGCACGCACTGGATCCGGTTCAGCCTGGTCGGCGCGGGCCGCGGCAACGGTACGGTCATCCAGCCCGACCAGCTCACGCTGCTCGCCGGTGGGGCCGCCGCCGATGCGCCGAGAGCCATCGCCGACAACAGCGCAGCGAGCAGCTTCGAGGTCGTATCCGGTACGTGGGATCAGGACGCGACCGGGGTGGCCGGCTACTACGGGCAGTTCTACGCGACCCACCCGGCCGGCACCGGCAGCGCCGAGGTGCGGTTCCGGCCGGACGTGCCGCAGACCGGGGTGTACGAGGTCGCGGTCTGGTACCCCGCCGCGTCGAACCGGGCATCGAACGCGCCCTACGTCGTCAACGCGGCCGACGGTTCGGGGACGTTCCGGGTCGACCAGCGCGGCGAGGGCTCGCGGTGGGTCGTGCTGGGCAGCTTCACGTTCGTCGCCGGCGACTCGGCGACCATCGAGCTGTCCGACGACGCCGACGGGTACGTCATCGCCGACGCCGTGCGCCTCGTCCACCTGGGCGGGGTCGCGGACAACGGCGCCGCCGGCTTCGAGGTGGCCTCCGGCGCGTGGAACACCGCCACCGGTGTCTCCGGGTTCTACGGGCAGAACTACCTCACCAGCCCGGCCGGCACCGGCACGGCGACGGCGCGGTGGCACCTGCCCGTCGCTGCGACCGGCGTCTACCAGGTCGCCGTCTGGTACACCGCCGATCCCAACCGGGCGTCGAACGCGCCGTTCACGGTCAACCACGCGGGCGGCTCCACGACGGTACCGGTGGATCAGCGCACGCGGGGTTCGCAGTGGGTGTCGTTGGGCTACTTCCCGTTCGCCGCCGGCAGCACCCCGACCGTCGAGCTGTCCAACAACGCGGACGGGTACGTCATCGCCGACGCCGTTCGGCTGGTCTATCAGGGCGTCGTCGCGGACAACGCCGCGGCGGGCTTCTCGGTCGTGTCCGGCACCTGGAACACCAACGCGACCGGCGTCGCCGGGTACTACGGGACGAACTACGCCACCAGCCCGGCGGGCAGCGGTACGTCGAAGGCCCGGTGGACCCTCGACGTACCGTCGGACGGGGTGTACCAGGTCGCCGTCTGGTACACGGCGGATGCCAACCGGGCGTCGAACGCGCCGTACGGGGTGAATTACGCGGGCGGGTCCACGACGGTCCGGGTCAACCAGCAGTCCCGGGGCGGGCGCTGGGTGTCGCTGGGCGAGTTCCCGTTCGTCGCCGGCACCGCCACGATCGAGCTGACCGACGGCGCCGACGGGTACGTCGTCGCCGACGCCGTGCGGATCCGGTGACTGTGCCTGGGTGACGTCACTGGTTCTCGCCTAGGAGCGGCTGTGCGAGGGCGAGGAGGCCGGCCCGGCGTACCGGCTCGAGGGGCTCGCCTGGCCGCACCTCGCGGTACGCCCGTGGCGGCAGCCCGTACGCCGCCCGGAAACGGCGCGAGAAATGGAACGGATTGGCGAACCCGCACGTTTCGGCGATCGCGCCGACACTGAGATTGCTGCGCTGCAGCAACATGGCGGCGCGGGCGAGGCGGACCGCCTCCACGGCGGCGACCGGGCCGGTGCCGAACTGCCGCCGGAAGATCCGGGCCAGGTGCCCCGGCGAGACGTTCGCCGCGGCCGCCATCTCGGCCACGCCCGGCGGTCGCATCGGCCCGTCGCGCCATATGGTGCGCAGGTGGTCGACGAGCGGGCGCAGGTTCACGGGCAACGCGCCGCCGGCGTCGGCGGCGAACGGGCCGTGGACGAAGAGATGGAGCAGCCAGCCCAGCACGTCGGCGGTGCGCTCGGCTGCGCCGGGCGCGTCGGTGCCGCCGAGCCACAGCAGGTACCGGCAGAGCGACTCGAGCGGGTCCCCGGCGGAGAGGAACCGGGTCAACGGCCAGCCCTCGGGTGCGCCCAGGGCGGCGGCGCCGTCGATGTAGAAGGTGACGTAGGCGTGGACGCACGGCCGGTCCGGGTCCCAGGAGTAGTACTCGCGCTGTCCCGGCCGGGTGAGTAACAGCATGCCCGGATCGAGGCCGAGGGGCGGCGCCGACCTCGGGTCACCGCCGTCCGCAGCGCACTGCCACGTGGCGTGCCCGCGGAGCATCCAGACGAACTCGTAACACGGCAGCACCCGCGGCCCGAGCGTCGCGCCGGGCGGGTAGTGGGCGACGGCGGGTCCGTTGCGGACCTGGACGCCGACCGCCGGAGATGTCATGAACGGATAGGTTACTTGGCGGCCATGGACATGGCCGGCCGGACGGCCGCGGTGGAGGCTGGCAGTGCGAATCCCTTACCGATCCGGGAGAAGAACATGACGTCAGGGAGCACGACCGCCACCGTGCCATCGCCGCGGGCGACGCCGGGCAGGGACATCGAGGCGCTGATCGAACAGGTCCGCGTCGACGGGTACGGCGTCCTGCGGGACGCGCTGACCCTTGACGAGGTCGCGGAGGTCAACGCCGAGGCGGTCCGCGTCTGCCGTGGGGAGCTGGGCGAGATCGGGCGCGCGCCGGCGGCCGCCGAGGGCGACTCCGACGCCGACGTGCTGCGGCGCTACCTGTGCGTCCACCACCCGCACAAGCTTTCCGCGGTGGTCCGCCGGTCCGTCGCCCATCCGCGCATCGTCGACGCCCTGCTCGGCGTCGTCGGGCCGAACGTCAAGTCGATGCAGTCGATGCTGTTCATCAAGTCGGAGGGGCGGCCGGGCCAGCCCTGGCACCAGGACGAGTTCTTCATCCCCACCCGCGACCGCTCGCTGACCGCGGTCTGGATCGCCCTCGACGACGCGACGATCGAGAACGGCTGCCTGTGGGTGCTCCCGGGCTCACACCGCCGCGGTGTGCTCTACCCCGACCGCGAACAGGACGACCCGCGCTTCGACTGCTCGATCGAGGCGTACGACTTCCCGCATCGGGACGAGGACGCGGTGCCGATCGAGGTACCGGCCGGCTCGGCGGTGATCTTCAACGGGTACCTGCTGCACCGGTCGCTGCCCAACACCGGCCGGCACGGCTTCCGGCGGGCCCTGGTCCACCACTACATGAGCGCCGAGTCTCCGTTGTGCTGGAAGGTGCCTGCGGACGCCGCGCCGGCCAGGTGGGACTACCGCGACGTCATGCTCGTCGCCGGCGAGGACCCGTACGCGTACAAGGGCACCGCCGACCTGACGCGGGCCTATGTGCGGCCCGACCGGGACGGCGGCTGCGAGCGCTGATCCTCGTCCTCACGTCGGTATCCACACCCTCATCGCGTGCGGGCCGCGGTTGGCCCACGCGTAGTACGGGATGAGGGTGACCGGCGCGGGTCGCGCCGCCGGGGCCGGGCCGCCGTAGGTGCGGTAGGGCCGGGCCGCCTCATCGGCCACCACCACTCCCGTGGCGTGCAGCACGGTGACGCCGTCGAGCAGATCCGGCCGGTGCTCGGGCACCAGCGGGGCGGTCGGATCGATGCGGATGTCCTCGAGCGTCACGCCCGCCGGCTGGTCCGGCTGTTCGATCGCGTAGATCAGCGGGCCGCGGGCCACCGCCACGCAGGCGCGGGTGGCATCCACCCGGTCGTCGGCCACCAGCAGCCGCGCCGGCATGGGCATCTGCAGCACGACGCGGTCGCCGGGCCGGAACACCCGCCGCAGCCGGGCGTACCCGCCGGCCGGCACGGGATCGTCGTCCACAGTGGAACCGCCGGCCCAGTCGGGTACCCGCAGCGCCAGCTCCACCTCGCGATCCGGCGCCCGACGGACGGTCACCTCGACCCGGCCGTGCCACGGGTATTGCGTCTCGACCTCTACCTCCAGGTCTCCGGCGGACAGCGCGGCCGGTGCGTACTGGTGGATCTGCAGGCCGTCCTCGTCGCCGGTGGCGAGGTACGCGGCGAGGCCGGCCACGGTGCGCGCCACGTTGGGCGGGCAGCAGGCGCAGTTGAACCAGGGCCGCCGGCCGTGCGCCGGGGACCGCTGGACGTCGCCGCGCGCGCCGGTACGCCGATGCAGCGTGTTGACGTAGAAGTAGTCGGTTCCGCTGAGCGAGACGCCCGGCAGGACCGCGTTGTAGAGCAGCAACTCGACCTGGTCCGCGTACGCGGCATCGCCGGTGGCCAGCAGCAGCCGCCATGCCCACTGCAGCGTGCCGATGGCGGCGCACGTCTCCGCGTACGCCCGGTCGGCCGGCAGCTCATACGCGTCGCCGAACGCCTCACCGTCCCACCGGGACCCGACGGCACCGTTCACGTGCTGCTTCTGCCGCCACATCGCGTCGTACAGCCGGCGCGCGGCGGCGAGCAGTTCGGCGTCGCCCGTCTCGATCGCGACGTCGGTCGCGCCCGCGGCGAAGTAGACGGCACGCACGGCGTGCCCCTCCAGCGTCCGGGCCTCCCGCACCGGCACGCGGTCGGCGTAGTGGGCGGGGTCGGCGTAGTGGGACGGGTCGAACCCGGGCTTCGTGGCGCGGCCGTGGCCGCGGGCGTCCACGAAATACTGTGCGAGCTCCAGGTAGCGCCGCACGCCGGTCTGCCGGTACAGCTCCACCAGGCCCATCTCCACCACCGGATGCCCGTCGAGCTCGGGCCTGCGGCCCGGTCCGAACGTCGCGGCGAGGTGGTCGGCGAAGCGGGTCGCCACGTCGAGCAGCGCGGTCTCACCGGTCGCCCGCGCCGCCGCCACGGCGGCCTGGAACAGATGGCCCGCACAGTAGAGCTCGTGACTCATCCACAGCCGTGCGTACCGTTCCTCGCCGCGGACCTGGATCGCGGAGTTGAGGTAGCCGTCCTCGCGCTGGGCCGCGGCGATGGTGCGGGTGAGTTCGCGCAGCCGGTCGAGCAGCGCCTCGTCGTGGTCGCGCGCGTACTCCCACGCGACCGCCTCCAGCCACTTGTACACGTCGGAGTCCCGGAAGGTGCCTCCCTCGGCGGTGCCGGGCAGTTCCCCCGCGGCCACCCTGAGGTTGCCGACGTTGCCGGCGTCGACCAGGCGCTGGTACAGCACCGGGATGGCCGCCCGGTTGGCGGCGACGCGTGGCCCCCAGAACCCGCCGGTCAGACGGCTCGCGGACACGGCCAGCGGGCGCAGCGCCACCGCGGCGTCCGCGCTCGGCGCCGCCGGGCCGCCGCTAGAGTTGTGCTGTGAGCGCGCCGAGATCGTCATGCGCCGCCACCGTCCTTCCATCCACGACAATTCGAAGTCCCCGCTGAGCGTGCGCAGGCGTAGCGGATTCGTCCCACAAGACGTCGACCGTCCGCCCGCGCAGGGCAAGTGACCGGACGCGGAACCAGGGCCAGGCACCGGCGGGGAGCAAGGGGTCGACGGTGAGCAGGCCGTCCTCGTCCACGTCGATCCCGATCAGGCCGCCGAGGACGACATCCACGAACGACGAGTGGTAGTAGTCCGTCCCGACGTCCATGCGCCGAGGGTCGTTGTGTCGTCGCCATTCCCGCGCGACCCACTCGCCGGTCTCCGGGTCGAGGTCCTCGTCCAGCCGGTACGTGCCGGACGCGTGCTCGCCGTGTGGCACATGCGCCGTCGCGTACTGCGACAGCAGCGACAGGAACGCCGGCACCCAGGTGTCGCGGGATACCTCGTGAGCGTGCAGCAGCCGCGCCAGGGCGGTCAGTGTCTGGCTCGTGGCGAACGGCCAGCTGACCCCGTTCCACCGGCAGAGGAAGCGCGGATCGGTGGTGGCTACCGGGAACCGGTAGCGTTCGTGGCGACGCTCCGCGGTGCGCAGGCCGAAGGTACCGAAGAAGCCGGTGGGATCGGTCAGCTCAGCCAGGGCCGGCCCCGGGTCGACCGCGCCCCGCGGCAGGCCGAAGTACCAGGGCAGGTAGCCGATCAGCTCGCGCACGTTGCGGCCACGGCCGGCGCTGCCCCACGGCGGCACCGCAGAGTGCCGTTCACGCTGCGGAAGCCGCCGCTGCACCGAGGCGGTCGCGAGGTACTGCGCCTCTCCCGCCGCCGACATGGGGCGGGTCTTGAAGAACTCGCCGTCCCACAACACGTCCAGCACGCGAGCGCGCAGTCGCTCGGCCCGGCGGGAGAACTCGTCCGCGGTCGACGAGTCCCCGGCGAGCCGGGCGATGCGCTCGATGGCCGCGGCGTTGCCGAACTGGTAGCTGTTCATCGAGGGCCGCAGTCCGTCGCCGCTGATGGAGAACTCCATCGCGTCGGCCAGGTCGTGTGCCCAGAACAGGCCGCTGGGGTGCAGGCTGTCGGCCTCCCACGCCTCGTAGGCGGCGACCATGCCCGGCAGCACCGAAACCGCAAGGGCGAAGTCGCCGCTGAGCAGGCAGCGCCGCCAGACGGCGTCGGCGATCCACTCCGTGTACCGGCGGGGTTCGGCACGCGGATGCGTGTACCAGAAGCGAATGTAGTCGTCGACGTACCGGGGGTCCCGCAGCCAGCGGCCGTCATAGATGTGGTGGCCCG